>Ga0114938_1002630_pt1 | contig 11131 bp, 8 predicted proteins | sample AshMeaBigSpring_FD_88675 | JGI IMG/M metagenome (GOLD analysis project Ga0114938, IMG submission 88675) | Groundwater microbial communities from Big Spring, Nevada to study Microbial Dark Matter (Phase II) - Ash Meadows Big Spring | ecosystem: Environmental > Aquatic > Deep subsurface >...
GGCTCGCCCTCACCCCCGGCCCCTCTCCCGCTGGGAGAGGGGTGAGGCCGCGAAATGTCCGGGTCCGTTCCCTCTCCCCAGCGCGGCTCGCCCTCACCCCCGGCCCCTCTCCCGCTGGGAGAGGGGTGAGGCCGCGAAATGTCCGGGTCCGTTCCCTCTCCCCCAGCGGGGAGAGGGTTAGGGTGAGGGGAGAATCTCAATTACCCCAGCATCGTCACCGTCTTCTTCGCCAGCTTCACCTTCTCCCACATCCGGCACCACGAGCAATCGCCGGGCGCGGAGGTGGGCTGGCCGCACCGCTCGCACGGGTGCAGCTCCACGTGCTGCTCGGCGTTGGCGAACAGCCCGCTTTCTTTCGCCTGCAGGAAGCTGATGTAAAACTGCAACTTCGCGCCGGGCCGGTCGCCCTCCATCCTGTTCAGAATCTCTTTGTAGTAAATGGTCGTCGAGCCTTCGGCGTGCGGGCACTCCTCGTAGATGTACTCGATGCCGCGCACCAGGCAATACGCCGTCATCTCGCGCTCGTAGATGCGGCACAGCGGCTTGACCTTGCGGATGAGACCGTCGTGCGCGGGCAGCACCGGCGCCTGCCGGGCGAGGTAACCGCCAGCCCAGTTGAAGGTGTTCTGCATCAGCACGGCGACTTCGTCGTCGAGGTTGTGGCCGGTGACGAGCGCATCGAAGCCGCCCTCGAGCGCGGCGCGGTTCATGATGTAGCGCTTGTTCAGCCCGCACACCGAGCACGGCTTGCCGTGGCCGCGATTGCTGATCACGCTCAGCTCCGGGATGGTCGCGCCGAACTCGTCCTCAACATCTACGATATGCAGCGTCAGCCCGCGCGCGGCGGCGAACTGCTCGCTTAACCGGCGCGACTCGTCGGAGTAGTTCTGCTCGATGCCGAGGCCGATGTAAAGACCTTCGGTATGATACCCAAGGCGGTGCAGTATGTCCCACAGCCCGAGCGAGTCTTTGCCGCCCGAGACCGCCATCAGCACCTTTTCGTCGCGGGTGAACATCCGGTACTTCTCGATGAAGCGCTCGACCTGTTCGGGCAGCCATTCGAGATAATGCTCACCGCACAGCGCCAACTTGTGCTGGCGCATGTTGATGACGGCGGTCGTGTCACACTTTTTACATTTCATAGTGCTCGCCCTCACCCCCGGCCCCTCTCCCGCTGGGAGAGGGGAGCGCGCCGCCCGACACCACCGCCACCAACTTAATTTCCATCCCCTCGCGGATGATGGTGTCGTCGGTGACCAGTTGCCCGTTCATCACCGCCAGCACCGTCTCCGGCTCGAGGCCCACTTTGCGAATCGCGTCGCGCACCGTCATGCCGGCATTCACTTCGTATTCTTTGTTGCGATACTTGATTTTCACCGTTGCCATGCGGAGGATTATAGCGTACGACGCCTTTCGTTGAGCGATGTCATTCCGAGCGAAGCGAGGGATCTCTGGGCCACGGTATAGAACCCTCGCCGCAAAAAGCGCGGCTTGGAATGACGATTCAATGCTCGGCCAGCATGTCGTCGAGTTCGTCGTAGGTCAGCTTCCAATCGCGGCGCTTACTGGCGAGGAGTTGATTGAGGATGGCCGCGCCCACCGCGCCGAACACGCCGGGCGCGAGGCGATAGCTCGGCAGCGCGCGGGCCAGCAGCGGGATCGGTGGCTCGGCGGGAGCAACGGCATATTGATCGGGGGCAGCGCGCGCTTCGATGGCGAGCGAGACGCGTGCCCACGGCCCCTCGGTGGCGTGCGGCCCGGCGAAGACTGCGAGATCGGTGAGGTCGAGCGCCTTGCACACCACGCCGCGCTCGCCGCCCAGCGGCAAATAGCCAAACACGTCCGAGCGCGGGAAAAGGTCGCCTTGAGTCTCAAGCCAGTCGAAGCAAGCCGGCTCCCCGAACTCCTGCCCGTAGTCATCCACCACCGTGTGCGGGAGCAAATACTGCGGCGCATCCCACAACTTGTATCCCGGTCGCACAAACACCGGCGACTCGAACAATGGCACGCCGAGCGCAGCGGCATCGGGGCCATGGACGAGCAGGTAATGTTGATTGAAGGGGAGGACGAGGCCGTCGAAACGAGGTGGCATGTGGCATGTGGCAAGTGGCAAGCGGCAGGTGACGCGCAACCTGCCACCCGCCACTTGCCACCTCAAATCAGGCCTTTGGCCCGGACGCCGTCACACCCGCATCCACCTTGCCCTCGAACTGCTTGAAGTTCTCGACGAACTTGGCTGCAAGTTCTTTGGCCTTCGCGTCGTAGGCGTCTTTGTCCGCCCAGGTGTCGCGCGGATTGAGCACGCCCTCCGGCACGCCCGGGCAGTGCGTGGGCAGGTGCAGCCCGAAGATCGGGTGCGCCTGCGTGGGGATGTCGGTGAGGCGGCCATCGAGCGCGGCGGTCACCATCGCCCGCGTGTGCGCGATCTTCATCCGCTGCCCCACGCCGTACGGCCCGCCGCTCCAGCCGGTGTTCACCAGCCACACATCGCTCTTCCAATCGTCGAGCTTCTTCGCCAACAGCTCGGCATACACGGTCGGGAAGTGCACCATGAACGGCGCGCCGAAGCAGGTGGAGAACGTCGCGCTCGGCTCGGTGACGCCGCGCTCGGTGCCGGCCAGCTTGGCCGTGTAACCCGAGAGGAAGTAGTACAGCGCCTGCTCGCGCGTCAGCTTCGCAATCGGCGGCAGCACCCCGAAGGCATCGGCGGTGAGGAAGATGACGTTGCGCGGGTGGGTGCCCACGCCCGAGGCCACGTAGTTCGGGATGGCGTGGATGGGGTAGGCGGCGCGCGTGTTTTCGGTGATGGTCTGGCTGTCAAGGTCGAGCATGCGCGTGTGGTCATCCATCATCACGTTTTCGAGTACCGTGCCGAACATGCTCAGCGTGGCGAAGATTTCAGGCTCGGCCTCCGACGACAGCTTGATGACCTTCGCGTAACAGCCGCCCTCGAAATTGAACACGCCGCTCTCGCCCCAGCCGTGCTCGTCGTCGCCGATCAGGCCGCGCCGGTGGTCGGCGGAGAGCGTGGTTTTGCCCGTGCCGCTCAACCCGAAGAACAGCGCCGTGTCGCCCTGCGGCCCGACGTTGGCCGCGCAGTGCATGGGGAAGACGCCATCCAATGGCAGCAGATAGTTGAGCGCGGTGAAGACCGATTTCTTGATCTCGCCCGCGTAGCGCGTGCCGGCGATGACGACGGTGCGTTTGGCGATGTTGAGGGCGATCACGGCCGTCGGGCCGGATTTGGGCGCGCGGGTGCCGTGCCGCGCCGGGTCGGGGTGAAATTCCGGCGCGTGCAGGATAGTGAAGTTCGGCTCGAAGTCCGCCAGATCGGCCGCGTAGGGGCGGATGAATAAGTTGTAAGCGAATAGCGTGTGCCAGGCGTTCTCCGAGATCAGCCGCACCTTGAGCCGCCGCTTCGGGTTGGCGCACGCATACAGGTCGCGAATGAACAACTCCTTCGTGTTGAGGTAAGCCTTCACATCCGCTTCGAGGAGGTTGAAGTGTTCCTCGGAGAGCGGGCGGTTGACCTTGCCCCACCACACCTTATCTTTGCTGCTCGCCTCCTCGACGATGAACTTGTCCTCGGGCGAGCGACCCGTGAAGGGCGAGGTGATGGCGAGGAAAGCGCCGCCCGCCGTGAGCTTGCCCTCGCCGCGTTTGAGCGCGGTCTCGATCGTATCCGCCGGGGAGGGATTCCACGTTTGCCGGATGCCGGCCAACCCAATCGCGTTGATGCCGTGTCTGCTGTTGATCATGGGAGTAGCGAGTGTTGGTTGTCGGGTGTCGAGTGTCCTCCGCCCGGACTGACACTCGATACTTTGACACACGACACTAGAATTTCAGAGCGCCCATCGTCTCGCGGATGATGCCCACGCTGCGGTCGGCCATCGCCCGCTCTTCGGCGGTCAGCGGGAACTCGATGATCTGCTCCACGCCGCCCGCGCCCAGCTTCACCGGCACGCCGAAGTAAATGTCTTTGTAACCGTACTCGCCTTCGAGATATGCCGAGGCCGGCACGATGAGCTTCGAATCCATGATGATGGCTTCGGCCATCTTCGCCGCCGCCGCGCCGGGCGCGTAATAGGCCGAGGTGCCGAGCAGGTTCACGATCTCGCCGCCGCCCTTGCGCGTGCGCTCGATGATGGCGTTGACGCGGTCGGCGGGCAGCCACTCGTTGATCGAGCGGCCAAACACGGTGGAGTAGCGCGTGAGCGGCACCATCTCATCGCCGTGGCCGCCGAGCACCACGGTCTGCACATTCTCAATCGAGACGTTCATCTCCAGCGCGATGAAGGCCGCCATGCGGGCCGAGTCGAGTATGCCGGCTTGCCCCATCACGCGGTGTTTCGGCAGCCCGGCGAGTTTATGTGCGAGATACGTCATCGAGTCGAGTGGGTTGGTGACGACGACGAGGTAGGCATTCGGCGACAGCGGCAGCGCCTTGCCGAGCACGTCGGTGATGATTTGCTGATTCGCGCCGACGAGGTCTTCGCGGCTCATGCCCGGTTTGCGCGGGAAGCCGGCGGTGATGACGATGACGTCGGAGTTCTCGGTGCCGTCGTAGTTCCCGTCGGCCGTGCCGGTGAGGCGGGCGTTGTAGCCGACGATGGGGGCGGCCTGCAACAGATCGAGCGCCTTGCCCACCGGCGCGGTCTTGGCGATGGCGGCATCCACCAGCACGATGTCGGCGATGCCGCGCTGCGCGAGCCACAGCGCGCACGACGCGCCAACGTTGCCGGCGCCGACTACGGTGATCTTCTTTCGCATGGGATTCTCCTGTCGTGGAAAAGGATCGGCAATCGAGTAGTGAGGCGCAAAAAAACGGCGAAGCGGGTCTCGCCGTTAACGGATTCTATCATACCGGCCTGCGCGGCTCGGCGAGGGTTACTCGGCCAGCGGCAAGGTCAACGTGAGGGTGCTGCCCTGCCCTCGCCGTCGCTGGTCAGCGTCAGCGTGCCCCCATCAGTTCGGCCAGCCGGCGCGAGATGCTCAGCCCGAGGCCGGTGCCGCCATACCAGGGTCTGCTAATCGGAGGGCGTGACGGCCGGTGGGCGGCGGCGCGCGGTCGGCCTGCGGGGTGGGGCGCGGCGGCGCCGGGGAGTCGTGCCCATAGCGCGCCGCAATTGCAAAGCGGAAATCTCTAGCTTTGGGTTGGCGATGGGGAGTTCGGTTGGAGCGCGGCTTGGGCCAGATGCTCGATCAGGCTTAGCGCAACCGCGCCGGCCTCGGCAAACCCGCGCGGGTGCAGTTTCGCGGCCGTGTCGCGCGGGGTGTGTACCGACCAGGTGGCTGGCCCGATCGCGAGCAGCGTGACAGCGTCCAGCCCGGCGCGGCCCAGCGGCATGTGATCGAACAGCACGCCCGGCATCGAGAAATCGCGCACGGGCACGCCACAGGTGCGCGCGGCTCGCCGGAGGGCGGAGCGCAGCGACGGCGCTGAACCGGAAATGTGCAGCCTGCCTTCCACGCCCACGCCGTCGAAGTTTAGGACGACGGCGCGTTCGGCCTGCATCTGCGCGGCGTAGTGTGCGGCAAAGGCGGCGGCGCCCATCAACCCCAATTCCTCGGCGCTCGTCAGCACAATCGTCCAGCGCAGCCGGGCGAGGGCCGCGGGCCAGCGCGCGAGGATCTCCGCGAGATGCATGACGACGCCGACACCGGAAGCGTTGTCGATGGCGCCGGGCGAGTCGTCCGCCCAATCCATCCACACGAGCGGCGCGCCACCCACCAGCGTGATCACACCGGCCACCGCCGCAGCCGATGACCACGCCGGCCACAACAAGGCGAGCCACGCACTTGCGCACAGCGCCGCGCTGCCGAACAGTGTCACCAGCACCAGCGCTACGCGCAGGCCGATGGGCAGGCGCTGGCTTTTCGAGTCGTAGTGGGCCATCAACACCAGGTGGGGCAACGCCGCCGAAGATGAGGCGGGCGGGAAGCGGGCGATGAGGTTAGCGGCTCGATGACGGTTGCCGAAGTGTGCCCAGGGTGAATCGGATTGCAGCGCGCCGCGCTCGGCGCGGGGTTGCAGCCGGCGCAGCAGCAGCGGCGCGGCCAACACCAGCGTTGCCGCCACCGCCGCCGCTGTCGGTTGCGGACCGAGCAACGCCAGCACACCGATCACACCCGCCAGGCCGACGGTCAGGGTGAGGGTGACGAGGTGATTGACGGCGGTCGAAAACTCGAACGGCTGGCGCTCGACGGAGTAGCCCCACGCGCTGAGTTGGCGCGCCAGCGCCTCCGCCGCCGCGGCCTCGGCCGGTGAACCGGTGAAGCGCGGATGCGCGAGTCGCCGGGCATAGTCGAGCGCGGCGTCGGCGGTGAACGGTGAGACCGACGCGGTCTTCGAGACCGCGTCGGTCTGCCCACTGGCTGACAACCTTTGCGTGCACACGGTGAACGAGACGGCCATGGAGCGGACGGCGGGTATGATACACTGCGAGGCCGTATGAATGATTCAGCTTTTCAGCAAGCCAGCCTCAACGCCGCGCGGGAGGATTTTCGCCAGGCCCGCCAACAGGCGGCGTTGCAGGACCTCTTCGCGCGCTTCACCGGAAAGTCGGTGGATCTGTTGTCGTTTGAGGAAGTGCGCCGCAAACTGCGCGCCACCGACACCACCGAGCGCGGTTTGCAGGAAGTGCCCGTCAGCGCCATCGTCGGCACCACCGGCCGCTACACCGATTTCACCCGCACCTTCCTGCCGCGCGGCGGCGTGGATGAGGGCCGCTGGGCGCGGGTGAAAGCCGCCACCGAAACCGAAGCCGCTGGCCTGCCGCCCGTGGAACTCTACAAGATCGGCGCGGCCTACTTCGTCAAAGACGGCCATCATCGCGTCTCCATCGCCCGGCAGTTGGGCGCCGAGACGGTGCAGGGCTACGTCACCGAGGTATCCTCCAAGGTCCCGCTCTCCCCCACCGACCAACCCGATGACGTCATCCGCAAGGCCGAGTACGCCGAATTTCTGGAGGCCACCCGGCTCGATACCCTGCGCGCGGGCGTCGATTTGACGATGAGTGTGCCGGGCCAATATGCGCGCGTGCGCGAACTGATCGAGCTGCACGGCTTTCTGCAAGAGGCGGCCCAACACCGTAATCTTACGGATGCCGAAGTGCTCGCGAGTTGGTACGATACCGAGTATCTGCCCGTCGTCCGCGTCATCCGCGAGCGCGGCCTGTTGCGCGATTTTCCGGGCCGCACCGAGGCCGATCTGTATGTGTGGCTGGCCCAACACAGCGCCGAGATCCGCGAGGCGCTGGGCTGGAACATCCAACCGGCGGCGATGCTGGCGGAGTTGGCCGAGAACTTCAACCCCGGGCGCGGTCGCTGGGGGCGCTTGCTCAAGCTCGTCATCCCGGCAAGCATCAGCGAGCGGCCGGAGACCGGGGCGTGGCGCAAAGACAAGCTCGAAGACCGTTACACCGACCGGCTGTTCACCCGGGTGCTTGTGCCGGTGAGCGGAGAACCGGTAGGCTGGATGGGCCTCGAGCAGGCGCTGGAGGTGGCGCATCGCGAGTGGGGTGAGCTGATGGGACTCCACATCGTGCCGACCGAGGCCGCCAAAGCGGGTGAGGCGGCTGAAGCGGTGCGCGCGGACTTCAACCGGCGCTGCGCGGAGATGCAGATGCGCGGCACGCTCGCGCTCGAGGTGGGGGAGGTCGCGGCGAAGATCAGCGAACGCGCGGCGCTGGCCGATCTGGTGGTCCTCAACCTGGCCCACCCGCCCGGCGCCGGGCCGCTGCAACGGCTCGGTTCGGGTTTTCGTTCATTGCTTCATCGCTGCCCGCGGCCGGTGCTGGCCGTGCCCGGGGCTGCTTCGAAGATGGAGAAACTGCTCCTGGCTTACGACGGCAGCCCGAAGGCCAGGGAAGCGCTGTTCGTGGCGACGTATATGGCGGAGGAGTGGCGCTCGGCGTTGACGGTGATTTCGGTCGTTGATGGCAGCGGCGCGCCGGAGGCGCTCGACCACGCACGCCGCTATCTGGCTTTTCACGAGCTCGAGGCCGAGTGCGTTGAGAGCGAAGGGCCGGTGGCCACGGCGATATTGCGGGTCGCGGCGGAGCGCGGCTCGGATTTGATCCTTATGGGTGGCTACGGCGCGCACCCGGTCGTCGAGGTGGTGGTGGGAAGTTCGGTTGATCGTGTGCTGCGCGAGGCGCAGTGCCCGGTGTTGATTTGTCGCTGAGATGCAAACCGCGCTGCAACAACTGCGTGAACTGATCGAGCGCCTGCCGCTCAACGGGCAGACGCCCCTGGCCGTGGGTGAGACCGTGGCCGAATTGCGCCGCCTGCTCGACGATCTACAGCAGGCGGCGGCCACAGGCCAGCAGCGCGAGGGCGATTATGGCGCATTCGTCGAGCAGCTGCTGGATGCGGTCTTCATCGCTGATGCGGGCCTCCTTATCACTGAAGTGAACTCGCGCGCCTGCGCCCTGTTCGACGCCACCCGCGCCCAATTGCTCGGTCTCAACCTCCGCGACCTGTTGCTGCCCGAGGATTGGGAGCCGTTCCTCTTTCAACTGGAGAGCGCGCAGACCGGGCTGATCGAGCGGCGCATGGTGCGGCGCGACGGCGAACGCATCGAGGTCGAGATCAGCGCCAAGCGGCTGGCCGACGGGCGGGTGCAGACCATCGTGCGCGACATCACCGAGCGCAAACTGGTCGAGGCCTCGCGCCGCGAGAACGAGTTGCGTCTGCAGGCCATCGTCGGTTCGCTGGATGAGATCGTATTTGAATTTGACGCCGACGGCACCTACATCAACCTGTGGGTGACCGGCGGCCAGGCCAGGGCGCCCTCCGCCGAGGCGCTGTTGGGCCGGCGCGTGACGGAGCTATGGCCACCCGAAGTCGCCCAGCCCTTGCTCGAAGCGATCCGCCGCGTGCTGTACAGCGGCCAGGCCGAGGTCATTGACTACAGCCTCGACCGGGCCGGGCAGCGACGCTGGTTCTCGGGCCGTATCACGCCCTTTCCGGCCACCAATAGTTTCGTCAAAACGGTCTGCATGATCGCTCGGGACGTGAGCGCCCAGAAGCAGGCCGACGAGCAACTGGCGCAGAACGCGGCTGAGATCGCCGCGCTGTATCGCGCCTCGTTCCGGCTGCTCAGCCCGGCGGTTGATTTGAAGAGCACCGCGCGCTCGATCGTCGAGACCATCACGCGCGAGTTCGATTTCGGCGCGTGCAGCCTGTTGCTGGTTAACGAGGCGGACGACGCGCTGCAGCGGGTGGCGATGGTGGGGGAGTTTGCCTTCGACGAAAACTTCGGGCTGCCGCTGTCGGGCGCCGGGCTGACGGTGGTCGCGGTGCGGACTCAGCAAACCGTGTACGCGCCCGATGTGAACGACGACCCGCGCTACTGCCTCGGCAACCCGCTGACCCGTTCCGAGCTGGCCGTGCCGCTCATCAGCGGCGGGCGCGCCGTCGGGGTGCTCGATCTGCAAAGCCCCGAGCGTGACGCTTACCCCGAACGCGCGCGGCACTTGATTCAACTGTTCGCCGAGCAGGCCGCGCTGGCGATTGAGAACGCGCAACTCCTGAGCAAGCTGCTCTCGGCGCGGCAGGAGGCCGAGCGCGCCAATCAGTTCAAGAGTCAGTTCCTCGCCAACACCTCCCACGAGCTGCGCACTCCCCTCTCGGTCATCATCGGCGCGCTGGATATGGTGACCAACGGCTACTGCCCGCCCGAAGACCAGCCCCGGATGCTGCAGACCGCCAACAACGCCTCCCAGCGTTTGCTGCACATCATCAACGACCTGCTCGACATCGCCAAGATCGAGGCCGGACGACTGGAGTTGGATATCGGCCCGGTGGAGATTCGGTCGCTGCTCGAAGAGGTCTGCGCGATGGTGCGACCGCAGGCCGGGCGGAAAGGGCTGGAGCTGCACATGCAGTTGCCCGAGTCGCCGCTGCCATTGCTCTGGGCCGACAGCGCGCGCGTGCAACAGATTTTGCTCAACCTGCTCAACAACGCGGTGAAATTTACGGATGAGGGCCGGGTGACGGTGCAGGCCAACTCCGACGGCGTGCCGCTGTTCATGGCCATCATCGTTCAAGACACCGGCCTCGGGGTTCCCGCCGAACACCAGCGTGATTTGTTTCGCCCGTTCGTGCAGGCCGGGGGCGGCGCCACCGCGCGCCGCTACGGCGGCACCGGCCTGGGCCTGAGCATCTCACGCCACCTGGCCGAGTTGATGGGCGGCACGCTGACGTTGTACAGCGAGGGGGCGGGGCGCGGCAGCCAGTTCACCCTGCGGCTGCCCGTCGCCAAACCGGAACAGCTGCAACGACTGGTCGAGTGAACGATCACCGGACAGGCCAAGCCTGTCCGGTGTCCGTTTAACGCCGGATGAGGGGCAGGTAGAGGCGGTTCGAGCCGGAGGCGCCTGGCGGGCGGGTGGCCGTGCGGGTCGGCGTGGGCAGCGTGGCCGTCATCGTCGGTGTGCTGGTCGGTTGTGTGCCGGTGACGGTGGGCGTGGCGGTGGCGGCCGGGGTGACGGTGCCTGGCGGCGCGAGCAGCAGATAGCGACTATTGGCCGCGTTCCATTGGGTGTCGAGGTAGGTGCCGCTGCCCGGGTTGGTGTGATAGTAGTCGTCGTGATTGCAGTCGAAGCGCGCGTTGTGTGAGGTCTGCGGGCAGCGGATGACCATCGTCGGATAGTTGGGCGCGTCCGAGTAGCACATCACATCATACTCATCCACACAATGCCCGGCGCCGCTGGTGTTGGGCGCGCTGCGCTGCACCCCGCCGAGGTTGTGCATCAACTCATGCGCGGCGGTGCTGCCGTTCCAGCAGCCGCTATCCACCCGGGCATACGATGGGCCGCCGTTGTTGTTGTTCGTGCTCCCCGGGCGGTCATCGTAATAGATGTTCCCAATCCCACACAACACGCTGGCGTCCATGAAGATCAGATACTTGCGGTCGGCCCGGTTGTGGCCGAGCGCCCGCAGCTCGCTGAGGGTGTTGCTGAAGTTGTCGTCGCCGGTGGTGGAGAGGGTGAGGTTGAGGATGACCGGCTCGCACGCGCCATCGTGCACCCAGCGCATCTTGCGCCAGCCGCCGGTCTCGGCGGCGCTTTGCTCGAAGATCGTATCCACATCTCGTACCCAGTTGCGGAACGAAGCCGCGTATTGA
>Ga0114938_1002631_pt1 | contig 11130 bp, 6 predicted proteins | sample AshMeaBigSpring_FD_88675 | JGI IMG/M metagenome (GOLD analysis project Ga0114938, IMG submission 88675) | Groundwater microbial communities from Big Spring, Nevada to study Microbial Dark Matter (Phase II) - Ash Meadows Big Spring | ecosystem: Environmental > Aquatic > Deep subsurface >...
GCCAATGCTATACTATCTTTATTTTTTATAAATCCTTTTTTCAGATTTAGAAAATAACTAAGACTTAGATTCCAAGGTATACTATAATCAATATAGCTGGCATAATTATTATAAATATATTGTTGCTCTTCAGTCGCTTTAGTATTATGTAATGATTTAAGAGCAGCATAATTATTTTTACTTTTCGCATTGAGATTTGTACTAATAGATAAATTTGCATTTTCAAATCGAGCTATCCTTCTATTTTCGTCCCACTCAAATTTATTAATTCTTCTATAGTATTCATTTCGTATATAAGGATCAAATGAACTATTAAAATTAATGCTTATTTTATCAAAAATCGTAGTATTACCATTTATTAAAATATTACTCAATTGTAAGGTATCAATTGCAAAATTATATGAACTACTTATACGTAAACTTTCCAATATTTTGATCTTGCGTACACCCGTAGTAGTATCCTTTTTCGATAATACTTTCATTTCTAGCACATTATTAATCGCCACTTGCAAAGAACCTTTTCGACCCAATGGCGGACTGCCAAATATTCCTAAGTCATAATAACTATAATTAGCAGTGAATCCATCAATATCATCCTTATAGCTATTGTAAAATGGGCGGTTGATAAATCCATTGCTGAAATCTGGATGATATACAAAACTTAATGAAGGAGTCAATATATGCCTTATAGCTTTTATCTTACCTTTATTAAATTGTTTGATACCATATAACTTGGTCGAGAGCCCTACACTAGTATTGAAAAAACGAGCTGCAGCAAACTCATGCACTGTATCTATAGGTACATAGCCATATAGGGTATCTATACCTGTATAAATAGTGTCATTTATATAATCATTTTTTCTGATAGTATGCCAATACCATATTTCATTATAGTTAAAATTTGGAGCTAACGAAAAATATTTTAATACTTTCATACTTGTAATGATGGGAATGCTGTGATACACTCCATACCGCATTTTATCTAATGCCGATTGTGTGAATAATAAACTATCCTTAATACTTAATTGATTACGAGCATCTAATACATAAGTAAAACCAATGTTTTCATACCATTTAGTATTGGATATACTATTTTTCTTTTTAAAAGGCTCTATTCTATCTATATTGAATGCAAAACTAGGCAGGGTAAGATCTACTTGCCTTGTGCGGGTATTTTGATTGTGCCTCAATGCCATTGATATATTAAACGGAGTTCCAATCCATTTTTTATTGTAAGCAATACTCGACGAAAATGTATTGCTAAGATAATTACCTATATCATAGGTGTTACGACGATAATAATTGCTAGTACCTGCATTTACATTGGCACTAAACCGAGCACCGGGGCTTGCCTTAGCGTCTTGCTGATGATACCATACCACCATGAAGTCCTTTCTTACGTAGTATGAATTACTTACAGTGTCGAGCCTATCACCGAATCGGTTACGAGCATAATTAATACTCCATTTACCATTATATTTATACCTTGTATTGTATTGTAAAGAGGCTCTAGCACCATAGCTACCTCTGGAGTATATATCTGCTTGTAATGTTAAATCCATTTTATCATTAATAGCAAAATAATAACCACCATTGCGTAAAAAAAATCCTCTATCACGTGACTCACCATATACCGGAAGGAGTATGCCCGATCTCCTTCCTTTTTTGATAGGGAATATAGCAAAAGGCAGCCAAAGAGGTGTATTTACACCTTCTATTTGCAGATTGGCTGGTCCGGTCACCAATAATTTATTTGGTATAAGCTTTACTTTTTGAGACCTTATAGTAAAATGAGGAGTATCGGCCGAGCATGTCGTATATCTAGCATTCACACTATATAATTCATTCTTAGTATTTTTCTTAACTTTTTCGCTATAAAGAAATCCTTCGCCTTCTTGTGTCCTGGCTACACTGATCAGCCCTTGTTTGGTCTCAAAATCATATAGTATTTCTTCCGCATCAAAATAATCTTCGTTTTGTGTGAATTTTGGCTTTCCTAGCATAGCTCCCTCATCATTAAGAGAGCCATTAGCTTGCAGCGATTTGGTATTCCAGTCTATTAGTATCTGGTATGCTTCTAAATTGATGTCTCCATAGTTGATGCTTGAGTTATTATATAAATATACTTTTTCATTAGTGATATCATATACGATAGAGTCTTCGGCTTGATAGTTTACATTATTTTCCAGTGTATCACGACTTATTTTATATGGAAATAATAAAGTATTTGGAGAACTATCAACAGGACTTATTTTGAAAATGGTATCTTTTTTGATTAAATTACTATCAAGACTTGTAGTATTGATAGTAGCAATACTCACTTGTGCGTGAGTGTCAGTATATTGTACACTATTTATAAATGTGAATATCGTAACTATGAATAGATTAAGTTTCAAATAAATTTACTTTAAATTTGTATAAATGTTTTCAAAACTAATAAAACAAATGCAACATTTCAAGATGACTATTAAATCCCTTAAACTTATAATTATATTAACGCTAATTACAAACAAAATATTTGCCAATTATACTCATTCAGATCAAATTAACACCTCCTATAACCATATTGATATTACACAATATCTCGATTATCAAACTGAGTATATTGAATTAAACGATGCTGACCTATGTACTGTAGATCAAATATTATCAGCAGGAACTTATCGTATTAAAACTATAGTAATAGATGCAGGACATGGCGGACATGACACAGGATGCCATGGTAATTTTGCTTATGAAAAAAATGTAACACTCTCAATAGCACTTAAACTAGGGGCTTTAGTCAATAGCAATTATCCCGAAATAAAGGTAATATATACTCGTGATGCCGACTATTTTGTTGAATTAAAAGAGCGAGCTAATATAGCTAACCGCCATAATGCTGATGTCTTTGTTTCTGTGCATTGTAATGCAAATCCCAAAAAGACACCTATGGGCACTGAGACGTATCTTATGGGGCTGCATAAAGCAGACGAAAACTTAGATGTTTCAATGCGTGAAAATAATGTGATAGAGCTCGAAGAGAATTATGAATCCAATTATGGTGGATTTGCTCCAGGTAGCCCGGAGTCTCAAATAATTTTTTCTTTATATCAAAATGCATATATAGATCAAAGTATCTTATTAGCTCAGAGCATAGAAGATGCCTATGTAGGGAGCGGACGCAGTAGCCGAGGCGTAAAACAAGCCGGATTTCTGGTATTATGGCGTACTGCAATGCCTGCGGTACTTACCGAGACTGGTTTTCTTACCAATTCTGAAGAAGAATCATATATGAAAACTGATGAAGGACAGATGCAAATAGCCTATGATATATTCTCGGGATTCAGAGCCTATAAAGAAAAAATAGAGAAAAATACTCCACAGGGCAATAGCTCTCTAGTAAATGATAATATGAATATGAGTACAAACTCAGTAATCTCCAAATCACCTATAGCACTATATGACCCTAATGCTCCTTATACATTTCGAATCCAATTCCAATCACTCAATGATTCTGTACCCTATCAATTTATGGAAATGGATGCAGTAATGATAGAGAAATCATTTACTAATACTTATCGTTATTTAACCGGTAAATTCTCTATGTATTTAGATGCAGAGACCTACCTAGCCAAAGTGAAATTACTTGGATATCACAATGCTTTCATAGTAGTGTATAAAGATGGTCGCCGGATACCGTTTTCTCAGTATAAAGCAGAAACAGGCTCTAATTAATTTTTTTCAACGTACATTTACCTTAAATATAATTGTATATTATGCCAAAAGAAATTAAAGTCGGTTTATTTGGATTATTAGCCATTTTAGTTTTTGTTTTGGGATTTCGATTTTTAAAAGGAACTAGCTTTTTCAAAGGACAGAACACCTATTATGCAGAATATAACACTGTAGATGGTTTATACGAAAAAAATCCCGTAATGCTCAATGGAGTGAATATAGGGTTAGTAAATGAAATTAATTTTAAAAATGATAATAGTGGTAAAGTAATATTGACACTCAGTATAGATGATAATATAAAGTTACCGATTAATAGCGTTGCTTCAGTAGCTAGCAATGATCTCCTAGGTAATAAAGTAGTAAAAATTGCACTAGGAGATGCTACTGAATACGCATCTGACAATGACTTAATAATAGGAGGCACACAAACTGACATCACTACTACAGTACAAAGAGAAATAGCACCAATAAAATTAAAATTTGAGGAAATATTAGGTTCTGTAGATTCTGTATTAATCATTGTGCGACAAATATTTAATGATAAAAATCTGAATAATCTCGATCGTAGTTTCAATACAATACCCAGCACGCTTAATAATTTCAATAAAACATCTGATGAGGTAAGTAAACTGGTACAACAACAAAGCTTACGCATAAATAATATTCTTGCCAATGCCGAAAGCATTAGCGCCAACTTCAAAGGAAATAATCAAAAAATAACGAATATTCTCACCAAAGCTGAAACTGCTACAGACAAACTATCCAAAATAGAATTGGAAAACACTATCAATCAAGCTAATGAAGCAATCACAGCTTTAAAGGAATCTATTGCCAAGCTAAACTCCACTGAGGGCTCATTAGGTTTGATGATGAATGATAAATCACTATATCAAAATCTCGAAAAAAGTAGTGCCGATCTCGATAAATTACTCGTAGATCTCAAAGCAAATCCTAAAAAGTACGTGCATTTTTCTATTTTTAGTCGTAAAGATAAAAAAGGAGATATAGTCATAGATGAAAAACAACCTTAGAATTACTCATGCGTTTTTTTATTGCATTCCTAGTTTCTATATGTAGCTATACTATAATTCTTGCTCAGTCCATAGATTCGCTTGATCGTTATGCTCGTATCATCAATACCGACTTTTTTGAGGGTGTTTCTAGTGCGGTATTTGATAAGCGCAAACTCAGTGGTAATGTGATGATAGAACACAAAGATATGTATATGGAATGTGATAGTGCTATGCAATATATAGCAGATAATATTATCCAAGCCTATAGCAATATTCATATTATACAACAGCCATGTACACATATATGGGCTGATTCACTTCACTATGATGGGGATACTCGTATTGTACACCTATTTGGCGATGTCATACTTACCGATGAACGTATGCAATTAAGCACGAGCCATTTGATATATTATATGAATACTCGCATAGGCACATATATAGGAGGAGGGGTCATTACTCAAGATGGCGCTATGCTTACCAGTGACAAAGGCTATTATTACGGAGCTAGTGATGATTTGGTTTTCAAAAAGGATGTCGTACTTATACATCCTGACTATCAGATCTATACCGATACACTCAAATACAATATTATTAGCAAAATAGCTTATTTCAAAGGTCCTACTACCATCAAAAATCAAGAAGCAACTATATATTGTGAAAGAGGATTTTATGATACTAAAAATGAATATGCACTCTTTGGACGTAAAACACATCTTATCAATCCTCCTCAAGAACTATATGCTGATACGATGAGTTATAGCCATAAGACGGGCATAGGTAAGGCTTTTCGTAATGTACACTGGATAGATCATGAAAATGAAATGGAAATATATAGTTTTCAAGGTGTGTATAATGATAAGACAGGCGACATACGAGCTTCGGGCAATACATTGCTTACCTATGTACAAGATGAAAAAAAATTGTACTTAAATGCTGATACGATATACTCGACCATCATTGACACTACACGTAAATTGAGGGTATTGCAGGCTTATCATAATGTGCGTATATATAGAAAAGACTTACAAGCAGTATGTGATTCCATCTATTATTCTTTTATTGATTCTACATTCCGTATGTATGATGAGCCATATGTGTGGAATGACAGTATTCAGCTCAAGGGCGATACTATCCTATTGCATACCAAAAACGAAAAACCCAGTGCGTCACACGTATTAGGTGATGGATTTATGCTAACCCGATTAGCCGATGACGGATTTTATAATCAATTGAAAGGAGATACTATACACGCTTATTTTCGTAATGATGCCTTATATAAATTACATGCAATAGGATCTGCCGAATCTATATATTTTATTGCTGATAGTAGCGGAGCATACATAGGAGCCAATCAATGTCAATCTGATCGCATACAAATAAATGTAATTGATAATAAAGTTGATAAAATTGTATTTATCAAACAACCCAAAGCCACCTTTCATGCTATACAAAAAATTAATCCTAAAGAAATGATTTTACCAGGTTGTAAGTGGAGAGATGATCTTCGGCCACAATCAGAGAAAGAAATGATTGACAAATATTATGAATAAACTAAGTAAGTCACAGAAAAAAAAAATTACTTATTATGCTGCATTTTAATTTTTTATATTCTAAGTTTAATTGCCCAATTCTTTTTGTAATTTCTCTAAATCACGACGTACAATAGCATTGTCGGGATTCATAGTATAAATAGTAAGACCTTTTTTTACTTGCTCTTTTGCTTCTGCTTTTTTACCCATTTTAATATATACCATTGCCAAGTCATAATGATACATCATGTTTTGTTTGCCATATTTGATAGCATTGAGATAACACTCTACTGCTCGATCATTACTTGCTTTATCTGGTATTCCACCAAATAATAACTTGGCAGCCGCTTCTTCAGCAAAGGATAGGTTAGCTACACGATAATTCCATTTACCCAATACATGCCAGGCACCTGCATGTCTAGAGTTGTTTTTAATAGCTAAATCTGAAAATTTCTTTATATCTCGACTAGCGGCTACACGATCTTTGGCACTTGCTATTTCTGCTATTCTGCCCATGGCTACAGCCATGACAAAATTTGATTCTGCGTCATTAGGTTGCAATTTTATTGCTTTATCTGCAAATTCTTTTGCTCTAGTATAATATGTTTTTTTTGAAGTAGCATCTACAGCTCGCCATCCTATACGGCTATTCATATAGCTTATGTTATATATCGCTTCATAATTACTTTTATCGCTACTATATATGTTATTATATGCTGTAAGCGCCTCTGATTCTTTGTATTGATCACGTAATGTATTAGCACTATTTATATCTTGAGCGTGTACTATAGGTATCCAAGCTAGTAAGCTGATTGTAAAATAAAATAATTTGTAATTCATAGTATAAGAAATGTTATGGATTTGTTTTGTAAAACTATCAATTTTTTTACAAAAAACATAACAGAATTAAATGTGTAAGTTGACATCTTTTCTTTTTATTTCCAAAATAAAGTTTTATAGAATCATAATAATAAAATTCAACTTTGGACAATAGAATATTTTATTAAATAAATTATTTAAATTATATATGTATATTTGCAGTCCATTAAAAAAAAATGGTCGGATGGCCGAGCGGCTAGGCAGAGGTCTGCAAAACCTTCCACAGCGGTTCAAATCCGCTTCCGACCTCAAAACAAAAAGCCCCTTCTATGTATGGGGCTTTTTAATGTATATATTTTTTTTTAACTATTTATATTACGCTTGCGGTATATTTTTTTGCCAAAACACTAATAATTCTAGCAAGTCCTTGAGTAAAAGGAGTCATATCTCTATTTAATAATTGAGCCATTTTATGTATATCAGGTTGTCGACGTTTCATATCGCCTTCTTCTAGTGCTTCGAGAAATTGTATGGATGAGCTACTATTTGTTAATGCAATGACATCTTCAGCTACAGATAATATGGTATATTCTATTTCTGAGCCTATATTGATTACATCATTGACATATAGATTTTCTTCCATAGCACGCACAGATGCATCTATATTGTCATCTATGTAGCAGAATGTGCGTGTCTGCAACCCATCACCATATATCGTTAATGGCTCACCTTTCAGAGCAGCTTTTACGAATCTAGTTATTACAAAATCCCTACTTTGTTTAGGACCATAGGTATTAAAAAATCGAAATATGGTAAAATCTAAATCAAATTCTTTTTTATAACTACGCAAATAAGATTCGCCTACATTTTTGACTACCGCATATGGTAACCTAGAATTAAGTGGCGTAGTATGTTCGTGTTGTGGGTATTCTATAGATTCGCCATATACTTCAGACGACGAGGCGTAATAAACTCTCTTCACACCTGTATATCGTGCTAAATCTAATATATTTTTGATGCCGGTAATGTCTTCAAGCACTAATACTGGATTTTTAAGAGTACGTTGTACACCTACTACTGCTGCATAATGAAAGACATAATCAAATGTATTGGTCTGCATTATAGGCGCTATCTCACTGTAACGATTGACATCACAGTGTATATATTTCCAATTAGTGTATTCTTTTGAAGGTAGATTATCTATATTGCCAGTAAGCATATTATCTACTATCACAACATGATATCGCTTATTGCGTACTAGCTTATCAGCCAACGAACTGCCAATAAAACCGGCACCTCCAGTAATAAGTATTTTTTTGATAGAATCCATTAAGGTATTACCTATACAAAATTAAAGATTATAAATGGGATATCAAAAAATAAGTAAAGGGAAAATTTCACATTTTATAATTATACTCTTGTTACACTTTAAAATCAATTCAAAAAAATAAAGTACTTTTACACCATAATAATTCCAATAAAGTATATGCTTCTCAAAGATAAAGTGGCAATAGTAACCGGTGGTAGTAAAGGTATTGGTTCGGCTATAGTAAGACACCTCGCTGCTGAGGGCGCTAAGGTCGTATTTACTTATTTCAGCTCCAGTGACATGGCAAATGCCCTTGCAACCGAAACCAATGCTATGGCGTTACAAAGTGATGCATCCATATTTGATGAAGCACAGCGACTTATAGATAAAGTCATTTCTATACATGGAAGAGTTGATATACTCGTCAATAATGCTGGTATCACTCGTGATAATCTTATCTTACGTATGAACGAACAGCAATGGGATGAGGTACTTACTACCAATCTCAAATCTGTATTTAACCTTACCAAAGCAGCATCAAAACCTATGCTCAAGCAACTATCAGGATCTATTGTCAATATTGCATCCATAGTAGGACTCAATGGGCAAGCTGGGCAAAGCAACTATGCAGCTAGTAAAAGTGGTATCATAGGGTTTACCAAATCCATAGCTCAGGAGTTGGGTAAGCGCAATATACGGTGCAATGCTATAGCTCCCGGATTTATTAGAACGGATATGACTGAGACACTTAGTGATGAAAATAAAAAAGACTATTTTTCAAGAATACCTTTGGCACGATTTGGTAGTGCTGATGAAGTAGCTAATGTTGTAGTATTTCTTGTATCGGAGATGAGTAGCTATGTGACAGGGCAAACCATAGCTGTATGCGGAGGTTTGTATAATTAATATCATAAAATGAAAACAGGTTTCAGTCTTGATTATCCATGGTGGTTTATTTTTTTCTGCATATGCACTGGTGCAATTTATAGCGTGGTATTGTATTATCGCAACCCATTATTTAGCTCACCTACTCCTTATCAATCGTGGCTCAATAGAGCAATGAGCCTATTACGGTTTAGTACAGTGAGTGTATTGTCGTTTTTACTATTATCACCCATATTCAAGCATTTTCAATCGTCTATAGAGAAACCAATTATTGTATTCTTGCACGATGTAAGCGCCTCGGTAGCATTGGGGTTTAATAAAATTGATAGCATAACTTATCATAATAATCTTAAAATTATAAAAGAAAAATTAAGCAAAGATTATGAAGTCAAATCCTATTCATTTGGGAATAAATTATTGAAAAATGATATATTAACTTATATTCAACCAGCTACTAATATGGATGAAGCATTAAATAGTATCTATAATATGTACGACAATCAAAACGTTGGCGCCCTGGTATTGGCCACAGATGGACTTTATAATCAAGGAAATAATCCATTATATTGTAAAAAACCTTATGCATCAATATATACTATAGCGCTAGGCGATACAATTATACGTAAGGATATCAAAGTGGAAAACGTATTTCATAATAAAATAGTATATCTAGGTGATAAAATAAGTATCAATGCAGAATTACTTGCATGGCAATGTCAAGGTGAGAATGCCACAGCCACACTCAGCCAATTAAATGATGGCGGTAAAGTAATTTCTAAACAAAATTTCGCTATCAATAAAGGGTATTTTCGCTATACTGGAACATATACAATAGAAGCCAGCAAGGTAGGGACACATCATTATCGTTTGGCCCTCAGGCCCTTAGATGGAGAAATTACCACAGGCAACAATATCAAGGACTTTTTCATAGAAGTAGTGGATGAAAAGCAAAAAGTATTATTACTAGCTAATGCGCCCCATCCCGATATAGCCGCACTCAAAAACTCCATAGAAAGCATACGCAATTATGAAGTCGAGGTAGCCTATATTAAAAAATTTACTGCAAGTATCAAAGATTATAACTTAGTCATATTACATAATCTGCCTTCCAATCCTTATCCTATCGCTACGATACTTTCCCAATTAAAAAAGGATAAAATTTCTACCTTATTTATTTTAGGAACACAAACTAATATCTCTGCATTTAATAATGCTCAAAACACACTCAAGATTAATGGAAATAAAAATAATACCAATGAAGTTACTGCCAATATAGTAGCCGGATTTAACTTATTTACCACTGAACAAGCCGAACTCAATAATATTACAGATTTGCCAGCTTTACTCTCACCCTATGGTGAGTATCAAGTGATGGGATCTAGCAAGACACTTTTTACTCAGAAAATAGGTAATGTTACTACTAAATATCCCTTGATAACTTTCAATGATGATAACAACAGTAAAATAGGAATTATAGCAGGTGAAAATTTTTGGAGATGGCGTATGTATGAATTTATGAAAGCCAATAAACACAATATTACCGATAATTTATTTACTAAATGTATAACATACTTGTCTGTAAAACAAAATCGCAAACCATTTAAAGTTACTATTTCAAAAAATAATTATTTAATAAATGAAATTATACACTTGGATGCTGAATTGTATAATGAAAGTATGGAACTCATCAATACACCCGAAGTGGCATTACGCATTAATGATAATGGTATGAACGAAAAAAGATATACATTCAATAAAAATGCAAATAGCTATTATCTCGATGCAGGACAATTTGAAGAAGGATCCTATAATTATACTGCAATTACAGAATGGGCAGGTAAGCAATATAGTGCTA
>Ga0114938_1002632_pt1 | contig 11127 bp, 13 predicted proteins | sample AshMeaBigSpring_FD_88675 | JGI IMG/M metagenome (GOLD analysis project Ga0114938, IMG submission 88675) | Groundwater microbial communities from Big Spring, Nevada to study Microbial Dark Matter (Phase II) - Ash Meadows Big Spring | ecosystem: Environmental > Aquatic > Deep subsurface >...
CGCCTCAGCCATGGGCGGCCTCCCTCATGACAGGGCCTCGAGCAATGCCATGGCATGTCGCGCCACGCCGCCGAACAGCTGTCCCAGGTAGTCGGCCAGGTGCGGCAGACTCACGCCGAAAAGGCCAGACCCACTCCGATGTTAAGCGGCATCGATACGACGAAGATGTTCATCTGCGGCACCGCGCGCGCCACCAGCCCGAAGGCCACCGTGCCGAGCAGCAGCGCGACGACCACCGGTGCGCCGGCCCTGAGCCCGATGACGAACATTTCGGCCGTGAGCCGCGTCAGTCGTTCGAGGGTCGGCCCGTTGACGTGAAAGCCCAACGGCGGAACGACGCGGTAGCTTTCCACCAGAGTGCGGATGAACCAGTGATGGCCGTTGAGGACCAAAAACACCAGCGTGGCCAAAAGGCTCGTGAACTGAGCCAGGATCGCCACCTGATCCTCGGAGGCCGGATCAATGACTTCGGCAATGGCGAGCCCCATCTGGTACCCGGCCAACTCGCCGGCGAGTTGAATGCCTTCGAAGATCAGCCGGATCGCGAGACCGGCCAATACCCCTATCAGCACCTCGCCGCCTGCGGCCACCGCCAGTGTAAAGAGGTCCGCGGAGGCGGCCGGCGGCTCGAAGGCCAGCAGCGGAAAGAGCAGCAGGCTCGCCGCCAGCGTCAGCGCCAGCCGAAACAGCGTGGGAACGCTCGGCGCGTTCAGCATGGGAATGGACATCAGGAAAGCCCCAACGCGCAGGAACACCAGGAAGAAGAGCTGCAGCTGGGGTAGGGAGACGGCAAGCGAGACCATGGCGGCGTCGACCGTTGGCGCCGAACGGCGCTCCTTTCAGCGGATGTACCGGTTCATGCCCGCAAACATCTGCTCGGTGAAAGTCACCAGGGTCTGCATCATCCAGGGAAAGGAAACGATTAATGCCAATGCCACCGCCAGCATTTTGGGAATGAAGGCGAGCGTCATCTCGTTGATGGAGGTCACCGACTGAAAAATGCTGACGAGCAGCCCCACCAACAGACCCGCCAACAGCATCGGCGCGGACAGCAGCAGGGTGACTTTGATAGCCTCAAAAAAGAAACCCGTAATGTAATCGGCGGTCATGCCCTCTTCTCCCTCATAGGAAACTTTTGACCAGAGACCCCACCAGCAGGTACCAGCCATCGGCCAGCACGAACAGCAGCAGTTTGAACGGCAGCGAGACCATGACCGGAGGCAGCATCATCATGCCCATGGACAGCAGGACCGCGGCCACCACCATGTCGACGATGAGGAAGGGCACGTACAGCAGCAGCCCGATCTCAAAGGCCGTTTTGACTTCGCTGATGATGAAGGAAGGGATCAGCACACTGATGGGAATGTCCTCCGGGCCTTCGGGGCGTTGGAGCTTGGCGACGTCCACGAAGAGCTCCAGGTCTTTTTCGCGGGTCTGCTTGAACATGAAGTCGCGCAGCGGGCCGGCGGCCTGCTCCAGCGCCTGCTGGCTTGAGATCTTCTTATCGAGGTAGGGCTGCAGCGCCGCCTGGTTGATCTTCTGCCACACCGGGGCCATGATGAAGACCGTCAGGAAAAGGGCCAGGCCGATCACGATCTGGTTGCTGGGCAGCTGCATCGTCCCCAGCGCACGGCGCAACAGGGAGAGCACGATCACGATGCGCGTGAAGGAGGTGACCATGGTCAGGATGGCCGGGGCCAGTGAGAGCACCGTCATCAGCAGGAAGATCTGCAGCACCGCGCTGCCGCGCGCCGGGTCGTCTCCGGGTGCCGTCCCCAGCGTGAAATACGGGGTGCTCACCGTCGGCACCTGGGCGGACGCTAGCGCCGGGGCCAGCAGGGCGATCAGTGCGGCGAACGCCACCGCCGCCGCGAGCACCCGGGCCGCCCGGCCCCATCGCCGGCCCTTCGCGCGCGCAGGGCGCTCAGTCTTCATTTGCGCCTGTCCTCCGTCGCCCGCCCAGCCCGGCCAAGCAGTCCTGGAAGGCAGTTCCCGGAGGGCGCCCCTGCGCGCGAACGTGCTGAAGCGTCTCCGGATCGTCGATCCGGGACAGCAACTGGATGCGGTCCCCGGAAAGGCCGAGCACCAGCACGCCGTCGGGCACCTCCACCAGCGCCACCGATTTCTTCACCCCGATGGGCCGCGAGGCGATGACGCGCACCAGCTCGTGGCGCGCTGCCCCCCCCGACGTGCGCAGGTAGCGCCGGGCGAAATGGACCGCCACGAACATCCCGCCCAGCACCGTGGCCAGGGCGGCGACCAGCTTCAAGGCCGAGGGGATCAGCTCGGGCCCGGCACTCATCGCAGCCTCTCGATGCGTTCCATCGGGCTGACCACCTCGGTCAAGCGCACCCCGAACTTCTCGTTGATGACCACCGCCTCGCCGCGCGCGATCAGTTTCTGGTTGGCCAGCACTTCCAGCGTCTCGCCGGCCAGCTTCGACAATTCGATCACCGACCCCTGCCCGAGCTTGAGCAATTCGTGGATCAGCAGCTTCGTGCGCCCGAGCTCCACGGTAACCTCCAGCGGGATGTCGAGGATGAATTCCATGTTGCCACCGGCGCCGGGTTCCGGCGGCCGGCCCGCTTCCGATTTTTTGTCCGCGGATGTGGCCATCGCTACACGCTGCCTCCGTTGCGGGCGATCGGTTCGGAAATCTCCACCGCCCGGTTGCCTTTGATGACACCCGGATAGGCGAGGTATTTGGGAACATGGTCGACGCTGACGACGATCGAATCCTCCGGCCCGGTAGGCAGCAGAAGGATGTCGTCGCACTGCAGGTTGAGGATCGCACCGACCGTCTGCCGGGTCCGCCCGAGCTCGGCAATCAGGCCCACCGGAGTGTCCTGCAGCAGGCGCTGCAGCTGTTGGCTCCAGGTGTTCTCGATGTCCTTATCGCGCTGGTATTTGGAGGACAGCTTCTCCTTGATCGGCTCCAACATCAGGTAGGAGAGACAGACATGCAGGTTCCCGGAGAACTCCTTGCCTTTTACCGCAAACACGATGACGACCATCATGTCGTTGGGGGAGACCAGATGCACGTATTCCGGCTTGCTCTCGGTCTTCTTGACGCTGATTTTGACCGGCAGGATGATCTGCCAGGCCTTCTGCAACTGGCCCAGCATCTCGAGCGCCAGCTTCTGGATCATGCGCTGCTCGATCTGCGTGAAATCGCGCATCCGGCCGAGCGGTTTGCCCTTGCCTCCGAACATGCAGTCGATCAGCGAAAACACCAGGCCCGGCTCAAGCGCCAGCAAGGCCGAACCGATCAGCGGATCCATGCCGAAGACGATGAAGCTCGTGGGGGTCGAAAAGGCGTGGATGCACTCCTGATACTTCACCATCTCGTTGGAGACGAATTCGACTTCGATGGAACGCTGCAGCAGCGAGGATAGCGCGCCGTTGAGCAGCGCGGCGAATTTATCGTACACCTCCTCGAGGGCGCTGAACTGCTCGCGCAGCATGGTGTTCTGGGAGGTGAGGTTGTAGGGGGTCGCCTCCGGCTCGGTCTTGTCCGGCGCGATGTCGACATCCCCCCGGTCCATTGCGGATAAGAGGGCGTCGATTTCCTCCTGACTGAGAATCTGGTCGGGCATGCCGCTCTCCGCCTACTGGATGACGAATTCCTTGAAGTAGATGCGCGAAACCTTCGAGGTGGTCAGCAGCCCGTTCAAGGCCGCGATGAGCTCATCGCGCAGCGCGGTCTTGCCTTCGGAGGAAACGATGTCGCTGAACTTTTTGGTGGGCAGAATCATCAAGATCGTATCGCGGAGCTGCGATGTCCGTCGGGTGATCTCCTCCTCGGGAGTTTTGCCGCTGCCGTTGACTTCTAAGTCCATGGTGACCCGCAGGTAGCGGTTGGCACCGGGATCAGCCAGATTGACGATGAAGGTGTCCAGCGCGATGACCTTGCCCATCGGCTCCGACTTGGCCTTTTCGGCGTGCGGGTCGGTTTCCGGGGTCACGGTGTGGGCGCTGATCACCGACAGCTTGCTCCACATCATGAACATTCCGCCACCCATGCCCAGGATCAGCACGAACATGACGCCCATGAGGATGATGACCAGCTTGTTCGACATGACCTCTCCTTGCCCGCTTCATTCCGCGGTCGCCACCCACCAGATGCCGAAAGCGGAAACCGTTGCCCGGCCAGAGCAGAGCAAGGATTGTGCCATTTACCGAATCGTTGCCGTGGGATGGGAGCCGGCGCGGATAGGCTTCAAGAATCGAGGCGATAACGCCCTGTAGGGATTGGAAAGACGGGCGCCGGCGCACGGGCAAGGGCCCAAACGCCGGTTGGCGGCTGCCGTCGTCCGGTGCAGTCAAGCCTTTGACGTGCGGTGATCAGACCGGAAGGGGCCGATCGGCGACGACGACCGGTCGTGCGTCGCCGCCGATCAGGCTCATTCCGTTCACGACGCTGCGGCTAAAACCGCCACCCGTCCCGCGTGGCGGGCATCCAAGCCGTTACCGCTTGATATTGATCAGCTCCTGCAGGATCTCGTCGCTCGACGTGATCACGCGCGAATTGGCTTGGAAAGCGCGCTGGGTGGTGATCATCTTGACGAACTCTTCTGCCAGGTCGACGTTGGACATCTCCAGGCTGCTGGGCGCGACGCTGCCCAGTCGACCGGTGCCGGCCACACCCGGTAAGGCCTGACCGGAAGCAATCGACTCCGCATAGAGGTTTCGTCCCATTTTGGTGAGACCATCGTAGCTCGGAAAATCGGCCAGCGCGATCTGGAACATGGGGGTCATTTCACCGTTGGAATAGGTTGCGGTGACGATGCCCGCCTCGTCCACGTTGATCCCCCGAAGACTGCCGGCAGGATACCCGTTCTGATACTGAAAGGTGGTGCCGGATTCGGCGGCAAAGCCGGTAATATCGCCGTAGCTGTTTCCGCTGGCGTCCAACATGGTCCAGGTCGCGGTCAAGGGAGTGGCAGCTCCGTTGTTCAAATCGATGTTGACGGGGATATCGGCGATCGGAGCACCCAGGATGGTGGACACGACGCCGTTTGCACCAAAAACGATGTCCATGCTGGTGGCCCCCGCACCACCGAAAGTTACGTGAGTCCCCGGGTTGGGGTTGGCCGTGGTGGGGATGGAGCCCGTCACGGTCCAGGTCTGCGCCGCGGCCTGCCGCGTAAACGTGAAGGTCACTGGGATGGCGTTCCCCAGCGAATCGTACATGGTCTGAGCCGTGGTGTAGGTATCGCCTGAGACGGCTCCGGAGCTGAGGTTGATGTCGAAGTTGAACTCGGTGGTGGCGACCGGCGGAGAAATGCGCTCCCCGGGAATGTAGATGTCGGTGATGCTACCGACATTGCCGTTGGCATCAATGGCATACCCCTGCAGCTGGAGCCCGTCCGGGTTGATCAGATAGCCGTTCTTGTCGAAGGTGAAGTTACCGGCCCGGGTGTAGAAGTTCGAGCCGCCCGGGTCCTGAACCATGAAGAACCCCTTGCCGTTGATGGCCAGGTCCGTGGCGCTGGCGGAGTTCTCGATCGAGCCCTGAGTCCATTGTGCGTTGACCCCCCAGAACTCGACCCCACGGCCGACGCCGGCGGTGGCCGCCTCCCCGCCCAGCGAAGTGCTCAGGATGTTGGCGAAGTGCGAGCGGTTGCTTTTGAACGCCGTGGTGTTGACGTTGGCGATGTTGTCGCCGATCACGGTCATGGCGGTGGCGTTGGCACCGAGGCCGGAAATACCCGCGTACAGAGATGCGATCATCTATCGGTTCCTCCATGGTTCGTTGTGACGATGCCGTGGGTCATGAGGCGGTCGCGTGGGACTCTTGGTTGATCTGAGTGACATCGCCCAAAGCGATCCTGCTCTGGCCCACCATCAGGTAGGTGGTGTTGTTCTCAAATATGACGCCGGTGACGGTGCCCCGAGTGTATGGGGTGGCCGTGAGCTTCTCTCCCTTGGCCCCCTCGGCCTGCACCTCGAAGGTGTAGTTGCCCGCGGGCGCCGGGTTGCCGTTGCGGTCCTTGCCGTTCCAGGCGACGCTCTGTCGGCCCGCGTTGAGACCGGTCATCTGGATATCCGCGACGAAGCCGCCGGTGGCGTCATAGATGCTGACCGCCGCCCGCTGCGCGGCCGCGCTCAGCTCGAATTCACAGGTGGCCGGCAGATCGGAGGCCAGCTCGAGATGGTTGCCTTTGGAGACCACTTGCTTGCCGATGAAGGCGACCGCCTGGGCGTTGTTGCTGGAGGCCTGGTAGAGTTTGAGGGCGTCCAGGTTGGAGTTGATGTTGCTCAGCTGCTCCAACGAACTGAACTGGGCCAGCTGGGCGGTGAATTCGGTGCTGTCGGCGGGGTTGAGCGGGTCCTGGTGCTGGAGCTGGGTGATCAGCAGGGTCAGAAAGGCCTCTTTGCCCATCGTCTTTGACGCTGCGTTGGCAACCGCGCCGCCGGCGCGGCTGGCGATTTCCTGTGCTGCCGTCGTTTCCATAGGTCTCCTCTCTCTGGTTCACTTCAGGGTGCCCGGTCACACCCGTGGCGTCGGGCGGCCCTTTTCAAACAAACATGTCAATGGTCGGTGCACTGCCTGCTCGCGGCCTTCGGCCCAGCGATTCGTCGCACACCTCTGCTGCAGGCAGATCAGCGATCAGCGACGGGGAGGCGGCGGCTCCTTTCCAGTTCGGAGCGGTATGCGCTGACTGCCAGCCGCGCTGGCGGTGGTCGTCGGCTACGGCCACTTCCAGCCGCTCGACCTGGAGCCCTTGGCTTTGCAGTTCGGACTTGAGCTGCGTCAAACCGGTCTCGATCATGTCTCGGACGGCCGGCAGCTCGGTCACGATGCGCACGGTGACCTGCTGGTTTTCGGTCGCGATCTGCATGCGCACCCGGCCCAGGAATTCCGGTTTGAGGTCGATGCTGATCTCGCCATGACCGTCTTTCAGGTGTAACGCCGCGCGCTGAACCATCTGGTCGAGGACCCCGCTTCGGCCGGTCCCGCCGATCACCTCTTTGGCATGCACGCCCGCAGGGCCGTCGCCGGTCTTTTCCGAATTCCCTTCCGCCGCTGCGGATGGCGGCAGCTCGCGCCTCATGGCCGCCAGCCCCTCGGCAAAGCCCTCGCCTTCTAAAGAAAGCGCTTTTGCGCCGGCTGGCATTTTGGAAGAAAGTGCATCATCGGCGCCTTGCCTGAATTCGCCCGAATCCGCCACCACGGCCGCACGGTGCTCCGCCACCGGCCCACCTCGGTCGGACGCGGTTTCCATGGTCCGGAGCGCTTCTCCGGAGGCGTCGGCGGCGGAGCCTCCCGGGGGTCTGAATCCGCGCAGTGTCTCCGAACGGTCCGTTGGTGCGTCCTCTGTGCCGAAGGTGAGGCGAGCTCCTGCGGCTGCGCGCGGGGGCAGCGGAAAGTCTTCGGACCCAGAGAGCGGACGCGCGGTGGGCTGCACTTGCTCTGATGACCTGAGCGGCTCACGCACGCGCCGGACGGCCGGTTGAAGGCTGTCGGCGGCCTGGAGTTCCGGATTGCCGGCAGACGCCGCTTCAATCTGCGCAGCCGACGCCTTCAACGCCGTTTGAAGCAGTACTTCGCCCGACGACGTCTGACCATCGGCGGCAAGGCGATGATTCAAGGGTTTCGAACCGTCCGCGCGCGTCAAGGGGACAGTCTCGATCGGATCGGAAGCCTTTTCGGCCGAATCGGAAACCTCGCCGCCGCCCTCGGCGACCGGCGGTGTCAGCCGACCCAGGAGACCGATCACCTGGGCTCCCTCCTGAGAGATCTCAAGGTTTTCGGAGGCGGTGGGCATCGCGCCGAGCCAATGCAGCCCCCACGTCGCAGGCCACCCGAGTGGACCCACGACCACCGGGGTTGTTTCCGCTGGCCTATCGCCCGGCGGCGGAACGGATTCGTGCGCATCCGCCCCAGCCATCGATTCAGCTTCGCTCGCCGTCACGGAGGTTTCCATGCCCCGTGACGGATTCCCCCCGCTCGGATCGGCCCGGTCCTCACCGCGTGCCGCGCGCAGGGCGGCCCGGAAGGAGGCCGGGCCCTCGGCAGCTCGGGAAGATCCTTCAGCCGGCTGGATAGCAGGTCCGCGACTCCAAGAGGTTCCCGGTTCCGCAGCGGCTGCGGAGGCGGCCGCCATCGGTAAGCCGGGCTGGCCCAGAGCTTCAAATCCAATGTCCACTGATATCATCGCTGCGCGTCGTCCCTGTTGCCGATCGGATTGCTCTCGAAGGCGTCCTCGAGATAGCAGAGAACATGCCAGTTCCTACGATAACGGCAACGTTGAGATGCCAAACCCCTGGAAATCCGCAACCGTCTGAAACCCTAAGCGATTGGTTCGTCCCTTGCCCTGAGCCTGTTTTCCCGGCAGCCGGGCCGCGAAAAGCAAGTAGGCAGGAATTACCGCCGCTGGCAAAGTTTTCCGGGCAGTCGGTGCGATGCCATTCAATGGCTGGGGGTCAGGCGGGTCGGCTGGAGGTATGGCGACGTGCGGCGACCTCGTCGATGAACTTGCGCTCGCGCTCGGCCAGCGCCCTGAGGTGCCTTTCCTGGTCCTGTTGCTTCAGCTTTTCCAGCATTTTGCGCCTCTTCACCGCTTCGATCAGCGCCTGACGTTTTTGCTGCGCCTTGCGTTCGGCGTTCAAAACGTGTTTCTGCTGGGCATCGATTTCGCGCTCAAGGCGCTGCAGATAGTGTTGGAAGAGGAGCATGTCTGGGCCGCGGAAGCACTGCCGTTGCTGGCGACGCTGGGCCTGGATGCATTGCCGTCGCGCGCTTTTCCGGTCTCTGAGAACCGATTGTGCGGCGGCCAGCGCCTGCCGGGCCTCGGCAAGCTCCTTTTGGAGGCATTCCTCGGCGTGACGGCGAGCCACGAGCAGGGTCTGGAAGCGAAACTGGATCATGGCGGTACGAACGGCAGTCGTGGCGCCTGGCACCAGCGCCTGCTACAACCGGGTTATGGAATGGCCGCCAGCGGAGTGGAACAGGGCCGGCGCTCAGCCGCCGAAGGGCTCATCCCGCTGTTCCGAACAGCATCTCCAGCTGCGCCACCCCGGCCGCCAGCGGCACCGACTCATTGACGTCCTGCCGCAGGAAGGCGTTGATCCGGTCCATCATCTTGATGGCGTAGTCGATCTTGGGATTGCTGCCGCTGACATAGGCACCGATATTGATCAAGTCCTCGGCCCGGCGGAAGGTCGCCAGGGTTTCTTTGAACAGGCTCGCGCTGCGGCGATGGGAGGCGTCCACGATGTCATCCATCACCCGGCTGATGCTCCGCAGCACGTCTATGGCCGGGTAGTGGTTCTGCATCGCCAGTTCGCGGCTGAGCACGATATGCCCGTCCAGAACCGAGCGCGCGGCGTCGGCGATCGGCTCATTCGTGTCGTCGCCTTCGACCAGCACGGTGTAGAGCCCGGTAATGGAACCGCGGCCGTTGCCGGTCCCGGCGCGCTCCAGGAGCTTGGGCAGCAGCGTAAAGGTCGAGGGCGGATACCCTTTGGTCGTGGGCGGCTCGCCGAGCGCCAGACCGATTTCGCGCTGGGCCATGGCGAACCGGGTCACCGAGTCCATCATCAGGTTGACGCGCAGGCCCTGATCGCGGAAATATTCAGCGATGGCCGTGGCCAGGAAGGCCCCGCGCGTGCGAATCAGCGGCAGCCGGTCGGAAGTGGCCACGATCACCACCGAACGCTGCAACCCCTCCCTGCCCAGATCCCTCTCGATAAATTCGTTGACTTCACGGCCGCGCTCACCGATCAGCGCGATGACGTTTACATCCGCGACGGTGTGCCGCGCGATCATGCCCAGCAGGACGCTCTTGCCGACACCGGAACCCGCAAACACGCCGATCCGCTGGCCGCAGCCGACGGTCAACAGCCCGTTGATGGCGCGGATTCCCAGGTCAAGCGGCTCGCTGATCCGGCGCCGGCGCAGCGGGTTGACGCCTGTCGCATAGAGCGGGACTTCTTCGACGACGGCCAGCGGCCCCTTGCCGTCCATCGGAAGCCCCAGCCCATCGATGACCCGGCCGAGCAACCCGGGGCCGACGCCCACCGCCGCGCGTTGCTGGCGGGCGACGACGCGGCAGCCGGGAGCGATCCCCCGGATCTCCTCGAGCGGCATCAGAAGCACCCGCTGGTCCCGGAACCCCAACGCTTCGGCGGCCAGCGGCCGCGCCTGTTCCCGGGTGTAGATATCGCACACAGCGCCCAGCCGGCAGGCCGGTCCGTTGGATTCCACCACCAATCCGACCACCTGGGCCACCTTGCCCTGGACCTGCAGGGGGTTTACCGCCTCCAGACAGCGCCGGTATTTTTCCAGGTGCACTCCGGCCTTCATCCGGGGGGTTCCTGCGCGCCCGCGTGCATGCGCGCCTCCGCCCGCATGGCTTCCTCCACGATACGAAAGCGGTGTTCCAGGCGGCCGTCGATGTTCCCGGCCGCACTTTCGATCACACACCCTCCGGCGCTGACGCCGCTGTCCGCCACGAACCGCACCTGGCCGGGGTCGACCAGGCCTTCCAGCAGCTGGGGTTGCTGGCCGGCCAGCCGCTCCACGTCCAGGGGATTCATCCGAATCGTCAGCGGGCCGCCGTGTTCGATCCGGCCGATGGCTTCACGCAGCAGAGGCATCACGCTGTCCGGTTGGGCCACGACCTCCTGGGCGATGACCTTGCGCGCCACCGCAAGCACCAGTTCGACGAGCTCTTTCTCGAAACTCCGCGTTTCCCGTCGGCGCAGGGCCTCCAGTTCCTCGAGCATCTGCCGGAGACTCTGCAGCATGGATTCCAGCTGCTGGCGCACGGCCTCGCCGCCGGCGCGCTCGCCCTGTTCGAATCCGTTGCGCTCTCCATCGGCCAAACCGCGGCAATAAGCCGCCTGTTCGACCTCCCCGACCGGCGCTCCGCGGAGGGACGCCGGCCGACCGAGGTCAATGCCGCCGGCCGCCGGCGGACAGCTCCCGCCGGCCGTAACGCCGGGAGCCACCCGCTGAAACGCCGGCGCAGACCGCGCAGGCACGGGCGCGCTGCGCCCTGTCTGGGGCTCCAGGTCTGGAAAACAGTAAAAGGACGGAGCCGTCATCGCCACGCTCGCAACCGGCCCATGCCGTCAAGAGACAATCTGTTCACCTCGACGCCCGCTGATGATCACCTC
>Ga0114938_1002634_pt1 | contig 11124 bp, 10 predicted proteins | sample AshMeaBigSpring_FD_88675 | JGI IMG/M metagenome (GOLD analysis project Ga0114938, IMG submission 88675) | Groundwater microbial communities from Big Spring, Nevada to study Microbial Dark Matter (Phase II) - Ash Meadows Big Spring | ecosystem: Environmental > Aquatic > Deep subsurface >...
CATCATCCATCTCGCTTACGGCCTCGGGCTGTGGTGGGGTCTCCTCACCGGTTGGCGCCGCCCCTACAAAGCGAACGCCAGGTGAAGTGGCCGACCCAAAAGCCTGCCTCTGGAATAGGGCACTAGGCGGCGCCGTGGGGAGTGTGGTACCAGTCGCGCCGGCGGCGGCTGAGGAGGCGGGCCGGAAGCCAGGCCAGCCCGAACAGCACCAACCATGGGTAACCCATCAGTCTGCGGAACGGCACCTGATCACGGGCTAGAAAGGGAAGCGGAGCCAGCACCGACACCCCAACCACTGCCGCCCACACCCACCAAGGAAGCAGCCACTTGTTATCAGCCAGCCGCGACGCCACCCCCAGCCCGCCGGCTACCCCGACCATGAACGTGCGACCGGGCTGAAGCAGTCGAATCGCGGTATCAAGAGAAGTCATTGATCCACGGATAGCGCGTCCCACCAGAGGGAGCGTGTAGCGACGGGCTACCGACCGCCTTCCCGACATCCAACGGGCTCGCTGGCTGATGGCGACCCGCATCGAGGTTGGCTTCTCGTCCTCTACTCGCAGGTCGTGGAGCCAAGTCACCCGGTGACCACCGAGCACCAAGCGTACCCCCAGCTCCTGGTCCTCGGTTAGCGAAGACCCGAATCCCCCTGCCGCCTGCAACGCAGCTGCCGAAATGCACATGCCGGTCCCGCCTAGGTCGGACGACCAACCCAGATTGCGGCGAGCTAGTTGGACCATCCGGTTGCTGGCCCAGTAGCTGAGCGCGGAAGCATCCGAGACCCGAGAGCGCACCGGGAAGGTGACATCAAGGTAGGCCTGCAGCACTTCGTGCCCGGCGTCGTGCTCGTCGGCGAACCGCGACAACAGCGTGGCGGGGACCCGATTGTCGGCGTCTAGCACCACCAACGACTCGTTCCAGTCGAGAGGTCGCTCGGCCAGATACCAGGCCAGCAGCGCGCCCTTGCCCGCTGGTCCCGAGCCGCGTTCAACTACTTTGGCAAACTCGGCGGCGACCCGTGCGGTGTGATCGGTACAGCGGTCGGCGAGCACCCATACTTCGTAGTTGTCCTTTGGATACTCCTGGACAGAGAGTTCGGCGAGCAGTCCCCAAATCACTTTTTCTTCGTTGTGGGCGGGGATGACGACCCGGAAACGCTGCTGCCGGCGTCCGGGCCGAGCCGGTTTGGGCGCCCGCCAGCCCCATAAGGCAGTCAACAGGTTGTAGGCGGCAAGCCCGACCACCAGCCACTGAGCGGCCATAGCCAGACCGCGAATCCCACTCATAGGTCATATGCTAGCTCGGTTCGCCATGCGCCTCCTGGGGAGCGGGGTTGACAGGATCGCGAGTAGCGCCCAGCGGCAGACCCGCCCCCCCCAGAAACAGCCCAGCTGCAAACCACCAGGTCGGTTCGAACAGCACGGTTTGAGCGAGGCCGGGAAGCAGACTCACCAACAACGCGATCCCGCCGGCCGCCCCACCTCCGGTTCGCAACACCACTAGAACCAAGCCGATCAAGCTGAGCGCTCCCACTAGTCCAGTCTCGGATAGCACTTCGACCCCCAGGTTGTGCGGCTCCTGCAGCAGTTGATCCCAACCAGTCCCCAGTCCGATCCCGCGCCACGGATGCTGCCGGAACTCGGCGAGATAGTCGCCCCACACCTCGAGGCGGTTGTCGCTCGGGTCCCCGGTACCCACCTCGCCCTCGGTGGGCGCCACCCTGCCCAGGTTGAAGAGATTGCTCAATCGAAAACCAAACTCGCGATCGAGATCCCCACCGATGCCTTGACGGTCCGCCAACCCAATCAAGCCAAGCGCCAAGACTGCGGCCGCGGCCGCGGTGCTCAGCTGCCTGACTACGGACTTCCATTTCACCAAACGGGCACCCACCCAAGCCACCACCGCCAGGTCAATCACCAGCGTGAGCAGCCCAGTCCGGCTGGCGGTCATCACGCTGCCAACCATCAGAACCCCAGGACCAAGCGCATCCAGCCGGTTGCGGCCGGTACCCAACCCCAGCAAGCCGAAGAGAAGCCAGAGCGAAGCCCACAAGTTCATCCACGCCGCGGCATACCCAGGGTCCTGATGCCAGTTGGTGAGGGCAAGAAATCCCTGCTCCAAGTAGGCGGGCTTGGCAACCCGAAACACTCCAGGAATCTGATTGACACTTTCGATCCGATCCGGGCTGCCAACGATCCACAGCGAGAACAGCAATGCGCAGGCTGCCATCAGAGCACCCGACCAGGCAATGGTCTTGGCGACCCGAGCCAGCATGCCCGGGTTCCTCAAGCTGCGGGCGGTGACGAGCATGAGCAGTCCCCCCACTCCCAAAGCCAACCAGAGCTTCACGAAGCGGGCCGGCACCGGCCAGTCAGGGATGCTCACCAGAGCACCCCCGAGGAACATCATCAGTGCTAGCGAAGCCGGCGGTGGCCACGGCCAGCTACGAGAACGGAGAGCCACCACAACGTCGCTAGCGACTACCACCACCAACACCACCAGCAACGGTTTCCACGAAATCCAGCCGGACACGAACACGGTGTGGAGAGGAAGCACGCCAACCAGCAGCAAAAAGAGTCGGTCGCGCATGCCCGGGGGACGTTAGACCGCCCCGGTAACCTCTGCCCGCCCTTAGGAGGAGCGATTGCACACAGACATCGCGGTGGTGCTTGGCACCCGCCCCGAGATCATCAAGCTTGCCCGGGTGATCGCTCTGCTCGGGCCCGCAACCCGGCTCATCCACACCGGGCAGCATTACGACGACGCGCTCTCACGAGTTTTTCTAGATGCCTTTCAGCTTCCCGAACCCGAGATCTACCTAGGAATTGGAGGAAACTCGCGGGGAGAGCAGATCGCGGCTGGGGTGGGGTCGCTGACGGCCCACCTCAGTGGTCACCGCCCGTCGGCAGTGGTGGTACAAGGCGACACCAACACCACGCTGGCGGCTGGGCTGGCAGCCAACTCTCTCGAACTCCCGCTGGTTCACATCGAAGCCGGCTTGCGCTCCTTCGACCGTAGGATGCCGGAGGAGCACAACCGGGTTCTCACCGACCACCTCTCCGACCTCCTGTGTGCCCCCACTCAAGTCAGCAGGGCCAACCTGCTGGCTGAAGGCATCCCTGAGTCGCGGGTGGTGGTAACCGGCAACACCGTGGTGGAAGCGCTTACCCTTTTGATACCTGACGACCCCCAGCCGATCCTGGCCGAGCATCAGGTGAAGCCAGGCGAGTTCGTGCTTGCCACCTTTCACCGGCCGGAAAACGTCGACACCATCACCAACCTGCGGCAGATCCTCGGCGAGCTGGCTCGCCTCCCGCTTCCGGTGTTGCTTCCGCTGCACCCGCGCACTGCGGCCAACATCCGCAAGTTCGAACTGGACGAGGTGGCAGCCCGGCTCATGGTCATTCCGCCGATCGACTACCCAAGCTTCTTGGGGTTGGCGGCTGCGTGTGCCTTCCTGGTTTCCGACTCGGGGGGTGTGCAAGAGGAGGCCAGCGTTCTCAAGCGACCGGTGCTGGTTGTGCGCAACTCAACTGAACGACCTGAGGTGGTCGGCACCTTTGCCGAGCTGGTACAGCCCGGCCCCGCCATAGGAAAGGTGGCTGGGCGGTGGTTGACTGACCTGGCCGGGCTCCACGCCCGCTTGGCAGACATCCCTACCCCCTACGGAGATGGCACCGCCGCCCGTCGTTCGGTAGAGGCTATCCAAGCGATGCTGAAGTGAAGCTGGCACGCCGACTTCGTTCCGAAGTCGTCCCCCCCCCTCCTTCTTACCCGGGAGGGAAATGGGGTCGAGTAGTGAACCTGTGTCATCCCGATTGGCGAGGAGTGCGCACCGCCGCCCACAGTTACCGGGTTCCGGTTATCGAAGTGGCAGACGCCGGTAGTTGGGCAAAGGCAATCGTGGCCAAACTCAGCGAACAAGCTGTCGAGGTGGCGGTGCTGCAGGGGTACCCGCCCGGGAGCGATCGACTGCTTTCCCAGCTCAAGGCGGCTGGGATCGCGACCAGGGCGGTTCTCTACTCGTCGCCCAGCCAGCACGGAATCGATGGGGGTGAGGTCGAGATGCTGTCTTCCCTGCTCACCTTGTGCAAGCGCGGGGTGCTTGGAAAGCTGGGGCTGGCCAAGCAAGGCATGGCCGAAGCTCTGCGGGCTCTTGGCCACCACGCCGAGTACCTTCCCACCCCGGTCCCCCGGCTCCCGGAGGTGATGCCCATCAACCTGCCGGCCGGGAGGACTCACGTCGGGATCTTCCTCGAACCGATCTGGCGAAAGAACCTTGCCGCCCAAATGGCGGCAGCGGCACTCCTCGAACAGGCGACTGCCCACGTCATCGAGCTGCCGGGAGTGGCTTATCTCGAACGCCTCTCAGTCGAGGTGCACGGGCTGATGACCTGGGACCGCTTCCTTCCGGTTCTGGCCGCAATGCAGATCAACTTCAACGTGACTCTTTCCGAGTGTCTCCCGCTCACTCCCATGGAGAGCTACTTGGCGGGGGTGCCCTGTCTTGCCTCTCGCACCAGCCCGTTGTTCCGAGATGATTCTGAACTACACCAACTCTCGACGATCGACGAAGTCGACAACCCAATGGCGATGGCGGCGGCTGCCCGCCGCCTGCTGGCAGCCAAGCACCAAGTGATGCCTCGGGCGAGGGCCTGGCTGGAGGCGTGGGATCAGCAAGCGCTGACCCGCTGGGAGGAATTCGTCACCTGAAGCGAGCGTTGGCGCGTGCCTTGCCGATCGCATACGCCAGCGGAGTTCGGCGGGTTGCCCCCGAACCGGGATACACCCGATGCCGAACCAGGGGGCGAGGAACCAGACCAAAACGCCCGCCCGCAGCTACTACCTGAGCCCAGAAATCCCAGTCCTCGCAATACAGGAAGGCCAGATCGGGTGCGAAGCGAATGCCTTGTTCGCGCACCGCCATGTCGAGCAAAACACCGGTTGAGATGATGGGATTGTACCGCTGACTCACTTCGCGATCGAAAGGCGGCTTGGCCTCCACTGCCGCGTAGTCACCGAAGAACTCGGTCCAGGTGGCGACTGCCGAATACCAGGGCGTCTGGCGGAGGGCGGTCGCAGTTGCCTCGATGAAGTCGGGTTCCCAGGTGTCATCTGCGTCCAGGAAGACGAAGGAGTCGCCAGTCATCTCATCCAGCACCCGATTGCGAGCAACACAAACACCTTGATTGGACTGAACCATCGAACGGATGAGGCCGGGACGACGACTGACCCAGCCGGCGACGGCCTCACTTACCTCCAGGCGATTCGAACCGTCGTCGATCAGGATTAACTCTGCCACGCCCTCGGTCTGCGATAACACCGACTCGATGCATTCGTCAAGGAAGCGAACGTTCCGAAAAATAGGGACACCAACTGACACCCGGCGAGCCCGTCCTGGTGCTTTGGGGGGGGGTGGAACAAGCCTGAAAGGCGCCGGAGTGCGCCCCGCCGCCCGGCTGGGCATGCCAGATAGCAACCTGGTGAGCTGAGCTGCGTTCTCCCAGGTCTCCGCCTCGGGATAGCAGGCGGCGGCAGCGCTCCCGGCTGCCACCAGCAGCCGGGAGCCGGAGGCGCGCAACCGGTCAAGTGAAGCGCCGGGGATCGCCAAAGGATCGCCAACCACGACCGCCTGCGGGTTGTCGGTCCACCCTCGACGGATCCGCCCGTTGAGCAGAGCTCGCACGCCCCCGGTCGCCTCCCATGTGCTGCCCTCCCAGATGAGATCTGTCCGATCCTCGGTACTCAGGAGAATGTTGATATCGGGGACGGCGGCAATCGCCCTAAGAATGGTGTGGGTCTGATCGATTCGACTCACTGGTCCCGCCACCAAGACCGTTGCTGACAGCTGCTTGGGTACCGAGGTAGGAAGCTGTCTGGCCAGTCCTACCGGCTGGGCTTGGATACCGAAGGGTTCGAGGAGACGGCAAGCCACCTCGGAAGTGGCAAGCACCCCGGCCGCCGAGCGGTAACCAACCGTCTCCCACTCGACAGTCGAAATCAGACCCTCGGGAACGCCAGCCACGGTCCCGGCCACCAAAAGGTACTCGAGCATCGCCGAATCGGCTGCGCTCACCAGCACGGTTCGCCGCTGGGGATCAGGCCGAGTCGATTCCTCGAGTGCAAACATCCCGCCCACCCCCATTGCATCGGGAACCACCACCACTTCGCCAGCACGAACCAATGCATCCAAGTGCCGGGCAACCCGCCAGGACTCGATGAGGGCGGCCGGAGCCCGCAAGAGATCGGCCAGCCGCTTGGCTTCCGGACTGAGATCGGCCGGCAGGCCAGTTGCCGGTATCTCAAGGTTGCGCACTTCGTAGCCGGCAGCCTGCAGAACAACCGCCAGGTAGTCGAGAGTCGCTGACACCCGGGGGCCGAGCGCGAGCCGGGCCAATGAGATGCGGCTCACGTCGGTGAGAGAGCCGTCACCGCTCGGCTCAGCCCATCCCGATAGTGTGGCAACGAGCTCAGACCCAGTACCGAGATCCGTTCCGATTCCAGCACCGAATTGGCAGGCCGCCGCGCTGGTCTCGGAAATTCCTCGGTGGAACAGGGGGTGACGCGTTCCTGGTCGATCCCAGCCAACTGGAGGCACTCGCGAGCAAGTTCGAACCAACTCGACACTCCGGCGTTGGTAAGGTGGAGGAGCCCGCTTGCCCCGCGCTCGACGGCTTCCAGAGTGGCTACCGCCAGATCAGCAGCCATGGTTGGGTGACCCCGCTGGTCATCGACCACCCGCAGCGGTCGCTGCCGAGCAAGTTCCAGAATGCGAGACACGAAGTTCTGGTGGGTGCCGGAAAGCAACCACGAAGTGCGAATAACCAGGGCTTCCGGATGGGCGCTCAAGGCGCTTCGTTCACCTGCCAGCTTGCTCGTCCCATATTGATTCAAGGGGTTGGGAACTGAACTCTCGGTATAGGGACGGTCAGCGCGGCCGTCGAAGACATAATCGGTCGAAAAAGTCACGAAACCTGCTCCCGCACCGGCAGCCGCGGCAGCCAACCGCCCCACCGCGGTCGCGTTCACGCGCATGGCTTGCTCGGGCTCAGCCTCGGCTTGATCCACGGCGGTGTAGGCAGCACAGTTGACCAGCAGCTTGGGCCTTAGGTCATGGATGATCCTTGGAAACGTTTCGGGATGCCCGAGGTCCAAGTCACTGCGGGTCAGATAGGTGGCTTGGCTGCCGAGCAGGTTGCGGAGCGCAGTCCCCAGTTGACCATTGGCCCCGGTGACGAGGATCATTCTCCCAACACCTCGGAGCGTTCCCCGAGTGTCATCTCAACGTATCCCATCGGAGCGCTGCCGTGTAGTCGGGCCTCGCGTCCAACCAGCGAGTTGCGGAGTTTCCAGCCGTGGATCTCGGCACCGTCCAGCACGATGGATGCTTCCACCTTGGCATCCGACAGTCGGCATCCATCTCCGACCGCGGTGTTGGAGCCGATCACTACCCGGTTCAGCTGGCAATCGGCACCGATGATGGCAGGGCCGGTGATCTCACAGTCGACCAAGCGTGATCCCGGGCCAACTCGCACCCGACCCCGCACCCGACAGTCGACCAGCTCGCCCTCGTGTTTCTCGACTAGATCTGCCAGCACCAGCTGATTGGCTTCGAGCAGGTCTTCCTTCTTCCCGGTGTCTTTCCACCAGCTCCTCACCAATGACGATCGCACCTGTCGGCCGTTGGTGAGCAGGTACTGGATGGCGTCGGTGATCTCGAACTCGCCTCGGGCCGAAGGTCGGATGGCGGCCACCGCCTCCTCTACAGAGTTGTCGAATAGGTAAACCCCTACCAGCGCCAGATTGGAGGGCGGCATCAGCGGTTTCTCAACCAACCGGATGACCTTGCCGGCTGAGTCGAGTTCGGCTACCCCGAACGCGCTCGGGTTGCTCACTTCGCACAATAGAATCTGGCAATTAGGGCGATGGTGTTTGAAGTCTTCCACAACATGCCCTACCCCCCCTTTCAATAGATTGTCGCCCAGATACATGAGCAGGTCGTCGCCGGCCGCAAAGGGGAGGGCGAGACCGAGAGCGTGAGCAAGGCCGCGGGGCTGATCCTGAACTAGGTAGCTGACCTCGAGTCCGAAGCGGCCGCCAGTTCCCACTGCCCGGCGTACTTCATCTCCCGTCTCCGGTGAAATGATGATCGCAACCTCACGGATCCCAGAACGGGCGAGGTCCTCTAACCCATAAAAGAGAATGGGCTTATTGGCAACCGGCACCAGCTGTTTCGCCATCGAGAAAGTGAGCGGCCGCAGCCTGGTACCGGCTCCACCGGCCAGCACCACCCCCTTCATCGCCGATCCCCCACCAGCGGACCCCACCAATCCTGGCGGGTTCGGTACCAATCGACGGTGTCGGCAAGCCGTTGCTCGATTGGGTGGCGGGGAGTCCAGCCCAGCTTCCGCAACTTGGAGGAATCGACTGCATAGCGGAGGTCGTGACCTGGTCGATCGGCGACGTACTCGATGTGCGACTCATCCTTCCCCAGCAACCCGAGAATTCGGTGAGTGAGCTCGAGGTTGGAGAGTTGTGCCCCCGCCCCGATGTTGTAAACCTCTCCGGGCGCGCCCTGCGAGAGCAGGAGGTGGAGGGCGGCGCAATGGTCCTCGACGTGAAGCCAATCGCGCTCATTCTCGCCCTGGCTGTAAAGCGGCAGCTTCTTGTTGTTGAGTAGATTGGTTATGAAAAGCGGAATCACTTTTTCGGGGAACTGGTAAGGACCGTAGTTGTTGGTGCAGCGTGTAGTGATAGCGGGAAAGTCATATGTGACTATGTAGGCGTGCACCAACAGATCGGCGGCGGCCTTGGAAGCCGAGTAGGGGGATGACGGACGCAAGGCAGCATCTTCGGCTGCAAATCCACTCGGGATGGATCCGTAGACCTCATCGGTAGAGACCTGGAGAAAGCGGGGCACCCGGTGGCGGCGGGCTGCCGCCAGCAGAACCCCGGTGCCCACGACGTTGGTGGAGAGGAAGGCGTTGGGGTCCTCGATCGAGCGATCGACGTGGCTCTCGGCCGCGAAGTTGACTACCGCCTGGCAACCTTGCATCAACTTATCCACCAGCTCAGGGTCCCGGATATCGCCCCGGACAAAACGGTGCCGTCCGAGTCGATCGAGTTCTTCGACGGTGGCCTTGACTCCTGCGTAGGTGAGCAGATCGAGATTGATCACAACCGCGTCCGGCTCGTGCTCAAGCAGGTATTGAATGAAGTTGGATCCAATGAAACCGGCCCCGCCGGTAACCAGGTAGCTGCGGCTCATGCTGGTTGAAGCCTAAGCGAACAGCTCAGCCTCGGCCCACGCTTTGCCGGCGGCGTCTTTGGCGGAGAGCAGCGGCGTCACCGCAGACGGCCAGGCGATGGCGAGGAAGGAGTCGTCCCAACGAATGGTGCGTTCGTACTCTGGGAAATAGAAGTCGCTGGCTTTGTACACAACATCAGCTGAATCGGAGAGAACTAGGAAGCCATGTGCGAAGCCGGGAGGGATCCAGGCCTGCCGGCGGTTGTCGACGCTCAGCCGCACGCCAGCCCACCGCCCGAAGGTAGGTGAACTACGGCGCAGATCCACCGCAACATCGAAGACCTCTCCGTTCACTACCCGAACCAGCTTCCCCTGGGGCCGGGTCACCTGATAGTGGAGTCCCCGCAACACATGGTTACGGGAATGGGAATGATTGTCCTGCACGAACGGCTCGGCGATCCCGGTCTCCTTCTCGAAGTCGCGCGCGCTGAAGCTTTCGAAAAAGAAGCCTCGATCATCTGCAACCGCGTCCGGCTCCAGCACCAACATCTGCTCTAGGGGTCGTTCCACAACGCGCATACCTTCTCCTCGGAATCTGCGGACCCTGTCGGACACCAGCCCGGTCGGGAACAATATCAGACATCCGCAGATCAGAAAGAGGGGGTGTGTCGGTAAGGGACTCGTCAATGGCGCCGGGATTACTACACCGAACTCCGGTAGGCCTCCACCACCTGCTTGGGTTCGCCCAGAGCCCGCGGACGTCCGTGGTCGAGCCATAGTGCCCGATCGGCCAGAGTTGCAACAGTCACCAAGTCGTGGGTGACTAGCACAACCGCTGCCCCTTCAGCGATGATCGAGGTAATTCGTTGTTTGGATTTGGCTTGAAACGCTTCGTCGCCCACCGCCAACACCTCGTCGACCACCAATACATCGGGGTGAACATCGGTTGCGACCCCGAACCCGAGCCGGGCGAGCATTCCGGAAGAAAAGGAGCGAAGTGGAACATCCAGGAAGTCGGACACCCCAGCCCATTCGGCGATTGCTCGGGCTCGCTCCCGCATTTCCTGAGGAGCCCGTCCCAGCAAGGTTCCGTAGAGCACAATGTTCTCGTAGGCGGTTAGCTCGGCATGGAAACCCGCACCCAGCTCGATCATAGGAGCCACCTGGCCGCGCACGATAACTCGGCCCTCGGAAGGGGGAAGCACCCGGGCGATCATCTTCATCAACGTCGACTTGCCCGCCCCGTTGGCCCCCACCACCGCCAGGATCTGGCCGGGCTCAATTTCAATGGTCACCCCGCGTACTGCCCACAACTGCTCGTGAGTCACCTGCCGCTTGAGAGCTCGAATCGCAAACTCCTTGAGAGTACCGGGCCGATTACGCGACAACCGGTAGGCAAGTCCAACCTCAGTTAGTTCAACCGCCAGCATCAGATAACCACGGCCAGGTTGCGCCAAGAGCGATGGAACACCCAAACGCCCAGCGCCAGCAGGCCTAACGAGGTCGCCCCCATGACCGCGAAGTTCCACCCTGGCGCAAAACGTCCTTCGTACGCGAAGCCCCGGAACACTTGCAGGTAGGAAGACAGCGGGTTAGCTTGTACCAGCGGCAAGAACCGTGGCGGTACGATCGTGAGCGGATAGAACGTGGGAGCGAGGTACGAGAAAAGCTGAATGAGTACCCCGCTCAGATCCAGCACGTCGTAGAAAACCACAGCCAGCGAGGCCACGATCAGACCCAGCCCGGCCACCAAACCCAGCATCGCCACCACCATGATCGGGATCAACACCACGGTCCAGGGGATGCCGGTGTTGGTGAGGAGCTGTACGATAAGCAGGGGAACGAGCCCGATCAGGAAGTTCATCGCGCCGGCCACG
>Ga0114938_1002635_pt1 | contig 11122 bp, 6 predicted proteins | sample AshMeaBigSpring_FD_88675 | JGI IMG/M metagenome (GOLD analysis project Ga0114938, IMG submission 88675) | Groundwater microbial communities from Big Spring, Nevada to study Microbial Dark Matter (Phase II) - Ash Meadows Big Spring | ecosystem: Environmental > Aquatic > Deep subsurface >...
ATGCAGCCGAACCTCTAGCCCCGATTGACGTGGTTACCCCGGTGAGGCCTTGTGTCAGGCTTTTGTGCCGGAGTAAAAACAAAAAGCGGGACCATCGTTTCATATACTTGCTGACGGTGAGCTCCTAGTTGTTTTGATCTGTATTTTCTGCATTTTTTATAGCAAAAGATACATCGTTTGGCAAGGGAACTTGTTCATAGCTGTCCAATTGATCGAGCAGCAAAACCGTTCCCGTATTTTGGTTGTTGGGATGATACATGGGTGAAAATTTGGCACCATACACCCACTCGCTGTACAAATAAGATGTTCGCGAAATAACCGTGCTGGAAAAGCTTTCGTCGAAACCTTGCACAAAAACCAACACTTCGGTGTTGGCATCTATAATATCTTGTTGTGATAGGCCAAAAAGAGGACTTTTTTCGTTGATTACATGCACTAAGGTCCAATTGAGAATGAGCGAGGCTGCTTTATTGATTTCCAAATCGAGTGTAAAAAACTTGTTTTTTAAAACATTGTTTTCCATAATGCGCATGGCCACCGTAAGTTGAACCTCCACATTAACTAGGTAATTTTTGGTATATGGCACCATCCGAAACATCAAGGCTACACCCTCTTTGTAGGGAACAAGCAATATGTTTTGGCTGTATTTTATGTATGCTTTTGGTTTGGCAAAGCGACCATAGAGTAGGCCGGTTACCAAGGCGAAAGCCATTAAGCCCACCATTGCCTCAACTGCTGCTGTAAAACTAGCCGCAAAGCCAATAGGATTGATGCGGCCATAACCCACTGTAGTAAAGGTTTGGGCGCTGAAAAAAAAAGCTTCGCCAAATTTTTCGGCCTCCGATACCGCCACCATGCCACTTAAATGCTCAATGCCAATGAGCAGGTACACGGAGGCAAACAGCAAATTAATACCAATGAAGAAAAACAAAATGATGCACAAAAATTTCCAAGTGGGTAGCGACAGTAGGGTATGATAAATGTTGAAACGAGCAAAAATAGGCATGCCCTTAGCTTCAATATTGGGCATACCTCCCTTGTTGTAAAACCTGCCGCCACTGAAGTTTGAGTTGGCACTAAGTCCGGTTTCGGCAGCGGATGCCGCATTTCGATTGAAGTGTTTTAAAAATGCCATGATGCAAAGTGAAGTTTTTTCAAAAATACAGTAAATAGATTGGCTTACTTTAGCACTTTGCAAACAGTAGTAAAATAGCCCATGCAATTGGATAAATTAATACAGCAGAGCCTGCTTTGGCGTGGTTTTTATTTTGTGGGCATCTTATTGTTAAACGTGGTGTTGAGCCGTTTTTTACAGGCCGAAGCTAGTGGGCAGGTCTATTTTTTAGCCAATTTGTTCTCGTTTATATTGCTTCCCGCGGGCTACAATTTAGAATCGGGGTTTACTTATTTTGCTTCGTCCAAAAGTATTGCTGCTATCGCATTGGCATTTATGGGTTGCTGTTGGGCGTTATTGGCAGCCGCTTTTTTGTATCCGCTTTTACAGGGATATTTTCACTTTTTCCCTTTGGCAACACAAGTGTCGGTAAATACCTTGTGTATATGGGGTATTTGCTACATTGTTGGTTTAATGTTGAGCAATTATGCTTCGGTGCTGTATTATGCACAAGGCAATTATTTTACACCCAATGGGATACTTGCTTTAGGGAATTTTCTTTTGGTAATGCTATTGTGGTTGCTACAAAATTATTTGCCAAGCAAAGAGTTGGCTATGTGGGGCTTTTTTGTTTTGTTTTTGGTACAAGGTGTTTCTATATACGTGGCATTTATACGGCACAATGGTGGTTTAGGCGCATTTCAACTACCTGCCTTTACTAATATGTGGCGCGTTATTAAATATTGTAGCATTACCTTGTTGGCCAACATGATGTTTTTTCTGGTTTATAAAATAGATTATTGGTTTGTACGACAGTATTGTAGCAAGGCCGATTTGGGAAATTATATTCAGGCTGCTAAACTTGGTCAAATGTTACTCATTGTGCCGCAGATATTGGCAAGTACGGTATTTCCACAAACGGCTAGTCAACAAATGGCCAATCAAATTGGCGACACGATTGTGCGGTTGTTTCGGCTGATGTTGCAAATTTTTGCGTTATTAATTCTTTTAGTAGCAGTAGTGGGTAAGTGGTTGTTTCCTTTTGTTTTTGGAAGCACGTTTAGTACCATGTATGTACCTATGTTGGTATTGCTTCCGGGTATTGCAGCGTTGGCCATGTTGAGTTTAATGAGTGCATTTTTGTTGGGTAACGGTAAAATAGTACAGGAGTTAATTGGGGCAGCTATTGGTTTGGTAGTGGTGGTGGTGGGCGATGTGTGGTTAATACCCACTTTGGGCATTGTAGGGGCGGCTTGGGTTAGTGTAGCGGGCTACACAGTCAACTGTATTTATATATTGTATTGTTTTAGGCGGTTACATTTTTTTCCTTATCGAGCACTATGGGCTTTTCAACGAGCTGATTGGTATTGGGTTTATGGATTACTTAGCAAAAAACAGTAAAGTTTGCTGTTTCATTACGCACTGCTAGCGCAATTTTAGCACATTTTTTGTGCAGTCTACTTGTATCTTTACGCACTACAATTAAAGTTTTTATTTGAAGCCACCACCCAAAATATCAAATCGTAACGGAGTCATTCTAATGGTGGCGGCTATTTTTTTGTTGATGGGCTTGCCGGTGGTTACTTCTACAAAGGTTTATTTGCTTATTTACCTTCCAACGGTGTTATTGATTGCGTTACTATCGGTTTTTATTCACAATTGGCAAAGGGCACGACGGGTAGTACTGAGTTTTTTGGGTTTTTTGTTGCTGATATGGATTGGCATTCAAACCGAATGGGTACAAAATAAATTGGTTTCCAACGCCACTACTTGGTTGTCGCGCCAATTAGGCACACCTGTACGCATACAGCATGTAAGTCTCTCGCTGTTCAATAAATTAAATTTGAATGGTGTATTGGTGAAAGATCAGCAGAAAGATACTTTGCTTTATGCAGGAGAGTTGCGCTTACGCATTACGGATTGGTTTTTTTTAAAAGACAAAGCCGATGTTACCTATGTGGGGCTAGAAGATGCGGTGGTAAAGTTATATCGGCACGATAGCACTTGGAACTATCAATATATGGTTGACTTTTTTTCAGGTTCTTCCAAAAAAACCACCAAAAAGCAACAAAATTTTGCACTTGATTTAAAAAAAGTGGATTTGAAAAATGTGTCGTTTTTGCAAAACGACGAATGGATAGGCGAAACAATTACGGCCAAAGTAAATGGATTGGTGCTCAATGCCAACAAATGCAATTTTACAAATAGTAGTTTTGATATAGCCAATATAACACTTACCGATCCCTTTTTTGAACTAAAAGATTTTGACGGTAGAAGGCCGGCAGCAATTGCCCTGCGTAACAAAAAGGAAATGGCCGCTCGCGATACGGGCTTGCGCTTTAATCCTGGTATTTGGTTAAAAGTAGCCAAACTACAGTTGCACAATGGCACTTTTGCCACTTGTTCTGATAACGATGCGCCTGTTGCGCATTTTGATGGAGCCCATATTTTGTTCAAACAAATTAACGGTACTTTCCAAGATGTTCGGTTTGTTAAAGACACCCTTACTGCTTCTGTGCAATTAAAAACTAGGGAACGAAGTGGATTTGAAGTAAAGAAGCTACAAGCCAAATTAAAAATTACGCCTGAAATTATGGAGTTTGCACAGTTGGATTTACACACCAATAAAAGCAAATTGGGCGATTATTACGCCATGCGTTACCGACATTTCAATTACGATTTTGCGCATTACATTACCCAAGTTGCCATGACAGGCAGGTTTAAAAATACCTTGATTGCTAGCGATGATATTGCATTTTTTGCACCGCAACTACGTTCATGGAAAAAACAAGCCGTTTTGAGTGGCATAGCTAAAGGAACAGTAGCTGATTTTACAATCAACAATTTAATGTTGCGTAGTGGAACTAGTACGGCAATCAATGGTAATTTGGCCATGAAAGGGTTACCGGATATTGACAATACCATTATTCGATTTAATAAGGGCACTATTTATACCAATGCAACCGATGTTGCCGTCATTATTCCCGAATTGCGAACCATACAAACACCCAATATTACTGCTTTAGGGAATGTACTTTTTAGGGGCGATTTTAATGGTACCATCCACAATTTTACTACCAATAGTGTATTGAGTACAGCCCTCGGTAGCATCACCAACAACATAGCTATGCAATTGCCCCAAAAGGGCGATCATACCTACAAAGGAAAAATTATCGCCAATCGATTTCACCTTGGTAAGTTTTTAAATACCTCTACACTTGGTTTAATTGATTTTAATGGGAATATAGAGGGAAGCAGCTTTACCATCGACCGGTTACGAAGTACGCTCGACGGCACTTTTTCGCGATTTGATTTCAATGGATATGCTTACACCAACATCGTAACAAAAGGAACGTTTCAAAAAAAATACTTTATAGGTGAGGTCAAGATTTCTGACCCTAATATCGATTTCACTTCCAATATTGAGGTGGATTTAACAAAAAAATTACCCCGTTTCAACGTATTGGGCGATTTGGTAAAGTCAGATTTTAACAAACTTAATTTTACGCCGAAAGAAAACTACCGACTTACCGGGTTATTCGATTTAAACTTCTCAGGTTCCAATATTGACGAGTTTTTAGGAACCGCCAAATTGCTCAATGCCAACCTAACGTATAATGGCAACAGAATTGCGTTCGATTCACTAATTGTACAAGCCGATGTAACAGAAGGCAATAAAACACTTTCTGCCACAAGTAACGAATTTAGCTTTGGCGTAAGTGGTAAAAGTTTTAAGTTGCTCGATTTGCCTGTCTATTTTCAATCCTATTTGCACAAATATTATCCTACCTATTTTGCAGCACCGGTAACCGTACCACAAAGCCAAGAATTCAGTGTGTATTTATACACACGCGAGTTTGATAAATATGCCACTCTTTTCGATAAAAAATTATCCGGTCTTGACTATGCAAGTATTTATGGAACAGTAAATCAGTCGAAAAATGTTTTTTCATTTGCTGCTTCCATTCCGAATATCCGATACGATAAGTATTTAATTACGGATGCTACTTTTAAAGGCGAAGGCAATGCAGATACACTGAACATGCTTGGCGATGTAGGAAATGTGTTGGTTGGCGATAGCATTAACTTTCCTAATACAAAACTGTCTGTAATATCTTCTAACGATCATTCTAAGGTGCAATTGCAAATGAAGGCCGATAATACGCTCAACGAAGCGCTGATTAATGCAGATGTGTATACTTTGGAAGATGGTGTACGCTTGCATTTTAACCCATCCTCTTTTGTTATCAATGAAAAAAAATGGCAATTGGAGCGGCAAGGCGAAATTGTGGTGCGCAAAAACTTTATCACTACCGAAAATGTAAAATTTACCCAAGGTTTTCAAGAAATTAAAATAGAAAGCGAATTAGAAAACGATGGAGGCAACGCCAATAACTTGATTTTGAAAGTGAAAAATGTGTTTTTGGGCGATATAACTTCCCTGTTTACATCAGATAATAAGCTAGAGGGTTTGCTAAATGGCGACGTTAGGCTGAATGACTTTTTTGGCGATTTTTCGGTTGATGCCAATTTAAAAGCGGAACAGTTTACCATGAATGCCGATAGTATAGGACTGTTAACGCTAAAAGGTGGTTTTGATAAAAAAAATGGCGTCATTAATTACGATGTATCTTCAAACAACGAACAATATCGTTTACATGCAAATGGTTATTACAGCACCAAAGATTCTACCGGACGACCACTAGCTGTTAATATTCGCCTGGATAGTAGTAAAATTAATTTAATACAGCAGTTTTTGGGCGATATTTTTACCAATATAGGCGGTATGGCTACCGGCAATTTACTCATTAGCGGTAACCCGGAACAGCCCGATTTAAATGGCAATATTACCCTCAAAAAAGCCGGATTAAAAGTTAACTATACACAGGTTTACTACACAATAGACAGTGCATTGTTGCAATTTACCAACGAAGGAATCAATTTTAATACGGTTGTTATTAAAGATAAGTTCAACAATGTAGGGGTTGTAAAGGGGAAATTATTGGAGCGCGGATTTAAAAATATGGTTTTCGATTTTACGATTGCTACCAATAAATTGCTTTTGTTAGATACTAAATTGAAAGACAATAATCGTTTTTATGGTAAAGCAGTAGGTAAAGCCAATATCAGTTTTAGCGGTCCTGAATCTGCTGCTAAGCTCAAGATTGTGGCCGATGCTAACGATAGTTCGCACATATTCATTCCCAATAGTGTAAGCCGCGAAAGTGGAGAAGCCGATTTTATTGTTTTTAAGCAGCATGGCGATGAAATGCAAGTAACCAAACCCAAAAGTAATTTTGATTTATTGGTCGATTTAGATGTAACGGCCAATAGCAAAGTAGCCATAGATGTTATTTTAGACGATTTAACCGGCGATGTAATCAAAGCAAATGGCAATGGTCGATTACGCATCACCGGCGGAACCTCTGCCGATGTAAATATGAAAGGCCGTTACAACATCAATAAGGGAAGTTACAATTTCAACTTCCAATCGTTTATCAAAAAACCATTCGACTTATTGCCTGAAGCCGGAAATTATATTGAATGGAATGGCGATCCGTTCAAGGCCGATATTCATATAGATGCAAGTTATACTGCCGATAATGTGGGAGTTGGCGAACTCATTAGCGGACAGCAAGCCGGTGTAAACACCGCTACCAAAAGTTACAGAGGCCCTGTGTATGTTATTGCAGAACTTCGCGATAAATTGACCAAGCCAACTATTTCCTTCAAGCTCGATTTTCCACAAAACAGCCCCATTAAAACAGATGCTGTTTTTGCACAGTTTTTAACAAGTATACAAAGTAATCAAAACGAGATGTTGTCGCAAGCGTCGTCGCTGATTGTATTTGGTACGTTTGCTCCTTACGGGCAAGGCTTTTTAGGGGGTAATAGTACTGCGAGTTCATTCACCAATTATGGAGTAACTACCATTACACAAATTTTGACCAAAGAAGTCAATAAAGCAGTTTCGAATCTATTGTTTAAATTAACGAAAGATAAAAGTTTGAAATTTGACATTGGAGCCAACGTATACAGTAGTTCTTCCATTGTAAACCAAGGGAACATTACGGCCAATTCTAATTCGCTAGATAGAAGCCGACTTAATTTTAAGGTTGGGAAAAGTTTTTTCGATGAAAAGGTAGTGGTGAGTTTTGGTGCCGATTTAGATTTTAATGTGGGCAATACTTCCAACATTGCCAATGGCAACTTTCAGTGGCTACCCGATTTGAATGTAGAGTTTATATTAACCCAAGATAGGCGTTTGAGGGCTATTGCATTCAGCAAAAACAGTTTAGATATTAGTGGCAATAGTTTGGGTCGTAGAAATAGGCAAGGTGTAAGTTTATCGTACAAAAAAGACTTTGAACACAGTCCGTTTGAAAAACAAGTAACCTTAAATCCCCTTACCACACCACTCAAAAAAGAAGACGAAATTAAAGTAGAACTAAAGGAAAAGGAAACATCGGTAATGTAACAAACTATTCTATTATAACTTTTTTGGTAATGGTTGGTAAGTCATTATAGCTTTGCCGTAAGGTTAAAAAATAAATGCCTTTGTTCAAATGAGCTACTGATATAATTGTATTGGGTTTGTTGTTAATTTTTTCTGTAATCAAAACTTTACCGTTAGCATCTCTCAATATAGCCTCAGCTAGATTTTTTCCACTAATATTAATAAGGGAACGAGTTGGCATTGGATAAATTTTCAAATGCCCTAGAAATTTGAAAACAGTTAAATCAATTACTTGCGAATAAAAAAAGGAGTTGTCTTTACCCACAATCTTTATCCTATAAAATGCGTGATTGGTAGGGAGCGTTTGAATTGTATAGTCATTGAAAATATATTTTACATTGATTTGTCCTGCACCTTTGGCTTCCACTTGTTTAATTGTTTTAAAATCGTAACCGTCGGTACTCCTTTCAACATTGAAATATTTGGTATCTGCTTCGTTGTTCGTAATCCATGATAGCGCAATGTATTCATCATTTACCACCTCTCCTGATAATTGAATATTGGTTAAAGGAAGTATAATTGGGGCTGTTTTAATGGCTAAAAAATCGGCAATTCCATTTTGGAGTTCTTCTCTTGTATCTGAAAAAGAATTTCCAACAGCTATGATGCCATTGTCCTTAGCAAATTCAATCACATTGATATTGTTGAAATTATCAAAGTTGATGCCCAAACTATCAACACTAAGTACATTCCCATGTATATCAAATTTTACTTGCCAAAAGTCTTTTTTTGTTGCAAGTTTTTGTTTTTGCCATACTGATGCTTCATAAATAACGCTAATTACTCCATTAGCATTTTGTTTCATTGCTAGAGCTATGTCGTAGCTATTTGCACCTAAATTGTTTTCCCAAATAATGTCTCCAGTTGCATTCATTTTTAGAATAACGAAGTCATTATTGCCCTTAAAATTGATTAGCTGATTTTTTTTGTTTGAGGAAGATTTGCCCGAAATTAGGTAGCCGCCATCATTAGTAGTAATTATTTTTGAAGCATAATCGTAGTTTGCGCCACCGTAGGTTTTTTCCCATTCAACCTCGCCCGTTGAACTCGTTTTCACAATCCAAAAATCTCCGGCTCCATAGGGGGTAGTAGCACTATTGTCGTTCCATTCAGTATAACCAGCCATTAGATAGCCACCCTCTTTTGTAAGTTCTATATCATTGAAGCTTTCATCACTGCTTTCACCGTAGGTTTTTTCCCAAAGTAAATTTCCTAAACTATCAATTTTTAATAGCCATGCATCAGAACCGCCTTTCGCTTTTCGAATGTCGCCATCTTGAGAGCTTGTTACCCCACATATAATGTAGCCACCATCTGTTGTTGCTTTAATTGCTTTTGCAGCATCGTATTTTTTTCCACCAAAGGTTTTTGACCACTGAATATTGCCTTGCATATCCAACTTCACAATTGCAATATCGTAAGAGCCTTTGTTGATATTAAAATCTTCGGTTTTTGAGTTTGAATATCCTGCAATGATATAGCCGCCATCGTTACAAACTTCAATTGTGGTAGCTATATCGTCTTCATTGCCTCCAATTGTTTTGTACCATTCAAGTTGTTGGTTGCTGTTGAATTTTAATACACAAAAATCTATCTTCCCTTTTGTAGCTAAAATAGAACCTGTAGTTGAGTTACTACTACCGGCCACAATAAAACCGCCGTCAATTGTCGATTTGGTAGAATAGGCGTAGTCGTTTCCATTGCCACCTAAGTCAATTTTTTTTATAGTAGAAACTTGTGAAAATGCATTAATAAAAAGTATATTAGTTAAGAACAGTAGCGTTTTTATGGAGGGGTTGACCGTTCGCTTGTTTTTCGACTTCATGAGGGTGTTTACTTCTTGAAATGTATTTAAACAAAAGATGTATCATTCTGTTGATAAATCTTTTACAAATTTACGTATTTTATTCAATATTATGTTAGATGATTTATTTTGTATATTTTAATAATTTTTTAATGAATGGTTGTTTTTGCTAAAATTTCAGGTGTCTTACGGTAGCGCCGTTGTTAATCATTTGCTTTAACGATGAAATGCCAATTTGCAGGTGTCTGTCTACATATTCCGAAGTTACTTTTTTGTCGCTTGCTTCTGTTTTTACACCATCAGGAACCATCGGGCTATCGCTTACCAACAACAAGGCGCCTGTTGGAATGTGGTTGTAAAATCCTACCATGAATATGGTTGCCGTTTCCATATCTATAGCATAGGCACGTACTTTTTTCAATTGTTCTTTAAACAAATCATCGTGTTCCCAAACGCGGCGGTTAGTGGTGTATACAGTACCCGTCCAATAATCGATGCCCATATCGCGGATGGTAGTAGAAATTGCTTTTTGCAAGGCAAACGCCGGTAATGCGGGTACTTCGGGTGGAAAATAATCGTTACTTGTTCCCTCTCCTCTGATTGCGGCAATTGGCAAAATTAAATCGCCTATTTTATTGCGCTTTTTTAGTCCGCCACATTTGCCCAAAAACAAAACTGCTTTTGGGGCTATAGCACTCAATAAGTCCATAACCGTTGCTGCACCCGGGCTACCCATTCCAAAGTTGATAATGGTAATACCATCGGCAGTAGCACATTGAAAGGGCCGGTCTTTACCAATTACCTTTACTTTGTGTTGCTTGGCAAACATGTCTACATAGTTTTTAAAATTGGTAAGTAGAATATATTTGCCAAAGTTTTCGAGTGTTTCGCCGGTATATCGGGGTAACCAATTGTTTACAATTTCCTCTTTTGTTTTCATAATGCTTGAGTTTAAAATGACCAATTTGCAGTATTGGCTATACGTAAATATAAACTTTTTACTTTTATACCCATGATAAAAATTAATTTTCAGGAGCCTACTTTCACAATTCGTTTACACAAAGGCGTTCATCAAGTGTGGGATACCTTGCGTAAACAGTGGTTAGTGTTGACTCCGGAAGAGTGGGTACGACAAAATTTTCTACAATTTTTGCAGCAGCAATTGGCATATCCTCCGGCCTTAATTGCGGTGGAAAAAACGCTAGCGTTGGGTACTTTGAAAAAAAGGTTTGATATTCTTGTTTACGATCGGCAGCACCAACCTTTTTTAATGGTTGAATGCAAGGCCATGGACGTAGCATTGAATGCCAATGTGCTACAGCAGTTGCTTGGTTACCATATGGCAGTACCGGTACCTTATTTGTGTGTTACCAATGGCAGCTATACGCAATTGTGGCACAAAACCAATGGACAACTTGTTACGTTGCAGCATTTCCCTGATTTGTAAGCATTACCTAAACAAAGCAGTTTGGGGCAATTGAGTAATCGCATGCAGTTGCATGCTACTTATAAAAATAGTGAGGCTACTTTTTCATTTTTAGTGTCACTTTAAAAATAGTGAGGTTACTTTTTCATTTTTAGTGTCACTTTAAAAAATAGTGAGGCTACTTTTTCATTTTTGGTGTCACTTTAAAAAATAGTGAGGCTACTTTTTCATTTTTGGTGTCACTTTAAAAAATAGTGAGGC
>Ga0114938_1002637_pt1 | contig 11118 bp, 9 predicted proteins | sample AshMeaBigSpring_FD_88675 | JGI IMG/M metagenome (GOLD analysis project Ga0114938, IMG submission 88675) | Groundwater microbial communities from Big Spring, Nevada to study Microbial Dark Matter (Phase II) - Ash Meadows Big Spring | ecosystem: Environmental > Aquatic > Deep subsurface >...
CCGATCAGCACCGGCAAGATGGACTGGAAGACGCCGATCGGCGTGACGCGCATCGTCTCGAAGCAGGAGAAGCCGAACTGGTATCCGCCGGCGTCGGTGCTCGTCGAGCACGAGGCGCGCGGTGATCCGTTGCCGAAGGTGGTGCCGCCGGGCCCCGACAATCCGCTCGGTGAGCACGCCATGCGCCTCGGCATCCCGAGCGGCGCCTACCTCATCCACGGCACCAACCGGCCTGCCGGCGTCGGCATGCAGGTGACGCACGGTTGCATCCGTATGTTCCCCGAGGACATCGCCGACCTCTACGGTAAGGTGCCGGTGAACACCCGGGTGAACCTCATCGACCAGCCGACCAAGCTCGGCTGGTCGCGCGGCACGCTCTACATCGAGCGCAGCCCGTTGCTGGAGGGCGGCGCCGACCCGGGGCCGCTCGAGTTCGATCGGCTCCGCGAGTATGTGCAAGTGATTGCCGAGCGGCGTCCGGTGGACGTCGATTGGGCCAGTGTCGAGCACGCCTTCCGTGCGCAGAATGGCGTGCCGTCGCCCGTGTCCACGCCGAAGGCTCCGGCGACACGCGCTGCGGCAGGCGCCGGTGTTACGGTTGCGGTTGAACCAACAGGCGTCGCGCCGCAGGCAATCGTGACTCGTTCACCGCAACCCTGACGCCGGCACCTTCACTTCGCGGCACCTGCAAAGAAAAACGCCGCGGGGTGACCGCGGCGTCTTTCGTGCTCGAAAGAGCTTCGCTGGGCGATTACTTGCCCATCGACTTCTTGAACGCGCGATCGATCTTCTCGTTGGTCGCGTCGCAGCAGGCCTGCGCGCCCTGGGCGGCCTGCAGCGCCTGGTTGGCGGTGCTCTGGGCCGAGTTGGCGGCGCTGGCGGCACTCGATGCGCTGGCGGCTGCCGACTCGGCGGCAGCCTTGGCGGCGGCGGCGTCCTGCTGGGCGGCCTTGATGGCGGCGTCGGAGGTGGCCTTGTGCTCGTTGAACTGGGACGTGCTGACGCAGCCGGTGGCCAGGATGGCGGCAGCAGAGACTGCCAACGTCTTGATGATCGCGTGCTTCATATGGGTTAGTCCTCGATGTCTTGAATCGTAGAGAGCCTGACAGGTCGACTGCGCCGACCAAGACGCAAGATCCATTGCGGACCACAGCCGAACTGTAAAATCGTAACCGATCCTGCCGGCCGGGAAAAGAAATTAGGATTTTCAATTACTTTTAGGTGGGCTTTCGACCACCCGAGTCCGGGAGGGGGCTCAGGCCCCAGTGCCGCTTGCAAACTGCCCGTGACCTGTATATAAAAACATATACTGTACGAAAATACAGGAGTTGCCATGGACGATCTCACCCCACGCCAGCGCCAGGTCCTGCGCTTCATCCAGGACGCGCTCGCCGAGCACGGCATGCCGCCGACGCGCGCCGAGATCGCCGAGGCGCTCGGCTTCAAGTCGGCCAACGCCGCCGAGGAACACCTGCGCGCCCTGCAGCGCAAGGGCGTGCTCGACCTGAGGCCCGGCGCGTCACGCGGCATCCAGTTGCGCGATTCGCTGCGCGAGCAGATGGGCCTGCCGCTCGTCGGTCGCGTCGCCGCCGGCCGCCCGATCCTCGCCGAGGAAAACATCGAGGCGCGCTACCAGATCGACCCGAACCTGTTCCAGCCGCGCCCGCACTACCTGCTCAAGGTGCGCGGCATGAGCATGCGCGACGTCGGCATCCTCGACGGCGACCTCGTCGCGGTGCACCGCACGCCCGAAGTCCGTAACCGGCAGATCGTCGTCGCGCGTCTCGAGAACGAGGTCACTGTGAAGCGCTACAAGCAGGACGGCTCGGTGGTATGGCTGCTGCCCGAGAACCGCGACTTCGAGCCCCTGCGCGTCGATCTCAAGCACGAGTCGCTGATCATCGAGGGTGTGGTGGTGGGCGTCGTGCGGCAGGAGGCGGGACGAGCATGAAGAAAGGGGGTAGGAGATAGGGGGTAGTCGGAAGGCAGTAGCGGCGCCCGCGTATCTCCGTCCCACAGTCCCACGCTGGTCAGACCGCGCCTTTCCGATTCTTCCCCTACCCCCTATCCCCTATCCCCTTCTTCCCATGTCCCTCGACCACCTCCTGCAGCATCCCGCCCTCTGGCGCGCCTGTGAGCAGGGTGGGGCCACGGGCCGCGCGGGATTGCCTACGGGGTATGCTGCGCTCGACCGTGTGCTGCCGGGCGGCGGCTGGCCGTTGCAGGGGCTCGTCGAGATCCTCGCCGACCGCACGGGCATCGGCGAGCTGAGCCTGTTGTTGCCAGCGCTGGCCCGCCTCTGCAGCGACAGGAGCGAGGGCGGCTGGCTCGCCTGCATCTCGCCGCCGCATCCACTCTACGCGCCCGCGCTCGCCGCTTGCGGCATCGACGTGAGCCGCATCCTCGTGGTGCGCGCGCCACCGGCAGAGTGGGCAATGGAGCAGGCGTTGCGCTCGGGTGCCTGCCGTGCGGTCCTCGGTTGGGCGGCGTGCCGCGACCGGCAGGGCCTGCGCCGGCTGCAACTCGCGGCAGAGCAGTCGCGTTGCCTCGCAGTGCTGTTCCGCCGCCTGCGCGATGCACAAGCGCCTTCGCCTGCCGTGCTGCGCATCGCGCTCGAGGGCACGGCCCTCGGGCTCACGGCGCGCATCCTGAAGAGTCGCGGCGGACGTCCCGTGAGCGTGCAGCTCGGCTGGATCGACGCCGCCGCACCCACGCGCGCTCACTGACCATGGCGCGGTCCGGCCAGCCGCGGGTCACGCCCGGAGTGCCGCTGCTGCCGGCACCGGCACCTGCGCCGGAAAGGCGTGAGCGCCCACGGCCGCGCCTAGCCCCCGGGGGCGGCCGTCGGCGTGGTGCAGGTGATCCGGCGCCTGCTGCACCGGCTGCACGCGAACTCTGGCTCGCGGTGCATCTGCCCCACTACGTGCTCGAATCGTTGCGGCCCGATACCTCTGCACCCGTCGCCGTGGTCGATCTCGAGCGCGGCGCCAAGGTGGTCTGCGACTGCGATGCGCAGGCTGCCGCCGCCGGGGTCGTGCCCGGCATGGCGCTCAACTCGGCGCTTGCGCTGCAACCGGGCCTGCGCGTCGTGCCGCGCGAACCGCGACGCGAGCGCGCGTTGCTCGAGGCCATGGCCACCGCTGCGCTCGACTTCACGCCGCGCGTGAACCTCGAGCCGCCCGATGCCGTGCTGCTCGAGGTGCGCGGCAGCCTGAGGTTGTTCGGCGACGCGCGGCGCTTGTGCGAACTGGTGCGCCAGCGCCTGCAGTCTTGCGGGTTCGCACCCTGCCTCGCGCTCACGCCTGCGGCGCTCGCATCGCTGTGGTTCGCGCGGGCGGGCGAAGAGGTGGCGCTGCGCCGGCCCGATGCACTGGCCGCCCGCCTCGCGCCGCTGCCGCTCGCGGTCACCCGCTGGCCCGAACGCGCGCTGCAGTCCCTCGCGACGATGGGCGTGCGTACGGTGGGCGAGTGCCTGCGCCTGCCGCGCGACGGCTTCGCGCGGCGCTTCGAGCCGCGCATGCGTCTCGAGCTCGATCGCGCGCTCGGTCACGCGCACGATCCGCGTGCCGCCTTCGTCGCGGTCGCGCGTTTCGTCGCGCGCCGCGATCTCGAGCCCGAGGTCACCGACACGGACCGCCTGCAGCGCGCGTGTGAGCCGCTGCTCGAAGACCTGTGCGCTTTCCTGCGCGGGCGAGGTGCGGCCGTCGATGCGCTCGAGTTCCGACTGCTGCATCGCGAGGCGCCGGCAACGCGGCTGCGGCTCAGGTTCGCCGAGCCGGTGGGGTCGGTCGCGCGAATCACGAGCGTGCTGCGCGAGCGCCTCGCCCGCACCGGACTGTGCGAGCCCGTGCGCACCGTACGCCTGCGCAGTGGGCCGCTCGTCGAGGCACGCGCGGCGGCGACGGATCTCTTTGCGCGCGATTGCCGCGGTGGTGCGGCGGTGCCTCGGCTCGTCGAGCGGTTGCAGGCGCGCCTCGGTACGGAGGCCGTGCACGGGTTGCGCCTCGTGCCCGAGCATCGTCCCGAGAAAAGTGGGGACATTCTCCTGTTTGCGTCAGATGCCGGGGCGGCAGCAGGGTTCGCGAAAGCAGGGGAATGTCCCCAGTCTTCCCGCCCCGTGTGGCTGCTCGCCGAGCCACAGCCGCTCGAAGGAGGCGCGCGGCCGCGCTACGAGGGGCTACTCGAGATCGAGGAAGGTCCGGAGCGCATCGAGTCCGGCTGGTGGGACGGCCGCGACGTGCGGCGCGACTACTACGTGGCGCGCACGCCGGCCGGCACCCGCCTGTGGATCTTCCGCGAGCGCCGCGCGCCAGGTGGCTGGTTCCTGCACGGCGTGTTCGGCTGAGGCGGCGTGCCCGCGGGTGCCCGTCATGGCTTACGCCGAGCTGCACTGCCTCACCAATTTCACCTTCCTGCGCGGCGCATCGCACCCGGAGGAACTCGTCGCACGCGCCGTCGAACTCGGCTACGCGGCGCTCGCCGTCACCGACGAGTGCTCCGTGGCCGGCGCGGTGCGTGCGCACGTGGCGGCACGCGAGCACGGCCTCAAGCTGGTCGTCGGCAGCGAGTTCCGCCTCGAGGACGGCTTGCGCTGCGTGCTGCTCGCCATGAACCGCGACGGTTACGGCCAGCTTTGCCGCTTGATCACGCGGGCACGGCGGGCGGCGGGGAAGGGCGAGTATCGACTGCGGCGAAGTGACTTTGGCGAACGAGGGGACGGGGGACAGGGGACAGGGGACAGTAAGGCGAGCGGCGTTCGTTCAGGCAGCCATCGCACCTCTTCACTGTCCCCTGTGCCCTGTGCCCTGTCCCCTTCAAACCTACTGGCACTGTGGCTGCCGGGCGCGCAACCAGACTCGAGCGAAGCCGCCTGGCTCCAGCGCCACTTCCCCGGCCGGCTGTGGATCGCGGTCGAGCTGCTCACCACCGGCCAGGACCGCCGGCGCCTCGCGTCATTGCGGCAGCTCGGCCGTGAGCTCGGGTTGCCGTTGGTCGCCGCCGGCGACGTGCACATGCACGTGCGCGGCCGGCGCGCGTTGCAGGACGTGCTCACCGCCACGCGCCTGCGCGTGCCGGTCGAGCAGGCGGGTTACGCGCTGTTCCCGAACGGCGAGCGCCACCTGCGACCGTTGCCGCGCCTGCGCGAGTTGTACCCGCCCGAGCTGCTCGCCGCCACGGTGGAGATCGTCGCACGCTGCACGTTCTCGCTCGACGAACTGCGCTACGAATACCCGCACGAGATCGTGCCCGAGGGCGAAACGCCGACGAGCTGGCTGCGCAAGCTCACAGCGGATGGCGAGCGCAGGCGCTGGCCGGACGGCACGCCGTCGGCAGCGCGGGCGCTCATCGACCACGAGCTCGCGCTGATCGCCGAGCTGGGCTACGAGGCCTATTTCCTCACCGTCCACGACGTCGTGAGCTACGCGCGCTCGCGCGGCATCCTCTGCCAGGGGCGCGGCTCGGCGGCCAACTCCGCAGTGTGCTTCTGCCTCGGCATCACCGAGGTGGACCCCGCGCGCATGTCGCTGCTTTTCGAGCGTTTCATCTCGCGCGAGCGCAACGAGCCGCCCGACATCGACGTCGACTTCGAGCACGAGCGGCGCGAGGAGGTGATCCAGTACCTCTACGCGAAGTACGGCCGCCATCGCGCCGCGCTCGCCGCCACCGTGATCTGCTACCGGCCGCGCAGCGCGTTGCGCGACGTGGCGCGCGCCATGGGCCTCGACACGCTGCAGGTGGGGGCGCTCGCGCGCTCGATGCAGTGGTGGGACGGCTCGCGGATCGCCGAAGAGCGCGTCCGCGACGTCGGTCTCGATCCTGCGAACCCGGTGCTCGCCCGCGTGCTGGCGCTGGCACGCACGTTGCTCGGTTTCCCGAGGCACCTGTCGCAGCACGTGGGCGGGTTCGTCATCGCGCGCGACCTGCTCGAGGCGCTCGTGCCGGTCGAGAACGCCGCGATGGCCGAGCGCACCGTCATCCAGTGGGACAAGGACGATCTCGACGCGCTCGGGTTGCTCAAGGTGGACGTGCTGGGCCTCGGCATGCTCGCCGCGATCCGGCGCGCGTTCGACCTCGTCGAGCGCCACCGCGGCACGCGCTGGACGCTCGCCACCGTGCCGGCTGAGGACCCTGCCGTGTACGAGATGATCGGGCATGCCGACACGGTGGGCGTGTTCCAGATCGAGTCGCGCGCGCAGATGGCGATGCTGCCGCGGCTCGAGCCGCGCACCTACTACGACCTCGTGATCGAGGTGGCGATCATCCGCCCCGGGCCGATCCAGGGCGACATGGTCCACCCCTACCTGCGGCGGCGCGGCGGGCTCGAGCCGGTCAGCTACCCGAGCCCGGAAGTGGAGGGCGTGCTGCAGCGCACGCTCGGCGTGCCGATCTTCCAGGAGCAGGTGATGCAGCTCGCGATCGTCGCGGCGGGGTTCACCCCGGGCGAGGCCGACCAGCTGCGCCGCGCGATGGCCGCGTGGAAGCGCAAGGGTGGCCTCGGCCATTTCGAGGATCGCCTGATCCGCGGGATGCGCGAGCGTGGCTACGAGGAGCAGTTCGCGCGGCAGATCTTCCAGCAGATCCTCGGCTTCGGAGAATACGGCTTCCCCGAGTCGCACGCCGCGAGTTTCGCGCTGCTGGTGTACGTGTCGGCGTGGCTCAAGCGCCACGAGCCCGCGGCGTTCGCCGCGGCGCTGATCAACAGCCAGCCGATGGGGTTCTACGCGCCGTCGCAACTCGTACAGGACGCGCGGCGCCACGGCGTCGAGGTGCGGCCCGTGGATGCACGAGTGAGCGACTGGGACTGCACGCTCGAGCGCGGCGAGGACGGCGAGCTTGCGCTGCGCCTCGGCCTGCGGCTCGCGCGGGGGCTCCCGGAAGCGGCGGCGCAGCGACTGGTGGCGGCGCGCGCGAGCGGTTCGCCCACGGACGTGCAGGACCTCGCGATCCGGGCGAAGCTCGGGCGGCGCGAGCTCGGATGCCTCGCCGCGGCCGGCGCGCTCGAGGGACTCGCGGGCAACCGTCATCGCGCAGCCTGGAACGTGGCCGGAGTGGAGCTGCCGCTGCCGTTGCTGCCCGAGCCGCGGGTCGCCGAGGGCATTCCGCTGTTGCGCGCGCCGCGCGAGGGGGAGGACATCGTCGCCGACTACGCGCACACGGGCCTCACGCTGCGCCGGCACCCGGTCGCGCTGCTGCGGCCCCGACTGGACGAGCGCGGCATCGTCCCGGCGGCGAACCTGCGCGAACTACGCCACGGCGCCGCGGTGCGCACGGCGGGAATCGTGATCACGCGCCAGCGACCGGGCAGCGCGCGGGGCGTCACGTTCGTCACGCTCGAGGACGAGACCGGCAGCGTCAACCTGATCGTGTGGCGCGACGTGGCCGAGCGCCAGCGCCGTGCGCTCGTGGGCGCGCGGCTGCTCGGGGTGGCCGGCGAGCTGCAGGTCGAGGGAGAAGTAGTGCACGTGATCGCGCACCGGCTCGTGGACCTGTCGCGCTGGCTCGGCAGCCTGAGCGCGCCGTCACGCGATTTTCACTGACGCCGGCGGCCGGGCCTCGGGCTGTCGCCGATGTCGTAGTCGTCGAAGTCGAGCAGCAGCTCGGAGGTGCGCTTCTGCTCGCGCAGACGCTCGAGCTTGCGCCACGCCGGCTCCGTGCCGCGCGGCGCGCCGCGCTTGCGCTTGTCGAGGTCCTGCATCAGGCGGTCGACGTCGAGCGACTCCTCGTCGCCCGCCACGTCTTCGCCGTCTTCGTCCTCGAAGCTGTCCGACTCAGGCTTCTCGTTCATCGAAAAACCCACGGGGCTCCCCACGGCCCCGGTTCGCGCGACTTATACTTCGGCGGCCGGGGGCGGGCAAGACCGTATGCGCACGGATGCCGCGACCGCCCCGGTCAATGCAAGAGGCTGGCCATCCGGCGCCGCGTGGCGAGCACCAGTTCGTGCCCCTCGCCGAGGGCGTCGAAGGCCGTGAGCAGGCTGCGGCGGGCGAGGTCGTCGCCGTACCTGCGGTCCCGGCGCATCAGCTCGAGCCACTCCGCGAGCGCCGTGGCGTAGTCGCCCGCGAGTGCGTGGTGCGCGGCGAAGGCGTGGCGCGCTTCCGAGTCGGCCGGGTTCACGTCGAGGCGCGCGCGCAGGGCGGGGACGTCCGGGCGGGCATTGGCCGCCTCGACGAACGAGAGCTGCGCGCGCAGCAGCTTGAGGGCAGGGTGGTCGGGCGTCGCGGACTCCAACTTGGCGATCGCATCGGCGGCAGCCGGGACGTCGCGCAGCTCCAGCTGCGTGGCTGCTGCGTCGAGCAGCGCCTGGGTTTCGTCGGGCACCTCCGGCGAGGCGCCGAGGTGCTTGTCGAGCAGGGCGCGGATCGCCGCCTCGGGCTGCACGCCGACGAACTGTTCGACCACCTCGCCGCGGTGAACGAGCATCACCGTCGGGATGCTGCGGATGCCGAAATGGCCGGCAAGACGCTGCTCCTCGTCGGTGTTGACCTTGGCAAGGACGAACCTTCCGCCGTACTCGTCGGCGATGCGGTCGAGCATCGGCATGAGCGTGCGACACGGGCCGCACCACGGCGCCCAGAAGTCGATCAGCACGGGCTGCGTGGCCGAAGCCTCGAGCACGGCCTGCGCGAAGTTCTGCTCGGTGGCCACGATCTTGTAGGGAGCGTCCGCCATGGGGGGGTCCTCGTTTTCGATATGGAAATTCTCCGCGCCCAGGGCCGCGGGCGGCAAGGGTGATCGGGGTCGTCGGCTATAATTCAAGGGTTCGGGTGGGCAGTCACTTCCTCAGGAGCACATGCATGAAGCGGACATTGGTTCTCGGCCTGGCGGCGGTCGCATTGGCGGGCACGAGCGGCACCGCCCTGGCCGACTGGACGGGCAAGGGCGAACTCGGCGGCTCGTTCGCGAGCGGCAACAGCGAGACCGAGGCGGTCAACGCTGCCCTCGAGATGAAGGGCAGCTACGACCAGTGGACCCACACCCTGGGTTTCGCCGGCAACTACGGCAGCGACAGCGGTGGCACGACGGCGCAGCGCTGGGAGGTCCGCGGTCAGACGCAATACGCGATCACGGAGCGCGCCTACGGGTTCGGCGCCGCTCGTTACGAGGACGATCGGTTCAGTGCGTACGACTTCCAGGCCACGCTCTCCGGCGGTCTCGGCTACAAGATCATCGACAACGACCGCACCAAGTTCTGGGTGCAGGGCGGTCCCGGCTATCGCTACGCCGAGTTCAACGACACGGGCGAGTCCGAGGACGGCCTGATCTTCCGTGGCGACCTCGGCTTCGACCACCAGCTCACCGACACCACGAAGATCGTCGAACGGTTCCTGGTGGAGACCGGCTCCGAGAACACCTACCTGCAGAACGACATCGGCCTCGAGGTGTCGATCAACGGCGCGCTGGCATTGCGCCTCGGCTACCAGGTCCGCCACAACACGGACGTGTTGTCCGGTACCGAGAAGACCGACACGCTCACGACGATCGGCCTGATTTACGAGACCAAGTAGGGGGTCGGGGACAGGGGACAGGGGATCGTCGGAGGGTGGCAGCGTCGGCGCGCGTACACTATTCACCGTCTCCCATCCCCCATCCCCCATCCCCCATCCCCTCCCTCCATGTCCCTCTCGGTCCTCGACATCTTCAAGATCGGTCTCGGCCCGTCGAGCTCGCACACGATGGGACCGATGAACGCCGCGTGTGCGTTCGTCCGGGACCTGGCGGGGCGGGGATTGCTCGAGCGTACCTCGCGGGTCGGCGTGCAACTCTACGGCTCGCTGGCGCTCACCGGGCTCGGCCACTGCACCGATCGGGCGGTGCTACTCGGCCTCGAGGGGCATCGGCCGGACGAGATCGAACCGGAGTCGATCGAGCCCACGCTCGCCCGCATCCGCGGCATGGGCCGGCTGCGGCTGGCCGGCTCGCGCGAAATCGAGTTCGACGAGCCCCTCGACCTGCTGTTCCACCGCGACCAGACGTTGCCGCTGCACACCAACGGCATGCGGTTCACGGCGCTCGACGAAAGCGGCGACCTGGTGCATCGCGACGAGTTCTACTCCGTCGGCGGCGGCTTCATCACTCGAGCCGCCGATTTCGGCCGCGGCGAGCCGGAACGCGCCGGCCCGGGCGTGCCGTACGCGTTCGGCTCGGCGCAGGAACTGCTGGCGGCGTGTCGCGAGCAGGGACTCGAGTTGCATGAACTGGTGCTCGCCAACGAGCGCGCATTCCGACCCGACGAGGAAACCGGCGCCGCCTTGCTGCGGATCTGGTCGGTGATGAACGCCTGCATCGAGCGCGGCTTCAAGGGCACCGGGCTGCTGCCGGGAGTGCTGAAGGTGCGCCGCCGCGCGGCGCGATTGCATCGCATGCTGGTCGAGTCGGCCGAGCATCGCCCGCTCGACGTGATGGACTGGGTGAACGCCTTCGCGCTCGCGGTCAACGAGGAGAACGCGGCGGGCGGCCGCGTCGTGACTGCGCCAACCAACGGTGCGGCCGGCATCGTGCCCGCGGTCGTCGCCTATTACCGGCGCTTCGAGCCGGGCGCGAGCGACGAGGGCATCGTGCGCTTCCTGCTGGTCGCCGGCGCGATCGGCATGCTCTACAAGCGCAACGCCTCGATTTCTGGCGCCGAGATGGGGTGCCAGGGCGAAGTGGGCGTGGCCTGCTCGATGGCCGCCGCCGGCCTCGTCGCGGCGCTCAACGGCACCAACGAGCAGGTCGAGAACGCCGCCGAGATCGGCATGGAGCACAACCTCGGCCTCACCTGCGATCCGATCGCCGGACTCGTGCAGATCCCGTGCATCGAACGCAACGCGATGGGCGCGGTGAAGGCCATCAATGCCGCGCGGCTCGCGATGCGCGGCGACGGCACGCACAAGGTCTCGCTCGACCAGGTGATCGCCACGATGCGCCAGACCGGCGCCGACATGTCGGTGATCTACAAGGAGACGAGCCAGGGCGGGCTGGCGGTGAACGTGCCGGAATGCTGACGGAAAAGGGGATAGGGGATAGGGGATAGTCGGAACGTGGCCGCGTCACTATTCACCGCACTATTCACGGGGCTGTGTCGCCAGTACCGCGGACATCCGAATCTTCAGCGGGCCCACTATCCCCCATCCCCTA
>Ga0114938_1002638_pt1 | contig 11114 bp, 10 predicted proteins | sample AshMeaBigSpring_FD_88675 | JGI IMG/M metagenome (GOLD analysis project Ga0114938, IMG submission 88675) | Groundwater microbial communities from Big Spring, Nevada to study Microbial Dark Matter (Phase II) - Ash Meadows Big Spring | ecosystem: Environmental > Aquatic > Deep subsurface >...
AAATCTTCGAGTAAATATTCGATCAGAGACGGCGGCGTATGCGGATTGAGCACGATTGCCGGAGAGATACCGTAATCGCGTATTTTTTGAATCAATCGGTGCGGATGTTTTTCTTCTTCAATATGAAACGAAAGATACCGTGGTTTTAAAGAAGCGAATAGATCGACAAAAAAAGGATTGTTTTCGACCATCAAATGAATATCCAAAGGCTTGGTCGCCGCCTTAGCTACGGCATTGACGACGACGGGGCCTATCGTTAAGTTCGGTACGAAATGCCCGTCCATAACATCGACATGTACTAAATCGCATCCTGCCGTACAAATTGCCTTGATCTCATCGTTTAACTTTCCAAAATCAGCAGAAAGGATACTCGGAGCCACTAACATTATCAAAACCTTTATGAAAAAATCAAAGCACAAAGGCGAACGGGCGTCGATTGAGGATGGTATCGGTATTCACGTAGCCCTCAACGCGTTACTCGCAAAGCGCACACACGTTCGTCGAAACTTTTAAATTAAAATTGTATCTAAATTTATAAAATTTTTGCTATAATCTTCGGCTCACTAAATTAAGTAGTTCTTTTGCTTTTTTAGTGTAAAATTCACGACAAAAAATTTCTAAGGATATCGATATGGCAAGAAAATGCGCTATTACGGGTAAAGGCCCTATGGTTGGTAACAACGTAAGCCATGCGAACAACAAAACTAAAAGAAGATTCCTTCCTAACTTAAGAACCGTCCGCGTGACGCTTGAAGACGGAACGACTAAGAAAATTAGAATTGCTGCTTCGACACTTCGCACCATGAAGAAAAACGGCTAAAATTTCTCCGTTCACGGGGAAATTTTACGCTTATTTTTCCGTCACTTTCTCTATTGACTACACTTTAATAAAAATCCAAAAGGATTTACCGATGTTTACACTGCTTCCTGTTCAAAACGGATTGGATAACGTTGAGGGTTTCTTTTGCCAAGGCGTTCACGCGGGCTTTAAACCCAACCGTAAAGAGGACGTTGCGTTTATTCGCACCGACGAGCCGTGCGACGTTAGCGGCGTTTTCACGAGTAACGTCTTTCAAGCCGCGCCTATTAAACACTTCTTACGCTATCCCAAAGGCTTTCAAACCAACTTTATTTTAATGAACGCCAAAAACGCTAATGCTATGACGGGAGAGAAAGGAATCGAAGATATCGATACTTTGTTTACCAAGCTTCAAGCGATTTTCCCGAACGTGCATCATCCTATTATGAGTTCGACGGGCGTCATCGGCTATCGTCTCAACGTCGATAAGTTGGCTCTTGCATTTGAAAAGTTCGACTTTAACGCCAAAGATTCGCATTCGACGGCATCGGCGATTATGACCACCGACTCTTTTAAAAAAGAGCTCTGCTTTAAAGTCATTCTGGAAGACGGAAGTTTCTTTCATATCGCCGCCATTTGTAAAGGTGCGGGAATGATTAATCCCGCAATGGCAACGATGCTTTGTTTTATTTTGACCGATGCGGCAATTCCGAAAACCGATATGGATGCTTTGTTATTACCTGCCGTCCAAGCATCGTTCAACGCCGTCAGCGTAGACGGAGATACTTCAACGAACGATACGGTTTTACTTTTAAGTTCTCGTAAAAGCGGTGTTTACGATAAAGAAGCCTTTAACGAAGCCCTTAAACGTATCACGCAGGAGTTAAGTTTGATGTTGGTTCGAGACGGAGAAGGCTCAACCAAAGTGGTTGCTTTCGAAGTGAGCGGTGCAAAAAATAACGAAGAAGCCGAGCGTGCGGCAAAAGCACTAAGCAACTCGCTTTTAGTGAAAACCGCACTTTTCGGCGAAGATCCCAATTGGGGACGTATCGCTTCGACGATCGGAGCAAGCGGTATTACATGTAATGAAGAGAGCTTAGTCATTCACTACGACGACGTTTTGATTTATTCGAAAGAGCAACGCTCGCTTGACGAGCAAACGGAAACAAAAGCGGCGGAAGTAATGAAAAAAGCGTCGTTTCGTATCCGCTGCGAACTGGGAATCGCAGACGGCTCTTTTACCGCCTACGGGTGCGATTTAGGACACCGATACGTCGAAATCAATGCGGATTATAGAACTTAGCCCTAAGATTAAGTACTTTTAGGTAAAATAAAACAAATATAAAAGGAGAAGCCATGCTACACGAGTACCGAGATATTATCTCAAAATTAAAATTGGACAACGCCCACTTCGCAAAAATTTTTGAACGACATAATGAACTCGACCAAAAAATCACCGATGCCGATGCGGGTAGAGAACATATCGGCGATGCCGAGCTTGACGCACTTAAAAAAGAAAAACTTAAACTTAAAGATGAAGCGTACGCTATGATTCTTGCGTACAAAAAAGAGCATAACCTTTAATCAACCCGTTTGGGCTTAAATGCCCAAACGTCCTACTTCGACGACCTTTCCTCGACTGTTTTCTTTACAATATTCTACGATTTTACCGTGAAAGCGCGCATAGAGTTCGTGTACGGAGATTTCTTTACCGTAAAGTTTCCGTATCGCCGTAGTCTTATCCAATCCCTCTAGCATCCACGATTGAAGGGCTTCGTAGCTTTCAAAATCGTACCCGAATGCATTGAGAAGCCTTGCCGTATAGGCATCGACGACCAATGCTTCTTGATAACAGGCATAACATAAAATCGAATCCGCACTCTCTTCTCCGATCCCTTTTTGCGCCAATAGCCACTCGCGCGTAACCTGTGTTTGAAACGTTGGAAAATCATTGAACGTTTCAAGAATCGCTTTGGACAACGTACGAAGATTTTTAGCTTTGGTGTTGTAAAAACCGCTCGGTTTGATGCATTCCGCCAAAGTCTCAAGTTCCAATTGAACGAGAACATCGAGACTGTCGACACCGCATTTTTCCAGATTTTCAATACTCTTTTCGACTTTTTCCCATTTAGCCTGCTGGGTTAAAATCGCACCGACGACGACCCAAAACGTTCCCGATCGCGGCCACCAAAAAGGATCGCGCGTCGATTTAGGATACCCTGCCTTTTTTAATGCACATAAAAGCTCAAAACTATCGTTCATACATCGCCTTTGTCAATTGACGCTCTTGGTCGTCGAAAACACGTATTTTAAATGCATCGACGCATTTTCCCTCTTCGATCTTTACGATGACCATCTGAAAAATTTTCTTGCATTTCTTAGGAAGTTCCAACGCACAGGGAAGTCCCGTTAAAAAACGTTTGAGCGGTGCGGCCTTGTCCATACCGATGACGCCGTCGCGTGCACCGCTGAGTCCTACGTCGCTTACAAAACATGTGCCTTCGTCGATCTGTAAATCGTCCGTTCCGACATGCGTATGCGTTCCGAAAACGGCACTTACCTTGCCTTTGAGCAGATGAAACATCGCGTATTTTTCAGACGTCGCTTCGGCGTGAAAATCGACGATTATCGTTTTAATCCCCTCACGTTGGAGTGCATCGATCGCCTCTTGCGCGCATAAAAAAGCGTTATTGACGGTGGGCATACCGTAATGTCCCATAATGTTGAGTACGGCAATCGGTTCGGTATTGAGATGTAAGATTTTAACGCCCGACCCCGCAACGCCTTTGGGATAATTATGCGGTCTTAAAATCGGCAACGTTTCCAAAAGCGGAATAATCTCTTTCTTATCCCATGTATGATTTCCGCCCGTAATAAGATTAACGCCGTAAGAGAAAAGCTCGTTGGCATGCTGTGCGTTAAGCCCGAAACCGTGACTGGCGTTTTCGGCATTGGCGATCACGCAATCAAGCGCAAACTCGTGACGAATTTTTTTCAGATGTGCTTCGATCATCGCGCGTCCGGGACGTCCGACGATATCGCCGATAAACCCTACCGTCATGCCGTTGCCGTTTGCTTTAAATACGTTAAAACACACGCTATCACGTCGTCATCGTCGCGACTTCGCGATTGAAGCGTGATCTTTTGCTCGGTTTCATATTTGATCGTAATCAGTTGGTGGTAATTGGAAATCAAACTAATCCCTTTTTGTGCCGCTAAAATTTTAATTTCAATCAGCTGTAAAAACTGTCGCGTCGTAACGTCGAGCTTGCCGAAACGATCCAACATCTCCTCTTCAATAAACAAGAGTTCTTGAACGTTTTGGCATCGACTCAACCTTCGGTAAAGCTCCAGCCTTACGCGCTCCTCAAAAATATACTCTTCGCTGATAAAGGCGTTAATGGAGAGCTTGATATCGACTTCTTTATGGGCGATCGGTGCTTTTCCGAGCAAGGCGTTGATGGCGTCTTCGAGCATTTTCAGATAGAGCGCGTAGCCGATATGTTTGATGTGTCCGCTTTGCGCTTCGCCGACGAGATTGCCTCCGCCTCTAATTTCAAGGTCGTGATACGCCAAAATCGAGCCGCTCCCGAGGTACGAATTGGATTCTAGCGCGATTAAACGTTTTTTAGCGGCTTCGGAAAGCTCTTCTTTATTTTTGACCAAAAAGTAACAAAAGCCTTGCCGTTTACCTCGCCCGACGCGTCCGCGCAGTTGATGCAGATCCGCCATACCGAAATGATCGGCGGAATCGATCATAATCGTATTGACGTTGGGAATATGAATTCCAGACTCGATAATCGACGTCGATAGCAACACGTCGTACGCTTTTTCCTCAAAACGGAGCATCTCTTTTTCGGTCACGCTCGCGCTGATCTCCGAATGCAAGGTTAAAATGCGCAGATGCGGCATCATACGTTGTAAGGCTTTGCGTTTGTCTTCGATCGTCGCAATGCGATTGTGAACGAAAAAAACCTGCCCGCCGCGTCTTAACTCCCTTAAAATCGCCTCTTTAATGACTTTTTCGTCATACTCTTTGACAAACGTACGCACGTCTTCGCGATCGTTCGGAGGCGTAAGCAGTTGCGAATACTGTTTGATGGAGCTCAGTGCCATATTGAGGCTTCGCGGAATCGGCGTTGCGCTCATCGAGAGAATATGCACGTTTTCACGGAAATTTTTGAGTTTTTCTTTTTGCTTAACGCCGAATTTGTGTTCTTCGTCCACGACGATCAGTGCCGGATTGTGTAATTCCACGTCAAAAAGAGCATGCGTTCCGACGCAGACATGTAAGCTTCCGTCTTTCAGCCCTTTCATAATATTTTGTTTTTGCGCCGCCGTGGTAAAGCGATCAAGTTGCGCAACGCGAATACCGTATTTTGAAAAACGTGCGGAAAGACTTTTGAAATGTTGTGAACATAAAAGCGTCGTCGGCGCAATCAACAAGGCTTGGTATCCTTTTTGAACCGTTGCGAAGATCGCATTCATCGCCACTTCGGTTTTTCCGAATCCTACATCGCCGCTTAAGAGTCGATCCATCATTTTACCGCTGTGTAGGTCGTTTAAAATCTCGCTAATCGTGCGCTTTTGATCTTCGGTATAGACGAATCCGGCATCCTCTTGAAACGCCGCCAACGCTTCCGCGGAGCTTTCAATATCCAATGCCTCGATCATCTCGCGTTTTGCGGCAATTGCGATAATTTCGCTTGCGATCTCCATCAAACGCTCTTGGGTTTTTGCTTTCAGCTTTTGGAAACTGCCTTTGCCCAAACGATCGACGCTGATTAAACCGCCGCTTTCGCCGATGTAACGATCGATGACATGCAAATTTTCGACCGGCAATAACAATTTATCGTCGCCGAGGTATTCGATGAGCACGAAATCTTTCGTCGCCCCTAAAACGCTAACGGGCGTCAACCCTCTAAAAATGCCGATACCGTAGTGTTCGTGTACGACGTAATCGCCGATTTTAAGTTCATCGAGTACAAAATTTGCGCGCCTTCGTTTGGCTTTGACGACGGGTTTATTCAGCGAAAGGATAATCTCGTCTTGACTCATAATCGTAACGATGCGTTCGCTCTCGGTAAATTTCGTCTGCAACGAATCGAGTTCCGCCATTCGTAAGAGAAGCTCGTTTTTGGCAAGAAGCGTAATTTTTTTAGCGCGATGAAGCTCTAGAAATGTTTTAAGATTGCTCGAAGCGATATCAATATCTCTAAAACGCGTCGCTTCAGGCATTTTCGGCAATACGCGTAACGTTTGTGCACCCTCTTCGTTAAACAAAGCGATCTCTTCAAGTTCGTCGTCGGTGTCGCCTGCGAGACAGATACGAAAACACGTTACATAACTCTGGGCATATTCGCCCAATACCCATAAGCCTAACGAATGCATATCTTTGGTAAAACTATCGCTTTTAAGATGCTCGATACGCTTTTCCATCGTTTCGTACCGCGTTCGATCGAGCGCAAACAGAGCCGGAATAATCGTTAAGCTCTCCAGCTCCTCTTTATCGCTCTTTTGCGTCTCGCAATCAAAAAACCGAAGGCTTTCGATTTCGTCGTCAAAGAGGCAAATACGCACGGCATTGTCTTGATCGGGAGGAAAAAGATCGATAATATCGCCGCGTACGGAAATTTCGCCTTTACCTTGAACCACGTCGACAAAACGGTATCCCCAATAAAACATCGTCTCTCGAAATGCTTCCAACGCAAGGCGGGAACCGAACTCTACATGTAAGGTTTGAAAAATTTCGGGTTTGGGAAGCGGCGTTAAAAGCGTCCGAATCGGCGCAATCAGCAATTTCTTCGACGAAGCGTCTTGGTAAAACGCCTGCAACGTTCGGAGTAAAACAAACATCTCGTCGTGAAACGAGAGTAAATCATCGCCGCAATTGGCCCGAAGATCGGGAAGTACGTATGCTTTATACCCGACGTAAAGTGCGACTTCAGAGGCTAAGAATGCCTCTTTATCGCCTTTGACGCCGATGAGTTGGGTATCCGGGTTGGATTTTAAAAATTCATAACACGAGGCCTGTAACAAAAAATTCCTTTATCCTTCGTAGGAGAGTTTGGGGGCTTCTTCACTTGCGGTTTTAATCTTACTTTCACCCTCAAAAATCGCTTTTGCTTCAATAATCAGTTCTTTAGAAACCACTTTACCCAAAAGCTTGCCGCCTTCTAAAACTTCGACGTTGTCGCAATCGGCATTGCCTTCAAAAAGCCCGTTGATAATCAACCGACTTGCGCGGATTTCGCCGCTGACTTTACCTTGTTTACCGATCGTCACGATACTTTCGGAAAGAATTTTACCGATAATTTCTCCGTCGACATGTAAACGTGTTTCGCAATGAAAAATACCCTCGACTTTTGCGCCGCTTGCTACGATGGTTGTTTCGGAAGCGGGTACTGCGCATTGATTAGTTTTATCAAAGATTCCCATGTGACTCTCTTCTCCTTTTGAAAGATTTCCGTAAAATTAGACCCTTTCCAACGTAAAAAGGTTTCAGGGTCTAAAAGACGCCCTATAAACTTGATTTCATAATGCAAATGAGGCCCCGTGGACATACCGCTATTGCCCGAATAGGCAATAACATCGCCTTTTTTCACAAATTGCCCCTCTTTGACGATCGGTTTATTCATCAAATGCGCATAATAACTCTCAAAACCGTAATTATGGCTGAGAGAGACGACGTTTCCGTAACCGCTATTTTGATTGTACTGAACAAATTTAACGACGCCGTCCGCCGGTGCTAAGACAGGCGTTCCGATCGGAGCGCGCAAATCGGTTCCCGCATGAAACTCTTTACGCTTCAAAATAGGATTTTCCCGCCATCCGAAACGCGAAGAAAATTCACTGTACGCCATCACGTCGCCGCTGGGAATATTATCAAAAAAGGTTTTTTGTTGTAAGACGGTTACGTCGATCTCTTCAAGACGCGTATCAAGAGCCTCTTCGTCGTTGGCTCTTAGACCGATTAACTCTTCGACGTTACTGATTTTATCGCGAATCGCTTCGTACTCTTTGGATTTTTCCGAAATTTCTTCCTGCAAAGACTCGTTTTGCGCTAATAAAATATTGCGTTCGTTAATCGCACTCTCTTTTTTCGCTTCTAAAGCAGACACCTCTTTCATCAAAAAAAGAATGACAAAGCTACCGACAAGAATCACCAAAGCGACAAAAAGCGTAAAATACAAAAGAAATTTTTTAATAACTTGATGCAGTAAAAAGTGGCGCGAACCGTGAACGTCGGAGATCGTAACCGTAAATTTATCTTTCACTTTATCCCTTTTAAAAATGCCTCGGCAACGCTAAAAGAGCCGAAAACGACATACTCTTTTTGAGGATCGATCGTTTGAAACGAAGAGATTTTTAAACCGTATGCTTTTGCCGTCTCATACAAGAGTGATTCATCTACCGCACGCGGACTGTGAATCGCAATCACGTAAACCTCTTCGATAATGGGAGCTAAGCATTTTAAAATTGCTCCGTAATCTTTATCTTTATAGCAATTATAGATAAGCCCGACTTTTTTCCCCTCAAAAGTTTTTGCCAACGCGAAAGCCGCCATAACGTTATGCCCGACGTCTAAGGTAACGTTGGGAAGAATCTTTTGATGACGTCCTTGTAACATCGTTACGGAAAAACTTTCAAACGCTATATCATACCCAAGAAAGGTTAACGCACAAAATGCCGTCTTAAAATTTTCGATTAAAAAGGGGGCTTCGGTATACGATGTGATGTATCGTTCGATTTTTTGTGACGTTTTTTCGTCAAAAATCGGCTGAATCATTCTTACATGTAAGCTCTCGGCTTTTTGGCGCGCCAAAACTTCAACGCCTTCTTCGTACTGGGCGGCCAAGACGAAATCGTTAGCGATGCTGTTGAGCTTTGTCGTAGCAATCGCTTCGATCGTATCGCCTAAAAAATCTTGATGATCGTACCCGATAGGCGTTACGATCGAGAGTTGTTTGGGAAAAACGTTGGTTGCGTCAAATTCGCCGCCAAGCCCCGCTTCCAAAACAACTTCATCGCAAAAATCGCAAAAAATTGCCATCGCCAAAAGCGTCGTATACTCAAAATACGAAAGAGCTTGCGCCTCTTTTTCTCCGAGCCATGAAAGCAGTTTTTGATGGTATGTTTCTAAAATCTCATCGCTAACGTCACATCCGTCGATCCAAATTCGCTCGTTAAAACGAAGAATGTGCGGCGACGTATAATGTCCGACGCGCAAACCGTTGCGGCGCAACATCTGCGCTAAAAAACGTCCCGTCGTGCCTTTGCCGTTCGTGCCGACGATATGAACGATGCGCGGAAGTTTGAAGTGCGATGCGATACGACGATACGTTCTTGGCATACGTTCGTAATCGATCTCATCGTAAGAAAGCGGTTTAGGTTCTAAAAAAGAAAAAAGCGTCATTTACAAAATAGGCATCACTTGATTACGCCCGCACTCTTTTGCCTTATACAAAAGCGTATCGGCGGCATTTAAGACTTCTTCTTTAGAAGCATATTGCGAACGTTGCGCAACGCCGCAACTGATCGTGACATTGATGCGTTCGTTTTTGTATAAAAATTTAAACTGTTCGATGACGTTTCGAATTTTTTCCGCAAAATGAATCCCTTGCGCCAAATCGGTACTCGGCAAAATGACCAAAAACTCTTCACCGCCGTAACGTCCCGCAAAGTCGACCTGACGAATGTATTTGCGTAAAATCTTACCGACCGTCGAGAGAATCACGTCGCCCGCCTCATGCCCGTAACTGTCGTTTACGTTTTTAAAGTGATCGATATCAATAAAACACAGCGTATAATCGACTTTATACCGCATAAAAGCGTCTTCAACGCGTTCCAATTCGTTCGATAACGCCCTACGCGTCGCAACATGCGTGAGATAATCTTCTTTGACTTCTTGTTTAGCGACCAACAGTGCCGACTCAAGCTTCGTGATACGACTTTGCAATTTCGTGATCGTTTCTTGATTGCTCGTCATTTTTTCGCTTAAAGAACGTGTTTCGTTTTCCAACGAAGAGGCAATATGCAAGAGTTTCGAATGCACGCTTTCAAAACCGTCTTGCGAAAAATCGATTTTTTGCAAATCGGCACGAATAATTTTGACTTGTTGATGACTCAGATTGCTGCTTTGAATCAAATCGACGATTTTTTTGTTGATTTCGTCCAATATCTTATCCAACGCGGCAACTTTCTTTTTAACCTCTTCTTTATCGAGCGTAATACGTTTCGAGATCAACTGCTTAATCTCTTGTTGAAACGCCGGCGTACCCAAGGCTTCGGGAGAAGCGCGCAGTTCGTGTCCGATATTGGCAAGTTCATCGTTCATGCCCGAAGCGATGGAAGGCGACAACGAAGCGACGATCAGCGGAACCAATCCTTTGTAGATTTCCAAACTGTCGTCTTTGTTTAACAAACGCAAAACGTCTCGAACCATCATCTCCAAATCGTCTTTGGCGATATGCCCGAAGGCATCGAGTTTTTTAAGGTAGCTATCGTCGTAGTTAGAGATAAAATCGAACCATTTTTCTTTGACCAACTCAATGGATTGTAGGTTTTGGTGAAAATCCAGACGCTCCAAAGAGGCATTGGCAAGGTTCGTCGCTTTAGCGTCATGCAATAAGGTAATCGCCTGTAACACGCGTTTGGTCAATAATGCTAACGCACTGACCATTTTAAGCGCATCACCTTCATTGGCGCGATTGAGTTTGGCGACGAGAAACGCGAGCAATTCGTCTACCGAGCCGATGTTAAAGCGTTTCATATCGGCGATAATCGTCGTATCGAGTTTTTTGACGTACTTTTCGACTTTTTGACAATCTTCGACGATAACGCCTTTTTGTTTCGCGACTTTACAAAAAACTTTCGCGTAATTATCGGGCGTCAGGCTAAGATGTTCGGCTTTAATGGACTCTAAAGACTCTTTAATGATTTCATTGATGGTGGTTGCCATTGCGTAGTCCTTTGATCGCAATTTTCGAAATAAACTCGTCCAAAGCTTCGCTTGATGCCGCCTTAATCGCCTCATAACGATTCGTGTCGGAAATAATACTGTTGGTTGCGATAAAAAAGTCGTATTCTCCCGAAGCGGTTAGTTTTTCCACTTTTTTATCTTTCGCCTCATACGTAAACGAGAGCACGACCGAAGTTTTATAGGCATTGACGTAACCGTATTTATCGTAAATCGTCGGCGAAAACGAAAGACTGTCGATACGCACTTTTAAGATCGTGTCCGCACGCTCTTTCGTAGAGAGCTTCGCACCGAAGCGACTGACGATCGCTTCGTTAATCGCATCGTTAATTAAAA
>Ga0114938_1002641_pt1 | contig 11106 bp, 15 predicted proteins | sample AshMeaBigSpring_FD_88675 | JGI IMG/M metagenome (GOLD analysis project Ga0114938, IMG submission 88675) | Groundwater microbial communities from Big Spring, Nevada to study Microbial Dark Matter (Phase II) - Ash Meadows Big Spring | ecosystem: Environmental > Aquatic > Deep subsurface >...
GAGCGCTGGAAGATCGCCCAGACCCTCAAGGCCGCCTGCGCCCAGCGTTTGGTCAAGATGCTTTGCCCGTATTGCAAAGAGCCGATCCACGGGATCGATGAAGTTGACCGGAAAACCTTCAGCCTCGACGACAGTTGGGCCGATGTTCCGTTGTTCGAGGCGAAGCAGGGTGGCTGCGCGGAGTGCCGGAATTCGGGATATAGCGGACGGACCGCGATTTTGGAAATCATCCCCATCACCCCGAAGGTGTCCGACCTGCTGTCAAAGGGCCAGATGACGCCCTACGAACTTGAAGTGAAAATCGCGGAGGAGGGCGTGCTGCCCAACCTGCGACGCAACGGCTTGCGCTTGTTGCGCGATGGAAAAACCGACCTGGCTGCCGTCAGCAAGGTCATTGACATGACTTACACCGATGACTAGCGCGACTTCCACCATGCCCAAGGGTGCGGCTCCGGCAGCACCAGCCCCGAAAAGCCTTTTTGCTTCACTCAACAAGCCGAAGCAGGTCAAGGAGTTCAGCAAGAAAGAGCTTGTTGATCTGTTCCGGGGAATTGGGTCGATGCTGCGCGCCCAGATCAACACGGCGGATGCAATGAAGTATTACTGCCACGGCTTGCCAAACAAGGCGATGGTCGAGGCGCTTACCAAGATCCGTGAGGACATCAACTCCGGGGTCAATGTGCATGAAGCGTTTCGCAAGACGAACCGGTTCAGCGATACGATCGTTGGACTCATCCAGGCGGGATCCGATGCCGGACAGCTTCATTATGCGTTCCAGTCCCTGGCGGACCGCCTCAAGAAAGAGCTGTTTTTCCAAAAGCAGATCCGCAAGGCAACAGTCACGCCTTCGGTCATCATCGCGGTGCTTACGGGTGCCTTCATCGTATCCCAGGTGAAGATTGTTCCGCAGGTCGAGGAGATGCTCAGCGGAGTGGGAGCCAAGCCGGATGGCATGACCGCGATTTCCTTCAAGGTGAGTCATTTCACACAGGCGATGTGGCCGGTCTTCGTGATCGGGATCATTTCCCTGATTATTGTCATTTGGAAATCCGCCAAGGTGAGGAACCTGATCATGGGCTTTTTCATGTCGAAGTGGCGCCTGTTCCGCCTGCTCATCATGAGCATGCGACAAATGACATTCCTCTCGACAATCAAGCTGCTTCACTCCAACGGCATCAACCTCGCAAAATCGATCCGGGTTTCCGCGAACAGCGTGAAGTCAACCCCCTTCTATGACGAACTGCGCGAGGCGGCGGATAAATATGAAAATTCCGGGGTGCCGCTCTCCACCGCCTTTGCGAAATACACCTCGGTGGACTCGCAGGTAACGCACATGCTCGCGATCGGGGAAAAGTCCGCATCACTCGACTCACAGCTCGAAATGCTCTGTGAAATGTATGAGGAAGACGCCAACAACCACATGGCCACCTTTTCCGCGGCGATCGGCTTCCTTGTGTTGATCATTGCGGTCGGTCTGATCGCGGCTGTGTTCGTGGGCACTTTCCTGCCGATTTTCCTGATGGGGCCGAAGATGATGCAGGCCGGAACCTGAGAAGATTCCCCAAACCAGCGGAAACGCCATGCAACTCACACGATTCGACCACTGGCTGCGCGAGAAGTTCGTTTACGAAACGCACATCCAAACGCTCCGGCCACCGGATACCGTGCCGTCGGGCATCCGGGCTATCGAGTTGCCGGAGGCTCCTGGAAGACGTTTCAAGCATCTCTTCATCGCGGATTCCAGTGTTGCGGCGGATGCTTTGATCAAGGTGCTGCGTGAGAACAATCAGATGTATCAAACCCAGATTGTGGATCGCGAGGCATGGTATGTGCCCTTGGTCGCCCCCAAGGAAAAATCGGTCACTTGGTGGCTGGTCTCGGCCGTCATCATTGCCATCATCTCGATACTGGTCCTTTTGTTCATAGCCGGTCTTGTCCGGGATCCCGAATTCAGGGCCAATTTCATGGATGCGCTGAAGCTGCTCAGAAGTTAACTTTTCCAAACTAATTGCTTCACCTAAGACTCATCAACCCTTACAACTACGACAATGAAACGCGGATACAGCACGGCAAACATGCGCTGCGGCTTCACGCTTTTGGAACTGACGGTGGTGATTCTGGTGCTCATTTCCCTCATCAGCATCGGTCTTTTCACTACCAGCAAGCTGGATGAATGGAAGCTGGGACGCAGCGCGTCCGAGACATTGCGTACCGTGTATTCGGCCCAGCGCATGTATTTGGCGGACAACCCAACTGCTGCTGTGAGTGGACTGACCGAAGCCAAGATCCTGCCCTACATGCCGCAGGGCACCACGACGATGCCGAAGGTGAAATCCATGGCTGGCACGCAACTGGGCATACTGGTCAATGTATCTCCCCCCAAAGTGAACGCGGGCTCTGGTGTCGTGTACGATCCTTCGGGCGACAGCAAGGACTCGCTTTGGGATGTGGGACAATGAGGAAATTCACGGCTAGAATTCTTATGGTGTTGGCGGCCTGTGGGTTTGTCCAAGCGTCCGAGTTCCGCCATGTCGGTGACTATTTGCTACAGTCCCACTTCAAGATTACCGGGGCGAAGATGACGCCCATTCCCATGAAGCCCCTGGCATTCCGGGTTTTCACGGACGGTGTCGAGGTTCGGGTTTCAACGGAAGGGGATGAGGATGCCCATGCGACCTTCGAGATTTATCGTTCGGATGGGATCGGGAGGCAGCGTTCGGGCCGGGGCGCGCTTGAAGTCATTCCCGGGGTGCAGGCGACCTGCCAGACGAATGGCGTGATGAGGCATTTGCGCTTGTCGCGTGAGTCCATGACGATCACCACATTCCCTGCCGTTTCGGACCAGACGATTGTCAGCCACGCGGTGGCGGCAGTCCCCTCTGAAAAGGAAGCGGATGACCAACCAACCACCCCAGTTTCATCACCATGAAACCCTTGCCTTTAGTATCAAATTCCCCTGCAACACAGATCCGGGATGCGGATGCGTCCCGTGTTGGCGTTGGTGCTCTCCCCTCAACGGAGAGGCCTTATTCCATCTCGAACAAACGAGCGGGTGCGACCTGCGGTGTGCAGCGGGTGTATCCATGGATGCTTGTCGCAAGCACAGCGGTGGCGGTGGGTTTTTGCGTCGCTTACATCAACAAGCCTGTGATCGTCGAGGCCACACAGAATTCCCCCACTGGCACGGCAGCGCAGGCTGTTCCCTCGCCGCTTCCGGTTGGCGCGGAGCCAGCGGGAAATCCACCGATTCCATCGCGAAAGAAACCCATCGCAAGCGCGGCCGTCATACAGCCGGTACCTCCGACTCATCAGGACTACGAGGAGACGAATGTCAGGATGCAGCACGTTCTGATGGCGGAGGCGTCCAATGGACTTGCAAGCCGTGTTGACCTTGATGTGCCGGTGATCTATCGCAGCCGGAATCTGCGCTGGACTCAGGCGGAAGTGGCGGAAGCCCGCGCCTTGCTGGCCGAACTGACCGGTTATCAGGAGAAATCACGTCTGCTGCGGATGGAGGGAGGGCGTTTGCTGGAACAATGGAACGATTTGGTGAGCCGTGGTTTGCCGATGACCGAGCTGCGGGCGGACAGCCCGTCCCTCTTGCAAAACCATCAGATCGGTGACGTCCCCACCGGGGACGATGCGGGTAGCTCCATCCAACTCCAACCATCCCCGCAACGATGAAACTTGCTTTCGTGATACTTCTGGGTTCCACCGTCACAGGCATGAGCCTGATGGCTCAAAACGTTCGGAAAGAGAAGGATGAAGATCCGGTCGCCGCTGCGATCCGGCAATTCGAGAGATCCAAGGATGGCGAAGGGGCGGATGTCAAAGTGGTGCTTCCGCCTCCAGAAATGCCGGCCATCGGCGACGAAGCCACAGAGCCGGTATTGGTCACGGGTAAAGCACCAATGGATGGTGTTCTAGAGAAAGAAGCTGCGGAAGAGCCCAGTGAGCAGCCCGAGGGCGAAGCGTCAGAACCCGAAGTCGAGATGGCACAAACCGAGTCCGAAACTCCGGAGGGTATGGACATCCGGGTCGAGAAACTGCAATCCGGCAGTGGTCCGGTCGATCCCGCATCAGTAAAACTCCGCAGGCCGTTTCCTCCGAAGCAATCGTCACAAGCTCCCGACGGCTGGAAAGTGGAAGACCAACCTGATGCCGTGCCCATTTCGCGAGAAGTGGATCTCGGCAACGGTAACGTTGTATCCCTGACGGTCAGGCCACATGTGCTGGTGCCTGACGCGGACGGGGAACGGGTCTTCGCGATCCAGGAACCTGGCTACGATCCTGCGCAAGGTTATCGCCAGAACGGAACCATCAGCGCGATTCTCGATTCGTCCGTCGAGAAGATGGATGACGACGCGAGACGTCTCGGATACGTGGTCGACCAACTCCAACAACTGCTCATTTCCCTGCCAAAACCCGAAGAGGAAGCTGTCCCGAAAGCCATGCCCAAACGCTAGTCATGAAGTCATCCCTTACGCCCACCCTATGCGGCCTCGCCCTTGTGGCCGCTGTCGCCGCCGGTCTGAGCCACTGGCACTCCACCGAGCAATTGGTTCAATTCGCTGCGTCCGGCCTGCCTGTTTCGGCGGGGAAACAGGACATCAGGGAGAATCCGAAACCGGCCCTGAAGCAGAGCGATTCGGAAAAAATCGACAAGGCGGCGGTGGCTGTCATTCCGATCAAACCTGATGCGAAAGCCGCGCCTGATGCACCGGCATCACCCGCCAAGCAGGAATTTTACGAAGCGCTGCTGACGCGTATGGAGACACTGCAAAGTCAGAACCGTGATCTGCTCGACCAGCTTGCTGAAACCAACCGCGATTTGATGAAACTGGAGTTCCGGGTTGATACTCATTCCGAATCCTTCCGTCCACTGCCGGTCAGTGAGGAGCGCTGGGACACCACGATCGATGCTGGTCCCGGAGTGCTACCCCCACGTGCCGAACCTATCAGTTTGCCAAGTTACGAATAGCGGGCTAACTCAGTGCATTGGTATTCTCGATGAAATACTTTTGCACGGGGTTCTGCGCATCGGTTGTCACGTTGGCATGCGCATGTTCGGCCGAGACATGGCAGAGCGCCGCGGCAAAGGTGCGGGCAGGACCGCATGCGCCTCTCAAGCCCTGCAAGCTTGAATACCGGCTAAGCTGGCGTGACTCGGTGAATGCCGGATCAATGGTTTTCGAGTTTGCTCCACCGGACGCGAAGAAGGTGGGAAAGCTGGTCTGCCGGGGCAGGGCGAAGAGCACCGGTGCGGCCGCCGCGTTATACCCCTACGGAGGGAATTTCTGGTCGGAGATGCAGCCAGAAAGCCATAAATCACTGCTGTTTCACAGCACGGAAAGACGAGGTCGCGAAGCGACGGAGTTGACAAACCGTTTCGGGGCCAAGGGTGTGGAGTCGATCGAGACCGAATCGAAACCAAAGAAGGCTCCTAAAACGACGAATCGAAATTTCAGCTACACCCCGGTATCGGATGTGTTCGCGGCAATGTTGCTGGTCCGTAGTCAATCGCTTGCAAACGGTGACATGGTGCGGCTAGCCCTCCACCCCTTCGACAACCCTTACATGCTAAGAGTGAAGGTGCTGGGCCGCGAAGCTCATGCGGGACGGGCTGCGATCAAGCTGCAGATCGGACTCAATAAAATCCATCGCGGCACGATGAAACTTCTGCCCTACAAAAAGCTGACACGGGACGCGATCTTGTGGCTGAGCGATGATGCCGAACGGATTCCGCTGGAATTCCGCGCTCCGGTTTTCATCGGTGACGTTCGCGCCACATTGCTAAGGCATGAAAGCTATCGATAGGAAATTCATGAAGCGCTGGATCTTTTTCCTTTTGATCGGACTTGTCGGACAGGTGATCGGTTTCGAGCTGCCTCCATCGACGAAGCAGTGTCTGCTGGGTGTTGCGGATGATTGGAACTCCTCGCGAGTCCGGCTGCGGTGGTTCGAAAGACAGGGGCGGAAATGGGTGCGTCATGGCGAGCCATGGGAGGCGAGACTCGGACGCGAGGGCCTGGCATGGGGCAGGGGTCTCAGCCCGGCAATGGCTGGCGGGAAAGCCAAGCGGGAAGGGGACTGGCGGTCACCGGCCGGGGTTTTCCTGATCGGCGGGGTCTGGGGGCGCTTTGCCGATGTGAAGCGGCACCCGAAACTGCCGTATCACAGGATCACCACCCGGGACCTGTGGGTGGAGGACCCCGCTTCTCCAAGCTACAACCGGCACCTCAGACTGGGCCATGAGCCAGCAACGTATTGGGAGAAAAAGGCGCAGATGAAACAGGATGATCCAGCGCATGCCCTGAAACTTTTCATCGCTCACAACGCGGAGCCCGACATTGTGCCGGCTGCCGGTTCTTCCATCTTCTTCCATATCTGGAGAAGTGGCGGCGGCAAACCCACCGCCGGCTGCACGACCATGGCCGAGGCCGAACTCCGTCGGCTCATCACCCGCATCGATCCGACGAAACGCCCGGTTTATGTCCTGCTCCCGAAAGCGGAATACAAGCAACTCCGCGCTGCATGGAAGCTTCCTTGAAGCATGCCTGAATCCGACTTGGACAATTCGGCCCCGGCGGCGCAAGATCGTCCCGGACCATGACTGCGACCTTGCCGAACACCTGCCCTGAACTTGGCATCGAAGTGCCGGTTGCCAGAATCGACCATGAACTGCGACTGCTATGGGAACAGGATGAGGCGAGGACCAATGCCTCGCTGATCAATCTGGTGGTTTATTCCGAGGAGCCCGGCTCGCTGGTCCGGAATTCCGAAATGATCCGGAATCTGACCCGGGAACATGCCTGCCGGGCGATTTTGGTGGAAATTGACCGGGAACAAACCGAGCCGAGTCTGCGTGCTTGGATCACGGCGCACTGCCACCTCGCTCATGGCAGGAAGTCGGTATGTTCGGAGCAAATCGCATTTCATCTCACAGGCAGGGTTACCGGGCGTTTTCGCAACACGGTTTTTGCACACCTTAATTCTGACCTTCCCTTGGTTTTCTGGTGGCAAGGAGAGCTCTCGGATGTGCTGACCGAACGCTTGGTCAGCACGATGGACCGGCTGATCGTTGATAGTTCCTCATGGGCCAACTCCGCCGCCGCATACACGCTCGTCGAAGAATCGTCGAAGCTCAATCCCGACCTGATCATCCAGGATCACGAATGGACGCGGACCTGGCAATTCCGCGTGGGCGTCGCCAGTCTGTTTGATGATCCTGCGGCGGCTGCGGTAGTAGGTGAAATTGATGCGATCGAGCTTTCCTATCATGCCGGACACAAGAACGCCGCGCTGATGTTACTGGCATGGTTGGCGGAGCAGGCGAAATGGAAGCAACGTGCCCGTGGCGGACGCTACGCGTTGGAATCCCAACATGGGCAGCCGATCTCCATTTTTCTCCAAGAAATGGCGACTGGTCCTGCCCTGTCCCTCCTCATCATCCGGGCAGGTGATGTGACGTTGAGCGTTCGTCATTTGAGCGACTGCAAACGGATCGAACGGAAAATCGAGGCGCCAGGCTATGAAGTGGTTTCGCACGCGCCCACCGACCCGGACATGCCCCATGAACTCGTTGGGTTGCAGCTGGCAAGGGGTGGCAAAAACTCTCTCTTCATGAAGATTTTGCCTCGCTTCCGCAGCATGCTCGGCTGATTGGTCTCACAGCGTGCCAAAGCGCCTGCGCAGCTCGGCTTTCCGGAACGTGAAAATACGATCAAGTTTGGGTTTCACCAGAAACGGGTGGGTAATGAGCCCCAGCGGGCCGAACGGTACTCCGTAGTGGATCTGGTCGCCGATTCGAACCCCTCCGTCAATCTCATCGAATGTATGCCGATGATACCAGAACGCGTAGGGACCGAAGCGTTGCTCGTCCACAAAACATCGGCCTTCCTCGACCCACTTGATCTCGGTGATCCAATTCACCCTGATTCCGGGTAATAGGCCGATCCGGTAGGAAATGATCTGGCCCTGAAACATGCGTGCAGGCAGATCGCAGGTGATTTCGAAGGCGAGATCGGGCGGGGTGATGGCGTCCAGATTACGCGGCGAGGAGAAGAAATCCCACGCTTCGTTCAAGGAAATCGGCAGATCCTGAGTCTGGCTCAGGGAGAAGAGTTTCATGAGAGGTTTCCTCGCCCGGCATGCCCGATTCGCAAGTGTTTTGATTGCAGATTTCTGGAAACCATGAGGATTCCTTGTAGCGTGAGATCGGGGTCCACGTGGAGGATTTCTGGCAGACCCTGCGAGATCAGTTCCGCGTCCCCTCCGGTGGCCACGATGCGGGCCGGGCCGAGTTCTTCCGTGATCTTCAGCAGGATTTCGCGAATCATGCCCCGATAGCCAAACACCGCCCCGGCACGCATCGCGGCCACCGTGGATTTGCCGATCGCAGACTCCGGTTCTGCCAGCTCAATGGCCGGGAGCAACGCGGTTCTTTCAGGCAGGTATCCCGTCATCGCGGCAAGCCCCGGCGCGATCACCCCACCGCAGTAGGCAGGGGTTGCCGAGATCACATCGAATGTAACCGCAGTGCCGAAATCCACCACGATGACAGGCGCGCCATGGCGCTCGAAGGCCGCGACTGAGTTTGCCAGACGATCCGCGCCAATCGTATCGGGTGCGGGATAATCAACAAAAATGCCAAGAGGGCTCTGGTGATCCAGGCTGTGCACGGGTCCGTGATGGCGGAAATGGCCGACCAAGATGGAGCCTTTTTCCGGAACGACCGATGCCACACAAACTTGATGGAACTCGGGGAATTCCAATGCGGAGAGCGACTCGATGGAGATGTCCGCCGTGGGCATCACGTGCCGCCATGGCATCAGTCCGTAGTCGCTGCCGATGGCGAATTTTGTCCGGGAGTTCGAATTGTCGATGACGAGATGCTGCATGGCATTACCAATGTTCGGTGGGGAAGAATTCGGATTTCGATGGGCCGAGTTGCGGCACCCCTGCGTTTGATTTCACAGTCAGGAAGCCATCGTTGACGCGCAATCGAAGAGGCTCGTCCAGATCGTCCGCATCCAGCCAGAATTTCAGCCATATCTCAGAGGTTCCGGTATCCACCGTCCCGGCCAGTGTGGTGTCGGCAGGTTCGAGTTCTTTACCGCTCTCGCCAAGAAGAAGTGCTACCGGCTTCATCGGATCATGGGATGTTGCAGAGTCCATGATCAAATGGACATCGAGCCAATAGTTCCTGTGATCCTGACGGACTTGGACACCACGGATCCTGCATCCAGCCTTTGGATCGTTCATCCAGGAATAAGGGCGTAACCACGACCATGCGGCAAATACAGAGACCAAAACCAGCGCCCAAACCAAGGCGGGACGGAGACGATTTCGTTTCATCGGGACGAAAGGAAAGTATCGTGCAACTCCGCACAAATGAAATCGGGCGAACCTCACAGGGAGATTCGCCCGATTGGAAGTTTGGAATGTAGGATCAAGCCTGACTGTCGCTGTAGGCAGGCGAGCCGTGCTCAGCCACATCGAGCCCTTCGTGCTCTTCCTGCGCATCCACACGAACACCGATGGTGACCTTAAGGATGTAGAACAGTATGAAGGATGCGATGAAGGCAAAGGCCGATACACTGAGAGTTCCGATCAGCTGTGTCATGAAGTTGCCGCCACCGAAGATGCCCACTGCAAGCGTACCCCAAACACCACACACTCCGTGCACGGAGACCGCACCAACCGGATCATCGATTTTGATCTTGTCGAAGAAGATGACCGAGAAGACCACGATGGCACCAGCAATCGCTCCAACAATGACTGACTGCCATGGCGGAATGACATCCGCACCGGCCGTGATGCCGACCAAGCCTGCAAGGATACCGTTCAAGCCCATCGAAAGGTCTGGTTTGCGGAGCACGCCCCATGAAGTAAACATCGCGGCCAGGCCACCGGCAAATCCGCCCATCGCCGTGGTTACAAACACACGCGAAACTTTTTCCGGGTCTGCGCTAAGCACCGAACCGCCATTGAATCCGAACCAGCCGAGGAACAGCATGAAAACGCCAATGTTTGCCAGCGGCATGTTGTGAGGCAGTATCGGCTTCACTCCGTCTTTGGTGAATTTACCAATACGGGGTCCGAGAACCAATACGGCCGCAAGAGAGGCAAATCCGCCGAAGGCGTGAACAAGGGTGGATCCGGCAAAATCAGCGAATCCCATGGTGTTGAGCCAACCGTAGCCCCATTTCCATGAGCCGGTGATCGGATAAAAGAAGGTGACGAGGATCGCCGCGTATATCATGAAACTGGCGAGCTTTACGCGCTCCGCCACGGCCCCGGACACGATAGTGGCCGCAGTCGCCGCAAACATGGCTTGGAAGATGAAATCGGCCCACACGGTGTAATTCACACCGGCATAAGCGCTGGTCACATTGGAAACCCGTGTCGCTTCATCGGCGAATCCGTTCAGCAGAGGCTTGCCCATGGCGAAAAAGTCTTTGGAAACGCCAGCCTCCCAGCCTGGATACATCGCATTGAAACCCCACAGCATGTAGCCTAGCGCACCTATACAGACGATGAACACGTTCTTAAAGAGGATGTTGACCGTGTTTTTCTTCTGACACATGCCGGATTCCACCGAACAGAAACCAAGATGCATGATGAAAACCAACGCCGCCGACAGGAGAATCCAGAGGTTGTTGACCACGAACATAGCCGCGCCGGGACTCGCCATGAATTCCTCATATGTGGCATAGCTTGGAGTCTCCTCTGCCGGTGCCTCCTCTGCCGGGGCTGTAGTGGCCTGAGCCACTTCCTCCGTGGGGGCAGGAGCCGGGGCATCCTGCGCATGGAGTAGTGGTGACGCCAACGGAATGGCACAGCATGCGATCGCGGTCGCCATCAGCGCCCGCACCTTGTTTCGATATCGACTGGTCATAGTGTTCAGGGTTAATCGGATGTTCTGATGCCTGGCTCAGTCGATCCCTCGACTCGGTGAGAGGCATTGCAGCTTAAGCAAGTGCCGTGCCAAGCATGGATGCTGTTTGACTGCGGCAAACAACCGACCGGAAAATTGTCACATTCTCGCTTGCTTCGTCGTTAGGGCGCGGACATCGTCTCGTCCTGCGGAGTGCACATCCGTGC
>Ga0114938_1002644_pt1 | contig 11097 bp, 6 predicted proteins | sample AshMeaBigSpring_FD_88675 | JGI IMG/M metagenome (GOLD analysis project Ga0114938, IMG submission 88675) | Groundwater microbial communities from Big Spring, Nevada to study Microbial Dark Matter (Phase II) - Ash Meadows Big Spring | ecosystem: Environmental > Aquatic > Deep subsurface >...
GCTGTGATTATATTAAATTTTTCGTTCGTCAATAGTACTTTTAGCAAAAGCACATTAGAGATGACATCATCGACAATCAGAATCTTATATTCAGAAGGGTTAATTTCCATATTCATCATTAATAGTATTATCAATTAACAAAACTACATTACACATTGTTTAAAATAGTCGATCATCCGAACAAGCCCCTCCTCTAGTTCAACGATCGGCTTCCAATGAAGCTTTTCATAGGCCAAAGAGATATTTGGCTGTCGTTGTTTCGGATCATCATGTGGCAAAGGTTTAAAAACAATCTCAGACTGAGATCCTGTAAGTTTGATTACTTTTTCTGCTAATTCGAGAATCGAGAACTCTTTTGGATTACCGATATTGACGGGTCCGATAAAGTCATCCTCCGAGTTCATCATCCGGATCATACCTTCAATGAGATCATCTATATACTGGAAACTTCTTGTCTGATTTCCATTTCCATAAATAGTGATATTCTCATTCTTTAAAGCTTGAAAGATGAAATTTGAGACAACTCGTCCATCACCTGGATGCATTCGGGGACCATAAGTATTGAAAATACGAATGATCTTAATCCGAACTTTACTTTGGCGGTGATAATCCATAAATAAGGTTTCTGCACACCGCTTACCTTCATCGTAACAAGATCGAAAACCGATAGGATTTACGTTGCCCCAATAACTCTCCACCTGAGGATGAACAACGGGATCTCCGTATACTTCGCTCGTCGAGGCCTGAAGGATTTTAGCATTTGTTTTCTTGGCTAGCTCTAACATATTTATGGCCCCCATCACGGACGTTTTAATCGTCTTAATGGCATCATATTGATAGTGGACCGGCGAAGCCGGACAAGCTAGGTTATAAATCTCATCAACCACTACGTCGAAAGGCTCAATGATATCATGCCTTACTAGAGTGAAATGTGGATTACTAACCAAATGCGCTATATTCTCTTCCGAACCTGTAAAAAAATTATCTAAGCATATAACTTCGTTTCCTTCGTTTATCAGCCTAGTGCAAAGGTGAGATCCAATAAAGCCTGCGCCCCCGCTTACCAATATTCTTTTCATCCCCAAATTTATTAAGCAAAATGTTTAAGTTACATTTGTTTTTATATTGGACAAATGTAATTTATTTGCTTAAATCATGCAAATTTATAATAAAGAAAGTTCTATTCGAAGCGCATTGTTTTCAGTTAGTCGGAAATAGAGAAGCTTTCATCTGCAAATAAATCGGCTAATCCCGATATCTGCTTTAGTCGCAAAAGTTCATCTCTATCCATCCCAATGTTCTTCATGATCCATTGATCGGACATTCCGGCCTTATCCAATTCGGCAACAATATGACACATCAGTATAATATAATAAAAGAATGCAGTGCATATGCTTCTCTGTGAATATACTTTTCATTAATTTTGCCCAATAATAGATGTAATCACTAATAAGCATTACTAATTATGGGAATCGTTATTGGAATTGATGTAGGCGGAAGCACTACGAAAATAGTGGGTATAGAAGGTAAAGAGATTAAATCGCCGATGTTTATCAAAGCAACCGATCCGGTTACTTCGCTATTTGGGGCGTTCGGCAAATACATATACGACAATGGCATTACTCTCCCCGATGTAGAGAAGGTCATCTTAACCGGCGTGGGAAGCGCTTATATCAACCAACCGCTTTACGGTTTGCCAACCAGTAAGACGGATGAATTTCTGGCCAACGGGTTAGGAGCTCAATATGCTATGGATCTTGATGAGTTGATGGTAGTCAGCATGGGTACAGGTACCTCATTCGTAAAGGTAGAAGGAAAAAGTATTAAGCACATTGGTGGTATCGGTGTAGGTGGTGGCACCTTACAAGGCTTGTCACGTTTGCTGTTGAATACACAAGATATCAATCAGATTGCTGAGATGGGACTGAAAGGTGAAGTGAAAAACATCAATCTTCAGATACAAGATATCTGTAACAAACCCCTACCGGGCCTACCTCTAGATGCTACAGCTTCTAATTTTGGCAAAGCCGACGGCACATCCTCGCTCAATGATATTGCATCCGGAATTATTCATCTGGTTCTGCAATCCATAGGACAGGCAGCCATATTGGCCACCTTAGATAGTCCTATTAAGAATTTTGTATTGATTGGAAACCTGACCAAACTCCCACAATGTAAGGAGATCTTCTCACGGATGAATGAGATGTATCAGGTTAAGTTTCAGATTCCCGAATATGCAGAATATCGGACTGCTATCGGAGCAGCCCTAACATTTATTGAACAATAGGCAAAGGTGCATTCTTCTTCGATAGATGTTTACCTTTTGCACGTAGACTTTGCAAATACTGAATAAAGATAGAGGTACTTTCGTCATCCATCTCTTCTATCTTATCACTAAACAATGAATCATCGTAACCGTCGCCTCCGGTCGTGATATAAGTATCCAGCACAACGATACAAGGCTCATTATCGTGAATCGGCTTGCCGTTGACTGAAACTTCTACAATCTGCTTTTCATTATTTAACTTCATCGAAATTCCTGAAGTTTGAAGAAAGCCGGCGTTAGTATTACGTCCATCGTTTAACAGTTTCTTCAACCGTTTTCCGTCAAAACGATAAGCACCAACATTGCCTCCGAAAGGCAACAAGTTGCCTGCTTGCAATCGGTTGACTTGTCCTTTATAGATGCTTGCACGTATTCCGCCAAAGTGATTACATCCTATCACGGGAAGTTTTTCGTCAGGATGGAGTTTCTTGTAATATTCTACATACCCTTTTGTGATATAAGCTCCGGGAATGGTATACTTAAACTTATTCACCAAACGGTCGTGAATCAAATCGTCATCGGCAACAGATACAATATCCGAGAAATGATATTGATCCATATATTGGTTGACAATCTTTTCCATTTCCGGATCAGCCACCCCATTTTGAGCGTTCAAAGTATCCCCTTTAATAAAAGAGATATCTCTGTATCCGTTGTTGTTTCTTATCTGAAACTGAAGCATACTTATATGCGAGCCATTCGATCCGGCTTGAATAATCGGGATATTGTTGATCTTATCAAGCACAATCTCATGCGAATGAGCCGAAATAATGGCATCCACTCCCGGCAATAAAGGAAGTTCTTTGGAATCGGGTTCAACTATTCGATACGGATCTTTCATATCTGTACCGATATGCATCAATAGCACGATCAGATCAATCTTATTATCCTTTTTCAATTCCGACAATACTTGAACAGCAGCAGCACCTAGTGGATGAATAAAGTTTAAGCCTTCAACATTCTCGATTTTCGTTTTTAAGGGTGTTTCAGTTGTAGTCAATCCAACAAAAGCGACGCGGAATACTTTTCCATCACGGAGAGTACGTTCTACTATCCGATAAGGTTTCATCCACGAGGGTGAACCTCCTTTCGCTTTGAGAATATTGGAAGAAACAAACGGTATGTATTTAGCAGCCGTATCAGCAACGTATTTCAGTCCCCAATCGAACTCATGATTTCCTACGGCCGACAACTCAACTTTCATCTTCTCGAACATCTGTTGCAAAGGCTCTCCTCGAGTGATGCGTGAAAAATAGCTACCGCTAAAGTTATCACCTCCCGACACAACAATCGAATGGGGATTTTTTGCTTTCAACTGATTGAGCATTCCCACTAAAGACGCTGCCCCAGATGCGCCTCTGTCTTTTACAAAAGCACCATGAAAATCGTTGATAGAGAAAATACTCACAGTATCCATTGTAACGACTTGGGAAGATGTATTTACGCTAAATAAGAATGAGCTAAAAAGAGCTAGTAATAATTTATTTTTTCTCATTGATTTAGAATTTATGATACGATAGTTGTAATACGAAGCAAAATTAATTTTTTACCACTGTAAAACAAAACAATTGGCATCAAACCTTCGACTAATTTTGAATTAATTCAAGATTAATTTAGTAGAAAGCCTTACTAAACATACACTCTTTTAGTATGTTTAGTATATATGCTCAATCCAAAGTGAAGCATTAATAATCAGCAACCTATGCGGAGACAGATATTTCCCTATGCAGAGATGAATAGTTCCTGCATGGGAGACGAATAGTTACTGCATAGGAAACGGACTGTTACCACGGCGGGAACAACTCGTTACTACGTTCTGTGAAGAAAATAGGTACGCTCCGTGAAAAGAATCCGTACGCTCCGTGAAAAAACAATCTACGATCAAAGAGTTTAAAGAGAAAAGTAAGCTTGACACAGTTTATTTTACACTCCCTACACTCCCTAGAAAAACTTCAGGAGTCAAGTATCAAACCTAAATTCTGAAGTAAAACCAAAGGAGTTTGTACCCTATTTCTAAAGCACAAACTTCTTTGTTCACAATATATATAATAAGAAAGTAGCTTAGCTCATTTATAGTACATTCCTAATTTATTTTTTGCTACCACGATACTGACAGCATCCTGGCAGTTCGTTATACGTTTTTTGATCCGCTTTGTACTTATCGGTATCGTGACCGACTTTAGCGATCGCTTTTGCAACTGCATCAGCAGAGGTTTTCTTCTGATCAATCTGCAGTCGAATCATCTGTTTGGCTTGATCCCATTGAGCTGATTTTACGCCAGGGGTGCTTCTTGCCGCTCTCTCAATGCGCTCTTTACACATGCCGCATACGCCACGAACTCCGAACATAACTTGCTGAGAGGTATTACTTTTTTGTTGGTAAACCGTTTCCAACGAATTTATGTTCTCCTCCTTGATAGAAGAATTACCACTATTTGCATACATCAGGCTTCCGGTTGAAACGAAGAAAGTCAATACAAGCATCGTCTTTTTTAGTTTGTCTAGTTTAATCATAATCTTTGTTTTTAAATTGTTAATAATAGCTCCGGGACTCTGTTCCCGGAGAATATATAGTTATGAAGATTTGCTTATCAATGATTTTCATATCAATAAATTATTTATCAAGAATCTGCTTATCAATGACTTACTTATCTTTAATTTATTAATTACCACGATATTGGCAGCAACTGGGCAGTTCGCTATAAGTCTTTTGATCTGCTTTATACTTATCGGTATCGTGACCGGCTTTGGCAATTGCTTTTGCAACCGCATCAGCAGAGGTTTTCTTCGAATCAATCTGCAGATGTATCATCTGTTTAGCTTTGTCCCATTGAGCGGTCTGTACACCCGAAACACTCTTTGCAGCTTTCTCTATGCGTTCTTTACACATATCGCACAAACCACGTACACCAAACATGAGATGCTTGGAATTTGCTTGGGATGTTTTCTCATGCGCTTTATCCGTATGATGCTCCATGCCCGGCATCTGATGACCTGCATGTCCGCTCATTGCCTGTGCACTTTCTCTGTTCATCATCGAACGTTTGCCCTCCAATTGAGCGCTTGCATCAATAGCGAATACACCGTTAGTCACAATCTCCTCCCCTTCTTCAAGTCCGTTGAGCACCACATAAGCTCCTCCTAAAGAAGGACCCAGTTCGATCTCTCTCAATTGGAAGGAAGGAATGGAAGTATTGGGTTGGCGCACATAAGTAATGGCCCGTTTGCCCGTCCATAAGATAGCAGTCTGCGGTATCACAATCTGATTCTTAACTCCTTTCAAAGGAGCCTCAACCTCTGCAGTAGCATACATCTCCGGCTTCAGATCTTGTCCGCTATTCGCTACATCCACCCTTACTCGAGCAGTACGTGTAGTTGGATTCACTATCGGATCGATAAAAGAGATACGACCGGAGAACTTCTTACCGGGGAATGATGGAAGGGTAAACTCTACCCGATCGCCTTTACTAAGGAAGGGCAAGTCCACTTCAAAGGCATCGAAAAGCGCCCATACACGATTCAAATTTGCGATATCAAACAACACCGCTCCTTGCTGCACATAATCTCCGCGATTCACTCGCTTTGCTATAACAATCCCACTGGTGTTTGCCTTAATATCTACCATCGGCGAAGCTTTTCCCGATTGCTGAATTAGATTGATTTGTGCATTAGTCAGATTCCACAGACTGAGCTTCTCACGGGCAGCCTGAACAAGTTGAGGTTGCTGCATACGCAAGGCTTCCAATAATTCTTGCTGAGCAGTGAATAGTTCGGGTGAATAGAGAGTAGCCAACGTTTGTCCAGCATAAACTGTCTCACCCGTAAATTCGACATTCAACTTCTCAATTCGTCCACCCACATAAGCTGTTTGCGACTGTAAACTGCGTTCATCTGGGGCAATCTTCCCATACAAACGGATTCTCTTTATCGCATTTTCACGACTGACCCGGGTTGTTTGTACATCTGCCAAAGCAATAGCTTCCTCCGACAGTTGGATGGCTTCGGGATCCACCGAAGCATCACCTTCCGCTCCGGTTGTCTTTTTCAGCGGAATAAGATCCATCGCACAGATGGGGCATTTTCCGGGTTTATCTTGTCGGATCTGGGGATGCATGGAGCAAGTCCACACCTCAGCCTCTTTCTGTTCCGAACCATGATCATGATTGTGCGCAACTTCTTCTTTCCCATCAGCTTGTCCGGAAGAAGCACCGTCGCTAAACAATAACCAACCTAACAGGAAGCCTCCTAGAGCAAAGGCAATGTAATAGGTCTGCTTTTTACGAAATATATCTTTTATCTTTTTCATCTTTCTAATTATTTTCTAATTATTATCTCATTATTCATGAGAGGTTGTTACTAATGAAATGTATTTACTAATGAGACTTGGATATCAACTTTTCAATACCGGCGACAGTCGTATTATACTCTGCTACTGCTTCAATCTTCTTCAAGTTGTAATCAAGCATTTGGCGTTCTACTTGTATGACATCTGTCAGCGATTGTCTCCCTGCGGAGAACTCCCGCACAATCAACTTCCAAGTAGATACCGACAGCTCGTACTGATCTTTGTATAGCTTCACCTTACGAGCTGCATCATCGAGTTGCTGACGAACACTTACAAACTCAGCAGTCAACTGATTCTGTACATTTTCTCTTTTCATCTCACTAGCCATCCAATAGTTTTTGCTTTCACGCTGCTGGGCATTATATTTCTTTCGAAACAGTGGCAAGCTGACTTTCAACATGGGCATCACCATATCCATACCGTTCATATCGGGCATGGTCATCGGATCTTTCGTCTTATTGATCAACATGTATTGAAGACCGACTCCAATCATGGGATAACTCATTCGCTTATCCATCTTTGCTTTGGCACGATAAGCATCTCCTTCCGCATCGATCATGGTCAGCATTGGATTGTTTGCGAAAATGCTATCTAAAATGGCCTGCTCATTGATCGAGAAGATACGCTGTTCTAACGTATCGGGCACAACAACCGGAGCATCCGACTTGCGATTCATCAATACATTGAAATTGGCTTCGGCTACGATACGTGCAGATTGAATATTTTTGAGGTTGTTTTCAAGCTCTGCCCGTTCCATTTGTATACGCAAAACATCCGACATACCCCCTATTCCACTTCTCATCGAGCCGCCTCCCATCGCCCCTCCGGCCATCGCTCCGCCTCCCATGTTACCCATAGAAGAAGAGGCCGATGAAGAACTGGTATTTGCTTTTACTGCTGAGGCTGATCCACCACCCATACCGGACATGCCCGACATACCACCGGAAGTTGTCGGTGGTGGCGACATCGGATTAACTGCGGGTGCAGCAGCACGTCCTGCAGAGGCACTTCCCTGAGCTGACGAGGCAGAGAAGCGGTTGACAGCTAGTTGCTCTAATTGTTTTAATAGAGCGATATTTGCTTGAGTCGTTTTATATTGTTCGTTCAAGTTACTAAGCTGATACCACTGGCTCTTCACTTCATACCACAGATTATTGCGAGTCTCACGAAACTTCTCGTAAGCCATGCGCGCCATCTCTCCTGCTTCGTCTTTAGCAGCTTTACGGGTACCAAACCACGGAAACATCTGCATCAAGGTGAAGTCCGCCACTTGTTTACCACCAATCACTTCCATCGGTTTTAAGTAATAACCGATTTCAAGTTCGGGATCCTGGTATGCCCCAGCCTGAGGTATCTTTTCCAAGGAAGCTTTATAAAGCATAAAATCGGAATTCACCTGAGGATTGTTACGGGCTGCTTGTTCTAGATAGACTGCAAGACTGTCTTTTGAAACTTGAACTTCTGCACTGAGTCTCTCAGTGAACATAAATAAGATCGTCCCAAGAATGAATAATCGTACAATTTTAGTTTTCATTATTTCCTGCCTCCATCAGTCTCTTCTGTATCTGGTTTCTGTATCTGGTTATCTATTTGACTTTGCATCTGTTTTTTTTGAGCTTTTTTCTCTGCTTTTCTCTCCGCATTCTCACGCCACCAACATTGCAATACGGGAACCACAAACATCGTCATCGACTGTATCAGCATTCCTCCGAAAGTAGGAATGGCCATAGGTACCATTATATCGGCTCCTTTCCCGGTAGAGGTTAGTACTGGCAATAATGCAATCAAGGTTGTTGCAGTGGTCATTGCAGCCGGACGGACACGTTTCAAACCTGCTTCTACTACCGCTTCACGGATATCATGCTTCGTCCGCGGCTGACGTTCGAGAAAGACATGATGGATATACGTACCCATGATCACTCCATCATCTGTTGCTACGCCGAATAGTGCAATAAATCCTACCCAGACAGCTACACTCAGATTAATAGGATGCATCTGAAACAAGTCACGCATGTTTTCACCGGCAATGCTAAAGTTCATGAACCAAGGTTGCCCGTAGAGCCACAATAGGATGAAGCCACCCGCAAAGGCGACAAACACACCTGAGAAGTGAATGAGAGAAGCTGTCACTGTTTTAAACTGGAAATAGAGCACCAGCAAAACAATCATCAAAGCTAACGGGACAACAATCATCAAACGATCGGTTGCTCTTTGCTGTTGTTCGTAATTGCCGGCAAACTTATACGATACTCCTGCAGGCAGTTTGAGTTCGCCACTTTTAATCTTGGCATCCAGCATGGCTTTGGTCTCATTCACCACATCTACTTCTGCCTTGCCAGCCAACTTATCGAATATCACATAACCTACCAAGAAGGTGTTCTCGCTCTGAATCATCTGTGCCCCGCGAGTATATTCAATGTCGGCCAACTCTTTCAGAGGTACTTGCGCACCGGTTGCCGTGGGGACAAGTAGCATGGACAGTGTCTCCGGATCATCGCGAAGTTCACGTGCATAACGCAAACGGATCGGGAAACGCTCGCGTCCTTCAACCGTACGTGTGAGTGCCATTCCTCCCACTGCAGCACTGAGCACTTCTTGCAAATCGTTCACGGCAACACCGTAACGTGCCATGTTTTCCCGATTGAGTTTGATCTCAAGATACGGCGCTCCTACTGCACGGTCGTAGAAAACAGAAGCACCAATCACTGAAGGGGCGGACTTTAACGCTTGTTCGATCGCTTTTCCTCCCTCTTCGATATCTTCGAGCGTCGGTCCGTATACCTTCACTCCCATCGGTGCACGCATACCGGTAGAAAGCATCACTAGTCGTGCTTCGATCGGCTGAAGTTTAGGCGCCGAGGTCAGTCCGGGTAAATGGGTGACATTCACGATCTGCTGCCAGATATCATTAGCGTTTTTAATCTCCGGACGCCACTGACGGAAATAATCTCCGTTGGGATCGGCTATCAAACTATCCGAAGGAACTAGTCGGAATCCGTTTGCTGGATTGTAAGTACCGCCTCCTATCAAAAGATATTCTCCCTTACCATTCACTTTGAAGCGTTCCCGATGACCATTCTCATCTAAGATATACTCGGGACGATAATTTATGGTATTCTCAAACATCTGCGCAGGAGCAGGATCGAGTGCTGAGTTTACTCGTCCCCATTTACCGATAGCAGTTTCTACCTCGGGTATAGCCGCCAAGCGTTTATCTAACTTTTCTACATAATCAAGGTTTTGTTCGATACCCGTATGGGGCATACTAGTTGGCATCAATAAGAAAGAACCTTCGTTCAAACTAGGCATAAACTCCTGCCCGACTCCTCTCCAAACAAGAAATCCACAGATCACCGTGGCAAGAGGGATCATCATAAACTTCCAACGATTGGCGAGACACCAACGAAGGATCCTTTCGTAGAAGATCACTAATATCCAGAGTATGGCGAGGATAGTCACTACACAAACCCCAACAAAAAGGATATTGATAGGCAAACCACGTTGTGGTCCCATAGGCAACCATTCTTCGGAAAGATAGAAGATGGCAACAAACAGAGCAATACCGATATTGAAATAGTTGCTCATCTTAGGATTCTTCCAACGGTGAGCCAGCAGGTTGTTCAATCCTACCGCAGTCAGACCGATCGCAGGAATACTTCCAAACACGATTAGTAAGGCAATACCCGACACCACTAAGAGATAATTCAAGATACGGCGAATCTGTTTTGAATCGATACGTATAGAGAATAAGAAATAAGCCAATGTAGGCAAAAGAATCAATCCGAGGACAAAAGCCGAAGCTAATGCGTAGGTTTTGGTATAAGCCAAAGGCGAAAACATCTTACCCTCTTGAGCTTCCATGGCAAATACCGGAAGAAAGCTGACGATGGTAGTAATCATTGCTGTTGAGATCGCTCCGGAAACTTCACTGACACCTTTATAAATCAGATTAACGAACGCTTTGCCCGTTCTGATCCCTTTGTTCTCGGGCATCTCCATGTGCCGTATGATGTTTTCCACAAAGACGACCCCCACATCCACCATCACACCGATAGCAATGGCAATACCGGAAAGAGCAACAATATTGGCTTCGATGCCTGTATAGCGCATCAAAATAAAGGTGGCAAGTACCGCAATGGGCAGCAGACTGGCTATCACAACGGAGGCTCGGAGATTCAGAACAAGCACGATGATCACAATGACACAGATGAGGATTTCATGCTTCAAACTGTTCTCCAATGTTCCGATGGTTTCCTTTATCAGACCGGTACGGTCGTAGAACGGTACCACGCTAACCTTAGAGACAGTGCCATCTTTCAATGTCTTTTGAGGAAGACCTGCTTCCATTTCTTTGATCTTATCTTTCACATGATTGATCACCTCCAACGGGTTCGAGCCATATCGGGCAATCACCACTCCACCGACA
>Ga0114938_1002645_pt1 | contig 11097 bp, 12 predicted proteins | sample AshMeaBigSpring_FD_88675 | JGI IMG/M metagenome (GOLD analysis project Ga0114938, IMG submission 88675) | Groundwater microbial communities from Big Spring, Nevada to study Microbial Dark Matter (Phase II) - Ash Meadows Big Spring | ecosystem: Environmental > Aquatic > Deep subsurface >...
AAATTAGTAAACGATAAACGACGATTAACTCAATTCTAAAACGGTAATTTCTGGCATAATGCCAATTCGTCCGGGATAACCAATAAAACCAAATCCACGATTTACATATAGTTTTTGATTATTGTCTTCATACAAGCCAGCCCATTGTTTATACATCCACTGAACAGGACTCCATTTAAAATATGGATTTTCTAAGCCAAATTGCATTCCATGTGTATGGCCACTCAGCATTAAGTCGATGTCTTTGTATTCTTTTTTTACCTGATAATCCCAATGACTAGGATCATGACTCATTAAAATTTTGAAAGGAATATTTTCTGTTCCAGGATAAGCCAATTGCATTTTACCGTATTTAGGAAATCTACCTTTTGCTCCAAAATTTTCAATGCCCAAAAGAGCAATTTTTTGATTTTCTTTTTCAAAAACCACATGTTCATTCATTAGCAAATGCCATCCCATTTGCTTTTGCAGTTCAATTAATTTAGTGAGATTTTCTTTTTTTGCTTCAGCAGAAGGCCAAGCAACATAATCGCCATAATCATGATTTCCCAATGTACTATAAACACCCAATGGAGCTTTTAATTGACTAAACAAAGAAGTGTAATCTAACATTTCTTCATGTCGATCATTTACCAAATCACCAGTAAATAAAATTAAATCGGCCTGTTGTTGTAAGATTAAATCAATGCCTTTTTGTACAGCTTCTTTATTGTTGAAGCTACCGCTATGAATATCGCTAATATGTACAATTTTTAATCCTTTAAAAGCAGCAGGTAAATTTGGAAAAGACAATGCCACTTTTTTTATTTGATAATTATACTTGTTAGAAAAGCCGTATAACAATGTTCCAAATAAACTTCCACCAACTCCTAACCCCATCCAACTTAAAAACGCAGAACGAGAAATTCCAGTAATATCTTCTGTAACATGTACTTCTTTTGATGCGGCAATTTTGCCAACAATCCACATAAATAATCTACGAATATCATCTACCAAGAAAAATACAGAGCCTATCATTTTTGCCAAGAATAATCCTACTAAAATGGCAAACACATAATTTCTGAAAATTTTGTTGGTTTGTAAAAATTGAACATAAGGCAACGAAATCAAACATATTAACGTAAACAAAGCGATAAACCAGTAGATGTATTGAGTAATTAATCGAACCTTTTCGCTGCTATTTTGATTTACTGTTTTAATTGCTTGGTATACATACACATCTAACAAAAGCATGATTACTGCAATTATCCACCAAGTACCTGTATTTCTCATAACTAATTTTCTAATTTATTATTGCCATTTGTAACATTATGACAGAAACATTGTTTGAATAGACAAACATAATTTTAATATTGCTCTAAAAACAAAATTTATGCAACTTACCTATTTTGGACATTCTTGTTTTTTGGTGAATGTAAAGGGAAAAAGTATTCTATTTGATCCATTTATTCGATACAACGAGTTGGCAAAAGATTTAGACATCAATGCCATTGAGGTGGATTATATTTTTATCAGTCATGGTCATCAAGATCATATTGCCGACGCTATTGAAATTGCAAAACGTACACAATGTAAGGTGGTAGCTGCTTTTGAAGTAACAGATTGGTTGAATAAAAATGGAATAGAAAATACACATCCAATGAATACAGGTGGCAAATGGTCGTTCGATTTCGGTGTAGTAAAATGTACAGTGGCACAACATAGCAGTGGGTTGCCAGATGGTAGTTATGGTGGCAATCCATTAGGATTTATTTTTATGACTGAAGAAGGAAATTTTTATTACAGTGGAGATACAGCACTTACATTAGATATGCAATTGGTGCCAACATGGGCTACTCTACAATTTGCTGTTTTACCAATTGGTGATAATTTTACGATGGATGTTGCTGATGCAATTAGAGCAAGTGATTTTGTACAGTGTAATAAAATTGTAGGTGTTCATTACGATACGTTTGGCTACATTAAAATTGATAAAACATCAGCAATAGAAAGCTTTACTAAAGCAGGAAAACAGTTGTTTTTGCCAGCTATTGGTGAAAGTATTCATCTTTAATGTTTAATGAAATGGTAAAACAGCCATCTTCAAAAACGGAGATGGCTGTTTTGTTTTTATTATTTAACTTAATATTTGTATGTAATATCAACTTGGTTTTATAGTCAATTATGATGAATATAAAATGCTTTAATTGTATATCATTCCAATTCCAGAGTTCTCATCTAAGATTTTCCATTATTTCAATAATCAACTTGTAAATACTTCCGTAATCTTTTACATTTGCCAACTTGTGCTTTTATTGTGGGTAGATTTTAAGTAGAATCTATTTTTTGTGCTTAATTTCTACGATTTTTGTAAAAACAGCAAAAACGAGTTATCATATTTGCTCTTTATAAAAGTTAACAACAAAAAACTTTCTGTAAATATTCAGATTGGAGGAAAAAATATATGGCAAGAATTATTGGAATCGCAAATCAAAAAGGTGGTGTAGGCAAAACTACTTCTGCTATTAATATTGCTGCAAGTTTGGCTGTGTTAGAATACAATACTTTATTGGTAGATGCAGATCCTCAGGCAAATAGTACTACAGGTACTGGTTTCGATTTACAAAATGTTACCAATAGTTTGTACGATTGTATGGTAAATAATGCCAAAGCAGAAGATGTAATTTTAAAAAGTGAGATTCCACATTTAGATGTTTTGCCAAGCCATATCGATTTAGTTGGTGCAGAAATTGAAATGATTAATTATCCCAACAGAGAAAATGTAATGAAAAACATTTTGTCATCTGTAAAACATAAATACGATTTTATTATTATCGACTGCTCTCCTTCTTTGGGTTTAATCACTGTAAATGCTTTGGTTGCTTCTGATAGTGTAATTGTGCCTGTTCAATGTGAGTTTTTTGCATTAGAAGGTTTGGGTAAATTGTTAAATACTGTAAAGATTGTTCAAAGCCGATTAAATCCTGAATTACAAATTGAAGGTATTTTAATGACGATGTACGATGGTAGATTACGACTTTGCAATCAAGTAGTAAGTGAGGTAAGAAGACATTTTGATGACATGGTTTTTGCAACTATTATTCATAGAAATACTCGTTTAAGTGAAGCACCAAGCGTTGGAAAACCAGTTATTTTGTACGATGCAGAAAGCAAAGGAACTACCAATTATCTCAACCTTGCAAAAGAAATCTTGCAAAAAAATGAGATGACAAAAATGACAAACGAAGAAAGAATTCTAGAATAAAAGAACCATCTGTACAAAGCAAAATCATTGATAGTATATCTGCTTTGTAAGTACCAATTTCATAAATAAATTATGGCAGCTCCTAAATTAAAACAAGATTTATTAGGTAAAGGCATTCGTTCTTTACTTCAGAATATTGATACAGAATTACAAACTACAGAAGGTAAACTAAAAAACGAAGTGGTAGAACAAGTTACTAGTTCTACTAGAGTTGCAATAGACGAAATTTCTGTAAATCCAAAGCAACCTCGTAGAGATTTCGACGAAACGGCTTTAAACGAATTGGCTGCTTCTATTGCCATTCATGATATTATTCAACCATTAACTGTTACCAAACTTGCCAATGGAAAATACCAATTAATTGCAGGTGAACGTAGATTTAGAGCTAGCAAAATTGCAGGTTTAAAAGATGTACCGGTTTATATTCGTAGTGCCAACGATGCAGAATTGCTAGAATTGGCTTTGTTAGAAAACTTACAACGTGAAAACTTAAACGCCATAGAAATTGGTTTAAGTTATAAACGTATGATGGAAGAATTAAACTACACACAAGAACAAGTTGCAGAACGTATGGGCAAAGAACGTAGTACAGTAACCAACTACATTCGTTTGCTTAAATTGCCACCAGATATTGTTACAGCCGTTCGTAACGGAAGTTTAAGTATGGGTCATGCAAGAGCGTTAATTAATATTGATACAGTAGATAGACAACTATTTGCTTTCAATGAAATTAAAAATAAAGGTTTAAGCGTTCGTCAAACAGAAGAATTGGTGCGTAAATTGTTTAAAAACGATACGCCAACTGTTAAACCTGCCACAAATAATAATTTGCCAGCTGCCTATAAAAAAATTGAAGATAATTTAGCTTCTCATTTTAGTACCAAAGTAAAAATGGTACATAATAAAAATGGTCAAGGTAGCATTACTTTAGAGTATTTTTCGTTAGAAGAATTAAATAAAATCCTCGACCAAATGAATGTAGTCGTAAGCTAAATAATTTGTTACAAAACAACATGATACAATGTTTTTTTTGGGTAGTCAACAGTAGTAAATCTATGCAACTTCAGTGGCGTCGCACTCTTGTACAACATCACTTTATGCAGCAAATTCAAGCACTAACACACAAAAAAGTTTATCAAATGCTCTTTTGTGTTTCCTTATTACAGTTTTGTTTGGTTAATTATTCGTTTGCACAATCAGAGAAAGAAATATTAAAATCAACACAGCTAATTCAGCCAATAACAGACACATCCAATAGTTTAAAAAAGCAACAAAAAGAGAATAAAAGTAAATCTATTCAACAACAAGACACAAGCAATTCCATCAAAAAACACAACCCAAGAATTGCCACTCGTAGGTCTGCTTTAATTCCAGGATGGGGACAAGCCTACAACAAAGAATATTGGAAAATTCCATTGGTGTATGGTGCCTTAAGTATTCCTGTAATCACTTTTATCTACAACAATAATTATTATAAAAAAACAAAGTTTGCCTACGAAGCAAGATACAAAGCTCAATTGCCAGTAAATCAAGGAAGAGATAGCTCTGATTATTTTAAAATAGATCCTGAAATTGCAGGTTTAAGTTTAGGTTCTTTACAAACCTATAGAAATGCTTTTCGAAGAGATAGAGATTATTCTGTTTTTTGGTTTTTGGTGCTTTGGGGCGTTAATGTAATTGACGCTACTGTTTTTGGTCACCTTAAATCTTTCGATGTCAGCGATGATTTAAGTTTAAATGTACAGCCATCATACAATCCTGTAACCAAATCACCAAATGTTGGTTTAACACTTAGCTTAAAAAATCCTTCACATAAAAAAAGCAGTTTGGCTCGTTAACAAATCTCATCATTCATCATCATACTTTTAACCCTACTTATTTATGAAAATTGCATTAATTGGATACGGAAAAATGGGTAAAGCCATTGAAGCCATAGCAGTAGAAAAAGGACATACCGTTGCTTTAAAATTAGATATTCATAACCCTGAAGATTTTACGGCCGAAAAACTACAACAATGTGATGTAGCAATAGAATTTACAAGTCCACACAGTGCTGTTCAAAACCTTACCAAATGTTTAGAAGCAGGTATACCAGTTGTTTGTGGAAGTACAGGATGGTTAGCAGAATGGAAAACTATTGAAACACTTTGTACACAACAAAATGGTGCATTGGTGTATGCAAGTAATTACAGTATTGGTGTAAACTTATTTTTTGAGTTAAATACTTATCTAGCAAAATTGATGAGCAAGCATACAGATTATAATGTAATGCTAGAAGAAATTCATCATACAGAAAAAAAAGACGCACCAAGTGGCACCGCCATTACACTTGCAGAACAAGTATTACAACATATTACACAGAAAAAAAACTGGGTAAATCATATCAGTGATAATGTAGATGAATTAGAAATCATTAGCGAAAGAATTGATCCTGCACCAGGCACACATAAAATAAAATATCAATCTACAATCGATGATATTGAAATTATCCATACAGCACATAATAGAATGGGATTTGCAGGTGGTGCTGTTTTAGCAGCAGAATTTATTGCCGACAAAAAAGGCATATACAATATGAAACAGGTATTGGGATTATAATTTTTTAGTTTTCTTGATATCAGCGATGATTTTTGACGTGTCGAAAATCATCGCTTTTTTTATGCTTACAACAAACTTAAACGTATCCCCTCTTCAAAACTTACAGGTGAATAGTCGATAGCGTTAATTGCTTTTTGAATGGTTAATCCAGATCTTTTGGCTCTTCTAACTTTTTCAACAAATGTTTCAGATGTTACTTTTTCTATGTAGCTATCATCTGCTTGAATGGTGTTAGCAATAGAAACCGCCATTTCGTAAGGTGTAAGAATATTTTTTCCAGCTAAATGCAAAATACCTTCAAACTGCTGAACAATCATTCTATATATGCCTTCACAAACATCATACACATACGTAGGTGTTCTCCATTGATCGTTTACAACTTTTATCTTCTTTTTCTCCAAAATATTGTTCATTACCCAATGAATAAATGTAGGTTTCATTCCTTGCAACAAAGGCCCATACATCAATACAGGACGCATAATGGCAGTTTTTAGTCCACTTGCTTCTATCAATCTTTCTGCTATTAATTTGCTATTGCCGTACACATTTAACGGACTAGTTGGTGCGTCTTCTGTGTGTGGCCCATTTTCTCCAAAAACAAAATCTGTTGATACGTACAGAAGGTAACTGTTAACCAAAGTAGCTGCTTGTATTACATTTTGCGTAGCTACAATATTGTTTAGCACACATTCTGTGGGTTTATTGTGGCATTCATCAGGCTTACTCATAGCTGCATTATGAACAATGACTTGTGGTTGATGCGTTTTTACCAATTCTATAAATGCTTTTTCGTTGGTAATATCTATTTCTTCGTAAATAAATGGTGCATCTGTAATTAATCTACAAGCTCCCCTACTTGCTGCAATAACTTGAAAGCCTTTGTTGATAAGGTATAAAGTTAGGTGTTGACCTAAAAATCCGTTTGTTCCTGTTATTAATACTTTCATAAATCAACATTACAAAATTATTGTGTTGTGCAAGTTGTGAATTTATTTTAAAGCAAATGCTTACATTTGAAACTTGGTTTAATCAACAAGCAAGCAATTTATTTTACGAATGAACAAGAAAAAAGTAACTAAAATAGGTGTTCTAACCTCAGGGGGCGATTCTCCCGGAATGAACGCTGCCGTAAGAGCCGTTGTGAGAACAGGGCTTTATTACGGTTTAGAGGTATATGGAATTATGAGAGGCTATGCAGGTATGTTAGAAGACGAAATTGTACCTATGACTGGTAGAAGCGTTGCTAACATTATACAAAGAGGCGGTACCATTTTAAAAACGGCTCGTTGTATGGAGTTTTATGAGCCTGAAGGTAGAAAAAAAGCCTACGACACTTTACAGAAATATGGTATTGATGGTTTAGTAGTAATTGGTGGTGATGGTAGCTTTAAAGGAGCTCAAAAGTTTAGTAACGAGTACGATATTCCTTGTATTGGTTTACCCGGTACAATTGATAAAGACATTGCTGGTAGCGATATTACCATTGGCTTTGACACTGCTGTAAATACGGCTGTTGAAGCGATTGATAAAATTAGAGACACCATGGATGCCCACGACCGTTTGTTTATTGTAGAGGTAATGGGTAGAGATGCTGGCTACATTGCTTTACATAGTGGTATAGCAACTGGTGCAGAAAACATTTTAATTCCGGAAACAAAAACAGATATTGAAGAATTAATTGCTTCTTTAACAGAAAAAGAAAGAAGAAAAAAATTAGTGAATTTAATTGTTGTTGCAGAAGGTGATGAATTTGGTGGAGCTGAAGAAGTGGCGAAAATTGTAAAAGAAAGAATTCCTCAGGCAGATGTTCGTGTTTGTGTGTTAGGTCATATTCAAAGAGGTGGATCACCTAGTTGTAACGATCGATTAATTGCTAGCCATATGGGTTATTATGCTGTAGAAAGTTTAATGGTTGGCCGACACAATGTAATGGTTGGTGTAATCAACAATAAAATTCACTATACACCACTTGACAGTGCCGTTAAACAAAAACAAAAAATTGGTCAAGAATGGATGAAAATTGTAAAAATATTAGCCAGCTAATTGTTGTTAGTTGGCTTTTTAATTCATAAATAAATAAATACAAACAAACACATATTATGAGTAAAAAAGTAGATAAGTATTTAAATAAGCCTACCAATAAAGAGGTAGCTATTCACCACACACCACAAAGAACAAAAATTGTAGCCACTGTTGGCCCAGCTTGCGATACTTATGACAAATTATTAGACCTTGTAAGAGCTGGCGTAAACGTATTTCGTTTAAATTTTTCTCATGGCACACATGAAGATAAAGCCCAAATTATAAACCATATCAGAGCTATTAATGCTGCTGAATCGTACAATGTTTCTATTTTAGCCGATTTACAAGGTCCTAAACTACGTGTTGGAGAAATTGAAAACAATGCACTTGATTTAAAAGTTGGCGATATTCTTACGTTTACCAACGAAAAATGTGTAGGTAATTTTGAAAAAATTTACGTTTCGTATCCTAATCTTGCCGACGACGTACGTGTTGGAAACATTATTTTAATTGATGATGGTAAAATAGAAGTAAAAGTTGTAGACATTACCAAAGAGAAAAATGTAAAAGTACAAGTTACCTTAGGTGGCATTTTGTCTTCAAAAAAAGGAATTAACTTACCAGATACTAAAATTTCTTTACCTGCACTTACTGAGAAAGACCTTATTGATCTTGAATTTATCATTGAACAAAAATGCGATTGGGTAGCTTTAAGTTTTGTTCGTAGCGTTAAAGACATTGTAATTTTACGTAGTAAGCTAGACGAAAAGAAAAGCAAAACGAAAATTATAGCTAAAATAGAAAAACCAGAAGCTTTGACATGCATCAGAGATATCATTGTTGAAAGTGATGCAATAATGGTAGCTCGTGGCGATTTAGGGATAGAATTACCTGTTGAAAGAATTCCTTTAATTCAAAGAGAATTAATACGCAAATGTATTCACCGTGCAAAACCTGTAATTGTGGCTACACAAATGATGGAAAGCATGATTGACAGGGTAAAACCGAATCGTAGTGAAATTACAGACGTTGCTAATGCTGTTTTAGAAGGTGCAGATGCAGTAATGTTGAGTGGTGAAACTGCTGCTGGTCAACACCCAACTTTGGTGGTAGAAACCATGCGTAAAATTATTTTGGAAGTTGAACAAAAAGAATATCGTTATAACCGTGAAGATGATTTAAAACCACAACCACATTCTCCTTCTTTTTATAGCGATGCCGTTTGTTACAATGCTTGTAAATTGGCTGCAGACGTTACTGCTAAAGGTTTAATTTGTATGACTCAAAGTGGTTATACAGCGTTTGCAATTAGTAGCTTTAGACCACACTCACCTTTATATGTATTTACCAAAGAAAAAACATTGGTAAATCAATTGAGTTTAAGTTGGGGTGTTAGAGCTTTTTACTACGATGAAGAAAGCAATATCGACGATATTATTTCTGACCAAATCAGTATTTTAAAAGATAGAGGTCATTTAAAAGCTGGTGATATCGTAGTAAATACTGGTAGTACACCTGTTCATTTACATTTACATACCAATATGATTAAAATAACCAAAGTTGAGTAAGTTTTGCTCCTATTTTTACATTGCCCTTCTCCTAAAAAAGAAGGGCTTTTTTATTTTTTAAAAGCAAAATAAACAGCACCTAAAACAAGTACAAAACTGATTAAATAATTAATTTTAAGTGGTTCTTTTAAATACCAAACCGCAAAAATGGTAAATACAACCAACGTAATTACTTCTTGGGTAATTTTTAATTGAAATCCATTCATTCCATCTGCAAAACCTGACCTGTTGGCAGGAACCATTAAACAATATTCAAAAAAAGCAATTCCCCAACTTACTAAAATTGCTTTCCATAAAGGAATACCTGTTTGTTTTAAATGCCCATACCAAGCAAACGTCATAAATACATTGGATAGAATAAGCAGCGATATTGTTTTTATCATCATCTTAAATTAATGTACAAAATAATGAAATAACATCTGTATCTTAGAAGCAAGATTGCTAATTTGCCAGTTGAAAGCCTGTAGCATTATACTTGCTATTATTAAATAAGTAAATTAAATGGCTATGCAAAAATTTCAAGCAATTATTAAATTTAGTATGGATGAAGGCTTCATGACACTTGTTCCTCCACATCGTACTTATATTAATTACTTAATGAATAAAGGCATCATTGATTGTTATGCCGTAAGCATGGAATCGCAAACAAGCTGGATTACACTAAACTGTGAAACAAAAGCTGAAGCCGATACTTATCTTTCAAAATCTCCCCTTTATAAATATTGGACCTACGAAATTGAAGAACTCTTTGTTTTCGATAGTCAACATTATCGTTTACCTGCTGTTCAGTTAAACTAATTCATCCTATTTACAATTGCTTATTAAACAGTGCTATTTTATTTAAAATAGGAGAACTAATTTTAAAACAATTCAATTATTTAATCTGTTATTTATTAAAATAAGTACTTATGGCACATGCAAATTTTATATTGATAGATGCATTAAGAGAAACGGCTAATCGTTTAAAAAACGGTGCACATTATGCTTGGGGAAATCATGGGGCATGTAACTGTGGCAACCTTTTACAAGTAGTAACTCAATTAACAAAAGAAGAAATTTTAACCTACGCACAAACAGGTATAGGAGAATGGACAGAATTGGCAGAAGATTATTGCCCTGCAACAAACGCACCTGTAACTTTACTATTAACCAAATTGCAACAATTGGGCTTAACACCAACTGATATACACAACATAGAGTACTTAGAAGATAGAAAGGTATTAGATAAATTAGAAGGTGGATTTAGATGGTTGAGTAGAAATAAAAGAGAAGATGTAATAGCCTATTTTGAGGCATTTGCCAATGTTTTGGAGGAAGAATTAATTAATACTATTGAGATTCCTTCTACTGTGTTTGAACATGAAAAAACACTTGAGCCTGTTTTGGTAGAAGCTTAAATTAGTAAGTTTCATATTATAAAAGCTACTTCACTTCATGAGGTAGCTTTTTTTGTATCGATAACTCTCCTATTCAATTGTAAGATTGTATTATGGAATAAATAAAATCAATATTTTATTACCGTTTTTTTGTGAAGCTTTTGCTGTGAACTTTTTTTGTTCACAAAATATTGTTCACAGAGTTGTGAACTATTTTATTTTTAAAATAAAAAGTTCACAAATGGTTATGCACACACTTGAAACGATTATTGAAGAAATGGATATGATA
>Ga0114938_1002646_pt1 | contig 11097 bp, 9 predicted proteins | sample AshMeaBigSpring_FD_88675 | JGI IMG/M metagenome (GOLD analysis project Ga0114938, IMG submission 88675) | Groundwater microbial communities from Big Spring, Nevada to study Microbial Dark Matter (Phase II) - Ash Meadows Big Spring | ecosystem: Environmental > Aquatic > Deep subsurface >...
CCGAAAAAATCACTATCGAAAATGGCCGTTGGGGCGCTTTTATTCGTTTCAACAAAAAAATGCTGAAACTCGGCAAAAAAGCAGACGGCAGTAAATACACTCCCGAAGAAGCCGCTACTATTTCGCTCGATGCCGTAAAAGCCATGATAGAAGAACAGGTGCCTGGTGCTTTTGCCAAAAAAACGGCCACCAAAAAAACCACGGCAAAAAAAACAACCTCTTCTAAAAGCAAATAACCTTCTACTACAAAGCCCTTGCGCCTATTATGGTTGCAAGGGCTTTGTTCCTTTATTTTTGGTCTATCCTATAACTCAATTTGTTTTTTATGAGCCAAGGGTCGGTACTACGTATAAAGCGGCATTGGCGTTGGCACCATTCAACAATGGAACACGGTGGAACAAGTTGCCAATAACAAATCCTACCCATGCCATTCTTCCGTCAAACAAATCTCATAACAACCTATCCACCACTTTCCTTTGCTCCTATCATTTACCGGCATTTGTATTAGGGAGTAGGTACCATTAACAAACATACCGGATTACCCACGTTAACTACCGTACCGGTAGGCTGTAGTCTGCCGCTTGTGGCATCGCGCTTAAACACGACAATAGCATCGCTTTTTTGATTGGCAACCAATACATAATTACCCGTTGGATCAATAACAAAGTTCCGCGGTGTAGCACCCAATGTACTTTGTACACCCAAAAAGGTAAGTTCACCGGTTTTATTGTTGATGGCATAGGTGGCAATACTATTGTAACTGCCTCTATTGGTGGCGTACAAATGTTTTCCATCCGGTGATACGTGAATATCTGCACTGCCTTTATCCGCTTTATTGCTGCTATCGGTACTAATAGTTTGCAGAAGGCGGCATGCGCCCGCTTGATATTGCCAAGCATCTATTGTACCACTTAATTCATTAATAACATAGCCTACTTTTCCATTAGGATGAAAAGCAATGTGCCGTGGACCACTGCCGGGCTTACTCACTATTACCGAATCGGAAGGCGTTTGCAAGGGCGCAGCAGTTTGTTTACTGTTCAACCGATACTTGTATATTTTATCCGTTCCCAAATCGGGCACCAATAAGTATTGGTTGCTTGGGTCTAATACAGCCGCATGCACATGCGAAGATTGCTGTCGGGAAGCAACAATACTGCTCCCTTTTTGCTTGATTAATTGCACAAGTGGCTGTATGCTACCGTCTTTATTTAAGGGGAGTACCGACAAACTGCCGGCTGTATAGTTGCCTGTAAACAACCATTGATTTTTGTTGTCTACTGCAATGTAGCAAGGGCCTGCACCATTCACCGTCTGTCGATTAATCAATTGCAATTTACCCGCAGCGGCATTCAACGTAAAGGCAACAGCGTAACTTCCAGTATCGGTATTTTGTTGGTTTACGGCATAAACAAATCGTTTGTTGGCACTAACTGCCAAAAACGAGGGATTGGGCGTATGCACCGAATCGGCAATTTGTAAGCTACCGGTAGCAGCATCAAAAAAATACGTATAAATTCCTTTGCTTTTTCCACTCGTGTAAGTACCTACCAACAAACAGTACTTTTTTTGTGCACTTAGCATAGGATGTATCAACCCTAGCAGTACGCATAATGTTGCAAATCTTGAAAACATAAACTTATTGTTTTTGGCATACAAAATAGGCTTTTTGCTACTAATGACAAACTAAGCACTTTGTTCAAAAACTTTATTAATCACTTCTGTGCATAGGTTTGTCAATTGGTATCTAACGAGGTGACATATAACAACTAATACGAAACTAGCTACCGACACTTAATAAGGGACTTTGTTAAATGCCTTTTAACGTGGCAATATAGAACCACAAAGTATACATCAAAAGTGTTGTTATTGTTAATCAGTTTTCAATATTTTAGCATCTAATAAAAGGTCTTGATTGATAGATGTTCTGTAAATTAGCCAACAAATTTGCACATCACTGCTTTAAACGGCTAACTAATTGTATCTTGCAGGCAAATTTGAATATATTTTATTTTATCACATAAATCCTTTCACATGAGTAAGTACAGAGCCGGGGTATTATTTGGCGAAGAACTAAAAGCATTGTACAACGATGCAAAAGACAACCAATTTGCCCTACCTGCCGTTAACACAATTGGCACTAATAGTATTAACGCTGTTTTAGAAACCGCTGCAAAAGTAAATTCTCCCGTTATTATTCAGTTTTCGAATGGCGGAGCACAATTTATTGCCGGTAAAGGAATGCCTAATAAAAATTACGAAGCCAATATATCAGGCGCTATTTCAGGTGCATTACACATACACAATGTAGCTAAATATTATGGTGTACCGGTGGTATTACACACCGACCATGCTTCAAAAAAATGGCTTCCTTGGATTAGCGGCCTTATTGATGCAGGCGAACAATTTTATAAAGAAAAAGGACAACCTTTGTTCTCTTCGCACATGTTGGACTTAAGCGAAGAAACTTTGGAAGAGAATATTGCCACTTCAGTTGAATTTTACAAACGCATGGCTCCATTAGGCATGAGTATTGAAATTGAATTGGGCGTTACCGGTGGCGAAGAGGATGGCGTTGACAACAGCGATGTAGAAAACGACAAATTGTATACACAACCGCAACACGTAGCTTATTCGTACACCGAATTGAGTAAAGTGGGCGATATGTTTACCGTTGCAGCTGCATTTGGTAATGTTCATGGTGTGTACAGTCCGGGCAATGTGCAATTGCGTCCAGAAATATTGCACAACAGCCAAATTTACATAGAACAAGAATTGAAAACGGCTGCCAAACCGGTGTATTTTGTATTTCATGGTGGTAGCGGATCGCCTCAAAACCAAATTAGAGAAGCAATTGGTTACGGTGCTATTAAAATGAATATTGATACCGATATGCAGTGGGCATTTTGGGAAGGTGTGTTGAACAATTATAAAAAACACGAAGCTTATTTGCAAGCACAACTTGGTAACCCAGAAGGTGCCGACAAACCCAACAAAAAACATTATGACCCGCGCGTTTGGTTGCGCAAAGGGGAAGAAACGTTTATTCAACGTTTAGAAGTTGCCTTTGAAGATTTAAATTGCATTGGCAGAAACGCTTAATAAATACATTTTCGCATTAAACTATAAAGCCATTTTCATTTTTTGAAGATGGCTTTTTTTTGAGGCCGCAAATTGGGTAACTAAGCCTACGTAAATACAAAAGCCCTCTCAAATTCAATCACTTGGGAGGGCTTTATTAATAATATGGCTCAAAGGGCAGTTTCAAACTACCCCGAACGCTTTTGTACTAGTTTACTTAAAACTGATCAATTCTACATCAAAAATAAGTGTACTGTTAGGGCCAATTTCAGCACTCACCTGCCTATCGCCATAAGCAAGGTGCGGTGGAATGAAAAAACGCCATTTGCTACCAACCGACATTAATTGTAAACCTTCGGTCCAGCCACTAATCACACGATTGAGCGGAAAACTAGCCGGGCGGCCTCTTTGTACACTACTATCAAATACACGTCCATCTATCAACGTTCCATGATAATGACAAGTAACTTCGTTAGTAGCTTTGGGTTTTTCACCTGTACCTTCGGTTAGTACAAGGTATTGTAAACCACTTTCTAGTGCTACAACACCCTCTTTTTGTTGATTCGCCGCCAAAAAATCTTGGCCTGCTTTTAAGTTGGCAGCACTTTTATCATTTTTCAATTGTGCCAATTTGTCTGCAATACTCATATTCAAAAAATTTACGCAAATGTACGTGGTCAAGGATAATTAAATCAAGTTGTTTTCGCTACCGATAGCTTCGTCTTCATCGTCGGCAATAACTATTTTGGTTTTGGGGGGCTGTGGTTTTTTGCGTTCCATTTGTTGAATCAAATCGGCCACTACCGCCGTCCAACCCGTTTGGTGTGCAGCACCAAGGCCCTTGCCGGTATCGCCATGAAAATATTCAAAAAATTGGATCAAATGCTCATTTCCGGGACGTTCGTAAAACCAACTGTAGGCTTCATTCAGCCTCCGCTTTCCCTTTTCATCGGGTTTAAACAAACTGATTACACGCAAGGTTAATTCATCGGCTACTTGATCTAAATTCATCCAATTGCCCGAATTGGTAGGACACTCAACCTGCAAAGTATCTCCATAAAAACTGGCATATTTTCTAATAGATCGAATAATCAGGTAATTAATAGGAAGCCAAACCGGTCCACGCCAATTGGAATTGCCCCCAAATAAATCCGAGGTACTATCGCCCGGATCGTATTGAATGCTGTATACCGTGCCATCGATAGTAACGGAATAGGGATTTTTTTCGTGGTATTTAGACAAGGCCCTTATTCCACCATCGGATAAAAATTCTTCTTCGTTCAACATCCTTTTCAGGAGTGCAATCAATTTATCTTTTGGCACCAACGACAACAATATTTTATCGCTATCGCTTCTTTCTTCATTTGGCCAAAAGCGGTTGTTCTTTTTTCGATAATTCTCAAACCAGGTAATGCGTTTTTTGAAATCGGGCAGGTTTGCTAAGGTTTGCTTTTCAATAACAGAAACGGCCAATAAAGGCGATAACCCTACAATAGATTGTATTTTCAGCGGAATGTTATCTCCATTATTGATGTGTAAGGTGTCGTAAAAAAACTTATCGGCTTCGTTCCAAAGTACATGGCTATTCATGGCTTCGGCAATGAGTACAAAGTGTTCAAAAAATTTGGTGGCCGTATCTTCAAAGGCTATGTCGTTATTGGCTATTTCGAGGGCAATATCCATCATATTCAATGCATATTTCCCCATCCAACTTGTACCATCGGCTTGCTCCAACATCATATGATCGGCTAAATTTAAACTACGGTTAAATACGCCAATATTATCTAAGCCCAAAAAACCCCCTTGAAAAATGTTGTTGTTGTTGGAATCTTTACGATTAATCCACCAAGTAAAATTGATGATTAATTTTTGAAATATACGCTTTAAGAAAGTCAAATCGCCAACACCAGTAGCTTCCTTTTCTATTTTGTATACTTGTAGTGCTGCCCATGCATGCACCGGCGGATTGACATCGCCAAAGTTCCATTCGTACGCCGGCAGTTGTCCATCGGGTTTCATATACCACTCGCGCATGATGAGCAACAATTGATGTTTGGCAAAAGTGGCATCTATCATAGCCATCGGAATACAATGGAAAGCCAAATCCCAAGCGGCATACCAAGGATACTCCCATTTATCGGGCATTAAAATGATGTCTTGATTTTTCAGGTGCTTCCAATCGCTGTTGCGTCCATTTTTTTTGTTATCATTTACCGGGTGTACGCCATCGGTTGTGGCAAGCCATTTTTCTACATCGTAATGATAAAACTGCTTGCTCCACAGCAAACCGGCAAAAGCTTGTCGTTGAATTTGCAACAAATCGGGGCTAGCTGTTTTGGGTAAAAAAGCATCATAAAAATCGTCGGCTTGCGCTTTTCGGCTAGCAAAAACCGATTCGAAGCCTGTGGTAAATGCATTGTCGTAATACTTATTACATAACCTTGCATAGATGGTTTTGGTAGCACCTCCGGCAATAGTTAGTTTATAAACGGGTGCGCATTTGGTACCTGTTTTTCGTCGGCGAAGTTCTTCGGTGTGTTGGTTGTGAATGATGGCTTTGTGAAAAGCATCTTTTACAAAAGGGGTTTTATTGGGTATGCCCAATATTCTTTCGGTATTGGTTTCGTTGTCGGTAAACAACAAATCGTCGGGATACTGAAAGTAGAAATAATATTTACCCAAACGGTCGTGTTCAGCTTTTACGGCTGTTTTATTTAAGGCACTGATATTTGGTTTTTTGTACTCTACCGGATCGCTTGTTTTTTCTCTGTTGTAAAACCAAAGTGTGGGTAATACAGTAATTGGTGCAGGTAAATGATAGCGATTGGTAATATCTATTTTAATGTAAATATCCTGCGAACCTTGTTTGGCATAGGTAATTTTTACATCAAAATATTCGTCGTGGTCAAAAATACCAGTATCTAATATTTCGTATTCGGGGTCGAGTTTGGTTTTTTGTTTATTAATGGTAACAAGTTGGTTGTATGGAAAAGCTTGTTGCGGATACTTGTACAAATATTCCATATAGTAATGCGTAGGCACATTATCTAGGTAATAGTATAGTTCTTTAACATCTTCGCCGTGGTTGCCTTCATTGTTTCCGAGGCCAAACAAACGTTCTTTGAGTATCGGGTCTTTGCCATTCCAAAGCGACACGGCAAAGCAAAGATTTTGAAAATAATCGCTAATACCGGCAAGGCCATCTTCACCCCATTGGTATACACGCGAATGTGCGTGGTCGTGTGGAAAATAATTCCATGCATCGCCATGAGGACCATAATCTTCCCTCACTGTACCCCATTGGCGTTCGCTTAGGTAAGGGCCCCACTGTTCTAATGGTATTGGTTTGCGGCTATTAACGGCTAGTCGTTGTTGTTCTGCTGTCATATAGGGGTTACTTTATCTAAATTAAAAGCAAAAATACTTTTGCGCTTAAAAGTGTATCAATTCTGTTTTTGCAGCAAACAATCGTGTTGTAACCATGACAAAATAAGCTATGCTAGTTAAATAAGCAAATTTTATTGGCTGGTTATTGGAAAGTAAGGTACATTTTACATGTGCAAAAAAAGCCGAGACACCTGATTAGAGTACCAACCGTTCAAGGGCTGGCGGATAGACGTGGTACCCCGCTGAGGGCATTGTGTAAGGGATTGTGCGGCGGAGTACAAACAAATAGCCGCTACCGCAGCTGCACAAAGTTGTTAAAGCCCCTAGCCCCTAATGGTTGTAGAAAAAATTAATTCAATTCCTTGTTCAACATTTTAATAAGTGCCTCGTTACGCAAGTTAAACCCAACAATGGTTCCCTTAGGATTGACAAGCACATTAAAAGGGAGGTTTTTGAGTAAATAAGGCGTTACAATTTTACTTTTCCATTGTTTCAAATCGCTTACATGGTGCCAATGCATTTGGTCGGCCATAATAGCGTGCATCCATTCCTGTTTATTGGAGTCGAGCGAAACACCCAATATATCAAAATTGCTGTTTTTATATTTTTGATAGGCTGCCACTAACGCCACGTTATCGTTGCGAGATTCCTTGTGCCAACTAGCCCAAAATTGTACCAACACAAATTTTCCGCGTAAACTATCGAGCCCAAAATAACGCCCCGCAGTATCCTGCAAACTAATTGGGGGTGCCGGTTGGTTGAGCAATGCATAATGGGGCACTGTTTTGCGAATCACTTGGTGAATATGGTTGATACCGAAGTGTTGCGGATATTTTTTTTCTGCAAGCTGTGCTAAATGCAACACCTCTTCGGGGGGAAGACTTGCCATACTTTTTGCCAATAGATAGAATGTAAAAGCGGGGCTATTTGTGCGCGCTACGGCATTGCGAATGAGATCGTTTACCTTATTCAATTGGTTGGTTTCTGTTAATTGAATAACGGTACGCAAACTATCGGTCATAGGCAAATTGCGCAGCGAATCGTTGGTGGTTAACACCTCCAATAGTTTGGGGTATTCTTTTGTATAGGCATCCAAAAAATAGTGGATGCTTTCAGAGGCTTTTGAGCCTTCTGTTTGGTACTTGGCGTATTGTTGCACATTCAATGCCACCTGCACGTTTGGTGCATCATTGATTAAGAGTACTTGCGGCCCCTTTTCCAATACCAACAAATACAAGCCCTCATCTGGTGCAAGGGTGGAAAGGCGAAACGTACTATCGCTTTGTAACAAGGTACTATCCACTACTATTGGCGCATTGGCACCGTAAGGCAGGTGCTGCAAATACAACTTACGATGGGCTGCATGGTTTATTTTACCCGTTACGGTAAAATGGTGGTTATTATTGGGTTTGCAGCCACACAGCAGCCACAGCAATAGTGGCAACAAACATGGGAAGGGTTTAACAGCTAGGGGAAACATAGCAGTTTGCATTAGTTTGCCAATTTTTCTTGCAATAAGGAGGTTACCACTTTTGGATCGGCTTTGCCTTTGCTTAATTTTTTTACTTCGCCTACAAACAAACCAATCAATCCTTTTTTGCCCTTTTTGTATTCCGCCACTTTATCGGGCATGTTGTTGATAGCTGTTTGAACCCAATTATCTAGTTCGTTGGCATCGCTTACTTGTACTATGTTGAGGGCTTCGGCTTCGAGGAGTGGATTGCCGTTTGTTTGCATCAATACGGGCAACAATTTGGATGAAGCAATGGAAAAATTCACTTTTCCTTCTTCTACCAATTGAATTAAGGCCGCAAATGTAGCCGGCTGTAATGTACAATCGGCAAAAGACTGTTGGTGCTCGTTCAAGTATTGGCGAATAGGACCAAGCATCCAATTGGTAATGGCTTTAAACTGTTGTGCAACTGCCGCTACCGATAAAAAATAATCGGCTGTTGCTTTTTCATCGGTTAGTTGGGCTGCATCGTAAGCGCTGAGTCCGTATTTTTCTTGTAATGTAAGTTGCAATTGTTGCGGTAGCAAAGGCATTTGAGCGGCAATTCCATCTATCAAATCGTTGGTTAGGTGAAAAGGTGCTAAATCCGGATCGGCAAAATAACGGTAGTCGTTGGCTTCCTCTTTGTCGCGAATCGAAAATGTGGTATCATTTGTAGCATCAAAGCTGCGGGTTTGTTGTGTAATGGTTCCGCCACTTTCTACCACCCGAATCATACGCTCTATTTCAAAATCGATGGCTTTTTTTACATTTCTGATGCTGTTCAGGTTTTTAACTTCTACTTTGGTGCCAAGTTCGGTGGCTCCTTTTAGTCGGATAGACACATTGGCATCGCAACGCAGGCTTCCTTCTTCCATATTGCCATCGCAAACATCTATCCACTGTACCAATCGGCGCAATTCGGTTACATATTGATAAGCTTCCTCGCTGCTAGCAAGGCATGGTTCGGTTACAATTTCAACCAACGGCGTACCCGCACGGTTTAAATCAATGCACGTAATATCGTCGTGTAAATCGTGAATACTTTTGCCCGCATCTTCTTCCATATGGATGCGATTGAGCGCAATGTCTTTGCTACCGAGTGAGGTATGTATGGTTACAGAACCGCCTTTGCAAATGGGCGTGGTATGTTGGCTAATTTGGTAGCCTTTGGGTAAATCGGGATAGAAATAATTTTTTCGGGCAAAATAATTGTCTTTTTCTATTTCGCAGCCACAGGCCAATCCTAGTTTAATGGCATATTCTACCGCAAGTTGGTTGGTTTTGGGCAAGGTACCGGGATGCCCCATCGTAATAGGGCTAATGTGTGTATTGGGAGCGGCACCAAATGCAATGCTATCGCCACAAAACAATTTGCTTTTGGTTTTTAATTGTGCATGTACTTCTAACCCTATCACGGCTTCGTACTTATCGGCTGCTAGTTGACTCATGTAGTTATGTAAAGGCAGGTGTTTAAAAGATGCAAATGTATTTGTTTGAGTTGATTAATACACCAAACTACCACTTGGCAAAGGCAACTAAATTTTGCTATTGGCACTTGTGGTTTCTTTCCGTTCAAACAACCACCAAAAGCGTTTTTTGGGTTGGGTGGTATAATAGGCGCGCATGTACTGTTGTATGTGGTGCATGGCTTCGTCTACATCGTCGGTGAGTAGTATCAATTCCATATCCGATGCTGAAACAGTACCTTCCTCTATCATGAGTTGTATATAATTGACCAACGGTTGATAATAGCTTTTGCCAAACAACACTACCGGAAATTGTGTAATGGTTTTTGTTTGTATTAAGGTAAGTGTTTCGAACAGTTCGTCCATTGTACCAAAACCACCAGGCAATATGATGAAAGCATAAGAATACTTGATCATCAAAGTTTTACGCACAAAAAAATACTTAAACTCAAAGCTAGTTTGCACATAGGGATTGGGTGCTTGCTCAAAGGGTAATTTAATATTGCACCCTACCGATTTTCCGCCTGCTTCAAAAGCACCTCTATTGGCCGCTTCCATTAGTCCCGGTCCGCCGCCGGTCATGGTGGTAAAACCAAGTTCGTGAATGCGCTTACCAAATGTTCTTGCTATGGCATAATAAGGATGCGACTCTTTAAATCGTGCACTACCAAATACGGTAATACATGGTCCAATAAAATGCAGTACTCGAAAGCCTTTGATAAACTGAACCAACACATTCCACGCATACCGCAATTCGTGGAAGCGTGACTTTGCACCTTCGAGAAAAAAACGGTCTTCGCCTTTAGGTGAGCGCCTATTATTGTTCATAAAATGCTTTTTGATGTATAAAACTAACCGAAAGTTGGAAATGAGTATCCTGACTTTCGTCTTTTTTTCCGAAATCGATGGTTGGATGGGCTCAAGTTTGACTGATACAAGTCTGTGCATCAGTAGTACTACTGTAGCTTCAGCAATAAGCTCACTATGCACCACACTCACACCACACTTGCCACTTCCTACATGCCCAAAAATGATTCCAAAGCTCAGTTTACAGTAGTACAACTGCTAAATAGTGCTGAACGGACGAAATGGGCGTACATTTTTCGTCCTTGACTTTTTTGCCTCTTTTTTTGTCAAGAAAAAAAGATGGCCTAAGTAAATTCGGAGGTATGCGGCTGAAAGGTGTAAGGTAAAAGGTGTATGGCAGAGGGCAAAAAAGCGGAAAAACTTAGAAAGTCCGTCCTCCCTACCCATAAAGGGAGCTCTGCTTCAAACGAAACGTATACGTTCTTTTTTTTGTGGAAAAAAAAGAACCCAAAAAAGCCACAGTCAAACGATGTACAGCCCGTTTGACTGATACAACTCTGTGCAACGATAGTACTACTATAGCTTCAGCTGTAGGAATTCGATTCTACTTTATCGGAATGACTTTGCTTTCGGTATAAAACCTCCCCTTCCGTGTACTCTGTGAACCAACTCCGTGCTCTCTGTGGTTAAAATCCTCCGCTCCGTAAAAACAGATTGCTTCCTGCGTTACAATGACGTTGTTATAAGTTATTTGATTCTCAGCCTTTTGCGGTTTGTAGCACATAGCCATATCTTAGAGCTTCCTTCTGTAGATAGCCAATCTTCTTTGCTTTCAGCCTTTCTGTATTGACTTGAAGTTTC
>Ga0114938_1002647_pt1 | contig 11095 bp, 6 predicted proteins | sample AshMeaBigSpring_FD_88675 | JGI IMG/M metagenome (GOLD analysis project Ga0114938, IMG submission 88675) | Groundwater microbial communities from Big Spring, Nevada to study Microbial Dark Matter (Phase II) - Ash Meadows Big Spring | ecosystem: Environmental > Aquatic > Deep subsurface >...
AGTGGAGTCCGTTTCGAGCCGCGATTGGAGCTTTCCTGTTCGGCGCGCTGCGGCGGCTGCTGCTCGACGTGCAGGCCCCTCAGGAATTGTTCGGTTTCCGCAATCCATTCTTCTTCAACCAGACCCTCACCTTCTTCCTGCAGATGCTTCCTTACCTGCTGGTAGTTTTGGTGCTGGTGGTTGGCTCCCGGCGAGCGGTGCGTCAGCGGCTGGGGACGCCTGCCGCGCTCGGGATCCCGTTCATCCGGGGCGAGCGGGGGGCCTAGTTCTCGGCGGGGCTTCCCCGCCCGCGTCTCTTCCTCGCTCGGGGGGGACTCGGGGGGACCCCCCCCGAGAGTGGGCGCTGACGGGCTCGAACCGCCGGCCTCCTCCTTGTAAGGGAGGCGCTCTTCCAGCTGAGCTAAGCGCCCTGGCTGACGCCGAAGGCCGCAAGCCATCGACCACCGCCAGATTAGTCGAGGGGGGATCCGATCCCCATCCGCTCGGCGTTCATGAGCGCTGCCACTGCCGCCGCCACGTCCTGACTGGCGATCCCGACCGACTTGAACAGTGTGGTTCTCCCGGGGGGGGGTCGGAGACCCGCCAGCAGGTCGCCAACGGTGGCATCTGGCTGGCGACCGGCTTGGATCAGATCACCGGCTTCGGCGAGGGCGGCCTGCAGATCATCCACCACCACGAACGCGGTACCCACCACTTCAGGGGGAATCTCCACCATCTCAGGGAGAAAAGCCCCCACCGCGTTGATATGAGTTCCCACTTGGACTGCGGATGAACCAAACAGGGGGGAGCGGGAAGGAGTCGCAGCACAAACCACGCCGGCCTCTGCCACCGCCGCGTCTGCCGAATCTGCCACCTCACCCCCCACCGCTTCGGCGAAGGCAGAGGCTCGCGTCCGGTTTCTGCTCCAACATAGGACTCTGGTAATCGGACGTACCGCTCGCACCGCGGCAACTTGGTCGGCTGCCATCGCGCCCGCTCCCAGCATGGCAAGAGTCTGGACGCCGGAGGGCGCCAAAAGCTCGGTCGCCAACCCAGAAGCCGCCCCGGTGCGTAGGGCAGTGAGGGTTGGTCCATCGACCAGACCGAGGGGATGTCCCCGTTCATCGCACACAATCACGATCCCGGCGGGGTTACCCGGCACCACCGAAACTAGCTTGACGCCGGTATTGTGACCCACCCGCCCCGGCATCATCAACGAATCGCCTACTCGGATGCGAAGCGGGTGCTCTCGGTCGGGACCGAAGGCCAGCCGCATGGCTTGGATCGCCTCCGGGATGGGAAGCGCCTCCCGCAGCTGGGCAGCGTTGAGATAGCGCATTGGCAACCCAGCCTATTCCGCCACATGCGAGACTTCCTCGCCTGTGAGACTTCAGGGGGTCGGCGGGGCTTCCCCGCCTGTGCTCAAGCATGATCGCCACTCTGTCGAAACACACTTATCCATGGCTGAAACGCGCCGCCGCCAACAATTTGACCCGATGGTCAAGCAGTACCTTGACGAGATCGGGGCCATCCCGTTGCTAACTGGAGACGAGGAGGCTCGGCTTGCCCGCGCCATCGCCGCTGGGGAAACTGCTCGCCAGCGCCTAGCCGGCGGCGAGGGTGACCCCACCCGCCTGGAAGCGGCAGTAAGCGAAGGGGCGGATGCCAAAGCCCGCTTCATCCAAGCCAACTTGCGGCTGGTGGTCTCGATCGCGAAGCGCTACTCAGCTGCTCCGCTGAGTTTCCTGGATCTGATTCAGGACGGCAACCTCGGACTGATTCGGGCGGTCGAGAAGTTCGATTGGACCAAGGGCTTCAAGTTTTCCACCTACGCCACCTGGTGGATCCGGCAGTCGATCAATCGAGCCATTGCGGACAAGGCTCGCACCATTCGAGCGCCGGTCCACATGGTCGACACCATCTCCAAGGTTCAGCAAGCAGAGGCTGCGATCTTCCTCAAGACCGGGCGCTCCGCCACCGCCGCCGAGCTGGTGAAGTTGACCGGGATCTCCGAGAAGCGAGTGAAGGATGCGATTCGAGCGGCTCCCGAGCCGATCTCGATCTTCGATCCGGTGGGAGAGGAGGGGGCGACCATCGGCGACTTCGTCGAGGACAACGGGCTCGCAAGTCCCTTTGAGTTCGCCGCGCTAGGGATCCGGCGCCGCTTCATCGCCCGCGGGTTGGAAGGTCTGAATGCTCGCGAACAGAAGGTGTTGGCGCTTCGCTACGGCCTGGATGATGGAGTGCCGCGTACGCTCGATCAAGTCGGCCTCGAGTTCAAGGTCACCCGGGAACGGGTTCGCCAGATCGAAGCCAAGGCTCTCTCCAAACTACGCCACCCGGCCAATCCGGGCGGCCTCCGCACCATGGTGGTAGTGCGAGAGCATTAGTGCACATTCGGCCGCCTCAAGAGATGACTCCCGAGTTTCGATATACACAGATGGTTCGCTGGCCGCTGCGCTTGATTGTTGGGCTGGTTGCTATCTCAGTGTTTTCGGCTCCCGCCTTGGCAGATGACGACCCAACCGACGGAGTGAGCGTCTCCCTGCGTTTCGGGCGGGACCGGATCGAGCTGTTCATCATCAACCACGGTGACGATTCTCAAGACCTCACACTCCTGGCTGTCGGTGTGGCCCGAGCTGTCCAGCTGGGGCCCGAGCAGCGGCTCGAGATCGCGCTCCCGGCGGAGACCACTTCTGTGGAGGTACACACCCGCGCTGGCCGCATCCTCTTCGCTTGGCATCGGACGCCAACCCCTCCCCCCCCTCCCAGCCAACCTCCGGTGGAGACCCGCCCTCCCCCCTCCCGGGGGGTTGCCCTGCCGGTGAACCAAAGGTTGCAACCCCTGCCGGTCGCGCGAGTGCAGGCCATCAGCCACGACCCCAAGAGTGGGCTGTGGCAACTCGAAGAACGCCAGTTCTTCTTCGGTGATGCCGGCGATTTTGGAATGTTGTGCGACTGGGACGGCAACGGCATCGATACGGTTGGCGTTTTCCGCCCCGGTGATGGTTTGTTTTACCTGCGCAACAGCAACGACCAAGGGCCGGCTGACCATTCCTTTTACTTTGGTAACTCCGGCGACCTTCCCGTGTGCGGGGACTGGGACGGGGACGGTGTCGACACCATCGGGGTCTACCGATCCGGCTCCTTTTTCCTACGCAACCACAACAGCCAAGGCAACGCCGATCTGCGCCTCGCTCTCGATCTCGCCGGCGGCACTCCTTTCGCAGGCGATTGGGATGGCGACGGATTCGACACGGTCGCACTCCACGACCCCCAGCTCGGACTGGTGCGACTGGGAACCAACCCTGGAGAAACTCCCCATCCCCCTGCCTACCTTGGCCAGCCCGGCGACGTGGCCATGGTGAGCAATGGAGTGGGAGGCTCCGCCGACTCGCTCTGGTTATACCGCCCGCAGACCGGCGAGCTCTTCGTGATCGATGGGTCTAGCTTGGATGTCAACCAGACCTACCGGGTGCCGGTGAATGGTTGGCGAATGGTGGGGGGCCACATCACCGGGTAAACCAGGTTTCACCTGCAGGGAACAGTGCGTCCGCCTGCTCGGGGCCCCAGGTCCCAGCCGCGTAGGGATGAAGCAGCTGCTCGTGGGTTCGGTCGAGCAGAGGTGCGCAGATCCGCCACGCCTCCTCTACCTCGTCTCCCCGGACAAACAGAGTCTGATCGCCGGTCATGACGTCTCCCATCAGAGTCTCATAGGAATCCGGGATGGGACCGAACGCTTCCTTGTAGCGGAACTGGAGCGGGAAGGTTTCCACCTGAAGTTCCTCGGCCGGCACCTTGACATCGAAGTAGAGAGCGAAGCCCTCGTCTGGCTGCAGCGTGATCAAAAGCACATTGGGCTGGGCGGGCCGCATCTCTTCTGCCTCGAACAACCGGATTGGTGGCTGCTGAAAGGTCACTGCGATCTGGGTGAGCCGGCGGGGATAACGCTTTCCGGTTCGCAGATAGAACGGAACCCCCTGCCAGCGCCAGTTATCGATAGCAACCCGCAGCGAGACCGAGGTTTCGATCCCAGAGGTAGCCGCCACTCCCGGTTCCTCTCGGTATCCGACCACTTTCCCCGCCCCCGGCACATCTCCTTGGCCGTACTGGCCGTAAACCGCTAACTCAGGTTGGAATCCGGCGATCGAGCGAAGTACTTTCACTTTCTCATCCCGGATCGCCTCCGGTTTGAACCGCACCGGCGGCTCCATGGCCACCAGCGCCAGCAGCTGCACCAGGTGGTTCTGGACGATGTCACGCAGCGCCCCGGCTTGTTCATAGAAACCGGCGCGGCCCTCCACCCCCAAGCTTTCCGCAACTGTGATCTGCACGCTGTGGACCTGGCTGCGGTTCCAAGCCTCCTCGAACAGAGCATTGGCGAATCGGAACACCAGCAAGTTCTGCACGGTCTGCTTTCCCAAGTAGTGATCGATTCGGTAAATCTCATCCTCGGCGAAGAACCTGTGGAGTAGCCGGTTGAGCTCGGCGGCCGACTCGGGGTCGTGACCGAAAGGTTTCTCTACCACGATACGGGTCCATCCCTCACCTTGGTTGAGGCCACTGGCGCCCAAACTGGTGATGGTTGGCTCGACGAACCTGGGAGGAACCGCCAAATAGAAGATGCGGCGCCCGCCTAAGTTGTGGGCAGCGTCGATACTCCGCACGCGATCCCGCAGAGTCGGAAACGCGGCGGGGTCGTCCTTTATCTGCTGATAGTGGACCGCGCGCTCGCACCACTCGGCCAACTTTCCAGCCGGCATCCCGGAATCGCGGGTAACTTCCAGCACCCATTCGCGGTACTCCTGGTCGGAAAGCGGTTTGGTGGCAACCCCCAACACCCGACACCGCTGCTCCCAACCCCGCTCCCAAAGCAGTCGGGCCAAGGCCGGGAAGAGTTTGCGCCGGCTGAGGTCGCCGGTGCCACCGAAGATCACCAGCAGATGGGGATCAACCATCTCCACCCGAACGCTTGATGGCGTGCCCGCCGAACTCGGCTCGCAGCGCGGCCAGCAAGCGGTGGCCAAAGCCGACTTGGTCGCGGGAGGCGATCCGTTCGATCAGTGAAGTCGTGATCACCGGAGCAGGAACATTGAGCTCGATCGCCTCCGCCACCGCCCATCGCCCTTCTCCCGAATCAGCCACCAACGGTTCGATCCCTTCTAGGTTGGGATTGGCGCGGATCGCCCTCGCCGAGAGATCCAGCAGCCAAGACCGCACCACGCTCCCATGCCGCCAGATCTCGGTGACAACCTCCAGGTCTAGCGCGAAGGATTCTTTGGCGCGGATGATGGCGAGACCCTCGACCAGAGCTTGCATCATCCCGTACTCGATCCCGTTGTGGATCATCTTGGTGAAATGTCCCGCTCCCGACGATCCCACTCTCCCCCAGCCTTGGTCGCAAGCCAGCGCCTCGAAGATGGGCCGCATCTGTTCCACCGCAGCCACCTTGCCACCAACCATCAAACTGAATCCTTCGGTTAAGCCCCAGATACCGCCACTGGTGCCGACATCGATGAAGTGGGCGCCGAGCTGAGCAAGTCGCTCCGCTCTCCGCATGCTGTCGCGGTAATACGAGTTGCCGCCATCGATCACGATGTCGCCTTGATCGATTTCGTCAATCAAGGCGTCGATGGTTTCTTCCACCGGATTCCCGGCCGGGAGCATCATCCATATCGCTCTCGGCGCTTCCAGTTGACGAGCCAACGTCGCCACTGAGGCCGCCCCCAATGCTCCCAGACTGCTCAAGCGCTCAACCGCCTCGAGGCGGGGATCGAAGGCGACGACCTCGTGCCCTGCCGCCAGCAGCCGTTCGGACATGATCCCCCCCATCCGCCCCAGCCCAATCATCCCGATCTTCATCCACCTCCGATCTCGATCAGCGCAAGTTAGTGGACAGGCGGGGAAATCCCACCCACCCCCCACATGCGGGGAAGCCCCGCAGGTCAGCGGCCGGAGCCCTCGGATAATCCAGTGGTGTCAGGTGGGCGGGGCCGCCACGCTCAATATTCCAAGCAATTGTGCCGATGAATCAGGCATGGCAAAGGCTCCGCCGGGCCCCGGTGCCAACCGCCATGTGCGGTTGCGCCGGGCATGGATCGTCACGCTCATTCTCGCTACAGCCTTGGTCGCCGCGCTCGCCACTGTCTTCACGGTCGCCAGCTCGAACCGCAAAGTCAATGCCGCCACTCAAGAGCTTCATTTCACCGATCAAGCCATTCGCAACGCCAATGACGCCAAGTCACGCATCGACCTAGCGGTGGTGCTGGCGGCCATCCAGCGCGAGTACGGGTTCGATGCCGGCACGCTAGGGGAGGAAGCCACCGATCAAGCCACCAAAGCGCTAGCCGCCCTCGACCAAGCCATCGCCGAGTACGCACAGCTCGAGGCCAGCCATAGTACCGAGCTCCAAAGCGCGGCGGCCGCGTACTTAGCAGCCGGCCACACCACTCTGACGCGAATTGCCGAGGGCGATTCGCAGGCTGCCCAGGAGATGGCGAGGGCGCACCTTGCCCCCCCCTATGAGGCGCTGGTCACGCAGTTGCTAGTGGAGCAGCAAGAAGAGTTCGAGCTCATCAACTCCGCCGACTCGGCGGACGCCAGGGTGGCGAACGGAGCTCTCATCCTGATGATGGGGATCGTCCCGGTAGCAGTGATCGTCGTCTACCACGAAGTGGTGAGCCGCCAACAACGCCAAACTGAGCTGGGGGTGCGACTCGAGGCAGAGCGCCAACTCAGCAAGAGCCGCGAGGACTTCCTGGCCAACGCCAGCCATGAGCTCCGCACTCCACTTACCAGCATCTATGGACTGAGCCAGATCCTCGAACAGGACGAAAGCATCTCGGGAGAATCTCGCGAGATGGTGGAGATGATCACCACCGAGGCTGCCGACCTCAACCGGATGGTGGATGACCTGCTCACCACCGCCCGCCTGGCAGCCGGCCAGCTTCGCTTCGAACTTGAACACATTGCAGTTGGCGACGAGGTCGAGGTGATGGTGGGTCCTTTCATTCGGGGCGGAATTGATATCGATATCGAGGTAGAGCCTGCCACCGTCAATGCCGATCGGTTGCGCCAGCGCCAGCTGCTGCGCAACTTGATCTCCAACGCCCGCAAATACGGGGGACCCCACCTCTGGCTGCGAGGCAAAGCCACCATGCCCTGGTACACCTGGACAGTTGCTGATGATGGTCCCGGCGTCCCTCCCGAGCTCGAGAACCGACTTTTCCAGCGCTTCATTCATCAGCTCGACTTTCAGCAGCCGGTGGCGGGAGGAGTGGGTCTCGGCCTTTCGATCGTCAAGTCGTTGGCAGAAGGCATGGGCGGGTCGGTTCGTTACGAGCGAGTCGGGGGCGAGACCAGGTTCATCGTTCGATTGCCCCTCGCCGCCCCCGAGGTCGCCCCGGCCATGGTCGACGGTTCACCGACCGCCCGCCAGATCGGCGGCCTCAAACGGCTGCGGGGGGCGGCGTGAGCAAACGACGGATTCCCCCTCGGGGTAGCTTTGCGCCCCGAGTGCTCGCCGGTCTCAAGCAGTCGGCGGTGGTGGCGGCCTCTGTAATGCTGGTGGCGATGCACTTGGTGGTGGTGCAGTCGCCTCCCGCCTGGGCAGCCACTCCTCCGTCGTTTCGATCGGTGGGGACCGGATCAGCAGCCAACGACCAGTTCATCGACATCGCCACCCCTACGGGTGTGGTGGCCGGCGACATCATGCTGGCCCAGGTGACCTCCCGCCTGAAGAGCAGCATCGTGACCCCTCCGGCAGGATGGAACTTCATCAGGAACGACCGGAGCAACGGTCAGGAGCTCTCACAACACCTTTATTGGAAGCTGGCCTCGGGCAAGGAGCCCGCCACCTATCGATGGAACGTCGACTCCACCACCAAGATGTCGGGCTCCATCTCCGCCTATGTCGGAGTCGACACCACCTACCCGATCAACGCACACAGCGGGGAGCTCACCAACAGTACGACGAGCATCCTCGCCCCCTCCGTGACCACCTCGACCACCGACACTTTGCTGGTGGGCTTCTTCGGCATGGGCTACGCTACCCCAATCGCTCCCCCTGCCTCCATGACCGAGCGCTGGGAAGTGACCAGTGGCAGCGGAGGGCCGCAAAACCATTCGACCTCCGAGGGTGCCACCGAGGTCATGGGTGCCGCCGGCCCCACCGGGTCGCGCACCGCCATTGCAACCGATTCCGGCCCGGCCGCCGGTCAACTGGTGGCGCTGGCGCCGGCTGGATTCGGGAGCCCCTCCCCCACATCGGGCACCGTGTTCCGCGACACCACCGGGAACCTGCTCGGCGGCAGCGAGACCATCGGCGACCCCAACAACCCCGGGATAGCGGGTGTGGGAGTCCGGGTGTTTCGTGACGCCGGCGTGCTTGGCGCCCCAGAAGCGGGCGCGGACCTCCCGGTTGCGGGAAGCCCGTTCACCACAGACGCCAGCGGCCATTTCAATACCGGCCCTCTAACCGATGGCCAGTACTGGGTGGTCGTCGACTCGCAAACCCTAGGCCCCAACACCACCTGGGCCGAGCAGACCTACGGACCGGCCGGGTCATGGTGTGCAGACGGATCCGGAGGCACCGTCAATGGGACGCCGGCCAATGGCGCCTGCTACGGCGGACGACGAGGCAACAGCTCCGACAACCTGGCGGCATGGGACGTAGGCAGCGAGCACATTGCACGAATCTCGATCTCAGGAGGGATCGGACTCACCAACGTCGACTTCGGGTTCTCCTTCAACGTCGTCACCACCACCCGGGGCGGAGACAGCGCCGACGACGACCCCGGCGCCGTCAACCGCACCGTGCAGGGGTCGCTCCGCCAATTCATCCAGAACGCCAACGCCATCGGGGGCGCCAATGTCATGCGCTTCGTTCCGGCGGTGGCTCCCAACGCAGGGGCGGGCCTGTGGTGGCGGGTAACCGTCTCCCAGGTCCTCCCCATCGTCACCGACGCTTCCACCACCATCGACGGGACCGCCTACCTGCTCGCCGACGGCGTCACCGTCCGCGACCAGAACCCTGGCTATCTGGGCGCCAACGCCGCCGGAGGTGAGACGGTCGGCGCCGACGCGCTTGCGCTCCCCCGCATCCAGAAGCCGGAGCTGGACATCCTGGCCGACGTCTTGATGGTGCCCCCGGTGCAGATCGGGCTACAACTGCGAGCCGATGGATCGGTGGTGCGGCGTGTGGCAATCAGCGGGTTCGGCGACTCCATTCTCAACAATCCCGGCTACGACATCATGGTGGGACCACTGGTGACAACTCCCTTGAGCGGAGTCGTGATCGAGAACAACGTGATCGGGACCGCTCCCGACGTGTTCACCGGCGCTCTGCCTTCCCCGACCCAGAAGGCTGTCTATCTGACCGATACGGTGAGCGCGGTGGTGCAGGACAACCTGATCGGCTGGGCAGTCCGGGCGGTTGATGTCAGGAACTCCACCAGTCCGGTGGTGCGCGGCAACGAGCTCTGCTGCACCAGCCAGGACGTTCTCGATATCAATACCACCACCAGCGGAGCGATGGTCGAGGCCAACTTGATTCGGGGGGCCGCCGACTGGGGCGTGGACGTCACCGTAGCCACCAACGCCACGATTGCCAACAACGACATCAATGGCAATGGGGATGGCGCCGGTCAGAGCGGGGGGATCCGTCTCTTCAGCACCGGACACCTGGTTGACCGCAACTTCATAGACGGCAACGCCGGCCCCGGCGTGATGGTGCCCGGCATCAAGACCAGCGCAACCGCCCGCCCAGCCGGACGGGCCCGGATCACCGCCAACCGGACCGTTGGCAACGATGGCCTTGCCATCGACTTGCAAGCTGCATCTGACAACAATGATGCGAGCGGTGACGGAGTCACCGTCAACAACGGTGGTGCCACCGTTGTTGACCACGGCAACCTGCAGCTCGACTACCCGGTGATCACCTCCGCCGTCCTCAGCGGCGGTCTCACCACCGTCAACGGAACCGCGTGTGTCGGCTGCCGGGTGGAGATCTTCAGGGCCGTCGCCGGAACCGGAGACACCCGCTCGCTGGGAGACGCCGACGATGGTGATTACGGCGAGGGCCTTACCTACCTGGGATTTATTACTGCAGACGCAGGCGGCAATTTCGCGCTGGCGGGTATCGCCGGCCTGTCTGCCGGCCAATTCGTGAGCACCACCGCAACCGATTTGGCGGCTGGCGTCACCTCGGAGTTCTCCAAGAACTCCCCTCTGACCCAACCGGCGGATCTGACCGGAAGAGTTTTTGAGGACGTGGTTGGGGACGGCCTGGCCGATGGAGCGATCGGGAGCGCGACCAACCCGGCGGTCCCCAACGCCACCGTGCGGTTGTACTCGGACCCCGGAACCCTGGTGGCAACCACCACCACCGACGCCGCCGGCAACTACACCTTCTCCTCGGTAGCTACCGGTACCTACTGGGTGGCAGTCGACTCCAAGACCGTGCGCGCTTCCCAGGACACAGCCGAGGCCCTCACCAACCTGTGGGCCGAACAGAGCTACGGACCGGCGGGTGCCTGGTGTGCAGACGGGAGTGGTGGCACCACCGCGGGAATCGCCGCCGCCGGAGCTTGCTACGGAGGAAAGACCGGGGCTGGTTCCGACCTCACCACCGCGCTGGCCACTTCGGAGCACGTCGCCCGAATAGTCCTTGGAGTAGCCGGGGCAAGTGCAGTCGATTTCGGGTTCTCCTTCAACGTCGTCACCACTACCCGGGGAGGAGACAGCGCCGACGACGACCCCACCGCACCCAACCGTACCGTGCAGGGGTCGCTGCGCCAGTTCATGCAGAACGCCAACGCCATCGGCGGCGCCAACCCCATGCGCTTGGTGCCCGCAGTCCCTACCAACCAGACCGGAGGAGGAGGCAGTTGGTGGCAGATCGCGGTCTCGACCCTGCTCCCGAGCCTGACCGACAACGCCACCACCATCGACGGGACCGCCTACCAGCTCGCCAACGGCACCGCGGTCCGCGACCAGAACCCAGGGTCACTGGGAGCGGGAGGAACGGTCGGAGTGGATGCGATACCGCTCGGACAAGTCCAGAAGCCGGAGCTCGAGATCATCGAGGGCGCCGCCCTCACCACCGGCCTTCACCTCG
>Ga0114938_1002649_pt1 | contig 11091 bp, 10 predicted proteins | sample AshMeaBigSpring_FD_88675 | JGI IMG/M metagenome (GOLD analysis project Ga0114938, IMG submission 88675) | Groundwater microbial communities from Big Spring, Nevada to study Microbial Dark Matter (Phase II) - Ash Meadows Big Spring | ecosystem: Environmental > Aquatic > Deep subsurface >...
TCGGCGGTAAGCAGGTGATAACGCGCCCGGTTGAGTTCGGTGTAGTGCTGCTCGTAGAGCGTCTGGTCGAAATCGTCACCCAACACGGCATCCATCGTACGGTAGATGCCAGCCAGCCGCGCACGGTCGATCACCTTGTCGTTGCGACCTTTGGCGCCAATCGCGGTCTTGTCGATGTCAATGATCACCGCAGTGCTGGCGTCCAGTTGCAAGCCCTGCGCCTTGAGCACGGCCACCCAATCGACGACGCTGCTCCAGCGGTTGGCGATGTGGATCGTCTCCCGCTCGATGCGTGTATCCGGCGCCTGATCCAGCCGATCGGCGCCGATGAAGCACCCACCGCGCCAGCCGCTCTCGTCGATCATGTTGGCGAAGGCCTGCCCGTCGTTGAACAGAGTGTCACCCAGAAAGAGTAACTCCTTGATCGGCGTGCGCACGCCGCGCACCTGCTGAATTCGATTGACAAACCAGACGGCAGCTTTGGCGTAGTCGCGATCCTGTTTGCGCGGAATCTGCTCACTGCGCAGTTCCATGTCGTAGAATGCGTGCTTGAGCCCGGGCACGCGCTTGTCGAGCGGCTCCAGATTGCGGTAGATCACCCAGTCGTCACAGAGGTCTGCCAGTGATGCGCGTCCAAAGTTCTCATACATGGCTTCTTGTTTTTCCTCCAATGCAGCACTTGCAGATGGTAAAAGCACGGCATTCCCTCCGTTCGGATTCCAACCTGATATAGCTGCCGCCGCAATCTATCCCGACACAAGCAGAGTGGTCGTAGTGCGGTCGCTCCGACCACCCCTTTAACATATTTTACGCAAAAATTGCACTTTCTGCCAGAAGCGCGGGGGCTTGACCGAAGTAGCCCTGCGCCACCAGCAGTTCGGCGTTGAGCAGGCTGCCGCCCGCCGCCCCGCGTATCGTGTTGTGCCCCAGCACCATGAACTTGTAATGCAGCAGCGGATCGGGGCGCAGCCGCCCGACAACCGTTGCCATGCCCGGCACGCTGCCCGCCATACGATCCAGGCGCGGCTGCGGGCGATCTTGCCGTTCATCGTAAATGATGGCGGGTTGCGGCGCGCTCGGCAGCTTCAGTTGCTGCGCCAGCGGGCGATAGTTGCGCCATGCAGCGATGATCTGCTCTTGCGTCGGCTGCTCCTCGAACTCGATGCTGACCGCTTCCAGATGGCCGTTGCGCGTGGGCACACGATTGCAGTGCGCGCTCACCACGAAGTCGGCGTACTTGATGCCCGCGCCGTCAAAAACGCCGAGCAGTTTCTGCGGCTCCTTCTGTTCCATCTTCTCCTCCTCACCGCTGATGTACGGGATCACGTTGTCGAGGATGTCCATGCTGCTGACGCCCGGATAGCCAGCGCCGCTGATCGCCTGCATGGTGACGACGAAGACCTTTTTCACGCCAAAGCGCACGTGCAGCGGATGCAGCGCCGAGACCAGGTGCGTGGTGCTGCAGTTCGGGTTGGTCGTGATGCAGCCACTCCAGCCGCGATTGCGCTTCTGAATCTCGATCAGCCCCAGGTGCTCCGGGTTGACCTCCGGGATCAGCAGCGGCACGTCGGCGTCATAACGGTGATTGCGCGCGTTGCTGCACACCACATAGCCCGCCTCGGCAAAGTCCGCCTCGATCTCGCCGGCCGTCTCCGAGGGCAACGCGCTGAAGACGATCTGGCAATCCGGCCCTGGCTCGCACTCCTGGATGATGATGTCGCGCATCGACGCCGGCATGTCGCCGCGCAGATTCCAGCGACAGGCATCGACGTAGCGCTTGCCCGCGCTGCGTTCCGACGCAAAGAGCGCCGTGATCTCGAACCAGGGATGACCCTGCAACATCTGCACGAAACGCTGGCCGACGGCGCCCGTCGCGCCCAACACCCCAACTTTGATCTTTTCCATGATCGTGCTCTCTCCCCGTTCGGGTTAGTGATTCAAAACTAATTCGACAATGTCACTCAACACGCCGGCGGCGGTGGCATCGACGCCCGCCCCGCGCCCCTGCACAACGAGCGGCGTCGGCTGATACCAGCGGGTGTGAAACTCCACCAAGTTGTCGGCGCCGCGCAGGTTGCCCAGCGGGCTGTTAGCGTCCACCGCCTGCGGCCCGACGTAGCACTTGCCTTCCGCCACCGTGGCGACATAGCGCAGCACCTTACCGGCTGCCGCCGCTTCCGCCACCAGCGCCGCAAAGTGCGCGTCGAGCTGCGGCAGCGCCGCCATGAACTCCGCCACCGAAAGCGCGCCCAGCTCCGCCGGGTACAGCCCCGTGATCGCAACGTCTGCCAGCTCGATACGCCAGCCCAACCCGCGCGCCAGGATCAGCGCCTTGCGCGCCACATCGACGCCGCCCAGGTCATCGCGTGGATCCGGCTCGGTGTAGCCCAGTCGGTGCGCCTCACGCACGACCGCGCTGAAGGGCTGCCCATCCTGCAGCCCGCTCATCACGAAGCCGAGCGTGCCGCTGAACGCGCCCGCGATGCGCGTCACCGGGTCGCCGCTGGCGAGCAGCCGGTGGAGCGTTCCGATCACTGGCAGCCCGGCGCCGCAGGTTGTCTCCCAGCGTGTGCGGCTGAACTGACGCGGCGTGCGGCCATCCTCGGTGACGCCGGCTCTGGTAAGCCGGTCGTACACCTCCTGCTGTATCGTGAGTGGCTTCTTGTTGGCAAGCACCGCGCGATAGCCCTGCGTCAGCGCGCCGATGAGCACGGGCGCGGTCGCATCGGTGGCGGTGCAGTCGACGATGATCGTTCCCGGCTGCCCGGCAATGTCGATCACGGCGGCGAGATCGTGCTGCGATCCGCCCTGACCGTGTTCGGCCAGCCGCCCCTTACCAGCCTTGAAATCGACCAGGTCGAGCAGCGTGGCGTCATCAAGCGCATCGCTCAATGTCACGACAGCGCCATCACGGTCGCAGACGGCCAGGATCGATAATTCGAGGTCAAAGTCGGCGCCGTGGCGGGTGCGATTCTGCACGATCTGCCGGATCAGTGCGCTGCCGACGCCGCCAATGCCCAACAAAATGATCGGTGTACGGTGCATGTCTCTCTCGATTGCTGCTCACGCAAATGCCAAAATGACACGCGATTCTACCATGTGTGCGGGTGAACGCGATAACCGGGCAAGACGACTGCACAATAAACTAATGCAGAAACCGGCAACATCCCCGCTTGCCGTACAGTGGATTGAGCTAATGGAGCCAGTTGCGACGTGTCGGGGGCGTTGTCAGTTGAGGCGCGGACACTGCCTGCTTCACGTGTTCGCGCCTGCCGCCAACTCGCGCTCGCGGATGCCGATCAGGTAAAGCAGCCCGTCCAGCCCCATGTCCGAAATCGCGCCGCTGGCCTGCTGACGCACGACCGGCTTGGCATGAAAGGCGACGCCCAACCCCGCCGCGCTGAGCATCGGCAGGTCGTTGGCGCCATCGCCCACAGCAATCGTCTGTTCGAGGCGCAGTCCCTCCGCCGCCGCGAGCTCGCGCAGGATCGTGGCCTTGCGCGCGCCGTCGATAATCTCCCCCACCACGCGTCCGGTCAGCCGCCCGTCGACAATCTCCAGCCGGTTGGCGTGCATGTAGTCGAAGCCAAGCTGCGCCTGTAGCCGCGCCCCGAAGTAGTCGAAACCGCCGGAGATGATGCCGAGCTTATAGCCGAGGCGCTTGAGCGTGCTCGTCACCAGCTCGGCGCCGTCGGTCAGGCGAATGCGCGTGGCGACGTGCGCCAGCGTCGCTTCCGGCAGCCCGGCCAGCCGCGCCACGCGCTGCGTCAGGCTCTGGCGGAAGTCCAGCTCACCGCGCATCGCCGCCGCCGTGATCGCCGCCACCTGGTCGCCGACGCCCGCCTCCTTCGCCAACTCGTCGATCACCTCCGCCTGGATCAGCGTCGAGTCCATGTCGAAGACGACCAGCCGCCGGTTGCGCCGATAGATATCATCAACATGGAATGAAATATCGACGCCGATCTCCATCGAAATTTGCAGAAGCTGGGCGCGCATGGCGCTGGCGTCGGCGAGGCGGCCGCTGGCAGTCATCTGCACGCAGGCTTTGGGGATGCGCGCCGGGTTGGCCAGCGACGGGCGCCCGGTCAGCCGCGTGATCACGTCGATGTTGAGCTCGTGGGCAGCGCAGACGGCGGCGACGCGTGAAAGCTGCGCCGCGCTCAATTTACGCCCCAACAGCGTGATGATGTGGCGCGGCTTGCCCTGGGCATCGACCCACTGCTCGTACTCCGCCAGCGTCGTCGGGCGAAAGCGCACCTCCACGCCCAGTTCGTGGCCGGCAAAGAGCAAATCCTTGAGCACCGGCGACGATTGGTTCACGTCGGGGATTTCCACCAGCAGCCCCAGCGAAATGTAATCATGGATGACGGCCTGACCGACATCGAGCACGTTGACGCCATGCTCGGCCAGCACGCCGGTGATGCGGGCGACCAGCCCCGTGCGATCTTTGCCGGTGACGTTGACGAGGATGATTTCAGACATGGCGCCTCGCATGTTGCGTGTTGTGCGGCCAATAGCAAGCGGGGCGCATGACTTCCAGTTTGATGGCTGTGTGTCTCTGTGGCATAGGGCGCAATGTTCGCACAAGGGTGCAACAAAGGCAAGCCTCGGCGCGTCGCTGCGCAGACATGGCGCCCCGTCACGCCCGAGGCGATGACCGACGAAGATGACTTCGCCCCAACCGTGAAGTGCAGACCCCAATATCCATACGGGCTTGCTCTATTTCTGCAACGAAGCTATATTTGGGGCAATGTTCGCCTACTCACTTTACGGTCTCACTTTGCGCAGTAACCTGGCGCTTCCCATGCTGGAGAGTGCAACTGCGCCAGGTGCGGACGTCGTGATCGACTTCGTGGATGCTGGTCGTCCCATGCCGCGTACAGGGGCGATGCGGCGCCACGCCTGTCCAGTGGTCAACGCAGCTGGTGAAAGCCCATTCGAACTATGGCAGCTTGGGGACGATGCAGGATTTTGGCTGCGCAGCATGATTGGCGATGGCTGGGCGGAGTATCTGCTTGCAGCGGACGGCGCCCGGGTCGAGGTGATGGTGCATCCGGGAACGCCGTTGCGCAACCTGTTTCCGCCGCTCCTGGGGTTAGTCATGCCGCTGGTGCTCCGTCTGCGCGGGGTAACGTGTCTTCATGCCAGCGCCGTGCTGGCCGGGGAGCGGGTCGTTGCGTTCACCGGGCCGTCCGAAACTGGCAAGTCCACTACGCTGCTCGCCATGCTCCGTCGCGGGTATGGCTTTTTTAGTGATGATCTTGTCGCGCTGCACGCCGAAGGTGGGCGAATGCTTACCTATGGTGGGTATCCGCAGGTTGGCGTTCTGCCCGATACAATGGGCGCGCTCTTTGGGACAGGGATAGAACTGCCCTATCTTTGGGACGACGCGCCACAGCGTCCAGACAAACGCATCTATCAGCCGCGCTGGCACAGTGAGATCACTGCGGGCGTGGCCAATCCCCTGGCGGTCGTTTACCTGCTGGCCCAACGCTCACGGTCACGCGACGGTGTCCGTATTCGCGACATGGGCCCCAGGGACGCGGTCACACAGCTTGTGCCGCACACGACAGGAAACATTCTCAGCGGCGCGGCCGGCCGCGCCGTGGATCTCGAACGATTGTCCGCACTGGTGCGTACGACACCGGTGCGACTGATCGAACGGCCGGACGACCTGGCTGGGATCGACGAACTTGCCATCGCAATCGACGCCGACCTTGCCCGGCTTACCAGGCAGGATGCGCGCTGGAACACCGCAGAGGGGCGATGAGTACGCTTTTCGGCGTTTTTGCGCGCAACGGCCGTGCTGTTGATGCGGCGGAGCTTGCAGCCATGGCGCGCCCGCTCACACCCCCCATCGATGCCCACCGGGAGTGGCGCAGCGGGCCGGTGGCGCTCGGCGTTATGCTGCTGCACGAGACGCCCGAATGTGTGTTCGATCGGCAGCCCTGCCCGCTGGACGTACGGCTCGCTGCGGGTGACGCGCCCGATGCCGTCATCATCGCCGACTGCCGCATTGATAACCGTGCCGAGCTTGCAGCGGCGTTGGCGATTCCCGATGCGCTGCTTGCCGTGCTGCCCGACAGCCAGTTGATCCTCGCCGCGTATCTGCGCTGGGGCGCCGAATGCCCACGCCGCTTGCTGGGAGACTTTGCGTTTGCGATTTGGGATGGCCGCACACAGACGATCTTTTGTGCCCGCGACCCGCTGGGCATCAAGCCTTTCTACTATTACGTGCGCGGCGACCGCTTTATGATGGCGAGCGACATCCGCGCGGTGGCTGCGCATCCGCTGGCGCCGCGCCGCGTCGACGTGCAGGAACTGGCGCGCAAGCTGCGCTACTTTCCGCATTTCGATACGAAGACGACCTATTTACAGGATATCGTCAAACTGCAGCCCGCACATACGCTGACCCTCTCTGCACAGCAGAGCTGCGTCCAGCGCTACTGGTCTCCAGAGGAGGTTCAGCCGCTCCACTTGCCGACCACGGAGGCGTATGTCGAACAGGGCCGCGCGCTGCTTGAGGATGCGGTGCGTGTGCGCATCCGCGCTGCGCATCCAGTGGGCGCACACCTGAGCGGCGGGTTGGATTCTTCATCGGTGGCCGTGCTGGCGGGGCGGATGCTGCATGCACAAAACCGGCCGCTGCCCACCTATCACTGGCAACCCACCCCCAAGCCGGGGGACGACGTGTCGAGTCTGGAATATGCAGGACTGCAAGAAGTTTGCGCGATCGAGGGGCTGACCCATCGCAACGCAGAATTGACCGTAGACGATCTGGTGGCTCAGTTGCACCAGGATATTTGTTTGCACCACGACCTGAGCATTTGGTATGAACCGCTGGTCAGGCGGATGGCGGCAGCCGACAACGTGCGCGTGCTGCTCTCTGGCTGGGGCGGCGACGAGTTGATCTCCTTAAATGGTCGCGGCTGGCGCAGCGAGCAGTTCCGGCGCGGTCAGTGGCGCGAACTCTGGCGCGATTTGTGGGTTGGGCCTACGATCTGGCGGCGCGGCCGGCGCGCGGCCGGGGTTTTCTATCATCACATCTACAAGCCTTCACTGCCGGATGCGGCCTATCGACTCTTCTATGCGCGTTCGCCGTCCATGCCGTGGCTCCAGTGCGTAACGCCTCACTTCGCAGGGGTGATTGCCGCACTTCCGCCTGGTCCGCTTGTACGCGGACAGCGCACTGTGCATGCTTCCCAACTAGGGCTGTTACAAATGGGCCATCTCACGCAACGCGCTGAGGTGTGGGCGAGTGACGGTGCGCAGGATGGCATCGTCTATCGCTTCCCGTTACTGGATCGCCGCCTCGTCGAGTTCAGCTTGGCCGTACCCTCCAGCCTTTTCTTAGTGGAGCAAACCGACCGCTATCTCTTTCGACGCATGGTGGCGGGTATCCTGCCGCCAACCGTACAGTGGGGTAAGGTCAAGGAAGAACCAGTGCGGCTTCGACACCTTACCGAGTTGATGGCGACAGCGTTAATCGCTTTCTTGACAGGCGGATTTAGTGAGGATAAGATTGTTGGCGCCGATTTAGTCGATATTGAATGTCTGGTAGGCTTTGCGCGGAGTAATCGATTGAGCAACGATCCGATTACACGGCAGGTAAGCCTGATCCTCATGATACAGATGCTGACTGCAGGTTCAGGTCTGCAAACACGGTAGCGCCCTAGGGTTTGCGCCAGGGTCACGGTTATCTGGTGCATCAGCAGCAGATGACGAGTGCATAATTTTACAGCAATCAGGAGATCATCATGACTGACAAGAATGTGACAGCACCAACAACTGCCAACACCGCGACTGCTCGCCAGTCAAAGAAGGCATATCGTCGCCCGACGCTCGTCCGATATGGGGAATTGGCGTCACTTACGCAAGGTGGCTCCACTGCATCAACATCGGAGTTTTTCGCTACATTCTATGCACCCAGTGGCGGCTGATCATTGGAACAACTGAACGGCGGTACAATTCGACCTGGCTGCAAGCCCTGTCTCTGACCGCGCCATTACCCAGTGCCTGTACCACGTCGCCTGCTACTGACTGGCTATGGTGTAGCGCAGCTACGCCGGCATATTGAGTTTGCGCTGTCATTGGGGATAGAAGTCCTACATGTGGGGCGCGCCCCCATCTATTCGGCTGCGCCTCCGGCACGCTATTCCTTTGCGCAATTGGCCGAATGCGTATCGGAAGACGCAAACTTGCTGCAGTCGCACACGGCGGAATATCAAACAGACCTTGCAGCCACCAGCGAACGGCTGCGGATCATTGCTGCCGAGTTTGCACCGGACCTCACCCACGCCGTCGGCATGGATTTTCTCGCCCACGCATGCGCCCATGCCGAGTTGCAGCCGTTGATCGTCTCTGCGCACGGCTTTCTCGAATACCTGGTATATGGCAAGCAGACCAATCTAAAGGAACGTGACCGCACGCTCTTGTCGCGGGCGGCAGCGATGTTGATTGAGCCGCCCATGCAGGCTGAACTCTGCCGTACGCTGGCGCCACCTGGTTTGCGTGTCTACGAGTTTTGCACTGGCGTGGATGGGCGCATCTTCCGCCCCGCCATGGAGAGTGAACGCAATGGTTGGCGCAGGGCGCTGCGTCTCCCAGCCGATGCGACCGTGATGCTTTCATCGCGCGGGTGGGGACCAACGTATAAACACGATCAAGTGCTTGCGGCATTCGCTCAGGCACTGCCTAACTTACCTACCCCGCCCTACCTGCTTTTCCATCAACTCAACCGAAGCGTCCGTGCCCAAGAGATCACTGCTGACTTTGAGCGGGTACAGGCGCAGACGCAAGCGCGCGGGCTTGCCGAACACGTGCGTTGGCTGCCGGCGGTGCCGCCCGTCAGCATGGCAATGTTCTACAATCTGGCCGACATCGTCGTGAGTTATCGCATCCCCGACACATTTCCAAGCACGGTGCTGGAGGCGTTGTCCTGCGCGCGACCGGTGATCGTGCCGCAGCTGGCAACCTTCCGCGCCAGCGTCATTGAAGAGCACTGCACACGCGTGAAGCCCGGCGACGTCAACGCACTGGCGGCGTCGATGGTTGACCTTGCGCGGCGACCGCCTGCTGCGGAGGTGCTGGCGGCGGGGCGTGCGGCAGTGCTGAAGAAGTACGATGTCCCGGTGGTGATCGAAAAGCTGGCGGAAATCTATGCCGCTGCCATACAAGGATAGCTATACAACAACAATCTTTGGGAGAAGGGATGACCATGCACGTCGAGTTGGCATCAGGGGTCATGTTTCAGGATCTGGGCGAGGAAGCGATCCTTCTGGACATGGATCAGGGATACTACTACGGATTGGATGCGGTCGGCACGCGTTTCTGGCAGTTACTCACCGACGGTCATACGATGGATGCCGCAGTCGCCGAATTGCTTGAGTTGTTCGACGTGGATGAAGTAACGCTGCGCAGCGATTTGGATGTGCTGCTGGCGGAACTGCAAGCGACAGGGCTTGCGACCGTCGCCTGAGTCGTTGCTGCATGTGTCGTTATCGGGCGCCCACTTTGTGATGTTGCTGCATCCATTCCCAGGTGACTTGCAGACCTTGCGCCATCGGTACAGCAGGACGCCAGTTCAATGCGCGCTGTGCGCGACGAATATCGAGCAGCACGCGTGGCGCATCGAATGGGCGCGGCGGTGCAAACTCGACTTGCGCCTGCCTGCCCACTGTCGCTTCCACCAGGCGTACCAGTGTGCGCAGAGACACTTCTTCACCTCCCCCAATGTTGATCACCCGCTGCGCCAGGCGGCTTGTAACGCTGGAAACCAATGCGTCTACAAGGTCGGAAATAAAGAAGAAGTCCCGGGTCGTGCTGCCATCTCCCCAAATTGACACCGGCAGACCGTGCCCGACGCGATACAAAAAGACAGCGACCGCCCCCTGTCGCGCCAGTGGATTCTGGCGCGGACCATACGGCGTCGAAGGGCGCAGCGCCACGTACTCTAGCCCATAAAGCTGCCGATACATCTCGAGGTATTTCTCCACCGCAAGCTTTGTGACGCCGTATGCCGTGATCGGTTGCTGCGCCCTTGTTTCAGGGATAGGCAATCTGCGCTGCACACCGTAAACAGTGCCACCTGAAGATAGGTAGACGACACGCTGCACGCCGGCACGGCAACAGGCATCCAACAACTGGATCGACGGCATCAAGTTCGCCTGTACATCGGCCGCTGGAGCTTGGTTGGCAACCTCGTGAATCGTGGACCAGGCCAGGTGAAAGACAATTTCTATTCGGTGCAGCGCGTTTTTGACGAGAGTTGGATCGCGCATGTCACCGCGTATCATGCGCACAGGTGCAGGACACCGGTCATAGCGCCGATCATCTTTGTCAAGCACCACAACATCCAGACCGTCGGCGCACAACCTGTCGACCAGATGCGAGCCGATAAAACCGTTGCCGCCCACGACGAGAACGTTCATGTTTCCGCAGTCACGCTTTCAGACTGTCAATGTCCAGCAACGTAGGATGGCTTGTCACGCCTTGACCTCCAGCTTCCCCACCCTTCACGTATGCCATCCGAACACCCGCTATCGTTCAACAACCAAAAGTGCGCCTGGCTCCGGTGCGTCGATGCGGCTGGACGCGCCGTCGGGCCAGCGGATTTCCAGGAATTCGATGGTGGTGCCGGTGGGCACGCCGAAATGGAGGCGCGGGGCGTCGCCGCTGAGATAGCCGCTGCCCACGCGCACATCGCGGAGCAGCGCGCCCTGGTCGGTCACGAGCCGCACCTGCGCGCCGATGGCGAAGGGATTGGCCGTGCCCGGCTGGCGCAGATCGACCAGCAGCGCCGCGCCGCCGCGACAGAGCTGATTCTCGAAGAGGCGCGCTGGGCCGCGCAGATTGTTGACGACAATGTCGAGATCGCCGTCATCGTCGAGATCGGCCAGCACCATGCCGCGCCCGCTGTTGGCGGAATCCAGCTCCCAGCCCGGCATCCGCACGAAGCGCAGCCCCGCCTCGTTGCGAAAGGCTTGATTCTCCTCGACCAGTTCGTGATCGGGCAGGTGGGCAAAGAGACGTTCCTCGATCATGCCGTTGACGCTGTAGAGATCGACGTAGCCATCCAGGTTGAGGTCGCCA
>Ga0114938_1002651_pt1 | contig 11089 bp, 8 predicted proteins | sample AshMeaBigSpring_FD_88675 | JGI IMG/M metagenome (GOLD analysis project Ga0114938, IMG submission 88675) | Groundwater microbial communities from Big Spring, Nevada to study Microbial Dark Matter (Phase II) - Ash Meadows Big Spring | ecosystem: Environmental > Aquatic > Deep subsurface >...
GCGGACCGCACCCGTTCTGCGCGGAGAGCGGGCGCCGGGAGCCGGCGCACGCGGAGGTGCGGGCCTCCGCCCGCTCAGAGGGCGCGGCGGTACCGCTTGCGCCGCGGTCCCGCGGGTGCCGCGGCGGGGCTGGCCGGCTCCGGCGGGGCGGCCTCGTCGGCGCCGCTGGCCGCTTCGGCGGGCGGGCGGGTACTCGGGGGCGGCGGCGCGGTGGTACGAGTCGTCGCGAAGTCGGCAATTTCGTCCCGTTTCAGTTGGCGGTCGATCCGCATCTCGATCCGCGTCAGCTCGTTCCCCTCCTCGGGCGTGACGAAGGTATACGCCACCCCCTCCCGTCCCATGCGTCCGGTCCGGCCGACGCGGTGGACGTAGTCGTCGCAGAACTCGGGGATGTCGAAATTGATGATGTGGGAGATGCCTGTCACGTCGATCCCGCGCCCCACGACGTCGGTGGCGACCAACAGGCGAACCTGCCCGCCGCGGAACTGGGCCATCACCCGGTCCCGTGCCGTTTGGGGCATGTCGCCATGGATACAGCCGACGTCCGAGAGCCGCTTGGCCAGCCGCTGGTGGATGCGGTCGGTGCCCCGCTTGGTGCGGCAGAAGACAATCGCCTGCTGCGGTTTCTCCCGCTGGATCAGGCGGACCAGCAGGTCAAACTTCCGCTGCTGGTCGACGGTGAAGTAATACTGCTCGATCGTCTCCACCGAGATATCGGTGGGGGAAAAGTCCAGCTTCTCCGGGTCCTTCATGTAGCGGCGGGCGAGCCGTTCGATGGGGGGCGGCACGGTGGCGCTCAACAGCAGCGTCTGGCGCTCCTGCGGGCACCGGCGGAGAATCTTCTCGATGTCCGGCCGGAAGCCGATATCCAACATCCGGTCGGCCTCGTCCAACACCGCGCAGGCGACGTGCTGCAGGTCGAGCGTGCCGCGGGAGATGTGGTCCAGCACCCGGCCGGGGGTGCCGACGACCACGTCGGCGCCCCGCCGCAGCTTTTCGATCTGATCCCGGATCGGCTTGCCGCCGTAGACGGCCACGCAATGCACCCGCCGTCCGAGGGCCAGCTTCTGCACCTCGCCGTGGACCTGCACTGCCAGTTCGCGCGTCGGCACGAGGATCAACGCCTGCGGATTGTCCTGCGTCTTGCGCTTTTCGAGCCGCTCCAGGATCGGGATCACGAAAGCGGCCGTCTTGCCCGTCCCGGTGCGGGCCTGCCCCACGACGTCGAGCCCCTCCAGGGCGCGCGGAATCAATCCGGCCTGCACGGGGGTGGGGTACTCGTACCCCGCCGCTTCGAGCGCGGCGAGCATGACGGGAGACAGCCCCAGGTCACCAAATCCGATCGAGCGGTCGACGGTGTCTTGCGGAACCAACGCGGGCATCAACTTCTTTGTCTGGATCGGACTGGGGTCGCGACCGGCAGTCGCCAGCCGGGGATCCGGCAGGTGGCAGCAAAAGTGCCGGCAGGGGCGCCGCACACTGCGTAACCATAGCCAACGCACATACTTTGGTCAACGCCACCCCAGGGAAACGGGCGGAGCGCAAGCAATAGGCCGGCCCGCCCCGAATCCGCGGGGCGGCCGGCCTGTCTCGTTGTTTCCCTCAGTCGGCCTGGCGGCCGCGAGCAGCGCGGCGATTTACTTCTTGGCGGTGCGACCGGCCGTCCGGGTCGACCGCGTGGTCGTCTTGCGGGCGGTGGGCTTGGCCTTCGGCGACCGCTTGGTGGTCTTGGCGGCAGATGCCTTGGTGGTCGACCGCCTGGTCGTCCTCTTCGTCGTGGCCATGGTGATGGCTCCTCTCAAACGGGCGCCCGGCATTGCGATGCGACTGGATTCCCCAGGGGCGCCCCTGGAGGGGAAGCCGCGTGAGGGTGATGGCTGCTTGATCACGTCAAGCAACAACCCTCGGGACAACATCCTGAATCGGGAACCGCTCGCAGTTGGCGGCACGTCCCGTCCCAGGACCATTCGGTGCTACTGCTCTTTCCGAAGACGTTCGTCATCCGCCCACAGGTCCGGTCTGTCACGGCCACCAGGACTGCAGAGCCGACGGATGAGGGAACACAATTCCAACCGACTGCGCGCATTGAATCAATTTCTGCTCGGTGACGTCAAGATGAATTTTTCGCGAGTGCGGGCGGAGGTACTGATTGGCGACGACAATGTGTGATGCATATTTGTCGCGCGGGGCATCAGCAGAAGCACGCGCGACAACACGCGGCGCGCTCAGTGGCCAGGGCACGTGAAGAGACTCAGCGCGTGGGAATCGGGACGATTTCCGTACCTGAGGACCGGAGTACTGCGTACGGGGTACTGGGTACTGGGTGCGGAGTACGAGGTAGTGGGTACGTGGGTACTGGGTACGTGGTACGACCCAGGGTACCGACGACGTGTCGAAGGTGCGCCAGGCCCAGTCAGAGCAGGCGTGCGAGCGCTCCGGATCGCAGGCGACCCGCCGGACGAAGCGCCGGTTTTGCCTCGTGCGGGCGGAAAATGGCGACGTTTCGTCGCTAAGCAACCTTGCGTGATCCTGGGAGATACGGGACGGGCTGACCAGAGCGGCACCATCGTGGGAGGGCGAGGCACCTGCCGAGCCGGCGCGCTGAGCCGGTTCTCGGCTCGGCGGGAGCCTCGCCCTCCCAGAATCACGTAATGCCTATTCAGACCCCCGCGTCGTCGGCGTGGACGTAAGGCGCTGTTCAACAATAAGTCACCGAAATCACTCATCAGCCGCCGGGCGCTAGCCCGCGGTTCATCCGCGAAAGACCGCGGGCTAGCGCCCCGCGGCTGATCCACAAAACCGGTAGGTAATTGTCGTGCGGCGCCTAACCGTTCACGGGTCGGGGTCTGGTCCATTTTTCGGCCGATCAACTCGACCTCGCGGCTACGCGCTGGCCGAAAACATGGACCTGACCCCCTGGAATCAAGGAAAATTTTGCACCAGGCTGTGAACGGTTACGCGTGGACACGCAGGCCGTGGGCGTAAGAGTGACAGATTGACATGTCGCTTCTCCCGTCTGGCGGGGCCGGGCGAGGAATCGTCGACCGAGGTCGTGCTGAGGACGGTATAACGATGTCATGCCAACAGGGCTGGAGCCAGTCTGCACCGTGCTTGCCGCCGCCGACGTCCAGCCGGGGCGCGCGCTGCCGTGGCTGCGGGAGCAGCTGGGCCGGTTCGACGATGCGCAAATCGACCAGCTGCTGGAGTGGCTGCTGGTTCAGCCCCCGCCGGCCGCCGGATCGCCGCGCGACCAGCTGTGGGCCGGGCTCTTTATGGAACTGGCCGGGCGGTGGGCGGACAGCCGGCCGCCGGCCGACGGGGAGCCCCCAAGCATGGGCATCCGCCGCCAGATTGCCGGCCTCTACGCCGCTCTGGACCCGGCATCGCGGGCTCGTCCGGCGCTGCTGGAGGCGCTGACCGCCCGCGGCGATTTGCAGGAGTTTGCCCGGCTTGTGGTCGCTGATCCACCGACCGACCCGGCGACGTCCGCGCGCCCCTTTGTGCGGCTGTTGGGCCGGACCGGCTGGAACGGGGAGGACCTTTTCCCGGCGCTGCTGGAAGGCCTGGGCCAGCCCGCGGTCGCGGTGCCGATCCTGGAGCTGGCCAATTTCCTGGCCCGGGAGCGGCGCCTGGTGCCGCACCCCGCGAGTGCTCGGCGCCACGAGCTGGGACGGCTGCTCTCCGGCCTCGCCGGCGGGCTGGCGCGGATGCAGGACCTGCCCGACCCTGCCGCGGCGTCGGCCGACGATGTGTTGCGGGTACATGCCGCGGTCGACCTGGCCGTCGCGTTGTGCGATGCCTTGGGGCTGATCGGCGACCCGGCGCTGGCTGCGAAACTATACCCGGTGCTGGAACTGCAGCACCGTCGCCTGCGCACCGAGGCCGCAGCGGCCCTGGCCCGGTTGGACGACCAGCACGGGCGCGAGGTGCTGGCGGCCCTGGCGGCGGAGCCGATGACGCGGCTGCGGGTGCTGGAGTATGCCCAGCAGTTGGGCATCGAAGATCGGATCGAGGAGCGATTTCGCACGCCGCAGGCCATGGCCGAGGCGCGGCTGGCGGTGTGGCTGAGCCAACCGGATCAGCTGGGCATGCCGCCGGACCGGCTGGAGTTGGTCGATAGCCGCCGTCAATGCTGGCCTGGTTTCCGCGCGCCGGTCGCCTGCTACCTGTTTCGCTTCTCCGTCCCACTGCCTCACGCACGTTACGAGAATCTGGGGATTGCCGGTCCCATGGTCGGGGCCTTTGCCGGCGACGTGAGCGAGCTGCCGACGTCGGACGTCTACGCGGCGTTCGCCGGCTGGCAAGCCGATCATCCGGAGATCGCCCAGCGGGACTGCGCGGCGCTCGATCCGGAGACCCGTGAGCGGTGTGCGGCGCGGGTCCGGCAGCTCGAACAGTCCGGCTACGAGTCCGTGCGGCCGGTGATCTGGGGAGAGTTCTTCGGCCAACAGGCCCTGGTCGCCGCGGCGGTGCGCGGGGAGACGCCCGGGACAGCGATCGTCGGCGAGCAGGGGATCGACTGGATTGCGCGGGGCAATCCGCTGCGGCCGATCGAGCCCCCGCTGGCGTGGTCGATCGCCAAGGGCCGCCAGCTGCTGCGGGCTTTCAATCCTCCCGGTCAGGGCTGACGAACAGGTAACGGATCACACCTGAACAGGATTTCGTGATTCCGGGAGGGCGAGGCTCCTGCCGAGCCGAGAAGCCGTTGTACGCGCCGGCTCGGCAGGAGCCTCGCCCTCCCCATCGCGTGCCGTCCGGCGAACCCGTCGCGTATCTCGCGGGATGACTCAGGGTGAACGCGGGTGGTGATTCCACACAGGCTGGAAGCCGATGCCACAGGATTCCCGTCCGTCATCCCAGCCGACGGCTACGGGCTCTGGGGGCCGACACTCCGGGCCCACGTTTCGAGCAGCTGGAACTGGCGGCAAAAGTCGTTCTCCGTGACACCCAGCGGGCTCTTGAAGAAGCTGGCCAGGAAGGTGAGCAGCCCCCGCGCGCCGCGGCGCTGGGCCAGTTCGGTGAAGCGGACCAGGTCGAGCAGGAGCGGCGCGGCCAGCAGCGAGTCGCAGCCTTGCCAGGTGAACTGCAGGGTCATCGGCGTGCCGAGAAAGCCGCGGAAGTGGACGTGGTCCCAGGCCGTCTTCCAGTCGCCCAGGCTCTCGATGTACTCGATGCTGACCAGTGTCTGCGGGGTGTACCCGAAAATCTGGCTCAGCAGCCTGTCCTTGCTGATGACCTTGCTGGCCTTGTTGAGCGGATCTTCGAGCACCTTGCCGTCGAGGTTGCCGAAGATGTTGTGCCCCACCCAGCTCATCACGTGCAGGTGTCGCTGGGCGAACATCGGGGCCAGCACACTCTTGAGTAGCGTTTCGCCGGTCTTGCCGTCGCACCCCATGTGGCAGGTTCCACGTTGCAGGGCCAGTTGCTGGATCGCGGCGGGGGCCGCACCGACGGACGGGGTGAAGTTGATGTACGGGTACCCCGCGTCGAGGGCGGCGATGGCATAGAGCGAGCTGGCCGGCAGCGGGCAGTCGGGGCGCTCCAGCAGCGGGGCCAGCTCGCTCCAACGGGCGGGGAGTCCGGCCACGTCCAGCGGCGGCTCGGTCGAAGCGACGTTCACCACGATCAGCTGCCGCAGTTCCTCCTGCTGGACGAACGCGGCCATGTCGGCCTGCAGCCGCGCGACGGCGGTCCCCGGCGTCTCGTCCCGACTCCGCGCGTCGTCGTCGGCCAGCTGGGCGATCGTCGAGCCGACGTTCCACAGCGTTCCCTGGCGCACGCGCCGATCGATCTCGAGCAGTGCCGGCCGGGCCCGCTCGACCAGCTGTTCGTCCAGGGCGCGGCTGACCCGGCAGAGGGCCAAGGCCGCGTCCCAGGTGGAGACGGTGCGCACGTCGTGCCCGCCGATCACCAGGTCGCGCCAAGGGACGAACGGCAGGGCCGCGAACTGCGGCAGCTCGCTCACCAGGCCCTCGGTGCCGATCCAGCCGTGCTGGAGGGCCGTCAATCCGACCATCGACGTTGTGGCCACGCCCCCGCGGGCACCGACCAGCCAGATGCCGATGCGCGACGTAGCCATGCGCGTGTTCGCTCGCGTCCAGGAACCGGAAACGGTTCTTCCGGGGCGGGATGGTGGGCGGGTTGAAATGAGCCGCGGCTGCGGCAAGGACCCCGGGCGTCCACGGGGACTATCTGCAGGCAGCCCTCAAAGCTAGAGTATTCTGGCACGCGCCGACGCGGCGCGTCAAGCGGCGGCGCGCACCATGCGCGCGGCGACGCTGGCCGGTCGTGGGGGCGGCATCACGATCCGGGGGAAGCGACCCGCCAGGCCATTCATCCACGCACTCCGCGAGACGGTGCCCGCATGTTCGAAACTCTCGCCGTGGCTCCCCCCGACCCGATCCTGGGACTGATCGAGGCATTCCAGAACGACTCGCGCGCTATCAAGATCAACCTGGGCGTCGGAGTCTACCAGGACGAGCAGGGCGGCACGCCCATCCTGGCCAGCGTCAAGGAGGCCGAACGGCGGATCCTGGTGGGCGAGACCACCAAGTCGTACCTGGGGATCGGCGGGCATCCCACCTACGGCCAACTGGTCCAGCAGCTGATCCTGGGGGCCGACGAGCAGGCCGTCCGCGCCGGCCGGGCAGCGACGCTGCAGGCGCCGGGCGGCACCGGGGCCCTGCGCGTGGCCGCCGATTTCCTGCACCAGATGTTCCCGGGTACACGCGTCTGGTGCAGCCAGCCGACCTGGGCCAATCACCAGGCGATTTTCCAGGCCGCGGGCCTGGAAACAGCGACCTACGCCTATTTCGCGGCGGAGCGGAACGCCCTGGACTTCGAGGCGATGCTGGCCGATCTGAATCACGCGCAGACCGGCGACGTGGTGCTCTTGCACGCCTGCTGTCACAACCCCACGGGGATCGATCCGTCGCCGAAGCAGTGGCAGCGGATCGCGGATCTGGTGGCCGCGCACCGGTTGCTGCCGCTGGTCGACTTCGCCTACCAGGGGTTCGGTGATGGGCTGCAGGAGGACGCCGCCGGGCTGCGCACGCTGGTCCGCTCCGGCTGCGAACTGCTGGTCGCCAGCTCCTTCTCGAAGAACTTTGGACTTTATCGCGAGCGGGTGGGGGCCCTCACGGTGGTGGCCGGCACGCCGGGACAGGCGGAGGCGGCTGGGAGCCAGCTGCAACGCGCGATCCGTGCCAACTACTCGAACCCCCCGGCCCACGGCGCCGCCATCGTCCAGACCGTGCTGGAGGATGCCGAATTGCGGCCGCAGTGGGAGACGGAGGTCGCGGCGATGCGCGGCCGCATCCAGAGTATGCGCCGACTGCTGGTGGACACCATGCGGGGCCAGGGCGTGCCGCGGGATTTTTCTTTCCTCCGGGAGCAGCGCGGCATGTTCTCCTTCTCGGGGCTTTCACCCGAGCAGGCGGACGAGCTGCGCCAGCGGCACGCGATCTACATGGTGCGCTCCGGCCGCATCAACGTCGCCGGGATCACGCCCGCAAACGTGGGCCGGTTGTGCGCGGCGATCGCCCAGGTGCTGTAGCCGGCCCCTCAGGGATTTCTTGGCGCAGGTTTCCAGGCTGGGTGGGGAGTCACGTTCCCGGTTCGCTGCACATCACCCCTCGCCATGTGTGCTCCGTCGATTGCAAGGGTTCGGGTTCCGCAAATCAGCCGCGGGGCGCTAGCCCCCGGTTTTTCGCGGAGCAACCGCGATCGTGCCCGGACTATTCATCAGCCGCGGGGCGCTAGCCCCCGGTTGCCGCAAGAACCGCGGGCTAGCGCCCGGCGGCTGATCCGAAAAACCAGGTTGGACGATGCACTGGAATCGGCAAGGCGTCCAGCAGCCGCCCCTGTCAGTTCCGCCGGAGCGGATTGACGCGCTCCAGCCGCAGCAGCGAGCGCAGCGGGTGGACGGCGCCGCCGGGCTGACGCGTTGCCTGGTCGTCCGCCGGGGATTCGGCCGCGGCAAGCGGCCCGTTGGGCGACACGTACCGGACCACGCCGGCCTCGACCAGCCGCTTGGGGGCCAGATCCGCCTCGGGCGTGGTGGCGTGCTCCGCGGGTTGCAGTTGCGGTCCTTCCGCGGATGTCGCACGCAGCGGATGGCGGGCCACGCGGACCGCGGGCTCACCGGCGGATGCCGCGGTCTTGCCGGCAGGTTGGCTCGCGACCGGCTGGGGCGATGCGGGGCGCAACGACGGGGGCGGGGACGGGAGCGACTGGGCCAGGATCGACCGGGAGAGCGCGGGTTCCAGCGGCCGGGGCGCGGCGGCCCTGACCAGGGACCCCGCCGGGAGCGCACTCCCTTTCGACGCGGGCTCGGACACGGGGGTGAGCCCGGGCGCCGGCGGTGTGGCATGGGCGGGTTGCGCCGCCCGGCTCGGCGGTGCGGCGGACGAGAGCGCGGGGGCCGCAGCGACGCTCACGGGCCGAATCTCCGCCGGCGCGGGCTGGGCCTTGGCCGCCTCCGCGACAGCCGGCTGGGCGGGCGGCTCGCCCGGCTGGCGTGCGAGCAGCGAAAGCAGCTGTTGGGCCGCGCTCAGCGAAGGGTCTTGGGCCAGGGCCAGCTGCAGCTGACGGCGGGCTTCGTCCGGCCGCTGCTGGTTCACCAGGGCGAAGGCCAGGTTGGTACGGGCCTGCGCCTCGCTGCCTCCACCTTTCGTGAACTGGGCCAGCGCCTCGTCAATCCGGCCGGTTCGGGCCAGCAACATCCCCAGGTTGTTGTGGGCGCGGGCCAGCTGCGGGGCGACAGTCACCGCCCGCCGCAGGAAGGCCTCGCCCTCCTGCCAGCGCTGCTGCAGCATGTAGCTGTAGCCAACGTCACACAGCAGTTCGGCGTTGGACGGGTCCAACTGGAGCGCCTGCTCGTAGGTACGCGCTGCCGCCTCGAAGTCGCCGGTCTTGTCATGGACGACCGCCAGCCGGTGGTAGGCCGCCGGCAGGCGGAATGTTTCGGCCACAGACCGGTAGGCCTGCAAGGCCTCGGGCAGCTTGCCCTGCGTCTCCAACTGGCGCGCGACTGCCAGCTGAAGCTCGCCCTGCTCCGCGTTCTTCGTGCGGGTGCCGGCCAGCTGGCCGGGCAGCATTCCCCAGCGGGCCGCGCCGCCGGAAACCAGTCCGCCCGACTGCTGACAGCCGGCCAGCGCCAATACCAGCACACCGATGGCGAGGGCCTGACGATGGCCACCCATTGCGCGTTTCACGTGCGTTTCCTCCCGCTTGATCCGCGGCTGTCTGGCCGCGGGCCGTGATGATCATGCCTGTCCTGCGGTCGCGTTGTCGCAGTTTGCTTTCCGCTGTCCCGGCCCCGCCCGCTTCCGCGGCGGGGCCGCCGATGGCTTGTCAGCCGCCGAAGGCGCTGGTACCCGAGGCCGAGGTGCCGCTGCCGCCGCCTCCGGTGGCGCCGCTGAACCCGGCGGCGTTCGATCCCGAGGCGCTGCCGCCCGAGGACACGCCGCTGTTGGTCAATCCCACGCCGCCGGCCTGGGTCTGGCGGAGGAGATTCTCGTACACCAGCACCGACTCGATCCCGCTCACGCCGTGGGCGTCGGTCCGGCCGGTCACAATCTGCTCGAGCGTCACCGGGCATTCCAGCGCCAGCAGGGCTTCGAAGACCTGCGTGCGACGCTGCAGGTCCAACTCGTCACTGCCGGTGCTCTCGACCATCACCGGGAAGAAGTGGTACGGCAGCACCTTGGACATCTTTTCCACCTGCCGCCTGCCGCGGGGCGTGAGCAGCGCCGCATGCGGCCCCTCGGCGTCGTGGAAGTCGTAGGCGTAGAGCGCCATCTGGGCGGCCATCCCGTTGACGACCTGGGCCTGCATCTGGGCCTGGAGGAGCGAACCGAACGGTCGTTCACACCAGCCGTGCAGATAGCCCCAGTAATACTCGTGGTGCTCGCGACAGCCGCCCTGCGGGCCGCCCGAGAGGGCACCGCCGCGATAACCGATCGCGCCGCACGAGCGGCAGGCCTCGCTCGCGGCGGACGAGTATCCCTGCGCGAACGGCAAGCTGCCCGGCGCCACGGCGGTCGTTGCTCCCAACGGCTGTCCGGCCCGCGCGCCATCCTGGACCGTGAGCAGCAGGGCGCCGGTCAACAGCGCGGCCAAGGGGTGTCTCTTCCACATCGGTCTGGCTCCCATGCGTGTTCCTGAAGTTGCGGCGGACGGACGTCGCGGCCGCCTGGCGGGGCCGTGGCGCCGCCACCGTGGCTAATCCGAAAATCCCACCGGCCCGCACGTGTAACGCCGCTCGAACATCAGCCGCTCCACCGTGTGGGGTGGCCGGTCCCAGGCCGTCGTCGACCGGAAATCGCCCGGCGTGCGGCCCTCGATCCGGTTGAAGAAGTAGAGCTCCTTGTCGTCCGGGTCCTTCACCTCCATCCCCGGACCCGGCAGCACCTGGTCGGGACCCAGCGGTGCCACCAGGAAGGGCGCGACCAGCACGATCAACTCGCGCTCATCCCGCTTGTGCGAGGTGTTGCTGAATAGCGGCCCGACGTACGGCAGGTCACCCACAAACGGGAGCCGGCTCGTACCGGCATTCACGTCGTTCTGGAGCAGCCCCGCGATGGCCAGGGTCTGTCCCTGCCGCAGCTCGACCGTGGTCTCGGCGCGGCGGGCCAGCAGGCCGGGCACCGGATCACCACCCTCGACCAGCGTCGTCGAGAGCTGCTCGTCGATCCGGCTGACCTCGGGGGCCACGGTCAGACGAATTGTCTCGTCGTCCTGCACGTAGGGGACGAACTGCAGCTGCACGCCGAACTGCTTGAACTCGATCGTATTGTTGCCGGCACCGCCGCCTTGCTGAGCCACCGGGATCGGGAACTCGCCGCCCGCCAGGAAACTGGCCCTGTGACCGCTGAGGGCCATCAGGTTCGGCTCGGCCAGCACGGTGGCCACCGCGTTGCGCCGCAGGGCCTTGAGGGCGATGTCGACCTTGCCGGAGTCAAAGACGCCCAGGATCGTGGCGTCGGTCGTGTTGCCCAGCAGCGTCGAGATGAACGTCTCGCCGTCCGTGAAGATGATGTCGGCGCCGATCTCCCGGAGGGCCGTCCGATCCAGCTCGGCGATCCGC
>Ga0114938_1002654_pt1 | contig 11086 bp, 6 predicted proteins | sample AshMeaBigSpring_FD_88675 | JGI IMG/M metagenome (GOLD analysis project Ga0114938, IMG submission 88675) | Groundwater microbial communities from Big Spring, Nevada to study Microbial Dark Matter (Phase II) - Ash Meadows Big Spring | ecosystem: Environmental > Aquatic > Deep subsurface >...
AACGATACTACCTGATTTGCAATGAATACAGGAAGGCTTTTCATTTTGACGAATTGAAGAAATGTCAAATTGACCCTTCTCAATCAACAGGTAGAGTTGATCAATAATTCGATCCTGTTCTTCACGATTACAGGATACAAAATAATCTTGGAATTCTTTGAGCATATTCAAAATTTGGCACAAATTTTATACATTTTTTGGAACATAGCTAAAAATTATTACTATCCATTACTACCTATTTCTATTTTCCTCGGCCTTCTGTCACTCCCACTGCTCGCTACCGGACGGCTTTCTTACCTTTTTTTCGATTAGAGAAGCCTGTCAGTACCTTCCCGCACTGATTGTCTTCCGGCTTGGGTTTGGTTCCATTCATCGGGATTATTTATCTAAACAAAATTCATCCTTGTCCTGTTTCGGGGTAAATATAGGAAACTATTTTAAAATAAAAAAACACTTTTCCACCTAATAATGAAAAAAAAGGCATTCTTTAGAAAGAAAATAGATTTTTGTTAGAATGTTTTCAGATTTGGGGGGTGTTTTTATGGAGATTTGCGCTACCATCGGGGCAGGTGTTTATAGATACTATAAGGTATGGCTGTGTGGGATAAATCTGTAAGGGCAAGCTCGGCAGGTCCTTATATGTTGTAGGCTGGCGGCTAGGCCGGCTTGCCCTTGCCCGCTTTTAGCTTGCCCATCACTATACCTATTTTTATTTTTATAAGGGGCAAAAAAAAACCATCCTAAGATGGCTTTTATGTGGTCGGGGAGGTGGGATTCGAACTCACGACCCTCTGCTCCCAAAGCAGATGCGCTAACCGGACTGCGCTACACCCCGCACTAAATTATTTTTCCTAAAAGCGGTGAGAGAGGGATTCGAACCCTCGGTACACTTTTCAATGTACGGCAGTTTAGCAAACTGCTGGTTTCAGCCGCTCACCCATCTCACCCTAAAAGGTTGCTCAACAGATTTCCTTTTCCTTTAGGGACGGCAAAGGTAAATAATTTTTTTATCTTTTTACATTATGAATAAAAAAAATCCTGTATTTAGGAAAATAATTCTTGCAGGATAGAAGGACTGTGCAATGTCCCAAAATGATCTATATGGTAGCGAAAATAATCCAGACAAGCTCCCAGCAAGGTGGCTCGCATGGTTCTATCTCCACTGTATAGGGCAAAATTTTCCCATCCCGGTATAGATAATAGCTCGCTCAGTACGGCACTGCCTTCTCGGCTGAGGGTATATACAGAGGGCAAGTGTACAAATAATCCCTCCTTCCAGTCGAAAAATGGAAGCTCACTACTATAATTATTTTCCGGTCTTATCCCGGCATAATGCATCATTTTTATAACAAAAAACAAGGGCAAGCTCGCCAGCCCATCTTCTGCACTATCTGTTAAGATATATACCTGTTCTAAAAATTGAAATAATTCCGGCTGTGGCTCCTCCTCTTTGATAATATGGTTCAAAAACTCCAGCATAAACATGGTGATGGCTGAGCGACGTATCTCTAGATGTATGCGTTCAAATACCTGCTGCGGATAAAACTCTTTTATTCTAAAAAGCCCACTGCCCGTTTTCTTTTCATAGACCACCATATCCAGGATATGAAATCCCCGGAGTACCACCGCCTTATATTGATTTTTCTGGGTTCTTATCCCTTGTATCATATAGCTTCGCAGGCCCAGATCTTGGGTAAAAATCTTAAGTATAAGGCTGGTATCGCCATATTTAATGGTACGCAGGATGATGCCTCGTGTTCGTACTATCAGGAAAAGGGTTTTTTATGGGCAAAACTATTGCTTACTTCTCATCAAAGATAGGGCCATCTTATTGCCTTGTTAATATTAAAAAAAAGAGCCTTAGAGAAACCATGCTGGATAAGCCTACTTAGTTTACTACAAACACCTTAGTCACAAAAGATTCGGTGGCATCGGCATTATTGCACCAGATAAGATATACACCGGTGGCCACTCTTTCGCCGGAGAGACTGCGCGCATCCCAGATAGCCTGCCCTCCCAGTGCTGTGGTGCGAAATACCAGATTTCCGGTTACATCGGTTATGCGCACATCGGCGTTTTGCGCTAGTCCTTTTATAGCTACCGGGCCGGTATAATCCTGCCGCACCGGATTAGGATATACCCGTACCTCTTCAAAACTATGGGTGCCTAGGCCGGCATCGGATTGATATACATTTATGCCGCCATCGGTAGCTATATATACCTCTCCGGTTATTTGATCTATATCTATGCTGTATATCACATTAGAGAGGAGGGGACTATTTTCCATCGTAAAATAATGAATGGTTTGGTGGCCATCACTGCTGAGCAGAAAAAGGCCATTCGCAGTACCCACCCATTTTCTATTAGCCCCATCTACGGCTATGCTCAGTACAGACTGTCCGGCCAGCAGATAGCTGCCGCTACCATCTTCCCCTTCTAAAATGGGACGGCTGGCATCGCATCCGCCATCGAATATCTGATAGGGACAGTAGAAAATAGTGATGCCATCTTCTGTGCCGGCCCAGATCTCTCCCTCTAAGTCTTTGGCTAAAGCAAATACTATTTTTGTATGCAGTCCTCCCTTTCCCGCACCTACGCCTAAAAATACCGCCTGGTCATCGGCATCGCCCAGCGGATCGCTGCCGCTATCATACACCAGAATACCGGTTTTTACTAATATAGTCCACAGGCGACCTTCCTCATCGAGGATCATATTGCTTACATCATTATTGGGGGTGGTAGGGGGCAAGTCAAAATTTGCCCATTGTCCATCCGGGGTAATCACGGAGAGGGGCCTGTTCGCTGCAAAACTATTTATCCATAGATTATGATCATTATCAATGGCCATTCCGGTGATTCTAAAAGTAGTGCCATCGGCAGCGTGGGGTTGCAGGCCATAACCATCGGCAGTATGGCTTATGTCATTGCCGGAGAGGATCACTAATCCATTTCCATAGGACCCGAAATAGGCTTTATCTAGTGTGGGATCATAAGCGGTACAGGCTATATTAGACACGCCGTATAGGGGGCTATTATCATTAGGATTGGGATTATGCCAGCCGGTATCATCTCTATAAAAAAAGCCTTCATTGTTGCCGGATCCATAGTTCCAGGTAAGGGTTACCCCACCGGGAGCTACAAAGAGCTTATGGTCATACACTGCCACCTGTCGGCAGTTTGATGAGGGGGGCGCATCGGGGCGTATAAGGTCTATGGCCGCCCCATTTTGCAGCCTCACTAGACCGTGCCACACATCGGCAAAATAGATATCGCCATTAGCGGCGGTATAGGTTTCCAGAGGCCTGTCTATATAAGGATCTTCTATCTCCTCTACATGGCCTAGGGTATCTATACGAATAAATTTTGCCCCGCTTATTTCTTCGCCATCATAAGCATATAGAATGAGCAAAAGGCGGTCGTTAGAAGCATCTAATCGCTGGATCCTTTCATCGCCGGAAACCGAAAATATTTCTATAAACTGATCTTGGGCATTGCGCTTATAGAGTCTGGATTCGTCGCTAAAATAGTATTCATCATTAAAAAAAATGACCTGGGCATTTTCAAAAAGAGCAGGGCCGGTGTCTATCAGCTGCCAGCCCAGATAATTATCAAAATTAGCATCATCTAGATGGGTGCTATACAAGCCATTTTCGGTGGCGGCATATACAGTATTTCCGTTTATTACCAGATCAAATACCTTAATGGCCGATCCGGAGCTACCTAGGGTAAAATCTTCTTTAAACTCTCGTCTTTCTAAATCCAATAGCACGATCCCAAAACTGGTGGCTAGCCAAGCAGTATGGCCCCAAAAAACAATTTCAAAGACATCTTTTTCGGTGTAGATAAGATTGTTTTTTATGCCCGGCAGGTTATAAATAGTAGCCCCTTTTACCAGATCCAGGTTTCCATCTCGGTAGGCCAAAATGGTATGTTGGGTAAGGCTGTCGTAGCGAATGACTACCGGCTCTCGGCTGGTATAACCATCCAGATTAGAATAAGATTGCATCGTACGCAGATCCGGGTCCAGGCTAAAAAACCAGGAATCTGAGCAGCCGGCCAGGAGAAAGCCATCGCGCTCGGCCAGAGTAGTACAGCTTCTATAAGGCACTAATGATTCCCAATGGCCTATGGGACTCTGCGCCCGGGTGAGCACACTCATCACGATCATTATCCACCGGCTATAAGATGTTTTCAGCATAGTATTCATAGACGGCCATCGTTTTGTTTTAGTTGGATACGGGATAGTTTTTAATGAATGTACTGCTCCTTATCATCGGATCATAATAAATACATACCGTAGAGCACGCTCCTTTTTCTCCCATTTTGGGCAGTTTAGGGCGCAAAATAGGTAGATTTTCAAATCATTATTACCGGCTATTAATGGGAGGCGGATATTTTTTGACTTGTGTACAAAGGTAAACTGCTTTTCACAGTCTATTAATTTATTTTGCCATCCCTGCTTTTTTTACCTTTGCCAAAAAAATAACAATAGCCCCATCGCTTATGCCCGCTAAATACGCCGAATATAAAGTCCTGAATCTGCCGGAAATAGATAAAGAAATCCTTCGCTACTGGGAGGAAAACCGGCTATATAAAAAAAGTCTGGCCCTGCGCAGCGAAGGGATGCCATTCATATTCTATGAAGGTCCGCCATCGGCAAATGCCATGCCCGGCATCCATCATGCGATGGGTCGCACGATGAAAGACCTTTTCTGCCGCTATAAAACGATGAAGGGTTTTTTAGTAAATCGCAAGGGAGGCTGGGATACCCACGGGCTACCCATAGAGCTACAAGTAGAAAAAAACCTCGGCATTACGAAAGAGGATATCGGCACTAAAATTACCATAGAAGAATATAATCAGGCCTGCCGAGCTAATGTGATGCAATATAAAGATGTTTGGGATGATCTCACCCGCCGCATAGGATATTGGCTGGATCTGGATCACCCCTATATCACTTTTGAAAATGAATATATAGAATCGCTCTGGTATCTGCTCAGCGAGATGTATAAAAAAGGATTGCTCTATAAGGGCTATACCATACAGCCCTATTCGCCGGCTGCGGGTACTGGTCTTAGCGCGGCTGAGCTCAACTATCCGGGCACCTACCAAAATGTGAGAGATACTACCATCATAGCCCAGTTTAAAATAGCCCATACCCTAGACGAATTTTTTCTGGCCTGGACCACTACGCCCTGGACCCTTCCCTCTAATACTGCACTGGCCGTGGGAGCCCAGATCACCTATGTAAAAGTACAGACCTATAATCCCTATACAGGCCTACCGGTAAAACTTATCCTCGCCGAGCGATTGCTCGCTAAGTATTTTAATCCGGAAAATGAAAACCTCCCACTCACCTATGAAGCGGGCCAGAGAGAACTGCCTTATCGCATCCTCAGCTATCACCGGGGCAGTGAGCTCGCCGGCCTCCGCTACGAGCAGCTCCTAGCCTACACGCAGCCAAAGGAGGGCGATGCCTTTCGTGTAATTATCGGCGATTTTGTGACCACTGAGGAGGGTACCGGCATCGTGCATATAGCACCCAGTTTCGGATCCGATGACCTCCGGGTGGCTAAGCTAAATGGCATAGGATCGCTCACCCTGGTGGACAAACAAGGAAAATTTATAGACAGTGTATCCGATTTTGCCGGGCGATATGTAAAAGATTATAAAAATGAACCCAATTATGTGCCGGTAGATATAGACATAGCCATTAAACTGAAAAGAGAAAACCGGGCTTTTAAGGTAGAAAAATATGAACATAGCTACCCCCACTGCTGGCGCACCGATAAGCCTATCCTTTATTATCCACTAGACAGTTGGTTTATAGCCGTCACTAAAATAAAAGATGAGCTGGTAGAAGCTAATAAGCACATAAACTGGAAGCCGGCCGCTACCGGCAGCGGACGATTTGGAAACTGGCTAGAAAATGGGGTGGACTGGAACCTGAGCCGCTCCCGATTCTGGGGCACACCCCTGCCCATCTGGCGCACCGAAGAGGGCAACGAAGAAATATGCATAGGCAGTATAGCCCAGCTAAAAGCCGAGATAGAAAAGGCTAATCAAGTGCTGGGCCTAGCTCAGTCCCTGCCTGCAGATCTGCACCGTCCATACATAGATGAGCTATTTTTAGTATCGCCCTCGGGCCAAAAGATGAAGCGCGAAACAGATCTCATAGATGTATGGTTTGATAGTGGGGCTATGCCCTTTGCGCAGTGGCATTATCCTTTCGAAAAGGAGGATCTGTTTACAAAAAATTTTCCGGCCGATTATATCGCCGAAGGGGTAGATCAAACTAGGGGCTGGTTTTATACCCTCCACGCCATAGCCGGCCTTATGAATAGCGGTAAAAAACCGGAAGCGCGCATCGCCTATAAAAATGTGATAGCTAATGGGCTGGTACAAGATAAATTTGGCCAGAAGATGTCTAAGTCTAAGGGCAATGCCATAAATCCCTTCGATACCATAGATAAATATGGGGCCGATGCTGCCCGCTGGTATATGATTTCAAATTCTCAGCCCTGGGAAAATCTCAAATTTGATGAGGAATCGCTTGCCGAAAAAAGTCGCAGCTTCTTTGGCACCCTTTTTAATACTTATGCCTTTTTTGCCCTCTATGCAAATGTAGATGGTTTTCGCTCCCAGTATGCCCCTGTACCCCTAGCCCAAAGAGCAGAAATAGATCGATGGCTGCTGAGCAAGCTGCATTCCCTTATCCGCAGCACCGAGGCTTACTATGAAGACTATGAACCCACCTGGGCAGCCCGCGGTCTAGAAGCGTTTATGGATGATCTCAGCAATTGGTATGTGCGGCTGTGTCGCAAGAGATTTTGGAATTCCGTACAGCTCAGCGATAGCAGCCCGGAGGCTATAGACAAACTGGCCGCCTATCAAACCCTCTATGCCTGTATAGATGCGGTAGTAAAAATGATGTCGCCTATCGCACCTTTTTTTAGTGAATATCTTTACCGCGCTTATCATCCGGTAAATGAAACCAGGGGGCCGGAGTCTGTACATTTGTCGGATTTTCCCATTTATGATACCCGTCTCATAGACCCGGATCTGGAAGAGCGAATGAACCTAGCCCAGAAAATCTGTTCGCTGGTGCTGGCACTGCGCAAAAAAGAAAAAATTAAAGTGAGACAGCCCCTGAGGAAAATACTTATTCCCATAGATAATAAAGCCCAGCAAGAGCAAATAAAAGCCGTAGAAAATCTTATTCTCAGTGAAATAAATGTAAAAGAGATAGAATATGTATCCGATACCTCGGCCGTAGTATCTAAAACCATAAAGCCCGATTTTAAATCTCTAGGAAAAAAAATGGGGCCACGAATGAAGGAAATACAAGCCGCACTGCTAGACTTTACTGCCAAAGATATACAGCAACTAGAAAAAAATGGTAGCTATGCGCTTAATCTCGCCGGTGAAATTGTCGTATTAGAAGCAGAAGATGTACAGATCCAAACCACCGATATCCCCGGCTGGATCATAAATACGGAGGGAGGCATCACTGTAGCCCTCGATATCCAGATAGATGAAAAACTGTTAGAGGAAGGCATAGCCAGGGAATTTATAAATCGCCTACAGCGACTGAGAAAAGAAGCTGATTTTAATGTGACCGATAAAATTTCTGTGCTTGTGGAAAGTCCCTCTCTAATAGAACAGGCATTACTACATCATAAAGCCTATATTTGCGCCGAAACATTGACATCGGAATTTCTTTTTGTAAGAGATCCCGGAAATTTGGCTCAAATTTTGGAAATAAACGAAGTTAATCTTAAGGTCCTTATTTCAAAACAAAAATGATTGAAGATATGTTCGGTTCTAAGAAGTCCTCTGATTCGAATTCAGATTCTAAAAAGTCTGCTAAAAAGCCCGTTACTGCCCAGAAAGGGGCAGCTAAAAAAGCTATGGCCTCTAAGGGTATAACAAAGAAATTATCACCCATCACTTCCCCAAAAACTATCTCCAAAAAGACTGGCCAAAAGGAGGAAAAGCCGGAGGTAAAAACCCCCAAAACATCAAAAAAAACCAGTGCCTCTAAGGGTGTATCAAAGAAATTATCACCCATCACTTCCCCAAAAACTATCTCCAAAAAGAACGGCCAAAAGGAAGAAAAGCCGGAGGTAAAAACCCCAAAAACAGCTAAAAAAGCCATTGCTCCGCCAATAATTTCGGTTTCGGATACGAAAAAGGGTGATATAACCAGAAAAGTAAAGACAGATGCTTCACCTAAAACCAAACAAACTGTATCTAAACCTCGGCAGCAGCCGGCCACAGCAGAAAAGAATTTTTATAGTGATGCGGATCTTTTAGAATTTAAGGAACTCATAGATCTAAAACTTGCCGCGGCCAAGGAAGAACTACGGCTTATAAATGAGGAGGTCATACGCGTCTCAGAGATGGGAAGTGAAGATCGCCATTTTAATCCGGAAGAGGTATCGGGATCTATAGAAAGGGAACATCTCAGCCAGATAGCACTTCGCCAAGTACAATATATTCAGCATTTAGAGAATGCCCTCATACGCATAAAAAACAAATCCTATGGCATTTGCCGGGTAACCGGTAAGCTCATAGCCAAAGACCGCTTGCGGGCGGTACCTCATGCCACTTTGAGTATGGAGGCTAAACTTTCGCAGAAATAATGTCCGTCTCGGCTTATACTCCACATGATTAGGGAAGATTAGCTTAGTTTTACCCCTTAATTTTTTTTTTATTGAAAGGTAATTTTAGTATTGCATTATTGCTCATTCTTCTTATGATAGATCAGGCCTCTAAGATTTGGGTAAAGACGAATATGTTTAGTGGCCAGGAGATAAAGATCATAAGCCACTGGTTTCGTATTCATTTTGTAGAGAATAATGGAATGGCCTTTGGGCTGGAGCTGGGAGGGAGTATAGGCAAAACTTTGCTGAGCATTTTCCGCATTGTAGCCTCCGGCTTTATGCTCTATTTGCTTTACGGTATCATTAAAAAGAATGGCGGATGGGGTCTCATAATATGCATCGTACTTATCACTGCCGGGGCTATAGGCAATATCCTAGATTGTGCGTTCTATGGTCTTTTTTTTAGTGAAAGTCCAGAATATAGCCGCGAGGTAGCTACATTATTTCCTGCCGAAGGCGGATATGCCGGATTTCTGCACGGCAAAGTGGTGGACATGCTTCACTTCCCCATTTTTCATAATTATCTTCCGGAGTGGATTCCTTATTGGGGTGGGAAATATTTTGTTTTCTTTAGCCCTATTTTTAATCTGGCCGATGCTTTTATTTCGATAGGAGTTTTCTCTATCCTCTTTTTTCAAAACGAATTCTTTAAGGAATCTCCCACCCATATTTTCCCGCTGGGAAAATCCAGTTCTCCCATAGAAGCTACTTCTACTGATTCTTAGTGTTTACAAAGTATTTTATTCCTCTATGCTCGAAATAGCCGCTATCCAAAATAAGACGGAGAGAGCCGTACTTGCCGGGCTCATAACCCGAGATCAATCCGAAGAAAAATTAAATGAATACCTAGAAGAACTCTCCTTCTTAGCAGAGACCGCAGGAGCGATGGTAATCCGAAGTTTTACCCAGAGAATGGACACACCACATCCGGCCACTTTTCTAGGCTCAGGCAAAATAGAAGAAATAAAAGCTTATGTAAATAGCCACCAAATAGATCTGGTCATTTTTGATGATGATCTATCTCCCGCCCAGCAATACAATATAGAAAATGTAATTGCCTGCAAAATAGTAGATCGCAGCCGGCTCATATTGGATATTTTTGCTACCCGAGCCCAGTCTGCCCAGGCCAAAGCACAGGTAGAACTCGCTCAAATGCAATACCTCCTCCCCCGCCTCAAAGGTATGTGGACCCACCTAGATCGCGTAAAAGGGGGAATAGGAATGAGGGGGTCCGGCGAAAAAGAAATAGAGACAGACCGCCGTATGGTGAGAACTAAAATAGCCCAGCTAAAAATCCTGCTCGAAAAAATAGCTAAACAAAACGAAACCCAGCGCAAATCCAGAGGCGAACTCCTACGCGTAGCCTTAGTGGGCTATACAAATGTGGGTAAATCTACCCTTATGAATCTACTAAGCAAATCTGATTTGCTTATGGAAAATAAATTATTTGCCACCTTAGATACTACCGTGCGCAAGGTAGTGTGGGGTACTACACCCTTTCTCTTATCAGACACCGTGGGTTTTATACGCAAGCTGCCACATACCCTCATAGAGAGTTTTAAGAGTACACTAGAAGAAACCCGCGAATCGGATTTATTACTACACGTAGTAGATCTTAGCCATCCACAGCACGAAGAACATATAGAGGTGGTAAATATGCTGCTCAAGGAAATAAAAGCGGAGGGCAAGCGTACCCTACTCGTATTTAACAAGATGGATATTTTCGAAAAAAATCATTTTGACGAATTTATACCCGAGGAAGAAAAAAAAATCATTTGGGACGAGATAAAAGGCCAATATCAAAAACGCACCAATGGAAAGGCCATCTTTATTTCTGCCGTGCAGCGCACACATATAGACGAGCTGCGGGCTATGATTTTGGCTGAGATCAATGACCTCTACTGTATTCGATACCCTTATAAGACCGAATGGTACTAATGCAAACAAAAAAATGGATAGAGGCACGGCCGTGCATCCCAACAATTCCGTTTTATAGGTTTCGTTGCGTTTCCTCACGCAGCACTGTAGGCTTTGTTGGGTGTCCTCACGCAACACTGGTTTCGTTGCGTGTCTCCACGCAACCGCCGCTGATTTCGTTGCGTGAAAACACGCAACTCAACACGTCGGCAAAAAACCCCGAAGGGGTGGTATTATTATAGAAATTATAAAAAAATAAAAAATTGCCCAACAATTAAAACCCCGAAGGGGTGGTATTATTATAGAAATTATAAAAAAATAAAAAATTGCCCAGCAATTAAAACCCCGTAGGGGTGGTATTATTATAGAATAAATGCATTAAACATCACAGGCAGGAGTTGCGTGAAGACACGCAATTCAACACAGCGGCAAAAAACCCCGTAGGGGTGGTATTATTATAGAAATTATAAAAAAATAAAAAATTGCCCATCAATTAAAACCCC
>Ga0114938_1002655_pt1 | contig 11086 bp, 12 predicted proteins | sample AshMeaBigSpring_FD_88675 | JGI IMG/M metagenome (GOLD analysis project Ga0114938, IMG submission 88675) | Groundwater microbial communities from Big Spring, Nevada to study Microbial Dark Matter (Phase II) - Ash Meadows Big Spring | ecosystem: Environmental > Aquatic > Deep subsurface >...
CGATCGCACGTCGGGTGCGCATGGATCGAGAAGGTAGCGCCGGCGAACCGCTACCGACAGTCGGCCGCCCCCCGGTGGGTGAGCGGCGGTGTGGCTCGATCAGCCGCCGGGGAGCGTGGTGTCTGTGGTGCTCGACTCGATGGTGTCGAGGATCTCTCTGAGCGTGTCGAAGAAGGCGGGTACCGCCCATGCCAGCACCCGGAGGAACACGAGGAGGACGACCACCATCAGCGCCGTCCTGATCCAAAACAGGTAGCGATGGTCGGGGTCGAACACGACACGAAGGAAGGAGCTGACCGGGTCGAGGGCGCTGCGGGTCTGCGGCTGAGCCGGCTGGGTCGGGCGGGACGGCGCCACCTGGTCGACGGCGGCATCAGCCGGCACAACGGGAACGGACTCGGTCGGTAGATCGGCGAGCCGTACCGCATCGTCACCCCCGGCGGCGGATCCCGCAGCGACAACGGCCACTGCGGCCAGCTCCGGCTCCGGACCCGGTGCAGCCGGCGGCTCGGGGGAAGGCGTTTGTGCCGCGACCGGCGGCGAGGCGGCGACATCGGCAGGGTCGGCCCCGTCTGCGGCGTCGGGGACGCCTGCGGCGTCGGGATGCTCGCCATGACCGCCGGTGTCGGCCGCATCCGAGAACACCGGGCTCACCACGACCGCCGTCGCCTCATCAGCATCCGGGGACGGGGATGCCTTGGCTGGCTCAGCGACCCGGTGGGCGGCAGCCGCCAGCTCACCCTCATCGAGGTGGAGCGCTTCGGCGATCTTGGTGACGAACTCGTCGTTTGGCGCCGATTGCCCGCGCTCCCATGCCCTCACCTCCGACGCCGTCGTGTGGAGCCGGTTGGCGAGCTGCCCGAGCGAGTACCCGAGCGCAAGGCGGCGCTCATTGACGAGGGTTCCGAAATCGCGGCCGGCGGCCATGGTCACTCCAGAGGGGCGGTGCCGCAGGATATCCCATCTCCCGAGATGACCGCAGTATCGGCGACAGCGGCGGGGGACCGTTCGGCACGAACGCCCGGGTTAGCGTTACGGCATCGGCGGACGGCGAGTACTTCGTCGTCGTGAGCGACGAGATGCTCGAGCCGGGGAGCGGGTACCTGCTGACGGTCGAGTGAGCGCGACGGCACGCACCGGTGGTCGGATCCGGCGCGTGCCGCCGTGGCTTCGCCCGCCTCTGAGGCGGTGCAGGGCGGGCTCGCTCACGCAGCCCGTCCGCAGACCTCTTCAGCCGGTGGCGCCATCCCCCCGCAGCGCACGGATGGCGGCCCGCAAGTGCTCGATGCCGGAGCGGAGTGTGTCACCCGCCGTCCGCAGGTCGCTCCGGCCCTGCGACAGAAGCCGATCGGCGGGGTCCGGCCAGTCCGGCGCCGCCAGATCGATGACGCTCTCAGCCACGGGGTCGGCCACCGGCGCCGCCCTGGCGGCGTCCGCCATGGCGGCGTTCAGCAACCGCTGCGCCTCGGCCACGTCCCGGTCGTGGCCGGCTCCATCGATGATTGCCTGCACCTCGGCTCCCGCCTCTTCCAGCCGTCGGGCGACAGCCACGATCGTGTCGGAGACCACGACCTCGACGCTCTTGGGCACGACGATCAGGTAGATGCGGAAGTCCGCGGCTATCGACGCCGCCAGCTCGAGGAGCACCCTCGGGTCCGTCTCGGCGGCGATCTCACCCGCAAGCGCTTCGAGACCCGCCCGTGCGTCGCGGTAGTCGGCCAGCAGCGCGGCGGCGTGTTCCCGTGTCACGTGGTCAGACGCCTCGACCTTCGCAGTGAGCCGGTCCAGCGTCTCGAGCCTGCGGTCGATGGCAGCCAGAGCCGCGTCTTTGATGCGTTCCGCCACCGCGACGGTGTCGATGCGGTCATCGAACCGATCGATGCGGGTGGTGTCCTGCGGCTCGTCCTGGGCGATAGCCGCCGGCGCCGCCGCGGTGGCGAGCAGCCCAGCCGCCAGCGAGATCACGAGCGCTCTGCGCACGATGTGCTTCCTCATGGTGTGATTTCCCCTTCTTCTTCTGCGAAGCCCGCTTCGAGGCCCGCAATTGCCTGGTCGAGCTTGGCGACGAGCTCGTCGAGTGTCTGGTCGATCTCCCCGCCGACTGTGGGATCGAGACCACCGGCGGCGGGCTCGATGGCCGCAGTCGTTGTCGTCACGGTTCCGTCCTCCGCGGTCGGTTCGGGAGCCGTGACATCGCTCGGCGCCGGTGCCTGCCGCGCCGCAGTCGTCGCTGGCGACGCCGGATCCTCGGCCGGTGCCGGGCTCTGGGTCTGCCCGCTGCAGCCGGCCGCCACCACAGCGAAGAGCATCAGCGTCGCCGCCCGTCGCCTCATCATCAGTAACCTCCTGGTCGAGTTCCCTGCCAGGTTCCGATACGCCGATCAGAGGACCGTGATCACCGTGTAAAGGGTGTGTGAAGCCGCCGGGCCGGCAGCTTCACACTTCCCGAACATCCGCCCCCGAGACTGAGGACAGGCACGCTCGACGGGAGTGGCGAGGATGGCGACCAACAACCAAGGCACCGTGCTGCTCGTCGAGGACGAGGAGAGCATCGCCGAGATGCTCGCCACGATGCTCGAACGGGACGGCTTCCGACTGGTGCACGCACCAACCGGCGCCGCCGGCCTGGCTCGACTCCAGGAACGGACGCCGCGGCTCGTGCTGCTCGACCTCAACCTCCCCGACATGGACGGGGTCGAGGTGTGCAGGCGCATCAGGGGCACCTCGGACGTCCCGGTCATCATGCTCACCGCGCGCGACACCGAGATCGACAAGGTCTTGGGGCTCGAGCTGGGTGCCGACGACTACATCACCAAACCGTTCTCGCCCCGGGAGCTGCTGGCACGGGTGAAGGCGGTGCTTCGCCGCTCGGATGAGAAGCCCGACACACCGCGGATCATCGCGGTCGGCGGCTACGAGTTCGACAGCGGCAGGCGCGAGGTACGCACCCCGCAGGGGAGCGCCGTCCGGCCGACGGCCAAGGAGTTCGACCTCGGGTGGTACCTGGCCGAGAACCGCGGGCTCGCCCTGTCTCGAGCGCAGATCCTCGAAGCCGTATGGGGGTACGACTACTTCGGGGACACCCGGACGGTGGACGTCCACATTCGCCAGCTCCGCAAGAAGATCGGCGGCGTCCCCATCGAGACCGTATGGGGCGTCGGCTACCGGCTCGGGGACTGAGGACGATGCGAAGGCGGATCTTCTGGAGCACCGTCGGTGTCGCCGCCGTCGCCGTACTGCTCGCCGGCGTGATCGGCGCCGCCATCGGCCAGGTACTGGTCTCCAGGCAAGCCCGGGAGGAGATGGCACGGCAGGGAGATGCCGCCAGGGCGGTGCTCGCCGAGCAACTCGGCGAGGGCACGGACGCTGCAGGCCTCCTGGCCCGGCTGAGCGGACTCCGCGACGTCGACCAGGAGGCAGCCGTCGCACGGGTGGCCGAGCTGATCACCACCAGCCGGCGGCTGCTCGGCAACGAACTGTTCGATCTCGCCATCGTGGACCGCAACGGGCGCGTGACGCTCCTCGCCGGTCGGATCCCGGATCCCTACGGGTTGGACGGAAGACTCGTCCTCGCCGGTGAGGAGCAGTTCCTGGTGGCCGACGGCGAAGAACGGCTCCTGGTGTACGCACGCCCGTTGCTCGAGGAGCGACGGAGCGACACCGGACCGCGGCTAGCCGTCGTGGTACCCCGGCGGGCGGCCGTCCTCGACGTCGCCCAGCTGGGGCGGGCGATGCTCATCGTGCTCGGGCTCGTCACACTTCTCGCCGCGGTGGCCGCCCGCTACATCAGCAGGAGCGTCGCCCAGCGCCTCGACACCCTGGCAGACGCAGCCCGGGCACTGGCGGCGGGCGACACGACGGTGCGAGCCGACGCCTCGGGCAACGACGAGGTCGCCGTGGTCAGCGCGGCGTTCAACGACATGGCGGACGAGCTGGACGAGGCGCGGCTGCGCGAGCGCGAGTTCCTCGTGAGCGTCGGTCACGACCTGCGGACCCCGCTCACCACCATCGCTGGCTATGCCGAGATGCTCGCCGATGGCGGCACAGCGCCCGCCGAGACCGACCGGATCGCCAAGGTCCTCGGGTTCGAAACGGCCCGCCTGCGCCGCCTCGTCGAGGATCTGATGCAGCTGGCAACGCTCGAAGCGCGCGAGTTCACCCTCCATCCCGAGCCGGTGGACGTCACCGCCCACGTCGGAGAGCTCGCCGAGGGGTTCCGCCCCCGCGCTCGCCACGCTCGCATCACGCTCGAGGTGGATCTGGTTCCGACAGGGCTCGTCACGATCGACCCTGATCGACTCGCCCAGGTGACAGCGAACCTCCTCGAGAACGCCCTGCGGTACACACCCGAGGCGGGAACGGTCCGGCTTTCGGTCGCCCCGGCGGGCGACGGGATCGCCGTGACGGTCACCGACAGCGGCGGGGGCATCGACCCTGCCGATCTGCCGCATGTGTTCGAACGGTTCTACGTCGCCCGCCGCTACCGACGGGTACGCCCCGAGGGATCCGGCCTGGGGCTCGCCATCGTCAAGCAGCTCGCCGACGCCATGGGTGGGACGGTGGCGGTCTCGTCGGTGTGGGGCGGCGGAACGACGGTCACGGTAGGCTTCCCGACCGGCTGAGTTCGTTGCCTGTCCAGGCCTTCGTCGCCGAGACCCGCGGCTGCGAAGGCTCCGTTGGCCGCTGCCTCGGCGGTGAGGTCCCATTCGGTCGGGTTGAACGCCCTCCAAGCCCTACGAACCACCCCGACTTGATACAGGGCTTCTCGTGTCCGAAGCGCCCGGGTGTTGCAACGCAACGGCTGTGCGTGCCGGAGGGCTACACCGGCGAGGTCCGCCGGCTGGCCGGTGCCCGCCGCGAAGCATTCATCGTCCCGCCGACACGGCGCCATCGGCTCTGGCGGGCCGACTTCTCCGAGTTCGAGACCCTCGCCGCCGGGGTCTGCAACCTGGGAGGGTGGTCGACTATTGGGCCAAGGTCAACCTGGCCTGTGCCGTGTCAGTGACCAAGGGCACCCGGGACGCCCTCGCCTTCTTCGAAGCCGCCCCCGCCGAGGTCGAGGCCCTGCGTCGTGATCGAAGTCCAGGGCTGAAATAGCCCGAAACGACGGGCGTCGCGGAGGCGGACGGGAATCGAACCCGCCAGGGCGCTCTCGCACCCTCAACGGTTTTGAAGACCGCGGGACCCACCAGGCATCCGGACGCCTCCGCCGGCCAGCGTACACTCACCGCGGGACAGCATCCGAGAGCGGGTAGTTTGGAACCGTTGACGAGAGGACATGGATGGCCGAGACCAAGCTGATGGTGTGGATCGACCAGGACCTGTGCACCGGCGACGGCATCTGTGAGGAGATCGCCCCGGACGTCTTCGTCGGTCGGGCCGACGGGTTATGGGTCGTCAAGGAGGAGTCGTCGCACTTCGGCGCATCGTTCGTCTTCGACGGCGCCGCAGGCGATGGGCACGGTCCAGACGGATCCCGGGGTGTCGCCAGGGTCCCGGACGCCCTCGTCGCCGACGTCGTCGAGGCGGCCACGGAATGCCCGGGCGAATGCATCATGATCGAGCCATACGACGCGGCAATCGTGGCAAACCGCGGCGTGTGACGGGCCGGCGCTCGCCAGGACCGCTCGTCAGGACGTGATGTACTGCTCGAGCTGCTCGATGAGGAAACGCTGGTCCTGGATGACGGCCTTCACGATGTCGCCGATCGAGATCACGCCGAGCAACCGCTCCCCGTCCATGACAGGGAGGTGACGGATGCGACGCTCGGTCATGAGCGTCATGCACTCTGTCACCGAGCTGCTTGGCGACACCGTGTGCACCTCGGAGGTCATGATCTCGCTCACCGCCGTATCCCGGGAGACCCGATCGAGCAGGATGACCTTGCGGGCGTAGTCCCGCTCCGAGACGATCCCGACGAGCCGGTCCCCTTCGACGACGACGAGCGCCCCGACACCCTTATCGGCCATGACCTCGAGGGCGTGGTAGACGGTCGCATCCGGGGCCACCGACCACACGTCCTTCCCTTTGGCGGCGAGCACGTGAGCCACGGTGGTGCGCATCGATCTCCTCTTGTCACGCTCCTGTCAAACATACCATCGTGCCCGCTTGCGGCGAGTGGACGTCGTGTGCCGACCTGCTTTCATGCAGCCATGACCGATAACCGAGGAGACGGGCGCAGACGGCGCCGCCTCACGGCAACCGTCACCGATCTCGAGGTCACCCGCCAGCGCGCCTACCTCGTCGGGGTGGTGATGCGTACCGAGACGGTGGTCGACGCCGAAGCGAGCCTCCACGAGCTCGGCCTTCTGACAGATACGGCGGGGTCCGACCCGGTCGAGGCGACGCTGGTGCGGCGGGACCACCCCGACCCGGCGACCCTGATCGGCAGCGGGAAGGTGAGGGACATCGTCGCGGCGGTGAAGGCGCTCGACGTCGACGTCGTGGTGTTCGACAACGAGCTCACCCCTGCGCAGCAGCGCAACCTGACCACCCGGTTCGAGGTCGACGTGGTCGACAGGGTGGCGCTCATCCTCGACATCTTCGCCCAGCACGCCACGAGCCGGGAGGGCATGGTGCAGGTGGAGCTGGCGCAGCACCGCTACCGGCTGCCCCGACTGCGCGGCCGCGGTGTCGAGCTGAGCCGGCTCGGTGGTGGTATCGGCACCCGCGGCCCGGGCGAGACCAAGCTGGAGACAGACCGGCGGAGGATCCTGGAGCGCATCTCCAAGCTCGAGGGCGAGCTGCGCCACCTCGCCAAGGCGCGGGCCACCCGCAGCAAGGCTCGCCTCGGGTCTGAACTGGCGCTGGTGTCGCTCGTGGGTTACACCAACGCCGGCAAGTCGACCCTGTTCAACGCCATCACGGACGCCGGAGTGCTCGTCGAGGACCAGCTCTTCGCCACGCTCGACTCCACCGTCCGCCGCACCGCCCTGCCAGACGGGCGACCGGTGCTGCTGTCCGACACCGTCGGGTTCGTCCGCCGCCTCCCCCACCAGCTCGTCGAGGCCTTCCGCTCCACCCTCGAAGAGGTCAACCAGGCGAACCTCCTCCTCCATGTGGTCGACGCCGCAGACGAGAACCCGGACGGCCAGATCGAGGCGGTGCGGACCGTGCTGCGGGAGATCGGAGCCAGCGCCCTCGACGAGCTACTCGTGATCAACAAGCTGGATATCGCCGATGACACAGCGGTCGGGCGGCTCCTGGCGCTGCACCCTGGGAGCGTGGCGGTCTCGGCGGTATCGGGCGAGAAGCTGGACGAGCTCCTCGAGGTGGTCGCCGCCCGGCTCGAGGGGGCGACGATCGAGGTCGAGCTCGTCGTCCCCTACCCGAGGGGCGATGTCGTGTCTGCCATCCACGACGCAGGCGAAGTCATCGCCGAGGAGCACGTCGCCGCCGGGACCCGTCTGGTGGTGAAGCTCCCCAAGGAGGAGGCCGACCGGTTCTCGGCCTACGCCTGAGACTCGCCACCCTCAGAAGACGTCGACCACGTTGCCGCCTGAGGCCTCGGTCTGTGCCGACGACGCCTCGACTTGATTGCGACGTGCCGCCGCCACCGGCACGAGCATCGCCGAGACATAGACCACCTGGATCACCAGGGCGGCGATCCCGGCGGCGGCGAGACCCACCTCCACCGGGATCAGCGGAACCACAGGGACCAGGGCGCCGAGCACCCATGCGATTTGAAACATCGTCTCGCTGTTGGTGAAGGCCCGGCCACGGGCCTCGACCGCAATGCTCGACTGCAGCAGGCCGTCGAAGCCGAACTTGGCTGTGCCCCAAGCAAAACCGGCGGCGCCGGCAAGGACGGCGGCGGCAGGGAGCCCGAACACCTGGGCCGCAACGAAGGCGGCCGCCGCCTCGACCGCCAACCCCATCACCACCATGGGCTCCTCGGACATGTGCCGTTCCAGCGTCGGGCTGGCAAAGGCGGCGAACACGAATCCCAACCCTGCGGCGCCGAGCAGAGCGCCGAAGTCGAGCACCCCGGCGTCGGCGTCGCGGAAGGCGAAGGCCACGAGCAGCAGCAAGAACCCGTTGAGGAAGCGGACACCTGCCGTGGCAAACCTGGCGAGCCGGACCGGTCGCGGGCTGACGGCGGCGTGGCGTCGACCGGCCCCGGTTGCCGCGGCGGCGTGCAGGTCGATGGCCGGCAGGCGGCGGGCAACGACGGTCGACCAGGCGTATGCCACCACCGCTCCGAGCAAGGCGATCACCGGCAGGTCGAGTGCGATCGAGAGGCCGCCTATGGGCAACGCCGCCAGCGTCCCAAGCATCCCGAGCCGGGACATCTCGGCGTTTGCCGCCACAAGCTCGAGCGGTCGGTCGAGGATGACGGGGAGGACGCTGCTGCGGCTTATGCCGAACAACCGGGAGAGCACGAGCAGCCCGAAGGCGAGTGGGAACAGGGCGACCGAGCTGGTGAGCACGATCATGGCGATGACGACGAGGCAGCGCAGGGCGACGCTGAGCACCAAGCCCCCCCGATAGGCGACGGGGAAGCGCTCGTAGGCCCTGCCGAGCACCGGACCGAGCACGGCAAATGGCGCAAGCGTGAGCACCAGGTAGAGGGCGACGTTCTCACGGGCCTCTGTCGAGGGAACCGAGAAGAAGAGGCTCCCGGTGAGCGCCATCGCCACAAGCGTGTCGCCGGCGACCGTGCCGGCCGAGGCGCTCGCCAACCGCATGAAGCCTTCGCCGCGACCGGAGAAGGCTTCACGGAGACGGGAGGCGACGAGCCCCGCCGAGGCGGCGGCGGCCCCGGCCAACCGGGACGGTCGGCGCCGCACGGCCGGCGAATGCTCGCTCACAGCGCCAACGTAGCGCCGACCACGGGCTCAGCCGCCGGTCGCAGGATGACCGAGGTGTCGCAGCGCCGCCCGGATGGTCTCGGCGGCGGCGTCCAGCCGCTCCGGCGCCGGGCTGGGGTCGGCGTTGGCGAAGTCGAGATCGCCAAGACCGTTGATCGGAGTCACATGGATGTGCAGGTGGGGCACCTCGAGACCGGCGATCATCATCCCCACCTTCGCCGGCTGATAGGCGTCCTGCAGTGCGGTGCCGATGATCCTGGCCACCTTGACGAGGTGGGCCATGAGGTCGTCGTCTGCATCGAGCCAATGGTCGACCTCGTGGCGGGGCACGACGAGGACGTGGCCGTCTGCGAGCGGGTTGACCGAGAGAAAGGCGACACAGCGCTCGTCACGCCACACAAACCGGGCCGGCAGGTCGCCGTTGATGATCATGCTGAAGACCGATGCCATAGATGGCAAGGTAGCCTCTCCCGACCCGGCCCGTGCGTCGAAGGTGGGTCGGGATGACAGCCTTCCCGCCGTCGGCTTAGGTGAGGCCAGCCCACCTGAGACCGGGCGTGTCCACGAGGACGGCTCCGCCGCGGCCTTGCGCCTACGCTCACGGGACGCGGCAGGGAGTTGCGGGTGACTGTGGCAGTGATCGGAGCCGGTTCCTGGGGGACAACGGTGGCGGCCATCGCCGCCAGCCACGAGCCGACGGTGTTGTGGGCACGCCGTCCCGAGCTGGCCGCCGCCATCGCCACGGGTCACGAGAACCCCGAGTACCTGGCCGGTTATGCCCTCCCCGAGACGCTGCGGGCAACGCCAGACCTCAGCGAGGCGGTGCGGGACGCCGAGGTGGTTGTGATGGCTGTCCCGTCGCACGGCTACCGGGCGGTGCTCGCCGAGGCGGCGGCGGCGATCGGCGACGCCGTCCCCATCCTCAGCCTGACCAAGGGCATCGAGCAGGACACCCTGATGCGGATGACAGAGATCACCAACGATCTGCTCCCCCACCACCGCCCGGACCGCATCGGCGTGCTCTCAGGGCCCAACCTGGCGGGCGAGATCATGGCCGGCCAGCCGGCGGCGACCGTCATCGCCATGGCCGACGACGACGCCGCGACGCGGCTCCAACACGTCTTCATGACCCCGAGGTTCCGGGTCTACACCAACCGCGACGTCGTCGGGTGCGAGGCGGCTGGGGCGCTCAAGAACGTCATGGCCATCGCCGCCGGGATGGCCCACGGTCTCGGTTTTGGGGACAACACGCTGGCCTCGCTGATCACAAGGGCGCTCGCCGAGCTCACAAGACTGGGCCGGGCCATGGGGGGCGAGCCGCTCACCTTTGCCGGGCTGGCTGGGATGGGCGATCTCATCGCCACCTGCACCAGCGCCCAGTCGCGCAACCACCAGGTCGGCTTCGGGTTGGGTCAGGGCCGGCTGCTCGATGACATCGTGAGCGAGATGAGCATGGTGGCCGAAGGGGTCAAGTCGACCAGCGGGGTGCTGGCGCTGGCCGCCCGGTACGGTGTCGAGATGCCGATCGCCGAACAGGTCGGCAGGGTGCTCTACGAGGGCAAGCACCCGGCCGTTGCCGTCGCCGAGCTGATGACGCGCGTCGCCAAGCCGGAGCATTAGCCGCCGGGACGGGGAAACGCCCTCCTGGCGTCCTCGCAGCGTTCACGGGCCTCGCAGCCGTCGAGGTGGTCGTTGACGATCCCCATCGCCTGCATGAAGGCGTAGGCCGTCGTCGGGCCGACAAAGGTGAAGCCCCGCCGCTTCAGCTCCTTCGCCATCGCCCAGCTCTCCGGTGTCTCGCTCGCCAGCACCGGCGTCGGTGTCGACGGCTCGAACCGCCAGAAGAACGCACCGAGCGACCCGTGCTCGGCGGCGAGATCGACCGCTCGGCGGGCGTTGTTGATGGTGGACTCGATCTTGCGGCGGTGGCGCACGATGCTGGCGTCGTCGAGCAAGCGAACGACGTCCGGCTCCCCCATCGCCGCCACCTTCTCGTAGTCGAAGCCGTTGAAGACACGGCGGAAGGCGGGGCGTTTGCGCAGGATGGTGAGCCAGCTCAACCCCGACTGGAAGCCCTCGAGGCACAGCTTCTCGAAGAGCAGGTGGTCGTTGTCGACCGGCATCGCCCACTCGGTGTCGTGGTAGGCGACGTAGTCCGGGGCGGAGTCGCCCCACCAGCACCGGGCCACCCCGTCATCTCCGACGATGACCCGGAATTCCACGGCTACTCGACGCCGCCGAGGGCGTCGTGCTGGGCCCGGCGGGAGTGGTCGAGC
>Ga0114938_1002657_pt1 | contig 11081 bp, 13 predicted proteins | sample AshMeaBigSpring_FD_88675 | JGI IMG/M metagenome (GOLD analysis project Ga0114938, IMG submission 88675) | Groundwater microbial communities from Big Spring, Nevada to study Microbial Dark Matter (Phase II) - Ash Meadows Big Spring | ecosystem: Environmental > Aquatic > Deep subsurface >...
CTTCCTCGATCTAGCCGCCGGTCTCTATCGCCTGAATCTCGTCGACGTCGGCCGTGAATGGCGCCGCGGGCTCGACCGTCCCGAAGACGCCGCGGTAGATGCCGTCCTCCCACCATTCGAACTCCCACGTCACGGTCACCGAACCGGCGAACGTCCCGGGGCCGGTGATCGACGACGAGTCCGTGTACGTGTGGTGGCAGTCCGACTCGGCGTCTGATGCACCTGGCGTCCACGGCGTCCCCGGCCCTGAGCACACCACCGAACCGCCATCACCCATCACCCACGTGACGTGCTTCGGCGTCGCCCGCACCGTCACCGAGATGCCGCCCTGGGAATCGGAGTCCTCGAGCGGTGCCCAGGGATAGGCGTCTAGCCATAGCCAGGTCAGCGCCTGAACGATGAGCGTGTCAAAGTCTGGGACGGTTGCCGGGATCGGAGTGGGCGGGCGGATCCGGGCGGCGACTTCGTCGCGGAGGTCCTCCGGGTCGGGTGGGTCGACGATCAGGAGCGGAAACATGTACGAGGCCCACGCGCCGTCGACGCAGATCCAGGCCACCCAGATCTCGTTGGGTGACGGAGGCGGCGGCATCGACTCGGCCAGGATGTTGGGATCCCACGCCGCCCGGGCCACCAGATCCCACAGCGAGCACGGCGGCGGCTGCGAGGGCGTGGGCAGCCCGCTCGGATCGACCAGGCAGTTCTTGTAGACGAGGCCCTCCTGGGCATTGGCGGAGGCGACGGCGACGCACAGCCGGCCGTCCTGTGCTGCGGCAGGCGCCGGGCGCAGCACAACGGCGCTCGCCATGAGCGTGGCGAGGGCCAGGGCGGCTACTGCGAGGTGAGCTGCCCGAACTCGCATTGCACGTTGGCGGCGTCGCGAAGCAGGGCCACCTTCCATCGTCCCTCCTCCATCGCTAAGAACGTCTGCCGCACGTCGCGTTGATCAGGGACCACCTCCAAGATGTCCGACCGCCGCTCTCCCGTCGCCAGGCCGAAGGCGCCCCAATCGTCCGGCAGCGCCTGACAGTCGACGATCACCGCGGTGCCGAGCCCGTACTCCGAGAGCTCCGGATGCGTCTCCGGCCGGCCGCGCAGCGCAGCGCCCTCGTCGGCCATGCGCTGGGCGAGGTCTCTCAAGAACTCGGCGGTCCCGCCGGCGGCAACCTCGGCGATCGTCGGGCTCGCCGGATCGGGCGGATCGAGGAACTCCGGTCGGCGATCCCAGTACTCCTCATAGGCAGCGACGATGGCCTCGATCGTGGTGGGGTCGAGATCAGGCGGGACGCAGTGATCGCTCACCGTCTCGACGGACTCGACGAGCCAGTCAGAGTCGGACCTGGTGAAGGTGACCAACTGCCGATCGATCAGGATCTGGTCGAAGGGCTCGACGCCGATCCCGTCAGGGTCGATCGGCTCTCCGACCTCGCGGACGGCGGTGCACCCCTCCCACGTTGCGGTGTCGCCATCGACGTTGATCTCCAGCGGCGTCGTCTCGAACTCCATGGAGACGATCCACCCGGTCCCGCCCGCCGGGTTGACCCGCTCGGCGGCGATCGCGGTGCGCACCCGAACGGCCAGCGGCGAGACAGCAACAGCCTCGAGCCCGCCGGCATCGATGGGATCACTGACCCGTGCGAGGGCCCAGGCCTCGAGAAACGCAGTCCACGCGGCATCGACGTCCGGGGTCTTGTCGATGGGAGCTGCCGTCGACGTGGTGCTCGGCGCCGCCGTCGAGGGCGAGACCGTGGTGGGGCTCAGCGTCGTGTCGGCGGGGATGGTGTCGGCGGTCGAGTCGTCGCCGGAGCATGCCGCTGCCAAGGCTGTGATCCCTACCAGAACCGGGATCCACCGGGGGCGCATGCTCGTCGTTCCTCCTCACCGACGCCGGGGGGCGCCGCTGCCGGGGCATTCTTGCACCCGATCGCCGACTTCGGCGGGGCGTTGTATGCCAATGTTGACAACTCCTGCGGATTCTCTCCTGCAGATTCTATGGTCAGCACGACATCCTGTTCTTGGACACCGAGACTGTAGAGCAGCGGTACCGATCAGGCAACGGCCCTTGGGGAGGCTACCTGACCGGCCATGCCGGCGGCCCCTGGCCTCACACTCGACAGTGCTTGGCTGCGTCGGGCGCGTCGTCATCGACGCAGGGCGGGGGGCGCAGGGTGGACAGCAGCTGAGGGGGGGCAGGGCTCCGATGCTGCCGGCAGGGGGTCATCCTGCGAATCGCCGGAGCGGTGTCCAAGAACCGCTGGGGCTCGCGCCCATTACACAATCAAAGGAGAAGCCCACTGAACGCTCCGTCCCCGACGCAACAGGATCGCGCCAACTCGCGCGATCGCCTCGCGCGCAGGGGTGCTTGTTTCGCTCGGTGCACGTCGTCTAGCCTCGTCCGCAGGAATTACACGTGTGTAAGTATCCCGGGAGCTAGCCATGACGACGACACAAGCCCAGATGAGCGCTACCGACGTGACCTTCCGGCTCGCACAACGCAACGTCAAGGCCTCGCGCGATCGAGTAGCTCGTCTAGCCGACGCGATCTGGGGCCGCTCCCCTGGCGACACTGGCCGCCACCGCCGATTCACGGAGGAGCAGGTCGATCAGCTCGCCGTGGCCTGTCGGCTATCCGACAGCGGCCTCTCACGACACGATATCGCACGTGTGATGCAGAACCCCTCCGTTGCCGCGGAGAGGATTCTCGCCGATGCACGAGCGATTGTCCGAGAGCTACGTCAGCTCGACGACCTAGAGACCCAGAGCGCCTGAGGAGGGGGCGCCCAGAGCTCGCACAACTGACTCCGAACGCGACTCGAGGCCCTGTTGCCGCAGGACCCCGAGGAAGTTGATTGAGATATGAACTCAGAACGCAACCCGAGCGTATCAGATGCGCGCGGACATGTGAAGGATTTCGGCCGTCTGTCTGATCTGCACCCAGACGGCTTCAGCCATGTCCCCCGCGCGCTGCTGCGTCACCCCGAAGCCCAGGCTGTTCACATCGGCGTCTTTGCAGCGATTGCTGAGACCGCTCGCGGACTCCCCCAGCCCACCGGCGGGCACCGATGGCTGGCCGCTGGCGTTTCTCGAGCACGCCTCCACGAGCTGACCGGCATCCGCAAAGCCGACACCCTCCGCGCCAAGATTCGGGAGCTAGAGGCATGGGGCTTCATCTTGGAAGTCCGCCGTCCCAACGCCCCGTCAGACTTCGAGATCCTGCCGACGGCAATCATGGCCGGCACTCAGCACGCTGATGCTGCGCCGCACCATCATTCCCTGGGATTACCCGTCGAAGGGGCAGTCCCGGTCGCACCATCGCCGCACCAAGGGCACACCACGGCGTCTGGACAACCCGCTGACAGGGCACTCCGGGCTGCACCAACGCCGCACACCGGTGGCAGATCGTACCCCGGAGTACCCCGTCGGCGGGTACTCCGGGACGACGAGGCTCCGTGGGCCACGTTTGCACCGCCCGTCGATCGGCCCCCCGCACAGCCCGAGCACAGGACCCCCGCACCACCCGCTGATCGGGCTCTCCCCTCCTATACAGACAAAAGACCTGATCAGAATTGCTGGTGCGCCCAGCCGCACCCGCCATTCGTTACGCACCAGCAATACATGGTGTTGAAGAAAACGAGCAAGCGTCGATTCGTCGACGCTGCGATCGGAGAAGTTGCCTTCCGGCTGGGCAATCCGTCAATCGCGACCGAGATCCGGCAGCCGTACACGATGGTCAGGAACATCGCCGAGTGCTACAGCGATCGCTGTCGTACGAATCACGGAGATCTCCACGGCGAGCGCGCGCTCATGTACCACCGCGGCCGCAGAGCCGACGTCGAGCAGCTGCTCCGATCCAAGGGTGGACCAGACCCCGACCCTGGCTCGCTCGGCCCGCTGCAGTCCATTCTTGACGAGATCTTTGCCGAGTCTGCAGCGGCTCTCGGTGATGAGGAGCGCGGAATGGACGAACGACGAGCGCGCTACATCACAGCTCTAGAACAAATGCAGTAGGAGGAGAAGCGCCGATGACCACGACGCTGAATCGCCCTCCAAGCGAAGTGGCGCTGGCGAACGAGGAGGCGGAGGCATCAGTGCTCGGCGCGGTTCTGCTCTCTCCGATCGATGGAGCAACCGAGGCCGTGGATCTGCTTCGACCCGCAGACTTCTATTGGCCGGCCGCTCTCACCAGGCTGGCGTACGAGAGGTTCGACGCCGTTGGCACTCGGTCGAGGAGGCGCATGAGGAACACGACGACGACGCGCTCGAGCTCACCTGGTGCACGGAGACGACTCGAGACCGTGATCGGGTCAATTGGTTCGTTCGTCGTCGTACAAACACACGACCGCCTCGAAGACGGCTTCGTGAGCCGGCGATGCGACGTCAGCTCATTCGGGCAACCGCGGCAATTCGAGGTCTGGCTGAGAAAGCAGACCTCCTCCGCCTTGATCCGTCGAGCCGCCGCCACGGGATCTCGCAGCATGCGGGCGGAGTCCTCCCGGCTGGCGCCACCCTCGCTGGGACGGGCCGGTCCTCCGGGCTGGAGAGGCACGCATCGAGGCGCTGCGCCGCATCCCAGACGTGACACAAGCTCTGAGCGCCTAGAGGAGAGGCGCACCACCCCCACTTCGGAGTACCAGACCGAGGTCGAGGCGGACCCGAAACCAACCCAGGAATGCCAAAAGGCCCGGTACCAGCGGGCCTTCGGACGAGAAAGAGTATGGAGACTCTGCGTGTTGTGCGGTCACCATAACATCCCCGCGCGATCGCGGGAAGCATTTCGCGCACCCCGCATTCGTCTCGTGATCGAGGTGAGCGATGGGTGACGTGAGCTACCTGCCCGGCCAGCCCGACGACGGTACGTCGTCGCGCCCCAGCGCAATGTTCCCCGACGGGTTCTCGCTGACCCCGCTGGCCTTGCGCGCCCACCCCCACGCCGATCTGGCCCTCATCGGTTTCTACACCCGCCTCTGGGAGTTCGCCGACCACCGCACCCGCCGCATCGACGGGCTGAGCCTCCGCGACCTCGCCGCCGCCCTCCTCACTCCCCGCTCCACTGCCGCCCGCTACCTCGACCGCCTCATCGACATGGGATTCATCTACAAGGAGGACCGTGGCCGGGGCCGGGGCAACAAGGCCAGCTACATCCTCCTCCCCAAGCTCATCGAGCACTCCCTCACCCCCTCCGGGAAAAGTCCCACGGAACCGCACCTACCCGGAGAAAAGTCCCACGAGATCGCACCTAGTGAAGGGAAAAGTCCCACCAGCGGGACGCACCTTGGCCCGGAAAGTCCCACCAGCGGGACGCACCTGGCGCCCACACCTCTTCTTAGAGACAGAGAGGAGATTGAAGAGCAGGTGCGCACCTCGAAGATGGACCGGTGCAAGCGGTGCGCAGACGCGCACCGGCATCTCTTCGATCCGACCAAGTTCGCCAATGCCCGCAAGCGGTTCCAGCGGACCGTCGCCGCAGCAGCGTTCGTCCACGTTGTGTTCCTCACCGCCCACCCCGGACCCACCGGCGCCCCGGCCACCCCGTGGGGTCTGCTCTACACGATCGCCAAGTGCTACCAACTCCCCCACCGCGGGGAATGCGCCCTCGAGCACTGCCCCCACGGCGAGGCGGCGCTCCACAACCACCGCGGCCGCCGCCAAGACGCCCACACCACCGCCAAAGCCGCCCACGAACGCCGCACCACGGCCCCGACCGGACCTGTCACCCAACTCACCATGGCGCTCGCCGACCATCTCGCCATGCCCGTCCCCGACGACCTCGACACGCGCCGCCGCACCCTGATCTCCCAACTCCGAGCGATGGAGGACGCCACCCCATGACCCTCACCACCGACCGTCCCCTCACCGCCCCCTACAGCCATGAGGCGGAGACCGCCGTGCTCGGAGCGTTGCTCCTCTCCCCCGACCTCGCCGCCACCGAGGTGCTCGACATCCTCGATCGGGCCGACTTCTACCAGCCGAACCACCAGCAGGTCTACGAGGCGATCACCGACCTGTACGCCCAGAACCAGCCCATCGACGCCGTAACCGTCAGCAACCGGCTGCGCACTCTCGGTGTCTTCGACCGTGTCGGTGGAACCTCGTATCTCGTCGGGCTGCTCGACGACGTCCCCACCGCCTCGAACGTCGACTACTACGCCCGCATTGTCCGCGACCACGCCCTGCGACGCGCCCTCGGCATCGCCGCCCTCGAGATCCGGCGGGAGGCCGCCGACCAGACTGCCGAGGTCGCCGCCGTCCTCGACCACGCCGAACAGCGGGTGTACGAGATCGGGTCCCGACAGGCCGGCTCCCGGGCCAGGCGGGTCGGGCCCCTCCTCACCGACGCCATCGAGGCATTCGAGCACGCCGAACGCTCCGGGCTCTCCGGGCTGCGGCTCGGCTTCGCCGATCTCGACCGCAAGCTCGGTGGTGTGGCCGCCGGCAACCTGGTGATCCTCGCCGCCCGCCCCAGCGTCGGGAAGTCGGCGCTTGCGCTCGGTGTCGCCCAGCGGGTCGCCGCTCACGGAGCGGCGGTGGCGTTCTTCTCCCTCGAGATGTCCCAACGTGAACTCGTCCAACGTCTCGTGTGCGCCACCGCCCGGGTCGACTCGGAGCGCGCCAAGCTCGGCGAGCTCGCCGACAAGGACTGGCACAAGCTGACCCAGGCCGCCGAGAAGCTCCACGAGCTCCCCCTCTACGTCGAGGACACTGCAGGGATGACGGTCACCGAGCTGCGCGCCAAGGCCCGCCGAGTGGCCCGCGACGCCGGCGGTCTTGGGCTGATCATCATCGACTACCTCCAGCTGATGACCGGACGGGGCGACAACCGGGAGCAGGAGATCGCTTCGATCAGTCGCGGGCTCAAGGCCCTCGCTCAGGATCTCGATGTGCCAGTGCTAGCCCTGTCCCAGCTCAATCGGGCCGTCGAGGTGCGCGAGAACAAGCGCCCCCGCCTCGCCGACCTTCGCGAATCGGGAAGCCTCGAACAAGACGCCGACATCGTCATGCTGCTGTACCGCGACGAGTACTACTCCCCCACCACCACCACCGACGCCGCCGGCAAGGCCGAGCTCAACATCGCAAAGCACCGCACCGGCGGCACGGGCGTCGTCAGCCTTTCATTTCAGGCGAGCTATGTGGCGTTCGAGGATGCGATCGACACCGACCGAGGTGCTGGCTACTCGTGACTGCCAGCGCCGACGTTCTCACGGGCGGCATGTTGGCCCTTGCCAGTACCTGGCGTCGTCGATCATTCAGACCTCGTAGGCGTAGTGCGGCACGCTAGCTTTGGCAGTTGCGGGTCGCGAGGAATGTGAAGGAGCGCCCGGCTGCGGTTTCCGATCTGGACATCGTTCCGAGGGCGCGAGGATCGGCGGTCAGCCCTTACTGGGTAGCGACCGGGTCACAGCGGGGGATGTCTCCGGTGCAACCGGGTCACAGACCGGTCCAGCCCGGTGATTCTCAATACCCAGTCCAAGGTGCTCACTGGCCCGGCTTCATATCAGCCTCTGCTACACCACGACCTATCCCCAGGCGGGTTGATGGCAAGCCGGGACTTGGGCGAGGGCCTCCCGCCGAAATCCCCGGGGTTGCTCTGACCCTGGGCTATGGTGCGGCTGCTGGCGCCGACGGATGCGTTTCGGAGGGCTGTCGACACCCGAGGAGGGAGTCCAGTTGAATGCGAACGTCATCGCCGTAGCCAACGGCAAGGGCGGCGTCGGCAAGACCAGCGTCGCCGCCAATCTCGCCGGCTTGGCCGCCCACAGCGGCTGGGACGTGCTTCTCGTCGACCTCGACCGCCAGGGCAATGTCGGCTCCGATCTCGGCTACCTCGGCTCGCCGAACGACGACGGCGGGCGCGCGTTGTTCGACGCTCTCGTGGATCGCCGCCCGCTCGACGTCCCGCTGCGCGGCGTGCGGCCCCGCCTCGACGTGGTCCCGGGTGGCGACCACACCGGCAATGCCGCCGCCGTCGTGGCATCGCTGCTGGCCGACATCGAGATCCTCCGGAACCTCGAACGAGCCTTGGCGAGTGTCGCCTCGTCGTACGACCTGATCGTCCTCGATTGCCCGCCGGCCGGGGGAGTGATGGTGGACCTTGCGCTCGCCGCCGCCCGCGGGCTGCTCATCCCGGTGCGCCATGATGCCGCCTCACTGAAGGGACTCGAGCTGATGGCCCGCCAGTACCGCAAGGTTCGGGGGCACCTGAATCCCGACCTGCAGTTGCTCGGCGTCGTCCTGTTCGGGATCGGGCGTAGTGCCACCGCCATCCGCCAGGAGGTGCGGGCCACGCTCGAGGCGTCGCTGGGGGAGTTGGCGCCGGTGTTCGACACGGTGATCCGGTTCTCCGAGCGGGCCCCGTACGACATGCGTCTGGAGGGGAAGCTCGCCCACGAGTATGAGGCGGCCGCCGAGGCGGCTCGAACGGATCGGCTGGCTGCGCTGCACGCCGGCACGCCGGGGGAGCTGCGGTCGATGCCCCGCTACAGCCAGACCGCGGGCGGGCTCGCCGAGGACTACATGGCGCTCGCCGACGAGGTGCTGAGCCGGTTCCGTGAGCTGGCAGGCGCTGCCACGACCGAGCCGGAGCTGCAGGAGGTAGCGCCGTGACCGACCGCCGCCTCGACGTCCCCAAGCCGCCCCGGCCTGCTGCGGTCACACCGGCGGAACCGGAGTCCCCGCCAGCGCGCCGTCTCGACATCGATGTCAGCGGCTTCTCCGACGGAAACGGATCGACCGACGTGATCGACCCCGAGGTGCGGGCCGCCCTGGCGAAGGCATCGCCCGAGCACGCGGAGCGTCCCAAGGAGCGCCCAGCCGACAGCAAGCCGAAGTCGTCGCGGCCGAAGAAGGCCGCCAAGGCGAAGCCCGAAGAAGATGATGAGCCGAAACTGCGACGGAAGCGCAATGCACTGTTGCCGCACCGTCTCGTCCCTGCGCTGCGTGACCGCGCCGCCGACGATCAGGTGCCGCACGGCGAGGTGGTCGTGGATGCGTTCGTCAACCACATCGACGCGGTGCGTGCAGAGCTCGAAGCCGACCGCGGCGACGAGGAGCGTCGTAAGAAGCTCGGTCTGCCGCCCCGCCGCCGCCGCCAGCCGCGCCTCGGCGAGGACGAGCTCGAGCGGCGGGTGCAGGTGGGGCTGTACATGCCGACCCAGGCGATCGAGGTGATTGAGCAGGCGGCGGGGCAGTTCGGCACCAGCTGGTCGTACCTGGTCTCCCTGCTGCTCGATCGCGAGCTGGCCTGATTCCTCCCGATGTTTGCCCGCAGAACCAGCGGTCTCATGCCTGGACTGCCTGGCTGTCGTGAGTGATGCCTCGGCCGCGGGTTTCCTGGCCGTGATCGCTACGGTGTCGGCGGGCTTCGGAGCGGTGTGGCCGTTCTGGTTGAGCAAGATCCTGGCCGCCACCGGTGAGCGCCCGAAACCGACGGCGACACCACTGGCGCTCGAGGAACAGGGCCGGGAGCTGGATGAGCTGCGCACACCGGCGCGGGTGTATGTGGTGGTGACGGGCGCCGTCATGCTGGCGATGGTGATTGCCGCAGCGGTGATTCTGCGAGACGCCGTCGCGGGGGAGCCGTGGACATGGGCACGAGCCACAGTTCTCGGCACCGCGCTCGTCTGGGTGGTCCTCGGCGCCTGGCTGATCTCTCGCTGCCGGCGGGTCGAGACGTACGGAAGCATGATCGACCGCTGGACCGACACTGCGGGCCGCGACCGGCCTCGGGAAGGCGACGGATGAACCATACCGTAGACGGTATATATACTGCGTGGTATAGTCGCCGACGTGGAGTGCGACGCTGATGGCGCTCCGCGACGATTGGGCTCTCAGCTCTGCCGAGGTGGAGCGATGGCTCAACGACTTGAACGACGACGAGTTTGCAGCCGTAGGAGGCTTCATCCAGTGGATGCTCGCTCACGACGGGGTACCCGACGGTCGCGCGATTGTCGCGCTGCCGGGGGACGACGGGTACCTGCGCGCTTTGCTGGTTCCCCGCAGCGACGAGACGTGGGCGTTGACGTTCTACGTGTCGGAGGCTCGATGGGTGATCCTGCTGACGGCGTACGAGTTGGTGGGGGAGGGGCACCCGGAGGAGCAGGTGCTTCGGGCGATGGGTGCCATGGAGCGGGCGAAGGCCGCTGGCGACGACCCGTCGGTACTGGTGCCGGGCCGGTGAAGGAGGTGCGCGATGGCAGCGAAGTCATGGGCTGAGTTGAAGGCGGCGCGTGAGCGGCGCACCGGGCAGCGGCTCGAGGATGCGCCCGGGTATTGGCGGACGATGGTGTCGTTGACGACGGGGGAGGCGATCCGTGCCGCTCGTCTCGAAGCAGGCCTGACACAGGAGGCGCTGGCTGAGAAGATGGGGACGAGCCAGCCGCAGATCGCCCGACTCGAAGCCGGGCAGACGTCGGCCAAGGTCGAGACCCTCGCTAGGGTGGTCGACGCCACCGGCATCCCGCTCGTCTTGGTGCCGGCCCACCGGGGTGAGGTCTGGGTATCGGCGGCAACGAGCGACAACGTGGTGATCGACCTACGAGAGCCCGAAACGGTCCTCGACCTCCGTCCCGCCAAGCCGGCTCCCGCGCCCGCCGGGTCGGGCCCGGCGGCGACGCCGCCGAGCCTGCGGTCGAGGTCGGCGAACGTCCACGGCGAGTCGCAGAAGGCGCCGGGGCGCCGGGTGGTGTCGTAGAGAGTGAGGGACGGGCGCCCTGTGCCGAGTTCGAGACCGACCGCCGCGACGAGAAGCGCCGCCAGAAGCTTCGGTCCGGCGCCGCGTCGTCGAAGCCAGCCCCGCCCTATAACGAGGACGAGCTCGAGCGGCGGGTGCAGGGGTAGGGCTGTACATGCCGACCCAGGCGAGCGACGTGCTTCAGCAGGCAGCGGGGGAGTTCGGCATCAGCTGGTCGTACCTGGTCTCCCTGCTTCTCGATCGCGAGCTGGTCTGATTTCTCGAGACTGCGTCGTGTCAACGGTCATCTGGATCTGCCCGGTGGCGGACAGTGGAGCTGCCCAGGGACGGCCAACAGAACTGCCCGGTGATGGCCGGGTGTTCTGCCCGGTGGGTCAGGTGGTCAGTGGTCTCACCC
>Ga0114938_1002659_pt1 | contig 11078 bp, 6 predicted proteins | sample AshMeaBigSpring_FD_88675 | JGI IMG/M metagenome (GOLD analysis project Ga0114938, IMG submission 88675) | Groundwater microbial communities from Big Spring, Nevada to study Microbial Dark Matter (Phase II) - Ash Meadows Big Spring | ecosystem: Environmental > Aquatic > Deep subsurface >...
GAAGCCGAAGCCCATGATCGCCAGCCCGGTCGCCAGGCCGCGGCGGTCCGGGAACCACTTCATCAGGGTGGAGACCGGTGCCACATAGCCCGTCCCGAGCCCGATGCCGGCGACGATGCAGGCCAGATAGAGCAGCCAGAGACGCATCCCATTGTCCGTGACCAGGCTGGAGGTCACGAAGGCCGCGCCGAAGAGACCGACCACCCAGAAGATCGTCGAGAGGATGCCGGAATAGCGCGGGCCGCGCTTCTCGACCACATGCCCCATCACGGCTGCAGACATGCCCAGGACGAAGATGGCCAGCCCGAAGGGCATGCCCGCCTGGAATTGGCTCCATCCGAAGGTCTTGATGAAGGGATTCTTGAAGACGCTCCATGCATAGACCGAGCCGAGGGAGACGTGGATGCCCACGGCTGCGAGTGCGATCAGCCATCGGTTCTTCAGCGGGGTGGTGTCAGGGAAGGGCTTGTCTTGATTCATGACTGATTCTGTATCCAAAAAAGCTCAATTAATCCGCGTTCGCCTTCCCATTGGCATCGGTGGAGGCGAATCATCCCTCCCTATTCTGCACACACGGCATGGGCTGAAGGCAAGTTATAAGTGTCAGTCAATTCATTATGATATGTCTTTGTATGTCTGGCATCTGGACATCTGGTCATATCGTGAAATATGTCGCGAATTGAGGTGATGTTAATGCGGGTATTTGCCCCATTGATGGCCGGCATCTTCTGGAATGGGTTATGCGGGGGCCGCTGGGCATCATTGGTGTGATCATATGCCCGTGTCTGCAAGTGGCTACGCCCGGCTCCGTCCACATGGGCTAGAATCTGGGACACCCTGGATGCGCCCTGGCGCCCCTGGAGTGCCTCCACGACGTGGACTGACCATGGACTCATGCACCCCTGGCGGTGAGGAGATCGATTATGACTGAGACGGGCAAGGTGCATTCGGCCGGGATGCACGTCCATCGCGGAGAGGGCTGTGAGTGTCTCGCGGCCGATCTGGCCAGGGCCGAGGCGATCCTGGCGGAGCTGTCTCCTGTCGACCCGGGGGATCTCATCCCCCTGCTGCAGCGCCTCCAGGAGGCCTACGGCTACCTGCCCAAGGAGGTGCTGGCCGAGGTCAGTGAGCGCACGGGCATTCCGCTGAGCCGGATGTACGGGGTCATCACCTTCTATACCCAGTTCTCCACGGAGCCCCGGGGGCGCCACACCATCCGCTGCTGCACCGGCACCGCCTGCCACGTGCGGGGGGCCAAGGATGTGGCGGAGGCCATCCTCCACGAGATCGATGTCGAGGCCGGGGGCACCACGTCGGACGGCCGCTTCACTTTCGAGAACGTGGCCTGTCTGGGGACCTGCTTCCTCGCGCCCGTCGTCATGGTGGACGAGGAATACTTCGGCCAGCTCACGCCCGCCAAGGCCAGGGCCATCGTGAAGAACTACGCCTGAAGGAGCCGGCCATGTCCGAGTCGCGCATTGCGAATCCCAGGGAACTGACCGCCTTCCAGGAGAAGGCCCTGGAAGAGGGTGGGCGCTTCCGGGCCAAGGTCCTGGTCTGCAGCACCGGCTGCCGGGCCCTGGGCTCCGCGGCCATCAGCCGCGCCTTCCACGAGAAGCTCACCGCCGCCGGGCTGGACCGGGAGATCGAGGTCCTGGAGACCGGCTGCCATGGCCAGTGCTCCCGGGCCCCGCTGGTGCTCATCGAGCCCTTCGACTACCTCTACGGTCCCGTGAGGCCGGAGGATGTGGACGAGATCATCCAGGTGACGCTGATGGAGGGGCGGCCTGTCGAGCGCCTCTGCGAGCAGCGCGCTGGGAGGGTCCATGCCACCCGGGGAGAGATCCCCTTCTTCCACGGGCAGGTCCGCGAGGTCATGAAGGACTGTGGCCGCCTGGATCCCCGGCGCTTCGACCAGGCCATCGCCCTGGGCACCTACCAGGCGGCGGCCAAGGCCCTGACTGCCATGACGCCTGAGCAGGTGATCGCCGAGGTGCTGGGCGCCGGGCTCAAGGGGCGCGGCGGCGGTGGCTTTCCGGCGGGCATGAAGTGGCAGTTCTGCCGCAATGCGCCGGGCGAGGAGAAATACCTGATCTGCAACTCCGATGAGGGCGATCCCGGTGCGTTCATGGACCGGGCACTCCTGGAGGGCGTGCCCCACCAGATCATCGAGGGCATGATCATCGCCGCCTACGCCATCGGGGCCACCAAGGGCTTCGTCTACGTGCGCGCCGAGTGTCCCATCGCCGTGGAGCACCTGGACATCGCCCTCAGGGCGGCCCGGGCCCACGGTCTGCTGGGCAAAGACATCCTGGGCTCCGGTTTCGACTTCGATATCGAAGCCCGCATGGGCGCGGGGGCCTTCGTCTGCGGGGAGGAGACGGCCCTCATCGCCTCCCTGGAGGGCCAGCGCGGCACTCCCAGGCCCCGCCCTCCCTTCCCGGCCCAGAGCGGCTACAGGCAGAAGCCCACCATCATCAACAACGTGGAGACCCTGGGCAATGTCCCCCGGATCATTGCCCAGGGCAAAGAACGCTTCGCTGACCTGGGCACCGAAGGCGCCAAGGGCACCAAGATCTTCGCCCTGGCAGGCAAGGTCCGGAACACGGGCCTGGTGGAAGTCCCCATGGGCATGACCCTGCGGGAGATCGTCTACGAGGTGGGCGGCGGCGTCCTGGATGACCGCCCCTTCAAGGCGGCCCAGATGGGCGGACCCTCGGGCGGCTGCGTTCCGGCCGAGTATCTGGATCTGGCCATCGACTATGACTCCGTGAAGTCCGTGGGCGCCATCGTGGGCTCCGGCGGTCTCATCGTCATGGATGACACCACCTGCATGGTGGACATGGCCCGCTTCTTCATGGGCTTCGTGCAGGAGGAGTCCTGCGGCAAGTGTCCTCCCTGCCGGGTGGGCACCCGGCACCTCAAGGACATCCTGGAGCGCATCTGTGCCGGGCATGGTCGGGAGAGCGATCTGGATGAGCTCGAGCGGCTCGGCCGGGAGGTCATCGCCGGGTCCCAGTGCGGCCTCGGCCAGACGGCCCCCAATCCGGTCCTCTCCACCATCCGCCACTTCCGGGCCGAGTTCGAGGCCCACATCCGTGACAGGCGCTGTCCGGCGAAGGTCTGCCAGGGACTCTACCAGCTCGTGATCGATGCGGAGAAGTGCATCGGCTGCGGCATCTGCGCCAAGAACTGCCCCACGGCGGCCATCTCCGGAGAGAAGCGCAAGCCCCATGTCATCGATCAGGCGGCCTGCATCAAGTGCGGCGTGTGCAACGAGAAGTGCCCCTACGCGGCCATTTCCAAGGTGTGAGACGGAGCCTCTGATGATGGAAAGCACTGAACAGGTTCTGTTGAACATCGATGGCCGGGACGTGGCGGCCCAGGTGGGCTCGACCCTGCTGGATGCCGCGCTCGCCGCCGGCATCCACATCCCCCACATCTGCCACGACCCCCGGCTCACGCCCACCGGCGCCTGCCGTCTCTGCCTGGTCGAGATCGAGGGGGAGCGGGGCTTCCAGACCTCCTGCACCCGGACGGTCGCCGCGGGGATGAAGGTCCGCACCCAGACCGAAGGCGTCCGGGCCTCCCGGAAGAACACCCTGGAGCTGCTCCTCAGCGAGCACTGCGTGGACTGCCTGACCTGCGACAAGGACGGCGACTGCCTCCTCCAGGACTACAGCTACGAGTACCAGGCGGATCGGGACCGCTTCCCCAACATCGCGCCCAAGGCGGGGGAGCCCAACTACACCACGGGCAGCCAGGCCTTTGAATACGACCCCTCCAAGTGCGTGCGCTGCCAGAAGTGCGTGCGCTACTGCCAGGAGGTCCAGATGGCCGAGGCCATCACCATGACCAACCGGGGCGGGAGCATCGAGGTGAGCACGGGCCCTGGGATCGCTCTCAATGACAGCTCCTGCGAGCTCTGCGGCGGCTGCGTCAACATCTGCCCCACCTCGGCCCTCTATGACAAGCAGGCCAAGGGGCTGGGGCGCTCCAAGGACCTCAGGAAGGTCCGCACCACCTGCACCTACTGCGGGGTGGGCTGCCAGCTGGATCTGAACGTGAACACCCGCCTGAACCGCATCGTCCGGGTCACCAGCGAGGTGGGCTGCGTCCCCAACAACGGCAGCCTCTGCGTGAAGGGCAAGTATGCCTTCGACTTCGTCCACTCCCCCGAGCGGCTCACCACGCCCCTCATCAAGGAGAACGGTGCCTTCCGCGAGGCCACCTGGGAGGAGGCCCTGGCCCTGGTCGGCAGGCGCATGGGCGAGATCCGGGACCAGCACGGTCCCGAGGCCATCGCCTTCCTGAGCTCCTCCCGCTGCACCAACGAGGAGAACTACCTGATGCAGAAGCTGGCCCGCGTGGCCGGCCGCACCAACAACATCGACCAGTGCGCCACCACCTGCCACGGCCCCTCCGTGGCGGGCCTGGGCGAGTCCCTGGGCTCCGGGGCCATGACCAACGCCATCGATGAGATCGAGGATGTGGACACCCTCTTCCTCATCGGCGGCAACCCCACCGAGGCCCACCCGATCATCGGGCTGGCCATGAAGAAGGCCCTGCGCAAGGGCGCCAGGCTGATCGTGGCCGACCCGCGGGACACCTGGATGGCCAAGCGGGCCCACATCCACATCAAGCACAGGCCCGGCACGGACAACATGCTGATCAACGCGATGATGGCCCACATCCTCGCGGAGAACCTGCACGACCCCAAGTTCATCGAGGAGCGCTGCGAGAACTTCGAGGCTTTCCTTGAGGGTCTGAATGGCTTCACCCCCGAGAGGGCCGCCGAGGAGTGCGGCGTTCCGGCGCACCTCATCCGGGAGGCGGCGGAGCTGTACGCCCAGGGCAAGCCCTCCTCGATCTTCTACACCCTGGGCATCACCGAGCACACCTGCGGCACCAACAATGTGAAGAACCTGGCCAACCTCGCCATGCTCACGGGCCAGATCGGCAAGCGCTCCTCGGGCATCAACCCGATGCGCGGCCAGAACAACGTGCAGGGCGCCTGCGACATGGGCGCCATGCCCAGGAACCTTCCGGCCTATCAGAAGGTGGCGGATCCCGCCGCCCGGGCCAAGTTCGAGCAGGCCTGGGGGGTCAGCCTCCCCACCCATGAGGGGGGCTGCGTCACGGACTTCATGGAGCAGGCGGGCGAGGGCAAGCTCAAGGCCTTCTACTGCTTCGGCGAGGACCCCGTCCGCAGCGAGCCCAACACCACCAAGCTCATCGAGGACATCCGGAAGATCGACTTCGTGGTGTGCCAGGAGATCTTCATGTCCGAGACGGCCAAGCTGGCCGATGTGGTGCTCCCGGCCACCTGCTGGGCCGAGAAGGACGGGACCTTCGCCAACACGGAGCGCCGCGTCCAGCGGGTCCGCAAGGCCGTGGAGGCCCCCGGGCTGTGCCGTCCCGACTGGGAGATCATCTGCGAGGTGTCCAAGGCCATGGGCTACCCCATGTCCTACTCTCACCCCTCGGAGATCTACGAGGAGATGGCAGCCCTCTCGCCCCACTTCGCGGGCATCAGCTACGAGCGCATCGACCAGGTGGGCCTCCAGTGGCCCTGCCCGAGCAAGGAGCACCCGGGCACGCCCTTCCTCCACAAGGGAAGGTTCACACGCGGCCTCGGGCTCTTCCAGGCCATCCCGCACACCCCGCCCGCCGAGGTGCCGGACCCCGAATACCCCATGATCCTGTCCACGGGGCGCACCCTCTTCAACTACAACATCGGCAACATGACCCGGAAGACGGCGGCCATCGAAAGCAAGCACCCCGAGAACTTCGTCGAGGTGCACAAGGACGACGCCGCGGCTATGGGCATCCGGAACGGCGACCTGGTGAAGGTGGAGACCCGACGCGGTTCGCTGGTGGTCAGGGCCCACGTGGCCCGCAAGGTCCGCCCCGGCGCCCTCTGGATGGCCTTCCATCACGAGGAGTCCAACACCAACCTCCTCACCAACGACGCCTTCGACACCACCACCCGCACGGGCGAATACAAGGCCTGCGCTGCGCGGATTTCCAGACCGTGAGGCGTCGAAAGATCCAACTCAGAGGGCACAGAGGTTGAATAGAGAGGGCACAGAGGACAAGGGGATTACCTTCCCGGTGACGATCCTGCACCGGGGCGACCCGGTGTCGGTGCAGGGGCGTCGCACCCTGGTCCAGGAGAGTCCGCTGATCATCTCGGTGAACTGGGCACAGGAGTATTCGATCATGCGCACCCCCGGCGAGGACGAGGAGCTCACGGCGGGCTTCCTCTTCACCGAGGGCATCATCGAAGGGATCGATGAGATCACCCTCATGCGCCGCTGCCAGGGCGAGCGGGGCGGGATGGATGTGAGCACGCTGGACACTGGCAGGCCGCCGGTCCGGAGGGCCACCTCGGTGAATTCCTCCTGCGGGCTCTGCGGGCGGGTGGACCTGGAGGGCCTGCTCGAGGGGCTCAGGCCCGTGGAGGAGGCCTTCCCCTTTCCGTCGGAGCGCCTCCTGGCGCTGCCCCACCACATCCGGGAGGCACAGGCCCTCTTCCGCGCCACCGGTGGAAGCCACGCCGTGGCCCTTTTTGACGATGAAGGCCAGGTGGTGGTGCTCAGGGAGGATGTGGGGCGTCACAACGCCCTGGACAAGGTGATCGGCGAGCGTCTCCTGGCCCGGAAGCCCCTGGCCGGGCATGGGGTCTTCCTCTCGGGGCGGGCCAGTCTGGAGATGGTGGTGAAGGCCGCCCGGGCGGGCTTCCCTCTGGTGGCGGCCGTCAGCGCCCCCACGGACCTGGCGGTGCGGGCCGCCGAGCGGCTCAACATCACCCTCTGCGGCTTTGTGAGGGACCGGGATATCACCATCTATTCCCATCCCGAAAGGATCACGGTCTAATCTATCCATGCACCAACGGACCTGGTTCTCGCTCCTCACGCTGCCCCTGGTGGCCGGTTTCACCTACCCGGTCGTCTTCCAGAAACCCGGTCCGACGCCCCGTACGGAGTCGGGCAAGGCTCCCCAGGATCCCCTTGCGGGCCTGGCCGACATCCAGGATGTCCTGGCGCTGGTGCGCGACAACTATGTGGATGTGCCGGACCTGGAGAAGGTGATCCGTGGCGGCACCCAGGCCCTGCTGGAGCGGGCCCATCCCCTCAACGCCTACCTGTCCCCCGATGACCTGCGCCTTCCGGATCCCGGTCCTGCGGACCTCGGGCTGAAGGTGGTCAAGCGCCAGATCTACGCTCAGGTGGTGGCGGTGGTTCCCGGGGGGCCGGCCCAGCGGGCGGGTATCCGTATCGGGGATGTCATCCGCAAGCTGGACGGCGACTCCATCGGTCCCATGAGCGCCTGGACCCTGGAGCGCCGCCTCCGGGGGACGGTGGGCTCCAGCGTGACGGTTCTCTTCCACCAATCCTCCACGGGGGAGCACAAGACGCTGACCCTGAGCCGTGAGCTTCCCGTCCATCCGCCGATCACCGTGCGAAGGGAGCCGCAGGCCACGGTCCTGGGCCTCCCCGATCTGACCCTCGGCCGGGTGGAGGAGCTGAAGGCCCTGCTGGCGGGGCTCGATCACAAGCTGCCCCTGGTGCTGGACCTGCGCCACTGCGCCGGAGGGGACCTCCAGGAGGCGGCCCTTCTGGGAGGCCTCTTCCTGGCCGATGGGCCCTTCGCGAGCATCCAGGAAGTGGGCAAGGGGGAGCGCATGGTGCGTGTCGTGGCGAGCTCCATTGAGCCCTTCGCCAAGCTTGCGGTGCTGCAGGGACCCGGCACCCTCGGCGCGTCCGAGGCTCTGGTGGCAGCTTTCAGGAAGCAGGGCATCCCGACCTTCGGTGAGCGCACGGCGGCCCTTGGCGTGGAGCGGACCCGCTTCACCCTGCGGAACGGTGCCGCGGAGATCGTCAACCGGCGATGGATCGGTGCGGGAGGGGATAGGTTGGGGTCCGGCGGAGAAAAGAGCGAGACGGCTCCTGGAGTCCTGCCGCAGCACCCTCTCAAGGGACTCAAGCCCGATGAGGATCCCCTGCCCAAGGTGCTGGAGATCCTATCGGCCGCCCCGGCCACGGAGAAACAGCCCGGTCGCCAGGCTCACCTGCCGATTCCCGTCTTCCGCTTCGAAGGGGATGGAAAGGTGCTGGTCTAGTGGCGCCAAAACGCCGCAGTGGCGGAGCGTCCACCCCTCGGATCCTGGCGCTCGCCTTCTCCATGCTCGTCATCGGCCTGGGGCTGGGCATGCTCTTCAGCAGCCACGGCTGCGATCGGAGCCGGAATCGGAAGGCCCTGGAGGAGGACCTCGGCTCGGACGCCCGGCGGACGGTCCGCCCCGCCCGACCCCAGCCCAAGGCGGCCACCCCGGCCCCTGAGCCTTCACGGGATCCCAAGCCTGAAGCTCCGGAAGTCCCCAGCACTCCTGAGCCCCAGAAGCCACCGAAACTGCCCGCCTTCGCCCTGATCATCGATGACCTGGGCTACGCCAGGCCCGAGCTGGTGACGCGGCTCTGTTCGCAGCCGATCCCCTTCGCTGTGGCGGTGCTGCCCTTCCAGGAGTTCTCCCGCCAGAGCTCGGAGATCGCCCACGCCCGGGGCAAGGAGGTGATGCTCCACCTCCCCATGGAACCCCTCGGCTACCCCGGCCCGGGCAAGAACCCGGGACCCGGGGCCGTGTTCCATCACCAGACAGAGGCCGAGGTCCGGGACGCGGTCCGGAAGGCCATGGCGGAGGTCCCCCGGCGCAAGGGGGTGAACAATCACATGGGGAGCCGCATCACGCCGGACCGCGTGCGCATGGGCTGGGTGCTCCAGGAGATCAAGCGCAGCGGCTGCTTCTTCGTGGACAGCCGCACCGAGAAGGACACCGTGGCCCTGGAAGTGGCGCAGAAACTCGGGATACCCTCCATCCAGCGGAAGGTCTTCCTCGATGACGACAAGAGCTTCGCCGAGATGGAGAAGCAGTGGGAGCGGGCCATCGCCATCGCCAGGAAGGAGGGGCAGGTCGTCATCATCGGCCACATCTACCCCGAGACCGTCGAGGCCCTGGAGAAGCTGGTGCCCAAGTCGAGGGACCGCGTGCGCTTCGTGAAGGTGGGCGAGCTGGTCCGCTGAAAAGCCGCCTGGCCGGGCAGTACCTGCGCGGACGTCGCGCACCCCAGCGCAGGCACATGGGAGGTGCGGGCCGTCCTCCCCTCGCCATGGGCAGGATTCTCGCGTCGGGGCATCGATAATTGATGTATTTGTGTAATAAGGTGCAGCCATCGTGTTGATGGGTATGGGTGCGGGTGCATCCTTGGCCGTATTTCCTGGTTTGCACCCAGAGCTTCATGGGGACATCCACCCGTCGGGGCTGTATCCTGGATGTTTATACCCGGAATCGTTCCGGACCCTGCTTTCGGAGGAAACATGTGCGGCATTCTGACCATCCTGAACATCGACCCCGCACGGTCCAATCCGAATGAGCTGCGGAAGGTCGCGCTCTCCATGGGGCGGAAGATCCGCCACCGCGGACCTGACTGGAGCGGCATCTGGGCCTGCGACCAGGCCATCCTGGTCCACGAACGCCTCTCCATCGTGGATGTCGAGCATGGTGCCCAGCCCCTCATCGACACCCTCAACGGCAATGTCCTGGCCGTGAACGGCGAGATCTACAACCACAAGGAGCTGCGCAAGCAGCTCCGGGAGCCCCACGACTTCCAGACCAACTCGGACTGTGAGCCCATCCTCTATCTCTACGATGAGCTCGCCCCCAAGGACTTCCTGAACCGGATGAACGGCATCTTCGCCTTCGTCCTCTACGATCCCAAGCGGGAGACCTTCCTCATCGCCCGGGACCCCATCGGCGTGATCCCCCTCTATGTGGGCTGGGACCGCTACGAGAACCTCTACGTCGCCTCCGAGATGAAGTGCCTGGTGGGCCACTGTGAGCGCATCCAGGAGTTCCCCGCGGGGCACTACTTCCTGGGGCACGAGGCCGAGAAGGGCTTCCAGAAATACTACGAGCCCAAGTGGGCCGAGCCCGGCTTCTACCCCACCACGCCCTACGACCCCGCCGTGCTCCGGGAGGCGCTCGAGGCCGCCGTCAAGCGCCAGCTCATGTGCGATGTGCCCTATGGTCTTCTGATCTCCGGGGGCGTCGACAGCAGCATCATCGCCTCCATCGCCGCCAAGTACAGCCAGGGCCGAGTCGAGGAGGACGGGCAGTCCCCCGCCTGGTGGCCCCGCATGCACTCCTTCGCCGTGGGGCTCGAGGGCGCTCCCGATTTCGCCCCCGCCCGGAAGGTGGCCGAATACATCGGCTCCATCCACCACGAGATCACCTTCACCGTACAGGAGGGCCTGGATGCCCTCTCCGATGTCATCTACCACCTGGAGACCTTCGATATCACCACGGTGCGGGCCTCCACCCCCATGTATCTCCTGATGCGGAAGATCCGTTCCTTCGGCATCAAGATGGTCCTCTCGGGCGAGGGGGCCGACGAGGTCTTCGGCGGCTACCTCTACTTCCACAAGGCCCCCAACGGCCGCGAACTGCATGACGAGACGGTGCGCAAGCTCGGCAAGCTGCACCTCTACGACTGCCTCCGGGCCAACAAGACCAGCTCCGCCTGGGGCGTCGAGGCCCGCGTTCCCTTCCTGGACCGGGAGTTCCTGGATGTGGCCATGATGATGGACCCCGCGGCCAAGCTGCCCCGGAACGCCGACTACCCCCGGCCCATCGAGAAATACCCCCTCCGCAAGGCCTTCGACGGCTACATCCCCAGCGAGGTCCTCTGGCGCCAGAAGGAACAGTTCTCCGATGGCGTGGGCTACTCCTGGATCGACTCCCTCAAGGCCTACGCTGAGAAGGAGATCACGGACGGCATGATGAGGGGCGCCGCCCAGCGCTTCCCCGTCAAGACCCCCGAGACCAAGGAGGCCTACCTCTATCGCCAGCTCTTCGAGCAGCACTTCCCCACCGCCCCCGCCGTCAACTGCGTGCCTTTCGAGAAGAGCGTGGCCTGCAGCACCCCCACGGCCCTGGCCTGGGATGAGTCCTTCCAGAAGATGGCCGACCCCTCCGGTCGCGCCGTGGCCGGCGTGCATGACGAGGCCTACGAGAAGTA
>Ga0114938_1002663_pt1 | contig 11069 bp, 25 predicted proteins | sample AshMeaBigSpring_FD_88675 | JGI IMG/M metagenome (GOLD analysis project Ga0114938, IMG submission 88675) | Groundwater microbial communities from Big Spring, Nevada to study Microbial Dark Matter (Phase II) - Ash Meadows Big Spring | ecosystem: Environmental > Aquatic > Deep subsurface >...
GAGGAATGTCAAGTGTAAACTTTAATGCTGGCTTCTCGGGCTTCTCTTTTTGATAGCCAGTCCGTGTAGTCTGGAGCCATGATCAAGACAGAGTCCTGATAGGTCTCATCCAGAATCGCCACTGCTAGCTTCAAAGCCGTCTCATGGATCTCTGCTGGTTCTTTTGGAAAGCGTGGATAGTTCACAAGACCGATAACAGCTCCTGTCTCCTCTCCGCCAGTATAGATGAACCTGGTGGGCTCAACTGTGACACAAAGTCCTTGCATGCATTCTCTGCGACAGACCTGTTCAATGACCGACAAAGGTCCAGCGATGTAAATCTTTACCCAGTAGGTGACAGATGTCTTATGCGCGATGGGGTCTTTCATTTGATTGTAGACGGTACAGTAAGACTATCGAGGATTAAGTGGAGGGATCTTCATCCAATGTGTGGGGCCTATAAGGTTGCTCTTCCAGAAACCAAAGCCGTTGATCACAGTCCAGAAGCCCACTCCATACAGATTGCCGTAGACGGGATCAACTTTTGTAAGAAGGATATCTTCTCTGGATGCTTTGATCTCTTCAGGCACTGTTTCGATTGGTGACCAGGAGTTCATTGTACTTTGAAGAGTGGTACGTTATTCTTTGCAGCTTTCTCTTTGCATTTGAGATACATCGCATGATCAACACTCCAGACACGGAACAGATAGAAGATAGGAGCAAAGAGAGGCATCACAAACATAGCCAATACCCCAACGAACACTCCGATGAGATCCGCAAAGGCCTCAACAGCAAGCTCGTATATGTCTCGAATTCTCCTCATGCTGTATGTGCGGCGGATCTGCCAAACGGTCAAATGGTACCAAGCTTCTGCTCTCCACTTCAGTGTCTCTGTGATCTTCATTGGTTACAGTATAGGGTAGCAGCAAGGAACCATCAACGCTTTTCTGTGATCGTGGCGATGCCAAAGGACACAAAAATGACTAGAGCAAATAGTCGATCAGCGAACAGGGGAGAGAGGACTCCGACGACAAGTGCCGTGGATGCCAGGATGGAATATGCGATGGATTTCATTTGATGTCAGCTGCGAGGAGCTTGCAAGCGTCCTCGATAAGAGAGTCGTTGTGGAATGGATCGACGCCATGCTCCACGAGCTTCTGATAACACTCTGGAGATACATCATGAAGAACGTTCATGAAGGCCTGTCCGATGCGTTCCTTGGCTGGTGGTCTAGTCGCCCGGAAGACAGCCTTGGTGACGATGTAGTTAATGGTCTGTGGTTGTAGGCTCATATAAGAAGAATAGATGGTATGGGAGGACTATCAATCTTTATCTGCCATGACCCAGACACAGACAAGAGCTGCAATCTGGTACACGCTCACATCAAGGAAGTGAGGAAAGCTCTGACGGGTGAAATACTCTCCAAGGACGTTGCCAAGGGACATCCAGAAGAGGGTCATTGCTAGGGTGGACCTCATACAATGGTTTCGATCTCTCTTCTCGAGTATTCCAATCCTCAGCAATCCTCTCAGCATTTGCCCAAGACTCTTCTTCATCGGGTGCCCCAGCAGTTCCACAGATCGCAATGACAGTGGGTGTATTGTCGATTCTCACTCCGATTAGCAGCTTATCAAAGACCTTAACAACGGATGTGACCACTTTTCCTTTTGTGCATTTATCGGCGAGGATGTCGTTTTGGAGTTGGTTTGTATCAATCATGTTTATAGAATAGTGGATTGTTGAGGGACCAGCAAGTGCTAATCGTCTGCAATGAACTCGTCAAGAGCGTCGAAGACGCTGGATTGGGTGATCCCTTGATAAGCCACAAAGGTGTCCATGCTCAGCGTACCTTCTTTGATGGCCTGAAAGACCAGAGAGTTGACAGTCAGCTCGTCGTAGTCTTTGGCCCATTTGAGAATCTTTTTGAGTGTGATCTTCATTACAGATAAGAGTATCAGGGATTATGTAGGGACCAGCACCCGATTTTTTGGAGGAGGGATCATCGGGAACCCACTCAATTACTTGCGAGCCTTCTCAGCCTTCAGCTTCTTGCCGGCGTAGGCGCAGTTCTTGTAGAGCTGGCACCCGTTGCAAGCCTTCCCGTTGTTCAGGAAGATGTCTGGCCGGTAGCAGCTGTCGGCAGTATACTTCGCACAGGCCTCAGGGTTCTCCACCAGATCGATCACAGTCTTCGGCCGGTTGAGATTCACCTTCGGGATGTCGTAGACAATGTTCTCAAGCTCCGCTTTCTTTTGCGCATAATCGCGCGTAGAACTGGTTTTCTTCTCCTTCTTAGGGGAAGCTGCCCGGCAGACGAAGTTCATGAGAAGGTCCTCAACTCCACCATAGGCTTTGATCCGGCGCTTCAGGTTGTCCCCGAAGATGGTGATCATGGTGCCCGTGACGGTGCAAGGGATCTGCTTGACAGGGAGCTTGCCATTCTTCTCGTAGAAGGCCGCATACTCCTGAGCCGTTTCCCGAGTCATCACAGCCGGGGCCTTTGTCACCTCTTTGGCGGGGGCCGTAGTCTTGGCCCCCGCCCGAGAAACGAAAGTGCGGAGCAAGTTCTCGATGCCCCCATAGGCCTCGACACGCCGCTTGAGGTTGTCGCCGAAGATGGTGATCATTTCACCGGTGACGGTGCATGGGATCTTCTTCGTGGGCAGCTTGCCGGTCTTCTTGAAAACTTTGACAAACTGTTTGATCTGCTTTTCGGTAAAGGTGTTCTTCATTCTTTTAATAGTATCAGGGATTTCGTTGGGACCAGCCCGCCTTACTTGGTTCCAAAATCCTCACGCATGCGCTTGATGAGATAGGCCACAGCGAGTTCACAACCTTTGTCAACCTCTTCTTCGAACTTTTCGTCATCGAAGTCGTCGCTGTCACTGTCCTGCTTCGAGAAGTTGAAATCGAAATCCTCGTTCAGGGTCGTGATGATGGTTTCCTGGAGCAGGTCCTCCAGTTGTTCTTTGTGTTCTGCAGTGAGCTTGTAGGATGGTTTCTTCATTACAGATAAGATTATCAGGGATTTGAGAGGGACCTGCCAGGATTACTTGCAGTGGCTGGAGAGGACGTAGAGGAGGTGGCTGTAGTCACCGGCCATGGCCTCCTTGAGGACTGCGTCGACCTCATCGCCGGTCCACTTCTCCTTCAGAGCCTGGCGTCTCCAGGCACCCATGAGGGCAAATGCATTACCGTCGAGACCGACGAGCTTGAGTTTGACTTTCTTGTTTGGGAGCGCGGTGTTCTTCATTGTGATAATCTTATTGGGTTTGAGAGGGACCATCAAGACTGTTTCCCCGAAACAATCCTGTAGAGCTGAGCCGCGTATTTGGGCATCTTCTTGAAGACATAAGCCATCTGCCGGTCCGAGAGATAATTGTTGCGGCTGTAGAAGTTGGCGAAGGAGGTGAGCAGCTGCCCGTCTGTGCCGGTGAACCCCACCCCATTGTGGTCGGTGGCCTCATAGGACTTCTCCATGTCCGTCTGGTACTTGTAGATCGCCATCAGGCCGCGAATGGCCCAATCTTTGCGGATAGCGAGCATGTGTTTATAGTGGGCGATGGTGGATTTCTTATTCATTCTTTATATAGAATACACCCCAACCGAGGGACCATCAAGGGAAATGGGCCTGAAGGGATTCGAACCCCCAACCAACCAGTTATGAGCCGGCTGCTCTGACCGTTGAGCTACAAGCCCGGAAAAAAAGCGGGGATGGGCACCCTGTAATGAATATACGATCCCATCTGTTATACGATCCCGTCATTCCTAGGACGAGCACTATCTTATCCGAATTGAAAAGAACCTACGACCTCTGTCTTTCTTAACCCACAATGGGCTGCAGCCACAACGGCAGTAGTAGAAGCGTGAGAACTTCAAACCATCCTCTAGTTCCTTAGGCAGGAATCCCCGTGCGATGCATTCGCTGATAAGGCCCTTCTGAAGTTCCTTCTCCATGCGGTTATACTTGCGCCAGGCTTTGTCGTTAACTGGGTCCATACCCTTTTGGGTATACCGTGGACAGTCCATCCAGCCCAGCAACTCCGGAGACAGCTTCTCGTTGTCGAAGCTCACACAGGTGTGAATCTTCTTCTCACTCCGCATCGGATGGTCCGTGACGGTGATCGTGAGCTTGTGTGCTCGCTCAGCTCCGAAGTAGGACATATTGAATGTGTTCTTCATTGTGTATAGTATCAGGGATTTGAGAGGGACCTGCCCGCCTTAGAACTGGATGTCGCCATTGGTAATCGTCACAAGGTGTTCGCCGTTGCGATGCACAACAATCGTGGCATCCTCCGCATTCTCGAGGAACTCCATCGCCTTCGGGACCAGCAAGGCTGTTTGGCCATCCGCAAACATTTGTCGAATGTGCGTGCCGTTCCCAACCATTAGGGCGTGAACATCAGCAGCATGTGACCCGAGGATATCGACGTCGGAGCAATCCTTCGAGATGTCGCTGACTGCAGCGGTGAAGTTTTCGAAGAGCTCGACGATGTCAACGGTGATACGGACAGTGGAAGTGGTTTTAATATTCATTACAGATAAGAGTTTAAAGAGTTTGTGTGGAACCAGCCCGGCTATTCCTCCATGTCGTGCTGGTTGCGATAGGCAAGTTCATCCTTAACAGCCTCGAGGATGCAAGGCCGAAGTTGATCAACTCCTTGCATAACCTTTTGATAAGAACGAGGGTACTTCTCCTTCCAAGCCTGAAGCTCAGCGGAAACTTTCTGAAGGGTTTCGTCCCCAGCATTGGCGACCAGACGCTCGATAACTGATTCAAATACATTCATTACAGATAAGATATTAGGGGTTCACTGAGGGACCATCAACGAAGATCGGAGAGAAAGTCGCGGAAATCACCATAACAGGAACCCATCATCTCCTGCTCTTTTTCCGTGAGGGTTCCAGCATAATCCTTTTCGACCAGCTCATTGAAGCTTTGATTGAACTCTTCATTCATGAGGTCCTGAAGTTCACAGGCAAGATTCTGGATCTGGCTTTGAAGATCAGCAACGCGTTTAACAAGTTTGGTATTCATTACAGATAAGAGTATCAGGGTTTAATGAGGGACCATCAATCCCAATTTCGCTTGAAATCTTTACGGCTATACTGCTTGACGGTCTTGTGAGGACGAGACTTGGGAACAATGGGTTTGCGAATCCCTTTCAGGCATTCCAACTGTGATGGGACTTTCACTTTCATACAGATATTATGTATCCCAAATGCTGGACCATCAAGCCCTTTTAGCAGCGATCCGATTGAATGTGGTGATGCGATCCACATCATTGTCAAAGGACTCTTGAAGGTTCTCCCAGATGTTGATAAGGTCCTTATCGTTGCTGCTCAGAATGTAGGTCTCAACTTCATCCACCGTATTAAGTTTGCTCATATAAAGAGAATAGGGGTTCACGAAGGGACCAGCAATTAAAAATTAGCAGAATTATTCTTTGTAACCAAATAGGGAAAGATCAAATCCATCACCTTATGGTAAGTGATAGCTCAATCATTTGCTGGAACAGAATGATGTATTCTCATATCCAGACATCTAGACTTATGGGTTATCCCCTTAAAAAGTCAACGGGGTTTTTCATAGAAAATACTAGGAAATTCCCCGTTGACTTTTATTCCGTTAGGCAAGCACCCGCCATACAGCCGTGGGGCCTCGACCATACTTCGTGAGCTCTCCTGTAAGTGTCAGCTCTCGGAAGGTGTGATTGGCTTTGTTCATATCACCCAGGAGCTTCACAGCATCCTTCATGGAGATGGAACCATTAGCCTTAACTGCAGCCATCACTTTGTCCTTATTCTGAGAGGCCATAGTCGGCTTACGGCCCTTGGACTTAGAGCTCTCTTCGTTAGCCTCATTCTCCGTAGCAACAGCTTCGAAGAGGAAGCCCTTATCGGTGATGGGGAAAGCGGTGAAGCCAGCCCATCCAAACCGATTCTTCGTAGCTTCGAGCTCCACGACCGAAGCGTCTTCCTTATTACGCTTCAGCATGAAGTTAGCATCGACCGAGTGAGGGAGGAGAGTGGAACCTTTGTACTGACCACCCTTAGTGATGTGAAGCACCACACCGATCACAACCTCTTTCTCCTTAGCGAGGTTAGTGATGTAGTTGGAGAGGTATTCCTCCAGAAGTTTACCACGAAGCTTCTTCCGGGAAGTCATCGCAGGAAGCGAATCGAGGATGACCATATCGAATTTGTACTTCACAATCGCATCACCAATATCTTCGATGGCGGTGAGGTTGGCGAGCTTGGTCTTCTTGATGCCCAAGCGCTTCGAGGTGAAAGCGAGTTGGTAGATCGCTTCTTCACCGCTGATGTAAGCGACCTTGCGACCCTCATTAGCCAGAAGCTCGAGGATCTGGAGAAGCATTGTAGTCTTGCCCGCGCCAGGCTGACCAGCGAGGGTGAACGAGGAACCAGGCAGGAAGCCTTCGCCACCGAAAGCGGCGTCGAGGTCTTCAACACCCGTCTTGATGCGGCGATTGAACACTTCAGGAATTTCAACTTCCGAAGCGCACACAAAGTTCTTAACCGCAGAGGTAAGGTTAATTTTCATTACAGATAAGATATTAAGGGATTTCGTTGGGACCAACCCGTCAAATTACCAGCAGTTGTATCCTGCCGAGGTGACGTGCACCAGCTTGTTATCAATCACCTGCACGGAGAGACCCCGCCCATGGAAATAGGTTGCAGCCCGATCAAATTCAGCCAGCGAATCAAATGGGATCACTGCATCGATCGCCTGCTTCCAATGCTCTTTGTTCTTGATCAGATCAAAGAGTGTCCGGTTCCGTGCTTGTTCAACATCAGAGAGTGTGACACAGATAAGAGTATCAGGGATCCCTGAAGGACCATCAACACACTTCTGAAATGACTCCCTCAGTAGTGTAAAATTCCCCTTTGGGATTAGCCTTGTAGTCAACGCACTTAACGGGATAGGTACGGGAGATGTATTCGTCAAGCAGGAACTTTATGTCCTTAGTAACCCGTTTGAAACGAGGGTGCATGACTCTGAGCTTGATCCCCTTGTAAAGGATAGTTACATTGTAGATGGTAGGCTTCGTCCAATAACGATCGATGATCTTAGGAGAGTTGAAGCTACGTTGTAACTTATAACCCGAGAGATTGGGATAGAGAGGATGCATTAGTAGAGATCAGCGTTGTTGAGTATGTCAGCTACGGTTTCAGCAGCATCTTCCATAGCATCTTCCATAGCGATACCATCTTCCCGGGCTATGGCCTTAGCCATTCGCTTAACTGCTTTGATGATATAAGCTTCCAGTTCGTCTTGAATGTCTTCAGTGGTCTTATGCATATTAGTATACGAGGTCGTTTTCATCGAGAGTAAGCACCTCAGTGCCTTCGCTATCCACAATGGTAAGAACGATCTCATTATGAGAATCGATCTCATCCATAATAGAAGGGAGAAGCATCATTGTATTACCTTCCCGGAAGAGGTCAGTAAGGTGATTGGGATCCCCTTTGAGGATAGCACAGAACTGCCATTCGAAATCGGTGTAGTGTATTTCACCCTCGCTATCGGTGATAACGCCTTGGATGCTATTGAGATAGTTCTTGAAGAGCTCATTGAGGGTAACTTCAATGTGCAGGACTGGATTTGATTGGATTGATATTTTCATTACAGATAAGAGTGTAAAGGGTTCTTAGGGGACCATCAAGTCTTCAACGATCACCTGCATATAACCATTTTTGTAATAGACTTGGATTCCAGGAACCCCTTTGAGAATGTTGGAAATATAGTCAGTGGATTTGGGCTCGTTGATATATGGGACCCCTTTGACCCTTTTAGTGAGACCCTTGACGCGCCAGAGACTTACGCCATTGACCTTGATGCGATAGTCATTGGTGCGACGATCGAACCAGGCAACATGAAGATCATTATCTTCAAGGAGTTGACGAACTGCTCTGGCGCGAGGAAGGTGTGGTGATGTTTTCTTCATTACAGATAAGAGTGTAAAGGGTTTGTGTGGGACCTTCCCGATTATTTGTTGAAGTGCCTGGCGAGGAAAGCAACGTCTGGGTTCACCAGGAAGCTCGGATCGTTCTTCAGCAGGGCACAGAGATGGAAGATCAAACGGGAAACACCCTTCTCAATCTCCATTTGGATCTCTTCTGGGTCCTCCAGATGAGCCAGTGGCACCATCGCAGAGAGCCTGGGGACCAGTTCCTCATTGATGAGGTCGTCAAGTTGATTGAGTTCGTGCTGTGCAAGTGGTTGAATTCTCATTACCCCTTTATATTAATACCCCTGCCTGCAACCCTCCAGCAAAATCTTTTGTCGTGTTGGTCCCCTGCTCCCGGGCTATCATAAAAGCATAATAAAGAGTTGGTGAGACTCGACCAACCGTAAAAGAAATCAGGTCCATCGTCCGGTGAAACGGAAGTAGGTTGGTTAGCCGGGGGTACTTATATCTGTTTTTGGGTCGTGACGGTCCCTTGCTTTTGCTTCTCGAAAGTTTCTTATACTCTTGCCTGGCATGGCAAGACTGGGTTCCTATATTATTGTAACATGAGGATTCGTCTTCAGTGAGGGTGGTTGCCCTCCTGGAGGTAGTCTCACCGACCCAAATGGTTGTTACCCAAACCACGTAACAATGCTATCCTATTAGTGTATCTTTTACCCTAGTAGCTTAAAACAATATACGGGGAACGCAAGTCTTTTGCTACTAGGGTAAAACAATATACGGGGAAACTCAGTTCAGAAAGGGGTTGATCACCGAGCTGGCCAGGTCTGGACCGCGGAAGAAGACACTCGAAGCCAGCGTGTTGAAGCGGTTGACTGAAGTGACTTCCTGGGGTGCGACCTCATGCGAAGCCAGGTAGGTCAGGCTGTTGAAGAAGTCGTAGGCGTTGATGTTGGTGTCAGCCCGCTTCTTGGTATCGCGTGACATCTTCTTGGTGTCGATCCCATGACGAGCATAGGCCACAGTGACAGGGGTGATGTCGAAGTGTTCCTTGTTGAAACGTTCAGCCAGAGGCTTTGAGAAGACCTCATTGACGATCGCTCGAGCCTGGACCAATTCGTTCACCGAAGCGTTGCAGCTCCGAGCGACGTCAGCCTTCTCCTGGAGGCCCTCTTCCAGCCCCTCCACGCTCATGTAGTGGTCCATGGTTTTGTTGAACCGACCCTGTGACAGGTCCTTGTTACCGATATAGGTCCGCTCCAGTTCCTCTTCAGCGGTGGCCCCGTTCAGGCAGACCAGACGGAGGAAATGATTGGCCACTCGGAACTGGTTCTGGTCGAACGTCATTGCCACACCCGGAGTCCAGAAGTCCTTCTTGTCCTTAAAGACATCCAGCTCCACAGAGGGGTTGTTGAAACGAAAACCGATCTGATAAAGCTCCGGGCTGAACCAGAACCGGCCCAGGGTAAGATCACCTTGGACACTTTCGATATAGGATTCGATCAGGGACAGGGGCTTCTCGAACGTCACCTGCTTGGTACCCTCGACAGCCTTCCGTTGAAGGGACACCACAGCATTCATCTTGGCATCCACCAGGCCAGTAGCCATCGTCCGACCCTGCAGCTGAGACAAGGCCTCCGCCAGCTCCGTCCAGTTGTTATCCTTCTTCACCTTGTTCGGTGTTGACGTCTTCAGCCCCAAAAGATTGGCCATGTCACACACAGCCTCATGACGCATCGTCAACCCTTCCGACTTAAAGACAACCGACTTCCCGTTCTGTTCCGCCGTCACTCGATTGAGATTCAGAGGGGTCAAAACGAACCCATCCATCTGTCCCTGAAGTGAAGCCTTAGCTGATTGAAACTCTTCTTTGATCATGTATCTATAATACACTCTCAAAGAGGGACCATCAACTGTTCTTTACCAGCTCAATTAATTCCTGCCACGACAAGGGATACTCATTAGAGAACACCTCATAGCGATCAGGGCTATGGACTTCCAGTCCAGCTAGATAAGAACCAAACTCATTCCCGTTCAGGGTCTGCTTCAGCTTAGATGCCAGAGACATAAATGCTTTGAAATCGGCGGCATACTCTTCCAGCTCATTAGGAACTGGTAGAGGAGTATAATGAGATTCAACAAGCTGTTCAAGATCTTTATTCATGGATCTATTTAGGGATAACAAAAGAGATTTTTCCCTAGAGAAGATATCAAAAATTGATTTTCCCTTAGAGCTTTTATCAGTTTTCTCTTGTAGAAAGGGGATACATTTTACGGGATTTTTATGTAAGTCATTGAGGGCTAATAAGATAAACAAAATATGGGGTTAGAAGAGCCTATCAAAAGTGCTTTTTCCCTAGAGAAGTTACAGATTTTGAAAACAATACAGGAATAAGGTTTGGAAAGGGTAATAGTTATAGGGAAACCATTAGTTTATATGGGACACACTTATATCCCTGTCAATCCCTGTCAATCCCTCCATTCCTTAGTATTCCTTGGGTTTTGCTATTCCCTTCTCCATTCTGCACAAAAACGAAAGGGTTTGCTATTCTTCTATTCAATACTAATACTATACAGAGCCCTTGTGTTGATAATCAACGACTTACAGAACTGTATCCCCTACGGGACAACTATCTTATTTGTTAAAAACCTTACGATAAAGGTTCCATACATCGTCTTTTGAAAGAAAAATATCCCCAATTGTAGCCTCTAGAAGTAACATATGCTATACATACTCCGAGTATCAATGGCTTTGGTTCGTTTGCTTCCAAGTATTCATCCAGTTCATTGATCTTTTCAAATGGAACTACCAGTCCTGTCTCTACTGGATATGCTGAGATTTCTCCCGCGCTTTACCAACATAAGGAAACTCCATACTGACATCGACAATAGTACTGCAGTTAGGAGAGTTCTAGGTTTCATTCTGCCTGGATCCAATCACCGCCCCGAAGTTCCGGGTGGTTGCCAATAACGTTCTGCCTGCGCACAAAGTCCTTATCCCATGTAATTCTGAATAGTTTTACTCCCTGATCGGAAATGGCCGTGGGGAATAGTTTAGCAAAAAGGTCGTCGATGATTTTTCTCATTTTATTCAGCCTCCTCATTCATTTGCTCCATTGCGAGGTCATACCCCTCCCAATTATCCACTCCCGCACC
>Ga0114938_1002665_pt1 | contig 11065 bp, 14 predicted proteins | sample AshMeaBigSpring_FD_88675 | JGI IMG/M metagenome (GOLD analysis project Ga0114938, IMG submission 88675) | Groundwater microbial communities from Big Spring, Nevada to study Microbial Dark Matter (Phase II) - Ash Meadows Big Spring | ecosystem: Environmental > Aquatic > Deep subsurface >...
CAATGGAAGAGGGGAAAAAATGTCCGAACGCATCATGAGCGCGTCCGCAGCGCTCGCCGAAGCCCTGCACGAGGAGATGACCCGCGACGAGACCGTTTTCATCTTGGGTGAGGACCTGACCGCTCACGCGGGCATCTTCGGCCAGTTCCTAGGGATCCCCGAGAGGTTTCCCGGCCGCATCCTCGACACGCCCATCAGCGAAACGGCCATCGCCGGGTGCGGCGTCGGTGCGGCGCTGACCGGCATGCGGCCTATAGTGGACTTTCACTTCTCCGATTTCGTCACCTGCGCTATGGACGAATTCTGCAACCAGGCAGCCAAGATCCGCTACATGTTCGGCGGCCAGGTCAAACTGCCGATGGTGGTGTGGTGCCCGGACGGCGCCGGCCTGCGCGCCGCGGCCCAGCACAGCCAGTCGCTGGAAGCCTGGTTCGTGCACACCCCCGGGCTCAAGGTGGTGGTGCCCTCCGAGCCCGCGGACGTGAAGGGACTGATGAAGGCCTCCATCCGCGACGACGACCCGGTGATGTTTTTCCAGCACAAGCGCCTTTTCTCTCGCGAAGGCCACGTGCCGGCCGACCCCGAGTTCATCATCCCGCTGGGCCGCGCGGCCGTCAAGAGACCGGGCAGGGACGTGTCGCTTCTGACCTACGGGTCGGGATTTTTCCTCTGCATGGATGCCGCCCGGGAGCTGGCCAAGGAAGGCATCGAGGCCGAGGTGGCGGATTTGCGAAGCCTGAAGCCGCTCGACATGAACACCGTCGCCGACTCCGTCAGGAGAACCCGCCGCGCGGTGATCGTGCACGAGGCCTGCCTGACTGGAGGCTTCGGCGCCGAGCTCGCGGCGCGGATCCAGGCGGAGCTTTTCGACTATCTGAAGGCTCCCGTCCTGAGGGTGGGGGCCAAAGATGTGCCCATTCCCTTCTCGCCGCCCTTGGAGGACTTTGTCCTGCCAAAGACGGCCGACGTGATACAGGCCGTCCGGGCCGTCTGTCGCCGCTGAGCGGCTGCGCCTTTCATGGGAGCGTAGCATGAGCAACTCCAGGCTTGTTTACACCACGGAATCAGGGCGTATCTGCCCCCGCTGCACCAAGCCGGCCGCAGCGTGCGCATGCGGCCGCGAGGCGGCGCCTTGCGTGCCGGCCGACGGGGTCATCCGCATCCGGCGCGAGGTCAAGGGCCGAAACGGAAAAACCATGACGGTGGCTGCCGGGTTTCAACTCGATGACGGCGGTCTCAAAACGCTTGCGGCCGAATTGAAACGGCGCTGCGGCACCGGCGGCTCGGCCAAAGACGGCGAGATCCTGATCCAGGGCGACCACCGCGAAACTGTGCTCGGCGAGCTGAGACGCAGGGGATTCGCGGCGAAGCTTGCCGGCGGGTAACGGCGAGGACCGGCCGACGCTTTCACGAGATATCCGGCCGGGGCGGCTTCTTGATCCCCATGCGGCGCATGCGTTCGATCAGGGTCGTAGGCTTCATCCCCAGAACGCGCGCGGCGCCGGTGCTTCCATAGATCTTCCAGCCGGATTGGATCAGGGCCGCGAGCAGGTTGCGCTTCTGCAGGGATTTGATCTCGGCATCGGTGAGGATCGATTGCGATGAGCTGACAGCTCCCTCACGGAAATCCCGCACGGGGGCGGCGACCTCCCCGCCGATGCGCGGCAGGTCGAAGCGCAGCCGGTCTTGGGGTGAGAGAATCAGCGCGCGTTCGATGATATTCTGCAGTTCCCTTACATTTCCCGGCCAGTCGTGGGCGTTCAGGTCCATCAGGTTGGCTTCGGTCAGGCGGGGCACCGGGCGGTTGAGCCGATGCGCCACCACTTCCATGTAATGAGCCGCCAGTTGAGGGATATCCTCTCTATGGGCCCGCAGCGGGGGGACCTCGATGGGGAATACGTTCAGCCGGTAGTACAGATCCTCCCGAAACAGGCCGGTTTTCACCTCTTCCGTCAGGTTCTTGTTGGTGGCCGCGATGATGCGCACGTCCACCTTGCGCGTGCGCCCTTCGCCCACGCGCTCGAATTCGCCTTCCTGAAGCACCCGCAGCAGTTTGCCCTGCAGGCCCGGCGGTATCTCGCCGACTTCGTCCAGAAAAAGGGTGCCCCCGTCGGCGGCCTCGAAGCGGCCCAGGCGGTCGCTGATGGCGCCGGTGAACGAGCCCTTGATGTGCCCGAAGAATTCGCTCTCGTAAAGCTCCCTGGGGATTGTTGCGCAGTTGACTTTTATCAGGGGGCGGTCGGCGCGCTGGCTGCGTTTGTGGATTTCGCGGGCGATCAGCTCCTTGCCGGTGCCGGATTCGCCCAGGATCAGCACGCTCGCGCTGGTCGGGGCCACCAGTTGGATGCGCGCGATGATGGCCTTCAGGGGCGGGCTCTCGCCGATGATCTCCCCGTAGGCGTGCGTCCCGGCCAGTTCCTCCCGCAGGTAGGTGTTCTCGGCCTGAAGCCTCGCCTGAAGCCGCTGGATATCCAGCGTTCGCCGGGCGACTTCCAGCTCCAGCTCGTCGTGGGATTTCTTCAGCGCCGATTTCTGAAGATCGCATTCCTTCCGCAGACGGGCGCAATCGGATTCAAGCTTTTCGAGCCATTGCGCGCTTTTGAGGGACGCTGCCAGACCCGCTGCCGCGGCTTCCAGGAACTCCAGCTGATCCAACGGGAACCCGCTCTTGCGGGACGAGCCGATATTCAGCGTTCCAATGACGGTGTTGCGCGTCTTCAGCGGCAGCACGGCGAGGAAACGGGTGGAGTCGGGCAGGCGGCGGACGAGGGTGTCCTCCCGATGCGCGTCAGAAGCAAAATCTCCGCAACTGACGATTCGGCCGGTTGCGATTGCCCGTTCGATAAAGCCCTCCGAGTGCCCGGCCGCCAGCCATTCGGATGCAACGGTCAGGCCGGCGGAAACCGTCAGCAGCCGCCGGTCTTTGCCGGCGGGATCGCCGACCACCATCGACGTGTAAGAATACCCAAGGTGCCGCTGCATGAACATCAACGCCGCTTCCGCGACGGATTCCGGCCGGGCATGCGAGATCGCGGTATAGAAACGGATCAATCCATCAAGAGTCCACTCAGGATCTGTTTGTGTCATTCCAGGGGTCCCAGAATCAGAAGCCCGAACACTGCGACAGGATGCTATCTGAGGTCGACGAGCGCAGCTGTCAGTTGGTCATTCGATGCCAACGTAATCAACAATTTGAGATTTACAACCAGAAAATTGAGACTCCCACGAAGCTGATGCCACCGCCATCGACGGACCGGCGTTCCTTATGAATTAATATCAGAGCGTTGTTGGAGGAAGGCAATATGGCATGGGTTTTGATCTTAGGTAAATGATCCGGGCGGGTGGCGGGGAAGGGGGATGTTGCCGCGCCCGGACCATTCCAAAGCCGCATCGAAGGATCTGAGCATGCCCGATGAAAAACGACAGAACGTGAGATCGCCGTGTCGCTCGAGGGTGGCGTGGGCCTATTTCAACAAGGACGAGGTGCACGCCGGCCAGTTGCGCGACTTCAGCAGCCACGGTGCGAGTTTCGAGTGCTTCCAGGCACCGCTCCAGGGGACTACGATTCTGTTGCGGCTGGAAAACTACCCGTCCGATTGTCGATCGGGCTGCGATGAGAAAATGGTGTGCCCCTGGCCGCGGTCGATGGTTGTGGGGGACGTCAAATGGTGCCGCGGATTGCCCGGCAGCGGCCCCCCGCTGTTCGGGATCGGGGTTAAATTTCATCTGCCGACATGAGAGCGTTCGCTGGAGGAGTGTATTATGCAGCATGCGCCAGGAACGTCCTGCGATGAATCCCAAGAAGCTGGAACTGGCATTGAGGCTCGGGAATAAGACCGAGCCGCTCTTCATGTCGCTAACGGGCAAGGAAGGGATCCCTGAAAGGAGAAATTCCATGGGTACCGAAAATGTCAAAGATCCGCGTGTGTCTGCGGATAGCGTTGCTGATTCCGAATGCCTACCGGATTGCTGCGACTGCTGTTGCTGCGACACCGAAGACGAATGCCGCGGGGACGAGTAACGGAGGCATGTCGTGACGGTTGGAGCGGAGTCCAGATGCATGAAGCCGTGCAGTTGCATCTTTCACGAATGCGAGGCGGACGAAGCGCCGGCCGGCGAATGCCGGGCCTACTGCAACGATGGTTTCGAGTAGCGCACGATCGCCCGGCCGGCGGAGGCGCTCTCGGTCCCCGAATGAACGTTCGGAGATGAAGTCGAGCGCTCGCGGCGGATGACCTTTCTGCGCTGTGCGAGCGGGTATCCGCGAAACAAGGAGGAGGGTGTCATCATGAAGGAACATGACAGCGGTTACATGAAGGGTATCGATCTTCTCGCGGCAATCGTTTTAGCCGTGGGAGGTTTGTGCTGGGGGGCGGTAGGGCTGTTCGCCTTCAACCCGGTCGAGGCTGCTTTCGGGGCCATGAGCCCCATCACCCGGTTGATTTACCTGCTGTTCGGTGTGGCGGCGTTCTATGAAATCATCTTTTACCGTGTGATTCAACGCCGTTGGGAATGCAAACCGTGGCCTGAGACAGCGGAAACAAGCGCTGCTTGAGGGGCGTACATCCATACACCAGCGGCAGCGTGTTTCGCCGTAAGGCAGGAGGAACTGAAATGAAAGAGGACAGGGAAATCGAACTGGATTGCTCCAAGAATTGCAAATTCGTTGTCCAGACCTGCGAGGCCAGCGGCGGGGAGCGCGAGGAATGCGAAAACCGCTACAACGATTGTGTCTCCAGGTGCGCCTTTGCCTGACCGTCAAGGGCCGGCCCGTGCCGGCCCTTGATCGAGCTGTCAACCATCCTGGTATTGATCAGAAGGGATCATCTCAAATCCCTACTTATTCTCGATTCTTGCGGCGGCTCAGCTGCTATCCCGGCGGGGGGAAAGCGCTGCAGCCGCTAATGGGTCAGCTATCACCAGAGCGTTGTCGCGGCGCACACGCCCGGCGGGGATCGACGGGTCGCCTGCAGCGAGTCGGGCCAGCATTCCCGCTTTATCGCTTCCGGTCACCACCCACAGCACCCGCCGGCAGCGGTTCAGGATAGGGTAGGTCAACGTCATCCGGCGGCAGCCCCGGTAGACGCCGGTCAGGCCCACGTCGGCATCCGTGACCTCGAGGACGGGATCCCCTGGAATCAGCGAGGCGGTGTGACCGTCCGGTCCGAGGCCCAGGTGCACAAGATCGATTACCGCGGGCGAGCCCGCGACGGACTGAAGCGTTCGGGCATATTGCGTTGCCCCGGCCTCCAAGTCCGGCACTTCGACCGGCATGGCATAAATCCGTTCTGGCCGAAGCGGGGCTTGGGCGAGCAGGTTGGTTCGCAGGTGGGTCAGGTTGCGCTCAGCATGGCCCGCGGGGACGACGCGTTCGTCAACCTGGAACATGTGAACCTCTTGCCAGTCGAGCTCCTCAGTGGCCAACGCCCGCAGCATCGACCAGGGAGTGCTTCCGCCGCTCACCGCCAAGACGAAACGGCCGCGCGCCTTGACGGCACTCCGGCCTGCGGCGGCAACCACCGCTGCCGCTCGGCGGGCCACTGCGGCTGCATCCTCACGCATTTCAATTCTTAGACCCGTCCTCATTCCAACCGAATTCTGCGAGTCAGTTCCGCGGCCAGGGCCAGGGCCTGATCCCGGTCTTTGACGGTTTCCTCGTCCTGGGCCTCCCGGACCGCCTGCAGGATGGCTCCCATTCCCGGCCCCGGCGGGACGCCGATGGCCATGAGGTCGCGCCCGCCGATGAGCGGTTTGCGCACAAGCCTGTCCTCGATGTCAGTGTAATACGAAATGATCGTGTCACGGCACCAGCGGAGACGGCCTTCGCGTTCGGCTTCGGGCGACTCGGGGCCGCGCGTAGCCATGGCGTCCGCCATGGCGAGCAGGATCAGCAGGACCATGTCCTCCCCCAGCCGGCGAAACCAGCGCAGGATCGTCCCGGGCCTGACATCGGGCCCGGATAGGTCGATCACGTGCATGTGTTCTTCGATCAGCCTCGCAAACAGCTCCTTGTCCGGAGCCGAGAATCTCAGCCGGTCGGCGATGCACGCGGCGATTGTGGAGGCGGGCGTGTCGGGCCTGTAGAAAGTGACCCGATCCGTCCCGGGCGCCACGGACTGGGGCCCCGGCCTGCCGGCCTCATGGAGCAGCGCCGCCATCTTCAGAACGGCAAGGCGGTTTTCCCTTCCCAGGTTGGCGCGCAGGCGGCCGGCCGCCGGTTCGAACTGCTCGGTCAAGGCCGACAGCAGGGCTTCCAGCTTCTCGATCGCCTCCAGCGAATGCTTCCAGACGTCAAGGTGATGGTGTTCGTTCTGGGAGCAGCCTCGCATCGGCGCGATTTCGGGGAAGATGACCTGCAGGGCGCCCGTCCCGTCCAGCAACCGGACCGGAGGCGTGCTGCCCGGCTGCTTCAGCGTGAGGAACAATTCGCGGGCGATGCGCTCGGCCGCCACCGTTGCGATGCCGGCCGATGCCTCGGACATCAGCCGCCGCGTGGTCGCGTCGATCTCGAAGCCGAGCTCGGCTGAAAAGCGCACGGCCCGGATCACGCGCAGGGGGTCGCTCGTCATGGCATCCGGACCGGCGGCTCGGATGCGGCGGTCCCGGAGGTCGCGCTGCCCGCCAAGGGGGTCGACCAACTCGCCGAGCGCGCCGCCGATGTTGATGGCGATGGCCATGGCATTGATCGTGAAATCGCGGCGCTTCAGGTCGTCCTCGACGCCGGACCCGTAAATGGGCACCAGATCGATGAAATCGTGCGTGTCGGTGCGGTTGACCGCCCGCAGGCAGGGCGCGTGGGGCTTTTTGAGAAACGGCACCAGCGTCAGGTCGTGGACCGATTCCAGCGCCTGGGCCAAGGCCTGCGGGTCGGCGCACATCAGGTCGATATCTTTGGCCTCGCGCCCGAGGAGGTGGTCCCGGACCGCTCCGCCCACCAGGTACGCCTCGGGCAGGCCGGCCCCTAATGGCGCCAGCCAGCGGCGCAGTATGGAAACCAGGCGGCTCATCCTCTCGGCCTCAAATCCATCTTGAACTGCCTCTATACCTGATGCAGGGCCTTGTTGGTCTCTTCAAGATCAAAGGCTTCGGGATCGAATTCTCCACCCAGCCACTCCCTGATGGATTCATGCTCTTCATGCTTGGGGTCTTTCAATACCTCAAGCATGTTTTCATAGCTCCACACCCCGCCGCAATCCTCTGGCGGACAGGCGCGGGCGCCGTCGATGCACGTTACATCGCTTCCAATAGCGGGCCCCTGTTTCAGGATTTTTTCGACTTTGATATGGTGCTTCCAGGAATCGCCGAAATCATACATGTAATCGATCACCTTCCCGGCCCGCGGCGCGACATCCGTCAGCAAAGCTTCATCCTCGTCCAGAACCGGAACGCCCCTGAACTCCTCCAGCTCGAAGGCCGGGTCTGAATAAGCCTGCTTCCCGATCGCGAAGCGGTGCAGGTGAGAGTTGTCCCAGCCCATGGCTATCTGGATGACGGCGTGCAGCCGGCCGAGGCTGATTTGGCCCGGCACCAGCACCCGCCGCCAGATCGGAGGTGAGGCGCCTTCTAATTCGATTTTCAGCTGGTAGGTTTTTCCGGTGTCCTTCGCTGCGGATTGGGGTTTCATGGATTTCTTCATAGAGTTCACCTCCGTCCAGCCGTGCAATAAACCGGGTTATATTTTGTGGTAGCGGCATCTTGCCGCGATAATCGTGGCTGAAAGCCCCTCCCCAATTGGCGGTGGTGATACTTTCCATTGCATGAATTCAATGCCCCTGAGCGAAAAGCCTTGACCGCCGATCATTGCCCAGTTTCGCATACGACCAATCCATAGACTGGAGATAGATCGCCACCATTGGCTATCGATAGGCGGCCCCCGTTGGCAGCCCTTTCGCGCTTCCTGAGGCAGAGCATTGAATAGCTCTTTGAGGTGCTTGATTCATTATTGGCTCAATAATACAGTTGTCATATGATCTCAAGATGTATGAGATTATTATGCCGCTGAGGTTAAAACAGCAGCAGAGGAGGCATAGGCCATGTACCGGTCCTTCAAGGTGAGCAATTTTCGTTGTTTTTCCGAGCTGAACCTTGCCGGCCTGGAAAGGTTTAATCTCATTGCGGGTGTCAACAATGTCGGAAAAACAGCCCTCCTGGAGGCATTGTTCATTCACTGCGGCGCGTACAATCCAGAATTAACAATCAGGCTGAACGCTTTCAGAGGTATCGAGAAGGTCAAGGTCGAGTTGGGGCGGGGGATAGAGACGCCTTGGGATTCTCTTTTCAACAACCACAACATCTTAAAAACAATAGAACTGGTCGGCGAAAACAAAGGAACGGTTCAACGGACGCTTCGGCTGAAAATGGTCCGCAAACCCGATGAATTAGCTAAAATCGGACAGTTTATTCTACATGGCCAAGACAAATCTGAAAGCGGAGCCATGTCTTCGGAAACCGTTCAGGTGCTTGAGCTTGCTTATAAAGCAGGCAAACAGAGCGGCAGATATCACATGATCCTTGGTCCAAAGGGACTGCGAACCGAACCGATTCCGCCGCCGTTTCCCGGTTTTTTCCTGGCCGCACGGCTACGCATCCCTCATGCTGAAGATGCCGAACGATTTGGCAAACTGGAAATCAGTGGGAAACAGGATGTGCTCTTGGAAGCCTTGAGAATCGTCGAGCCCCGCCTCCGCCGCCTCGCCGTAGTCGTCACTGGCGGTGCGCCGATGATGCACGGTGACATTCAACTGGACCGCCTTATACCCTTGTCGTTTATGGGAGAGGGCATGGTACGGCTCGCCAGTCTCGTGTTGGCTATCGGCAACGCCCAAAAGGGCATTGTGCTCGTGGATGAAATCGAGAACGGATTTCACCATTCCATTCTGCCAAAAGTGTGGCGGGTCATTGCTGAAGCGGCACGACAGTTCAATACTCAGGTATTCGCAACAACCCACAGTATGGAATGTATTGTGGCAGCTCACCGTGCCTTTGCGGAGAGTGAAAGTTATGACTTTCGCTTGCATCGTCTGGAATGGCGGAAGGAAACCATACACTCTATCACCTACGACCAGGAGACCCTCGCAGCGGCAATTGAGACGGGCCTGGAGGTGCGGTGATGGTTGCCATGGGAATTGAGATCATAAATCCCAATTTGCTAATCGTTGAAGGTTCCGAGGATCAGCGCTTCTTCGAAGCACTTGCCAATCGGTTGGGGCTGCAGAGCATGCAAACCCTCCCCCTTGGAGGCAAGACGCAACTCCGCAGCACATTAAAAGCGCTAACGGCAAGCCCGGGCTTTGCTTCTGTTGCTTCCTTGGGATTGGTGCGGGACGCCAATGGTGACCCGGCTGCTGCTTTTCGAAGTATGATAGATGCGTTGGTGGCTGCAAAGCTGCCGGCCCCTATCCGAGTGCTCGATGCAGCGGTCGCAGTAGATCCCGAGGACAATGAGCAGCCCGCCATCGTTACGCAAGGGATTCTCAGCGAAATGTTCGCCGTTGAGTAGAGAATGCCACTGACTGTTGGGTGCGTCTTGCAGCATGTTAGCCGAGGTAAGAATATCCCACCCCATCCGAAAACTACTGCACAGCGCCAAGTGGCTTTTGCTCTGAAGGTTGGAAATACGGTTGGAAATGGTCTTGCAACAAAAAATCAGGGGCCCAGAATTTATTCTAAGCCCCTGATTATATTTGTGGTGGTCCCAACGGGACTCGAACCCGTGTTACCGACGTGAGAGGCCGGTGTCCTAGGCCGCTAGACGATGGGACCTGCGAGCGAAATCAGGGCGACTTTCTAACAGGATACATCGAATCTTGTCAAATGGTATTTGAAAAAGGCCGCGTCAGGCGGCCTTTTTGCCCTTGCGGAAGCCGGCCAGCAGGTAGACGATGAAGCCGGCGAAGGGGATCGAGGCGATCAGCCACCACCTGGCCTTGGCTCCGGCGCTGCCGAAGTCCTTCTGGGCGACATCCACCACGGCCCAGATCGTGCCCATGAAAAAGGGCACGCAGATCGCCAGAAAAATCAGGATGGCCTTGATGTCCTCCATGCTCAGCCTTTCAGTAGTTCGGCGACCTTGAGGATCGCGTCGACATAGTAAGAGCTGGGGTTGTAGGCATGGATCGCCTTTTCCTGCTTCTCGCGGCTGATGCCCGGCTGCCAGCCGTGGCGTTTGAGGTAGTTGGCGATGCTGGCAACGGCGTCGGCATGGACCAGGAGGTCCACGCGTCCGTCCTGATCGCCGTCCTGCGCATAGGCCAGGATATTGGTCGGCATGAACTGAGCGTAGCCCACGGCGCCTGCGTAGGAACTCGCGATCGCCGTCGGATCGATTCCCTCCCGCTGGGCGTAGCGCAGCAAGGCTTTCAACTCGCGGTAACCCCATTCGGCGCGTCTTTGCACCCGTTCATCGAAACGCTCGCGCGTAATGCGCCGCTCCTGCGGGATCACCCTCCAGAAGCTTTCCTGGAAGCCGGGCTCGCTCAGCGCAGCCAGCGTTGAGAGGATGTTCAGGGCGGAGCGGTTGCCGGAGGTAGTGCCCAGCTGGCTTTCGACCAGCATAATTGCCGTGACCACGCGCTTGTCGACTCCGTAGGCCGCCTCGGCCGCACTCAGGATGGCCATGTTCTCCTGCAGGTAGCGCTGGGCCTTGGCGACGGATTCGGGCGAGCTGAACTGAGCGTAGTTCAGCTTGGCTTCGCTGTGGATGAAAAAGCGCGACACACCGTCCGCCTCGACAAACACCTCGGGCCGGCTGTAGAGCTGCAAGATCGACTCGGCAGGGAACCCGTCCGCGATCAGCCTCTGCCGCAACGCGCTGAAATGATCGTTTTTCGGCTGAGCCGCGGGGCCCGGCTCCCATGGAGACATAATGGCTACCGCAAGCAGGATGCATGCGATCCAATAACGACATGCCTGGCTGGCTCTCGGCATTCGGCGTGGCTCCTTCTATCGCGCTTTTCAGCGGGGGGGTGAGTACGCGGGTGTTGCCCGGGAAGGCATCCCATGTTACGTTTTCAAAATAGTATCACAAGCGCCGGGAATTTTAAATCGTGAAAAAGTCATCCAAGAC
>Ga0114938_1002666_pt1 | contig 11058 bp, 10 predicted proteins | sample AshMeaBigSpring_FD_88675 | JGI IMG/M metagenome (GOLD analysis project Ga0114938, IMG submission 88675) | Groundwater microbial communities from Big Spring, Nevada to study Microbial Dark Matter (Phase II) - Ash Meadows Big Spring | ecosystem: Environmental > Aquatic > Deep subsurface >...
GCGTGGTCGACTGGTTGCGGTTCGGCGCCGACGCCGAGGAGCTGGCGACCAGAGCGATCCAGGGCGGTAAACGGCTGAGCGGCCACCTGCGGCCGATGACCATCCGGGTCTACCGCGGCTTCGTCGCCGACGGGGTGGCGCACGTGCGCGCCCGGGTGCTCGAGGAGCCAAGGTTCGACGCCGCCGCCGACAGCCTGCGCATCGAAGCCTCGGTCTACGCGAACCTGATGCGGTGGGTGGTGCTGGACCTCCCAGGCGTGGATGTGACCGTGGCGATGGGGGACATCGCGCAGACCGTCCGCAGCGACGCCGACGGCTTCGTCAACGCCCGCATCCCGGTCGGGGACGTGCCACCGGGCTGGCACCCGGTGCAGCTGCGTGCCGAGGACGAGGACGGACGGCCCGTCACCGCCCAGGGCCGGGTGGTGCGCCCCGACCCGGCGTCGAAGCTGGCGGTCATCACCGACATCGACGACACGATCCTTCGTACCGGCATGACCGAGGGCATGCGCTCGATCGCCCGCACGCTGCTGCGCGACGCCCACGGCCGCAAACCGATCCCAGGCACTCCGAGCCTGTACCGCGGGTTGGCGCGAGGGGCCGGCGGACGGCCCGAGTCCACCTTCTTCTACGTGTCGTCGAGCCCGTGGAACCTCTACGACATGCTCGTGCAGTTCCTCGGCCTGCGCGGCTTCCCCCGCGGCCCGTTGTTCCTCACCGACTGGCGCCCCGGCCCCACCTTCGGCGAGCCTCCGGAGAACCCGGGGCACAAGCGGGCCCGCATCCGCCGCATCCTCGACGCCTACCCCGAGCTGTCGTTCGTGCTCGTGGGGGACGACGGGGAGGCGGACCCGCAGATCTACCGGGAGTTCCTCGACTCCGACGCCGATCGGGTGCGGCTGGCCATGGTCCGATCGGTGCGTGGAGTGCCCGCCGGCACCGCGCGCGAGGTGGAGTCGCTGCCGCCGGCCCCGGGCGAGGTGCTGACCTGCTCGGACGCCGAGCACATGGCCCGGGTGGCGCACCACCTGGGCCTGGTCGACGAGCTCACCGTCGAGGAGGTGCAGACCGAGCGCGGCGCACGGCTGTGAGCAGTGGCCTGTGCGTTCCGCCCTCAGGCCCGCAGCGCCTGGGCCAGCGCGGTGAAGTCGTCGATCAGGTAGGCCATGTCCTCGTCGGTGTGGGCGAGCGACACCAGCCACTGCTCGTCCAGCCCTGGAGGCGTGAGGACGCTGCGGTTGACGCCCCACAGCCAGGACAGCTCGGCCAGCCCGAAGTCGGTGGCCTTGTAGTCGCGGTAGTTGCGCACCGGTGTGGTCGACCAGGTGACGCAGCCCTTCACCCCCAGCCCCACGGTGTGGGCGGGTAGCTCGTACTGCTCGATCACGCCGGCGAGGGTCGTCAGCGCCGCCACGTTGCGTGCCTCGGCCCCGGCGAGTGCCTCCGGCGTGCAGATCTCGTCCACAGCGCGGGCGGCGGCCATCACCAGCGGGCTGCCGTTGTAGGTGCCGAAGTGCGCCATCCGGCCGTCCACCACGACCTCCATGATGTCGCGCTTGCCGCCGAACGCAGCCAGCGGCAGGCCACCGCCGATGCTCTTGGCCAGCGTGATGAGGTCGGGCTGGACGCCCAGGCGCTGCGCCGCGCCGGCTGGGCCGGCAGTCAGGCCGGTCTTGACCTCGTCGAAGATCAGCACCACGCCGTGGGCGTCGCACAAGGCCCGGACCCCGGCGAGGTAGCCCTCGTCGGGCAGGACGATGGCGAGGTTCTCGATGACCGGCTCGACCACCATGGCGGCGATCTCGCTGCCGTGCGCGGAGAGGATGCGCTCCAGCATCGGCAGGTCGTTGTAGGCGACCACGTGCACGGTGCCGGCCTCGACGTCGAAGGGGACCTCGCCGATCGGCGCGTCCGCCGGCCCGATCTCGTCCAGCGGGGGCTTCACCTAGACCTGCAGGCCGTCGTAGCCACCGTGGTAGCCGCCCTCGATCTTCACGATGGCCTTGCGGCGGGTGTAGGCGCGGGCGACACGGATCGCGTACATCAGCGACTCGGTGCCGGAGTTGGTGAAGCGGATCATGTCGAGGGAGAACCGCTGGCAGAAGCGCTCGCTCATCTCCGTCGCCTGCGGTGACGGCGTCACGAACAGGGTGCCCGTGTCGCGCAGGGCCCGCTCGACGTGCTCGACCACGACCGGGTTGAGGTGGCCGACCAGCATGGCGCCGAACCCCATCGACAGGTCGAGCAGCTGCCGGCCGTCCACATCGGTCAGCCACGCGCCTCGCGCCGACTGGATCGAGATCGGGTACGGCTCCCAGTGCTGGAAGGACGAGGTCACCCCGAGCGGCAGCGTCCTGCTCGCGCGCACGTTGTGCTCTCCGGACGCCTGCGTCGCGGAGGTGAACCGCTCCCACTCGGCGGCGAGCAGACGCTGCACGGTGTCGGGGTCGATCGGCGCGGACGAGGCGGGCAGCCAGCGGTGCGTCCCGGGGTCGTGCGCGGGCCAGGTGATCGGTGTCGCCGTCGCGGTCATCGTGCCTCCAAGTGGTCGTGGAACGGTTCCGGGCGGCACTCTCTCACGGAGCCGGTCCGGACGTGGAGCACTCGACGAGCAGCAGCTGCGCGGTGAGGCCGGTGGTCGCATCGTGGGGGCCGCCGGACGCCGAGGAGGCGTGACGGGTGCGCAACGCGGGTGCGCTGATGCTCGCCGGCGGGGGAGGACCGGGAGCAACCGCGTGGGTGGTGCAGGCGCGCGCCTACCCGGACCGACGCGACGCGAGCAGGGCGGTGGCTGCCGTGGCGCCGGCGCACGCCGCGAGCACGAGCGCTCGGACCGCGGTCGAGGAGTCGTGGGTCACCCCCGCCGCCAGTACGCCACCCCGGCTGCGCGCGCTCAGCACCGACCCGAGCGACTGCCACGACAGCAGCGACCCGGCGGCTGCCGCCGAGCCCGTGCTGAACAGGGACGCGACCGACCCGACGGACCCGATGCTGAGGGCCGAGCCCACCGAGCCGATGCTGAGCAACGATCCCTGGGAGGCGATCGAGAGCACCGACCCCTCGGACCACAGCGACCACCTCGACGCAGCCATCGTCACCTCCGCGGCGCCAGCCTGCCACGTCGCCCTCGGCCCGGACGTGTCACCCGCCGTTGATGTCAGTGCCGGATCGGTGGGTCGGGCGCGCCGAGCAGCCGCTGCAGCACCGCCGGGTCGGCGCCGTCGACCTCGACCACCTTGGTGCGGCTGGTCGGCCCGCTCACCAGCCGCACAGCGCGCCGGGGTACGCCGAGGGCGCGCCGCAGGGCCTGCAGGGCCGCCTCGGTCGCGCGGCCGTCCACCGCGGGCTCGGCGACGCGGACGACGAGGGCGTCCCCGTGCCTGCCACCGACCCCGGGACGGGCGGCTCGTGGCGTGACCCTGATGGTCAGGCGCAGGGACGTCACCAGCGGTTGCGCACCTGCTCGGCCCAGCCGCGGATGCCGTCCACGTCGAGCACGGTGCTGCCGACGCGGACGGTGCCGTGCCAGCTGCCGAAGCACTGGTGGGTGTCGTTGAACAGAACACCGAGCTGGGTCCGGTCAGCCCGGTCGAAGAGTGGACGCAGCTCGAGCTCCAGCGTTCCGGAAGGGGCTCTCACGTGCCAGGGGGACAGCCAGTCGTCGGGGTCGTAGTCCCAGCGCAGGTCCTCGTGCAGCGGGTACAGACGGCCGTCGAGGGTGAGCGCGTTCTCGGTGCTGCCCGTCCCGTCCGTCCAGGCGCCGCCGACCTGGATTCCCAGCACCCGCTCGTGCCCGGCGTGGCGCACCCGACCGCTGCCGGCCCCCCAGTTCCAGGTGACGCGGTAGGGCCAGCGGCCGCGGCCGTGGTCGAGGGTGGCCCAGGCGTCGGCCCCGTCGATCGCGATGGTGCGCTCGCCGAGTCGCACCTCGCCCCGGGCCGGCAGGGTGTTCTGCTTGACGGTGTACTGGAAGCGGCGCCGGCTCCACGGCACCACCACGCCGAGCGACTCGTGGCCGTGCGGTCGGGTCACGGTGACCTCGGCGCTGACCTCAGGGCTGCGGGCCGACAGGTGCGCGCCGTCGGTCGTCGGCGTCACGGTGATCGCGAAGCCCTCGCGCTCGAAGACGACGGGTCCCCCGCCGCAGCGGTCTGGCATCGGGACGCGGTGCAGCGGCAGCAGCCGGGTGGCTCCGGCCTCGTGCAGCCGGGCGGGGTCACGCATGTCCAGGGCCCAGATCGCGCAGAGGGCGGCGTAGTCGAGGTCGCTGACGGTGAGCCCGAGCACCGCCTCGGGCGTCTGCACGCACCAGTACTCCCAGCGCTTGGTGCGCCCGCGTCCGCGCAGGTTGCTGCGGTGCAGCGGGCGCCGACTCCAGCCGACGGCGGCCTCGTCCAGCCTGCCGTCGGGCGCGCACAGGTCGACCGGCTCGGTGATCTCGCGCCGGCCGTCCCGGCGGGTGGTGGTCATGACCGTGATTGTCGACCTCCGCGGCGCGGTCGTCGCCAGGCAGGGTCGGGCGGGGCAGGATCAGCCCATGGTGGGTCGCGGCGAGGTGGAGGCACACATGCAGGTGGGCATGGTCGGGGCTGGACGGATGGGGGCGAGTCTCGCCCTGAGGCTGGCCCGTGCCGGGGTGGCCTGCACGGTCTGCGACGTCGTGCCGCAGGCCGTGGACCGGCTGGTGGCCGAGGGGCTGCCGGGGGTGCACGCGCTTGCCGACCTGGTCGCGTCGCTCGAACGACCCCGAGTGGTCTGGCTGATGGTCCCGGCCGACGCGGTCCAGCCCTTGGTGGACCAGCTCGAGGGGCTGCTCGACCCCGGCGACGTCGTGGTGGACGGCGGCAACAGCCGTTGGACCGACGACCTGGCCCGCTCGGCGCGGTTCGCCGCGCAAGGCGTCGACTACGTCGACGTGGGCACCTCGGGTGGCGTGTTCGGCCTCGAGCGCGGCTTCTGCCTGATGGTCGGCGGCGCCGACCGGGCCGTCGGGCTGCTTGCCCCGGTGCTGGACGTCCTGGCACCCGGACCCCACGCGGCGCCCCGGACGCCGGGTCGGCAGGGCGCCTACACCCCGGAGGAGCGCGGCTGGCTGCACTGCGGGCCGTCCGGCGCCGGCCACTTCGTGAAGATGGTGCACAACGGCATCGAGTACGGGCTGATGGCCGCCTATGCCGAGGGGCTGGCGCTGCTGGCCGGCGCTGGGGCCGGTTCGACCGCCCGGCCTGTCGACGCGGAGACCGCGCCACTGACGCACCCGGAGGCCTACCGCTACGACCTCGACCTGGCGGCGATCACCGAGGTGTGGCGCCGTGGGAGCGTCGTCTCGTCGTGGCTGTTGGACCTGACCGCGGCTCAGCTGGCGGCCGACCCTGGCCTGGCCGGGTTCGAGGGCCGCGTGTCGGACTCGGGGGAGGGACGCTGGACCGTCCAGGCCGGCGTCGACCTCGGCGTGCCCACCCCGGTGATCTCGGCGGCGCTGTACCAGCGTTTCGCCTCTCGCGACGAGGGCCAGGTCGCCGCCCGGGTGCTCTCGGCGATGCGCTGGGCGTTCGGCGGGCACGCCGAGCGGGCCGAGGGCGGGCGATGAGCGTGGGGTCCGAGGTGGTGCGCGCCGACGCGCTGGTGATCTTCGGGGCAACCGGCGACCTGGCCCGGCGCAAGATCTTCCCGGCGCTGTACCGGATGCAGGCCCGGGGGGACCTGGCGGTGCCGGTGGTGGGGGTGGCCCGGTCGGGAGAGTCGGAGGACGCCTTCCGGCGTCGCGTCGCCGACGCCGTCACCGCCTTCGTCCCCGACGTCGACCCGGCCGTGCTGGCCCGCCTGGTGGCACGGGTGCGGCTGGTGGGTGGGCGCTACGAGCAGCCGGCCACCTTCGCCGAGCTCGCCGCCACCCTGAGCGAGCTGGGCAGCCGGCTGTCGGTGTTCTACCTGGCCGTGCCCCCCGACCTGTTCGCCACCGTGGCCGACGGCCTGGCCGGCGCGGGGCTGTCGCCGCGGGCACGGCTGGTGGTGGAGAAGCCGTTCGGACGCGACCTGGCCAGCGCCCGAGCCCTCAGCGGCACTCTGCACGCGCACGTGGCGGAGTCGGCGGTGTTCCGCATCGACCACTTCCTGGCCAAGGAGACCGTCGAGGACCTGTTGGTCTTCCGGTTCGCCAACAGCATCCTCGAGCCGGTGTGGAACCGCAACTACGTGCAGAGCGTGCAGGTGACCATGGCCGAGAGCCTGGGCATGGAGGGCCGGGGCTCGTTCTACGACGGCACGGGTGCGGTGCGCGACGTGCTGCAGAACCACCTGCTCGAGGTCGTCACGCTGCTGGCGATGGAACCACCGTCCAGCGCCGACGCCGACGCGTTGCTGGAGGAGAAGGTGAAGGTGCTGCGCGCCATGCGGCCGCTGGACTGCACGACGCTGGTGCGCGGCCAGTACCGCGGGTACCTCGAGGAGCTGGGGGTGGCGGCGGGGTCGAGCACCGAGACGTACGCAGCCTGCCGGCTGGAGATCGACTCCTGGCGGTGGGCCGGAGTGCCGTTCTTCGTCCGCACCGGGAAACGGATGCCCGGCACCGCGCTCGAGGCGGTGGTGGAGCTGCGCCGCCCGCCGCGGCTGCTGTTCGCCGACGGTTCGGAGGAACCGCACGGCAACCTCATCCGGTTCCGCCTGGCGCCCAACGACGGGGTGACCCTGACTGTGCATGCCAAGCGGCCCGGTCCGGCGCTGGTGAGCCGTCCGGTGGACCTCGACGTCGACTACCGGGAGGAGAGCGGTGAGCGGCAGGAGGCCTACGAGCGGCTGCTCACCGACGCCCTGGCCGGGGAACGGCGACGGTTCGCCCGGCAGGACGGCGTGGAGCAGGCGTGGCGGGTGGTTCAGCCCGCGCTGGACGAGCCGGGGCCGGTGCACCCCTACGAACCGGGTACCTGGGGGCCGGCGGCGGCCGACCAGGTGCTGCTCGGGCACCACTGGCACGTGCCCGAGCACCTGGCCTGAGCTGCTGGGCCGTCACGACTCCCGCTGCTGCGCGATCACCCCGGGCGGGAGGTCGGCGGCCGCGTCGGCGTCGAGGAACCATCGGGTGGCCGAGCGACCGTTGACGCGGGCGGCCGGCAGGGACGGGTCCCCGGCGACCGCCGCGGCGACCGCGGGCGCCTTCGCCCGTCCATGAGCCAGCAGCCAGACCTCGTCGGCCAGCCCCAGCGCCCGCAGCGTCAGCGACACCCTTGCCGGCGGGGGCTTGGGCGAGTCGGCCACGGCGACGGCGAGTGCGGGGGAGTCAGCCTCGGGTCGCCCAGGGAAGAGCGAGGCGATGTGCCCGTCGGGCCCCACTCCGAGCAGTGCGACGTCGAGGGGCGGGCGGTCGGCTTCGGCGCAGGTCGCTACCCACGCGGAGAGCTCCCGGTCGTAGTCGGCTGCTGCTCGCTCCAGTGTCTCGTCGGTGCCGGCCACCCGGTGCAGCCGGTCGGGCGGCGGGCACAGCTCGGCGATGACGGTGATGGCGGCGGTGTCGTTGCGGTCCGGGTGCTCCCAGGGGACGTGCCGCTCGTCGGCCCACCACAGGTGCAGCCTCGCCGGGTCCAGCCGGGCTGTGGCCGTCCGCGCTCGGCTCGCGGCGATCGCCCTCAGGGGGGCGAGCGCGGCGGATCCACCGGACAGTGCCGCGGCCGCCGTGCCGTGGCGACGCTGCGACCCGACGAGCAGGAGGCCAAGCCGGTCGGCGGCGGCTCGTGCGGACGCGCCGGGGCTCGCCTCGACCAGCACGATGGGACGCATCCAGCTCCCGACTCCCACACCTGAGCCCGAGCCTGCCGGGCGGACCATCCGCGGGCAACCCCGGCCACCCTGCCGAAGCCTCCCGCCCCGCGCGATCTTGGAGAAGCTGCGCCCCTTCTCGGCGTGTCGCCGGCGTGTCCTCCAAGATCACCGAGGTGGAGGGTGGCACCGGGGCGCCGTTAGGGTGCGCGCATGGGCAAGAACACCGTGCTGCACCGCAGCGTGCGACCGGTCTCCGAGCACGACCGGGTCACCACCCTGGAGCTGTTCTTCGACCTGGTGTTCGTGTTCGCGCTGACACAGATCAGTGCCCTGGTGGCGGGGAACCTGTCGCCGGAGGGCGCCGCCCGCGGCCTGGTGCTGCTCGGCCTGCTGTGGTGGGCCTGGACGGCCTTCACCTGGCTCGGCAACTCGGCCAGGGCCGATGTCGGGGTTGTGCGCGGCGGGCTCATCGTCGCGATGGGGCTGGTGTTCGCGATGGGCCTGGCGATCCCCACCGCCTGGGACGCCTCCGGGGAGGGCCTGTCCTCGGCGCTGGTGTTCGCCGTCGCCTTCGTGCTCACCCGGCTCGTGCACGTCGCCGTGTACTGGGTGGCTGCGGGGGACGACCCGGGGCTGCGCCGCCAGGTCGCCCGGTTGGCGCTGGCGGGCATCCTCCCGACGATCCTGCTCGTGGCCGGAGGCCTGCAGGGCGGGGCCACCCAGACGCTGCTGTGGGCGGCGGCGCTGGTCGCCGACTACGTCGGGGTGTACCTGGCCGGGTCTCGTGGCTGGGTGGTGCGCTCACCCGGCCACTTCGCCGAGCGCCACGGCCTGATCATCATCATCGCGCTCGGTGAGTCGATCGTCGCCATCGGCGTGGGCGTGGCCGAGCTCCCGGTGACCGCGGCGATCCTGCTGGCGAGCGCCTTCGGCCTCGCAGTGGTGGTGTGCCTGTGGTGGATCTACTTCGACGTCACCGCCCTGGCCGCGGAGCGGATGTTCGACCGCGCCCAGGGCGACGAGCGCACCCGGATCGCCCGCGACGGCTACACCTACCTGCACTTCCCGATGCTCGTCGGCATCGTCTGGGCCGCGGTCGGGATGAAGAAGGTGATGGCCTACACCGCCGACACCGTCGAGCACGGCGCCGGCTACCCGTTGCCCACCTGGGCCCGGCTGGGTCTGTTCCTCGGGCCGGCGCTGTACCTGCTGGCGCACGCCCTGTTCCGTCGGCGCATCGCCCGGTCGTGGAGCGTCCCGCGGCTCACGGTCGCGGCGCTGCTGGCCGTGCTTGCGTTCGCCCTCGCCCCGCTCGGGGCCCTCGCCGACCTGGCCGTGCTCGCCCTCGTCCTCGCCGCGCTGGTGGTATGGGAGGTCGTGGCCATGCGGGAGGTGCGGCAGAAGGTGCGCGGGTCCGTGGCGCACCCGGGTCCGGCAGGGGGCTGACCACCCGACCGGTGGCGGTGAGGACGCGCTGGCCCGAGACTGGGTGGTCATCCGGACGAGAAGGGACTCCCCATGGTCGACGAGAACGACGAGCTGACCCAGCAGGCCGCGGACGGCGGTGCCGGTCACGACGGCGGTGCCGATGGCGGCGCGGACGGCGGTGCCGGTCACGACGGCGGTGCCGATGGCGGCGCGGACGGTGGTGCCGATGGCGGCGCGGACGGTGGTGCCGATGGCGGCGCGGACGGCGGTGCGTGACAGCTGACGTGCCCGCCGGGGCCGTGGGCGGTGCCTCCCCCACGGCCCTGGACCGCCTCTGCTCCCTGCCTGCCCGCCGCTTCGCCGACCAGGTCTGGTCGCGCCAGGCGTGGCTCTCCCGAGCTGCTGACCTGCCAGACCCAGTCGGCGGGGTCTTCTCCCTGCACGCCGTGGACGAGCTGCTGAGCCGCCGCGGGCTGCGTACGCCCTTCGTGCGCGTGGCCAAGGACGGCCGGGTCGTGCCCCCGGCGCGCTTCACCGGGTCCGGCGGTGCCGGAGCGACCGTGGCCGACCAGGTGCGCGACGACGCCCTGCTGGCGCTGCTCGCCGACGGCAGCACCGTGGTGCTGCAGGGGCTGCACCGCACCTGGCCCCCGGTCGGGTCGCTCGCTGCCGACCTGGCCGCCGAGCTGGGCCACTCCGTGCAGGTCAACGCCTACGTGACCCCGCCGCAGTCGCAGGGCTTCGCCGCCCATTACGACACCCACGACGTGTTCGTGCTGCAGGTGCACGGGCGCAAGCGGTGGGTGGTGCACGCGCCGGTGCTGCCCGACGCGCTGCCCGACGAGCCGTGGGAGCAGCGCCGCTCGCTCGTCCAGGCGCGGGCGGAGGAGTCGCCGCTGATCGACGTCGTCCTCGAGCCGGGGGACTGCCTCTACCTGCCCCGGGGGTTCGTGCACGCGGCCAGCGCCCTGGGTGGCACCACCGTCCACCTGACCTTCGGCGTCCACCCGACCACGGAGCGCGACGTGGCCCGCACCCTGCTCGACGTCCTCGGCTCCCAGACGGGCCGGGCCTCGCTGCCGGCGGGCTGGGACCCTGCGGGACCCGGCGCCACCGGCGTGCTGGCGGCGGTGCGGGACCGGCTGGTGCACAGCCTTCAGCAGGTGGACCTGGTCGCTGCGGCGCACGCGCTGCACGACGCCCGCAGCGCCCGGCAGCGCCCCGAGCCAGTGGCGCCGGTGGCGCAGGCGAGCACCGCCGCCGCGGTGAGGCCGACGACCGTCGTGCGGCTGCGCCGCCACCTCGGGCATCGGGTCGAGCCCGACACCGCCGGAGGCGAGGTGCTGGTGCTCGCCGACCGGCGGCTGGCCGTCGCCCCGGACGAGCTGGCCGCCCTGCGGCGGCTCCTCGGAGGGGGTCCCTGCCGAGTGTCGGACCTCCGGGGCGACGCGGCCGAGCTGGTGGCCCGGCTGCTGCGCGAGGGGGTGCTGGTGCCCGTCGGCACCGACGGGCCGGCGTGAGTGGTCCGGATGTGGCGGCCTTCCGCTGCTCGGACGCCGCCCGGGCCCGTGGTGACGCGATGACGGCCACCGCTCCGCCGGCCCTGCGCTGGCTGCTGCTCGAGCACCCGGGTCCGTGGCCGGTGCGGGCGCTGGACGCCCTGGACCCGACCCTGGCGCGCGGCCTGTCCGTGCGAGCCGAGTCGCTGGGCGCCCGGGTGGTGCTCGTCCGCCGGCCCGGTCGATACCCGCGCGAGCCCGGCCCGATGCGCTGGGCGGTCGCCGACGCTCGCCCAGGGCGCGAGGCCATTCGCTGGTCGAGGGCCGACGACGTGCGCGAGGTGCTGGTGGCCGACTGGGACCTGTCGGGACGTCC
>Ga0114938_1002667_pt1 | contig 11057 bp, 11 predicted proteins | sample AshMeaBigSpring_FD_88675 | JGI IMG/M metagenome (GOLD analysis project Ga0114938, IMG submission 88675) | Groundwater microbial communities from Big Spring, Nevada to study Microbial Dark Matter (Phase II) - Ash Meadows Big Spring | ecosystem: Environmental > Aquatic > Deep subsurface >...
AATATTCTTGCGCCATCCGGGAAGTGGCGATCATAGCAGATATATACACCCACTTTTGCATATTTGGTTTGAAAAACAGGATAGCCGAGGTTGCCGGGTTTGAAGAAAAATTTTTCCCAGAAACCGGAAGTATGCGGGATATGATTTTTTCTATACTTGCCTAAATAAGTTCCGTCGGCATCAATCACGGCTGCTGTATTGTACAGCACACCGGCCTGTTCTTTTTCATAGACCGGAACGATCATCACCATGTTATACTTCTTTGCATATTCCTGCATCCTTTCGATCGTTGGGCCGGGAACGGTTTCTGCACTTTCATACCAGGCTTTGTCTTGCCCGGGGCAGAAATAAGGTGTATTGAAAATTTCCTGGAAGCACAATATCTGCACGCCTTTCTTTCCCGCTTCTTCGATGTAGGGAATGTGTTTCTGCACCATGGCTTCTTTTATTTCTTCAATGGTTCCTTCGCCTTCGGTTTTGGGAAGTGACATTTGAATGAGTCCTGATTTAATGATTCTGGGCATGTTGAATAATTATGAATTTAGAATTATGAGTTATGAATTTGGGAAATATCTTTCTTTGGTTGTGAGAATTATGCTATTTAATATTCTTATGATTTCTGTACACTGGTTATTAAGCCCGGTAAACTCTTCAGTTGTTATATACCCGCTATCTTTTAATAAACTTAGCCAATATGAAGTTTCTCTTGCTTCCTTTACAGCAATTCCTAATTTATGAATGAAGTCCTTTTTGGATTCGCCTGAAACTGCTTCGTGAATATTTGCACCAATCGAAGTTCCACTTCTCAGAATTTGTTTTGACAGGACATATTCCTTCTTTTCAACAAGTTGCTTGTATAAGCCAATTATTGATAATGAAAAATCGTATGATTTCTTTACAATGATATTGTCTTTTTCTTCTTTCATAATTCATCACTCATCATTCTAAATTACCTGTGATACTTTAGAACGTTTAATGAATTTGCCGTAGCCTTTATCAACATGGCAATGATTGTTTTCGACGGCTACTTTTCCTCTCAGTAACACTGTTTTTACTTTACCCGTTACTTCCCATCCTTCATAACCATTGTAGTCTACATTCATGTGATGGGTTTTGGCAGAAAGGGTATGTTTCTCCTTCGGGTCAAAGATGACGATGTCGGCATCGCTGCCCACAGCAATGGTTCCTTTACGGGGAAACATGCCAAAGATTTTTGCCGGGTTGGTACAGGCTACTTCCACATATTTGTTCAATGTGATCCTGCCTTTGTTTACGCCTTCGCTGAATAATAATTCCATCCTGTTTTCAATCGCCGGGTGACCATTGGGAATTTTGGAGAAATCATCTTTGCCCATCAGTTTCTGTTCCCACTTGAAAGGACAGTGATCGGTGGCCACCACCTGCACCAAACCTTGATTAATTCCGGCCCATAATGTTTCCTGGTCTTTCTTTTGCCGCAGGGGAGGACTCATCACCCATTTGGCGCCGTCTTCTCTTTCGTATAAAGAAGCATCAATGATCAGGTATTGAATACAGGTTTCCACAAACACTTTCTGGTTTCTTCTTGTTGCATTACGAACTGCATTCAATGCGCCTTCACAAGTCAGGTGAACGATATAACCGGGACAGCCGGTATAGTTGGCCATATCAGCAAAACGTCCGCTGGCTTCTGCTTCAGTTACTTCAGGCTGTGAAAGATAATGATACAGCGGGGTAAGTTTACCCTCGGCCCTGTGTTTGGCTATGAGGAAGTCAATCATATCTCCATTGGTCGCATGCACATTGATCAGGCCTCCGTGTTTCTTTACTTCCTGCATCAGTCCCACCATCTGACGGTCATCGATCATTAAGGCACCTTTATACGCCATAAATGTTTTGAATGAAGTGATACCTTCTTTCTCGATCATTTCCTGTATTTCTTTTTTTGTATTGTCATTGAAATCGGTCACTGCCATGTGGAAACTGTAATCGCCGACACAGTTATTATCACTCCGGCCTTTCCATTCTTCTAATGCAGAACGAAGGGAGTTTCCTTGTTTCTGTAAAATAAAATCGATCACCGTCGTGGTGCCGCCGAATAAGGCGGCCCTGGTTCCCGTTTCGTAATTGTCGGAAGAGAAGGTGCCCATAAAAGGCATTTCCAGGTGCACATGCGGATCGATACTACCGGGGAAAACGAGTTGGCCGGAAGCATCAATTTCTTTATCGACTTTCACTGCCAGATTTTTACCAATGGCTTTTACCTGCTCGCCTTCAATGAAGATGTCGGCAACATAATCATCCGTAGCAGTGATCACTCTTCCGTTTTTTATCAGTACTGACATAATTTTACTTCTTCTTTTTAGCGATCAATGAATAAATGAGGAATGACAATATGAAGGTCACAAACCATGCATAGGAATACAATTCATTTAAGAATGCAGGAAATGAACCTGCTTTGCTGGCACCAACGGCGATCAAAAAGCCCGGGATCACCGGCAATATGCTGATAACAAAAGCGATCCATGCCGGGGCATTCCATCCTTTGTAAGGCCCGTTGGGGTTGAATAATTCAGCCACACTGATCTTTGTTTTACGGATGAGATAATAATCACAGATCATAATACCGGCCATGGCTCCCAGCAAAGCGGAATAAGCAATCAGCCAGCGAAAAATATATCCTTGCGGATCAGCGATCAGTTTCCAGGGAAAAATCAATATCCCAATGATACCGGTAATATAACCGCCCATTTTGAAACTGATCTTCTTTGGCGCTATATTGGAAAAACCATTGGCCGGTGCAACGACATTGGCTGCAATATTGGTCGACAACGTTGCAATCGTCAGCCCAAGCATGGAGACGATCACTACTGCCGGTGATTCGAATTTTCCCATGAGTACAACCGGATCCCAGATCGCTTCACCGTATAAAAGAACCGTGGCACTTGTAACGGCTATTCCAATGAATGAATAAAACACCATGGTAGGAGGCAGTCCGATGAGTTGTCCCATGGCCTGGTCTTTTTGCGAACGGGCATAACGGGTAAAGTCGGGTATGTTTAATGATAAGGTTGCCCAAAAGCCAACCATCGCAGTTAAACCCGGAAAGAAAACTTTCCAGAATTCAACATTGTTTTGTGCAGAAAGTGTATGCGACGCTTTTAGTATATCATTCAATGAACCAACACGAAACCAGGCCCACAGCAATAAACTCAATCCGATCAATAACAAAAACGGCGCTGACCAGGCTTCCAGTTTTTTGATGGAATCAATACCGCGGTAAACGATCCATATATTGATGAACCAGAAAAATAAAAAACAGATGGCCTGTGCAGCATTTAACCCGATGAAATCGCCGAGATAGGGTGTGCTGGTCAATGATGGAAACATGACCGCTAATAACTGGTAGATGGCCGCCCCACCAATCCAGGTCTGGATGCCAAACCAGCCACAGGCGACTAATCCTCTTAATAAAGAAGCCAGGACAGAACCTTTGATACCAAAACTCATTCGCAGAAAAACAGGGAGCGGCACACCATATTTTGTTCCCACATGTGCATTCAATATCATCGGCAACAATACAATCAGGTTGCCCAGCAGAATAGTAACCAGTGCCTGCCACCAGTTCATGCCCTGCCCGATAAGACTGCTGGCCAGCATATAGGTAGGAATACAAACAGCCATGCCCACCCATAGCGCAGCGATATGCCATTTGTTCCAGGTTCTTTTTTCCGCCGGAACAGGGGCAAGGTCTTCGTTGTAGAGCGGTGAGTCTTTTATATTATTCTCTTCAATCATTTTTTAAAAAATCAATTTTAATTCAATGTCTCCATAGGAGACAAATAATTATAGAACTTATAAATGAAAAGATCAGCCCAACTCCGTAGGAGTTGAATATATATCATCAAAAAAATCAAACAAATATTTATCCTTGTATTCAACCGAAAAATCTTTTAATAATCCGGTGTATTCCTCACGAAATGTTTTTTGTTGATGATGTATTTCCTGGTTTTGAATGTATTTACATATCTCGTCTATATCCCGTAACCGGTAGGAAAAAGCTCCGTAACCTTCCTGCCAGTTAAATTTTCCTTTCACCAGCTTTCTTTCGTTGATCCATAAGCTGCTGGCTACTTTTGTATCTTTTACCAAATCTGGGATGGGTACGGAAGGTTTGTATCCAATTAAAATATGGATATGATCGGCAACACCGTTTATTGCCAGCATCTTACTTTTATTATTCTTTACAATACAGGTGATATACTTATATAATTCGTCCTTCCATTGCTTTTGAATAAGACTTTCCCGCCATTTAACAGCAAATACAAACTGAATGTATAACTGGGTATATGTATTGGGCATCGTCTTAAATTATTGTTTGACCCCTACGGGGTCGGTGTCCTATTTGTACTGTTTCGGTCTAAATATAGTCAACTCCTAAGGAGTTGTATGACCGTCTGCAATAGAGATCGCCTCACTGAGGATCGCCAAACCTTCATCAATTTGCTCTTTGGTAACACAAAGTGGTGGGGAAATAAAGATGTAACTCCATCGTACAAAGGTGTACATACCCAGTTCTTTGATCTTAGCTGCCACTTTATTCATCACGACCATTTCATCGGGCTTTGCATTGAAGGGGGCCATGGGTTCCCTTGTCTTTCTGTTTTTCACCAGTTCAATACAACCTAATAAGCCGTTATTTCTGAAATCACCAATGCTGGGATGTTTTTGCTTTAGTAATTCCACCTGTTCATTTACATATTGTCCCATTGTCACACAGTTTTCAATCAGGCCTTCATCCTCGTAGATTTTAATTGTTTCCAGTGCTGCAGCACAACTGACCGGGTGAGCAGAGTAGGTGAGGCCGAGCGATAAAACAGTATCATCATATTTGGCGGCTATCTTATCGCTTACCATTAAACAACCAAAAGGTAAGTAACCACAGGTCAGTCCTTTGGCCATGCAGATCATATCGGGAATGATGCCATGATTTTCGAAACCAAACCATTTGCCGGTACGGCCAAAACCACTCATCACTTCATCTATTATCAACAGAATGCCATGCCTGTTGCAGATTTCTCTTACAGCTTTTAAATAGCCAACAGGGTATTTTAAACAACCGGATGTGCCGGATTCACCTTCCAGTAAGATGGCTGCGATATTTGCCGGACCCTCATAGGCGATCACTCTTTCCAAAGAAGCCACTGACTCTTTCAATAAATTTTCTTCACCATATTCCCAGCGGTAGAGATAGGGCAGGTCGAAATGTACAAAATTGGGAGCCTGTTGTGTATCCATCGGTAAGCGCCGCGGATCACCGCTTGCAGACATCGCTCCGTAGGAGGCGCCGTGATAGGACTGATACCTTGTCAGTATTTTATGCCTTCCGGTATAAAGTCGTGCCAGTTTGATGCCATTTTCAATAGACGTAGCACCGCATAACGTAAAGAATGCTTTGTTCAGATCGCCGGGACAAATTTCGGCCAGCTTTTTTCCCAATTCACCTCTGACTTTGGTTACACAGCTTGGCGTTACGTAGGCCACTTCCTGCATTTGCCTGACAACAGCTTCGGTCACCCGCTGGTTGCCATGACCGATATTCACATTCATCAGTCCCGAGGAGAAATCAATATAGCGTTTGCCATCGTAGTCGTAGAGATAAACGCCTTCGGCATGTTTTACGGCGATAGGGGCAATGCCTTTTTGTTTGCTCCAGGAGAAGAGGGTGTGATCAAGGTTATCCTGGATGATTTCTTCGGCTTCAGAAACTGTCTTAATCATTTATTTTGAATTTTAAATGTTGAAAGCTGAATGAATACATTTAAAATTTATCATTCAACATTCAAAATAGGGTTAGCTCATCCAATTTACTCCCGCCTCGGGGTTCCACTTCGTTGTACTCTTTTTAAGTTTAGTCCAGAATTCAATCGAACTTTTGCCGGTGATATCTCCCACACCAAATTTACTTTCGTTCCAGCCGCCAAAGGAGAAGGGTTCTCTTGGAACAGGCACGCCTACATTCACACCGATCATACCAGCGCTGGCACGGTCAATAATGTAGCGGGCCATGCCACCATTTTGTGTAAACACACTGGCTGCATTGCCATAGGGATTAGCATTTTCAATCGCCAATGCTTCATCCACTGTTTTTGTCCGCATGATGGAAATAACAGGCCCAAAGATTTCTTCCTTCGCTACAGCCATATCCGGGTTTACATAGTCAATGACCGTCGGGCCGACGTAAGTACCGTTCTCTTTGCCATTTACTTTTGCATTTCGGCCATCTACTAAAATTTTTGCACCTTGCTTTTCCGCTTCAGTGATATAACCTTCAATTCTTTCTTTTGATTCTTTGCTGATTACAGCGCCGAGGTTTTCTCCGGGTACAATCTTTCTTGCTTCATCGCAAATCTTGCTGATGATATGATCTACATCGCCCACTGCGACCATGGCTGAGGCTGCCATGCAACGCTGACCGGCACAGCCACTCATACTGGCGGCTACATTCTGTGCAGTCATATCCGGTTTGGCATCAGGCAAAACCATCAGGTGATTCTTTGCGCCACCAAGTGCCAAAACCCTCTTGAAATTAGCAGTGGCTCTTTGGTATACAATTTTTGCCACTTTGGTGGAGCCCACAAATGAAACTGCTTCAATGCCAGGATGATCACAAATGGCATTAACTATCTCGCTATCACCATTGACAATATTTAACACAGCATCCGGTAAGCCAGCTTCTTTTAGTAGTTGTGCAAGCCTTGCTGTACTCAACGGTACTTTCTCTGATGGTTTAATGATCATACAATTTCCCAGGGCAATGGCATTAGGGATAGTCCAGTTAGGCACCATCGCCGGAAAGTTAAACGGAACTATACTGGCCACTATGCCAAGGGGAACATGTTCAGTCCGGCATTCGACTCCTTTACTTACTTCCAGTATTTCGCCGGTTACTAATTGCGGGAGGGAACAGGCAAATTCGGTGAGCTCAATGCTTTTTTCCACTTCGGCTACAGCTTCGCTGTAAGTCTTGCCATTCTCTTCCTGCACCAATTCAGATAACTCTTTCATGTTTTTTTCCAGCAGGTATTTATAACGGAAGAAAACCTGCACTCTTTCTTTTATCGGCATTCTGCTCCAGGCCGGGAAGGCTGCTTTGGCTGTTTTCACAGCCTCATCCAGATCTTTGGCAGTTGATAATGGAACAGTGGATAACTGTGCGCCGTCAAGAGGAGAGATAACAGGCAATGTTCTTTCTGAGTAGGCCGGTACAAATTGACCACCGATATAATTCTGAACGGGGGAGTACTTCATGGTTTAGGTTTTGTTATCGGGTATTCAAATTCGCCACTTATAAATATACTTAATTTAACGAAGTTTGCAAGCTAAAGCACTCCATTTCAATGACTCCGGAAAGAAGAGAAAAATTATTAAACGTCTTATCAAAAAGGCAACCTGATCTGACGGTGGTATTGGAAAATGTTTTTGATCCGCACAATATATCGGCCGTGATGCGTACCTGCGATGCAGTGGGCATACAGGAAGTATTTATCCTGAATACCAAAATACCCCGGCATAAGAAATGGGGAGCCAAAAGTTCTTCCAGTGCTGCCAAATGGCTTACTGTTCACCAGTTTGAGAATGCCGGCGAATGTTTTTCATCACTAAGAAAAAGGTATTCAAAAATTTTAACGACACACCTAAGCAGTGATGCCATAGGTTTACATGAAATAGATATGACTGAGCCGATCGCACTGGTGTTTGGCAATGAACATAGCGGGGTAAGTGATGAAATCAGGGCTTTGGCTGACGGGAATTTTATTATTCCTCAGGTCGGTATCATCCGGTCACTAAATATAAGTGTTGCCTGCGCAGTTACTTTATATGAAGCGTTCCGGCAAAAGAATATTGCAGGACATTACAACCGGGATAATATGGACCACGACATGAAGCAGGAATTACTGAAAGAGTGGGAGTTGCCCACAAACTCTGAAAGGGAGTGATAAAACTTAAAGCATGAAAAAACTTTTCCTGGCAATATCATTTCTGTTTTTTTCACTTTGCAGTTTTAGTCAAGGTCTGAAAAGTATTAAGATCACCGAACTGGAAAGGATCATTGCGGAAAGCCAAACACCGTTAATGATCAATTTCTGGGCCACCTGGTGCAAGCCCTGTATTGAGGAAATCCCTTATTTTATTGAAGAGACAAATCACCATCGCAAAGACAGCCTGAAACTCTTATTGGTTAGCCTTGACTTCAAGGAGGAATACCCGGCAGCGATACAAACTATGGCGGAGAAAAGAAAGTTTACAGCGCCGATAGTATGGCTGGATGAAACGAATGCGGATTATTTCTGTCCTAAAATTGACCCCAAATGGTCCGGAGCAATTCCGGCAACACTATTTATCAATAACAAAACAGGTTACCGGAATTTCATAGAAGCTCAGCTCACTCAAGAAGAGCTGAAAAAGGAAATCATGGCTATACTCCGGGTATATTAAGCGGCTTCTTCTGCCTCTAGCTCTGCTTTGGCTTTTACTAACAGGTACAGGAAGTACACTCCGGCACCAAGACTAACGAGTGCCAGTACAATACCCATAAAACTTTGGTGATAGATAGCTTTAGCCAAACAAAAGCCTACCAAAATCATAAAGCCGATAATGATCAATTTATTCAGTAGTGATCGGGGAATCATAAGCTGGTGGTTTTTGGGGTGATTAATCAGGTTATACAAGGCTTAGATGCGTCCATAAAAAGATTCCATAAATATTTTCTAAAAAAAATCCCTTCCGTACCGGAAGGGATTTTTTTTATCCTTGAAAAGAATTATTTCAAACGCTTGATCGTACAACCCACGGACCTGGATTCTTTAACCGCAATATCTTTACCATCCTTTAATTCATTGATGGCTTCCACCAGGTGTTTACGGTTTACAGCCGATGCATCATTCGGGTTATCATCAATGGCGCCGTGGTAAACCAGTTTGCCGTCTTTGTCAAAAAGGAAGCACTCCGGTGTACGGTTCGCACCAAAGGCATCGGCCATTACATGGTTCTGGTCAACCAGGTAATGCCAATCATATTTTTGATCAGCAGCATATTCCTTCATGGCTTCGTATGAATCTTCATTACCTCTGTAGGCTTCGTTGGGGTTTAGAATAGCTACACCGATATCATTGGCAATGGCATGTTTGCTTACTTCGATAGTGCGGGTCTGGTTTTTGATCACATAAGGGCAGGTATTGCAGCTAAACATAACCAGCAAACCGTTTTTCTTTTTGGCACTATTCAGTGAAATTTCTTTTCCTGATACATCTTTCATTTTCAGATCAGGATTGGGCATGCTTGCGCCAATCGGCAGCGGATCACTTACCGTAGTAAAAGAGAAGCTCAGTGCTAAAACGGGGAAAGCGGTGAAAAGAAGTTTTTTCATGGTCGTTGTTTTAGATTATATAACTGGGAATCAAATATTTCAACCAACAGTTCAAATTTCGGTAATCAGGCTGAAATTCCCTCGCCGCCTGTACTTTCCTGTTTCCGCTCTTCTGCAATCCTTTTGAGGGAGTTAATGCTTACATTCAGTTCAAAACCAATCAACAAAACCAGTGAATTCAGGAATATTAAGGCCATCAGAATCAGCACCGTACCGATGGAGCCATATAATTGGTTGTACTGTCCAAACTGGCCAACCCACCAGGAGAAAAGCAGGGTCATTAATAACATGAGAAAAGTTGCTAATATGGAGCCGGGGTTGATCAGCCGCCATTTTTTATGAACAGCCGGTGCATGCCGGTAAATAAACGAAATGCAGGCAAAAAATAAAAGGATGATCACCAGCCAGCGGGCATTCAGGATAATTGCCCTGGCCGTTTCATTTTTGATACCGAGATATTCAAGCACAAATTCCCGTCCTGTCAGCAATAAAACTGAAACAAACACAATTATGTACATGAACATGGTGATTTTGATAGCTACCAGTCTTTTCTGAAAACCCTTTCTTTTTCTGAAGCCAATATAATTTTTGTCAAACGACCGCATGATGCCCATCATGGCATTGGAGGAGAAGAACATGGATAACAGGAAACCCAATGACAATAATCCGTTTCTTGGATTATTAATAAAGTCTTTTAAAAAAGTTACAAGTACCGGTTTTTCTTTTTCCCCCGGGATCACATCCCTTATGAGGTCAAATAAATGCTCCTGGAATTTTTCGGTGATAGGTAAAAGCGGAATTAACGTAAAAATGAAAATGATGGCCGGCGGTATAGCCATTACAAAATTGAAGGCGATGGATGATGCCCTTTCTGTCATGCCAATTGTTCTTACCTGTCCGAAAAAAAAGTTTACGACATCATAGATCGGTATTCCCCTGAATCCCGGCAGCGAGGTTTCTTTAGTTTTATCAATAATAAATTTAGCCGGTCCGGAACTGGCGATTTTGTTTACTATTTTGGTTATAAAAGGCATTACTTATTCTCTTTGGCCTTCCTGGCAGAGTCCATTCGCCTCGTCAATTCCTGCTGGTAAAGTCTTGCATACTTCAGGTGGTCATCAAAGTTAGTGGTGAAAACGCTGCTTCCGTCAAACTTACTGCTTGCTACAAAATATAAATATTCAGTTTTCGGAGCATCCAGCACGGCTTCAATAGTTTCAATTGATGGTGTGCAGATAGGTCCCGGGGGCAGCCCTGCATACATATAGGTATTGTAGGGTGAATCTTTTTTGAGGTGAGTTCCTGTGACTCTTTTTATTGTAAAGTCCTTCAGTGCAAATTTTACGGTCGGATCGGCCTGTAATTTCATGCCGATACGTATGCGGTTCAGGTAGGTACTGGCAATATTGTACTTATCTGCTTTTTTCAGCGTTTCTTCTTCTACAATCGAAGCGAGGGTAATAACCTGCAGCGGAGTAAGATGAAGGCTGTCAGCTTTTATTCTTCTTTCCGGTGTCCAGAATTTTTTAAAGGAATTATATAACTGTTTGAAGACCTTTTCCGGGGTGGAATTCCAGTTTACCTCAAAAGTATAGGGCATAATCACCGCCATGACTGTGTTGCTGTCCACTCCATAGTCTTTAAGTGA
>Ga0114938_1002670_pt1 | contig 11052 bp, 13 predicted proteins | sample AshMeaBigSpring_FD_88675 | JGI IMG/M metagenome (GOLD analysis project Ga0114938, IMG submission 88675) | Groundwater microbial communities from Big Spring, Nevada to study Microbial Dark Matter (Phase II) - Ash Meadows Big Spring | ecosystem: Environmental > Aquatic > Deep subsurface >...
TCGGCGCGATCCGAATTCCTGATTTTCCCAGCGGACGCGTAATTTCCATGGAGTGCTCCTCGCGTTTTTCGATCCTGCGTCAGGCGCACCTTACCGGCGGCCGTGGTAAAACTCAAGGGCCGCAGGCATGCCGCGGATTGACACGGACCCGGCCGAGTCCTATATCGAATCAATACGGGGTGAAGGCAAGGGTGCCGTCCTCTCTGCAACAGGCCCGATTCTCTTCCCGAATTCCCTTCCCCCCTTTGGCAAAGGGGGCAAGGGGGATTTGAAAATGGTGTCCTGCCAGGGTTAAGCGGATATCATCATCTGCCCCCGGTCCGGCAGGGTTGAAAAACGAAAGACGAACTTACCGTGTACCTCGCTCGCAAACGCATCGGCGGCAAGACCAGCTACAGCATCCGCGAGTCCTATCGCAGCGCGGGTGCTTATCTCTGCCGGCATCTTTTCGATCTGGGGGCCGAGCCGGCGCAGTTCATCGTCTACCCGGGCGGCAACGCCTTCTACATCGACGCGGTGGTGGAGGATGGAATCCGATCGCTCGGATCGGAACCCGCACCGGAAGAAATGGAAGCCATCTTCTGGCCGTTCCTGGACCCGGACATTCGCCGAAAGCTCGAGCCGTTCCGCCGCCAGGAGCGCCAGGCACGCAGTCGCCGCACCGCTGCCGAAGCAACCGACAGCCCCGACGTGCACATCTTCGACAGGCGCCGGATTCATTTCCTGAAGACCGGCCAGATGGACCCGCGCCTGCTGGGCCGGATCCCCGTGGGCATGCTCCGCCCGCTGAGGCACAAATCCCGCGATGAGATCGAGCAGAACTTCATGGAGATGGAGTTCGTGCTGCGGCCGCGCGAATACAAAACCTACACCTACGCGATTTTCAACCTGCAGCAGCATTTCCAGCAGCGTTGCGCCAGCAACCACCCGGAATTCCTCGATCCGGACGAGGTGGACAGATGCTTCGTCGAGGAGGTCTGCCGGCTGCAGCGCGACGCGTCCTTCTGGGCCGGGATGGAGGAGGCCGGGGACCGTCTGAGCGACTATCTGGTGCGCTACGCGATCATGTACTTCGACCACGAGTACACCGCGCGCTCGCTGGCGGAAGAATACCTCCGGGACTTCATTAACCGGCACCGCCAGTACCGGCCGCCGCCCTCGGTGGTCATCCGCATGGAGGAGATGGCCGCCATTTTCGGCCGGAGCCGCGAGGCGCTCAAGAAGATGAACCGCCGCGATCTCTGGCGGCTTTACCGCCGCAAGGCCCAGGAACTGCATCCCGACAAGGGCGGCGACCACGAACGGTTCGTGAAGCTCAACGAGGCCTATCACCGGCTGCTGCGCACCAAGCACTGATGGGTTCGCAAAAGCGAGGCCGGGGCGCCTGGGGCCTTCCTACCGCCAATTTTGCCTTAAAGCCTCGTCTCTCCTTTCCCCCTTTGGCAAAGGGGGTTAGGGGGATTTCATTGACGACTTCATCAATACGGAGAGTCCGGCAATGAACACCAAAGATCTCCAGTTCGAGCAGGGGCCGATCCGGCCGCCCAACGAAGCCCAGAGCCTGCTGCTGCGCTTCACCCGCAACTGCCCGTGGAACCAGTGCGAATTCTGCCCGGTCTACAAGAGCCGCAAATTCTCCCTGCGCGGCGTCGAGGAAATCAAGGCCGACATCCGGGCCGCCCGCGCCATCGCCGACGAGATCACGGCCCTGTCCTGGAAGCTCGGCTACGGCGGCCACGTGACCGACGCCGTGCTCAGCCAGGTCCTCGGCACCGGCCCCCACGCGAGCAGCTACCGCAGCGTGGCGGCTTGGATGTATTACGGCACCGGGGCCTGCTTTCTGCAGGACGCCGACAACCTGATCATGCGCACCGACGACCTCGTGGAAACGCTGACCTTCCTGCGGCAGACCTTTCCTGAGATCAAGCGGGTGACCACCTACTCGCGCTCCCGCACGGTCACCAAGAAATCGGCGGACGCGCTCACGCGCGTCCGGGCCGCCGGTCTGGATCGGGTGCATATCGGGCTCGAGACCGGCTACGACCCGCTGCTCAAACTGATGAAGAAGGGCGTGACCGGCGCCCAGCACGTGGAGGCCGGCCGCAAGCTGGTGGAGGCCGGCATGGAGGTCTCGGAGTATGTCATGCCGGGCCTGGGGGGGCGCGAGATGTGGCGCGAGCACGCCGTGGAGACGGCGCGGGTGCTCAACCAGATCAACCCGCACTTCATCCGCCTGCGCAGCCTGCGGGTCCCCGGCCGCGTGCCGCTGCACGCCCGGCTGAAGGACGGCTCCTTCCACATGCTGACCGACGACGAACTGGCCGAGGAGATCCGGGTGTTCGTCGAGCACCTGGACGGGATCACCAGCACGGTGGCGAGCGACCACATCATGAACCTGCTGGAGGAGGTCGGCGGCAAGCTGCCCGAAGACAAGCCCAAGATGCTGGCGGTGATCCGCGCTTACCAGGAACTCCCCGACACCGAACGCCTGATCTTCCGGGTCGGCCGCCGCGGCGGCGCCTTCCGCTCGACCCGCGACCTCGACCGCGACCCCGCCGCCTGCCGCAAGATCAGACAGATGATCGCCGAGGTCCAGCAGAAGGAGGGCCCCGAGGCCGTCGAACGCCTGATCACCGACATGGTCGACCAGTACATCTGAAGCGTCACCCTGCCATCGGACAGACCGATGGCAGGGTGACGCAGGCGTAGGCAAAAAAATGATTGAACCGGAGGCCGACTGCCGATAATGAAATCCATGGTCCATCACGCGAATGAACTGAAAACCTAAAAACAATTCTCAGGCGCGATGTGCCGCGGGAAAGGAAGGTGAATCGTGGATTTGCTCAAAGGCGAAAATTCCAGCCTCATTCCGGGGGTAACGAGTTCGGTCGCTTCCATGGGGGTCTTCGGCGCCGTCGCCGGCGGCACCATTGCCGCCGTCAGCAACTCGGTCCGCGTCGCCAAAGGGGAGCTGTCCGGGCCCGAAGCCGTTTCCAATGTCGCCAAGGAGACGGTCGGGACCGGCCTTTCCACCGCCGCCGGAATGGCCGCCATGCGCGCGCTGGGATCAGGAGGCATCCTGGGCTTCATCGCCTTCTTCGCGGTGGCCGGCGTCGTCAAAACCATTTGGGATTCCGTGGTTTCCGCTCCCAAGGCCGCCTCGGAATAGGCCGGCACCCGTTGCATGGGAGCCGGGAGCGCCAGGGTGCGTCGATGGTCATCAGCCTGATCAATCAGAAAGGCGGGGTCGGAAAGACCACGACCGCCATCAATGTGGCGGGTTGCCTGGCCTCAAAGGGCCAGAAGACACTCCTCGTCGATGCCGACCCGCAGGGCAGCGTTACGCAATGGCAGGCGATGACGGAGAATCTCGAATTCGATATCCTCTCGTTGCCGCCGGCCGATCTGCGAAACCAGATCAAAAAGCATCGACGGCGCTTCGACCACATCGTCGTGGACTCTCCCCCTGCCCTGACCCAGATCACCCGGGCGATCGCCGCCGCCTCGGATTTGGCCATCATTCCTCTCGCACCCAGCTCGCTCGATATCTTCTCGAGCCGCGAGACCATCCAGCTGGTGAAGGCGGCACAGCGGAAACATCCCCGGCTTGCCGCAAAATTGCTCGTTTACCGCAAAATCCCGGGGACGCGTCTCGCCGCTGAAGCGCGCGACGCGATCGATGCGTACGGGCTGGACGTATTCGAGACCGAAATATCCCAGCGGATCGCTTATGTCGAAGCCGTAATATCCGGCGTTTCGGTCCTGACGTATGCTCCCCACAGCGTCGCTGCCGAGGAGATTCGAAGCCTTTGCAGCGAGATTACCGCAAGAAAAAGGTGATGCCATGCCCAAAAAGAGATCGCTCAAAGAGGTTGCCTCCAGCCCGCTGGTGAAAAAGGTTGCAGCCCCGGTTCCAGCGGCCGGCGCGCTGCAAAAGAAGACGGCCAAAACACCCGCCCCCCGCAGGGCCTCGCGGCCGAGGCCTGCCGCACCGCCGGTGAGTCCAGCGCCCCGGCCGGTCGAAGCCGCGCCGGCCGCTGTTTCCCAGCGCAGCATCTACGGCTCGCTGGCGCGTATGGCGGCATCGATCCTGATCGGGTTCGCCGGCGGATTCATCTTCGGCCGCTTCATCAAGGTTATTTGAACCTTCGCCGTTTTGCTGTCGGCATTTGCTTCAGAAGCCATCAGCCGGTAACCGCCCGCGGAAGAGATTCGATCCACTTTCTAAAAGGCCCGCCGGGCTGCCATACCGGCCGCCCCGATGTGCCCGGCCTCGAGGCGACGGCCGTGCCACATGATGCGTTCAAGGCAGGAAAGGGTGCGCCTATCCTGCCTTTCTTTTTGCTGGGCCTGCCCGCCTCCTCCTGCTCCGGGCTTCCCCCGAACCGGAACATAAAGTCCCACCGCCCGGATGCCGATAGCCTCCGATGACCCCCGCAATTTCATACGATGGAGGAGCATGCGATGTTCGGAAAGTGGAAAGCCCAGATAGACCCGGTCGCCCCGGGGAGGAGCGAGCGCCATTTGCGGGCCCCAACGGTGTTATTCTTGTTCGCGGCCGTGGCGCTGATCGCCGTCCTCGGCTCCGCGCTGGTGGTCATACCCGCCGGGCACGTCGGGGTCTATGATCTCTTCGGCAAGGTGGCCGACCAGAGCATGGCCGCGGGCATTCACCTCGTCAACCCGCTGGCCACGGTCCACAAGATTTCGGCGCGCACCCAGGAGGTTAAGGAAACCGTCGACGTGCCCTCGCGCGAGGGGCTGGCCGTCAAAATCGACGTGTCGCTGCTCTTCAGCCTGGAACCGGCAAAAGCGGCCCAGGTGTTTCGTTCGATCGGCCCCCACTACATCCAGGTGGCGGTGGTGCCCCAGCTCAGGTCCGTGGTGCGCGATGTCACCTCGGGCTACGATGCCAAGGCGCTTTACACCGCCGAACGCGAGCTCCTGACGCAGAACATCCAGAGGAACCTGTTCCCTTTGCTTCAGGAGCGAGGGGTCCGCTGCGAGCGAATCCTCCTCCGCAAGATCATTCTGCCCCCGAAGCTCTCGGCGGCCATCGAAAGCAAGCTCGAAGCCGAGCAGCAGGCCGAGCAGATGAAATACGTGCTGGACAAGGAGAAGCAGGAGGCCGAGCGCAAGCGCATCGAAGCCCAGGGGATCGCCGACTACCAGACGATCATCAACCAGGGCCTGAACGAGAATCTGCTCAAGTGGAAAGGCATCGAGGCGACCCGCGAACTGGCGCGGAGCCAGAACTCCAAGATCGTCGTCATCGGCGCCGGCAAGGAAGGCTTGCCGCTCATCTTGGGCAACCCATAGGTAAAGCCGGGGGGCTGCCTGGACCACCCCCCGGCATTGAGATCGTCACGGGCGGTTCGGATTTAGGGAAGCAGCTTGATCCGCCCCTCGCCGCCCGCCCGGTAGCGCGGATCGCTCGCCGGAACCGTGGGCAGCCCCCCTGGACCACCGGGAAGCTCAACAGATACTCGACCCAGGCCTGCTCGAAGGTCGCCGGAAACTGGATCTTGTTCGGGTTGGCGGCCAGCCACGGGTAGCGGATCTCGCGTAGCAATGCCCCTGCAATCATCCGCGCATCCCTGATCTTCGCCTGGGTCCAACGCGGCTCCGCCTAATCGACCATCGCATGCAATTCGACGACGACGGCCGGCTCCTCTCCCACCACCCAAGCGTCGTGACCGGAAGGAAGAAAGGATACGTCGCCGGGCCGGCAATCGAACTCGCTGCCATCGTCCATCCGAATCCTCATCGTTCCCGACAGGTGAAGCTGCAGATGCGGCGTTTTGCAGCTCTCGGTGTTAACGAGCGGCTGGACCGATGACTTCCATCTCCAGCCGGGTTCGAAGACGGTGCGGCCTACGGTGGCATTTCCTATCGAAATGAGTTCCAAGCGAGCCTTTGGACAGGTGCGAACCTTATCGGGCCGGCTGAATCTTTTGACTGCAGCTTTCTGCAAGCTGTCTCCGATCGTATGCGTGTTCATGATTTATCCTAAAACCTTTCTTATCTGAGTTTCGACCATTGAATCGGTAATGAATAATGGTTTGGTATATTTGACTTCGAGTCTATTTCTGGTGATTTTGAACGTGCCGTTAACTCCTAAATGCGAAAAGGACCCCAATTTGCCGTTGTGTTTAAACTTAACGCCATTGCTTTTCGCCAATTTCTCGGCGCGCTTGAGCATGATGTCTGGCTTTTCAGTCAATTGAATGGTAAAGGAACCCATTTTTCGCAACCTCACGTTGGTGATTATTTTCTAAATGACCCCGATCTTCTCATCTGATGTTCCCTCTCCCGCCTTCAGCGCATTTCGGGCCTCCTCGCCGCTCTCGAAAATATAGGGGGCCACGTTCCGCTCGCGCAGCGCCTCTCCCAGTTTCAGGCGCAGAAAGGCACTGGTGGTGTAACGGGTGACGTTGGTGTAGTAACGGTCAACCACGTATTTGACCATATCGGTATACTCGTCCACCAGCGCGGGCAGGATGCTGAAATTGTCATAGTTGACGACGGCGTAAACCTTATGCCCGAGATTTTTAAGACGCTTTTCCACCGCGGTGCGAATCTCTTCCACCAACTCTCGGGTATTGACCGTTAGCCCTTCGAAATTTACAAAAAATAGGTTTTCACGCGTGTCATAGGCCAACCGGTCCTCCAACCGTAACGTCAGCAGATCGTCTTTCAAACCCATCGGTGGAGCGTGGAATATGCGTGGATCCATGACGCGCGGGGTGCCGTCGATAATCGGCCGGAAATCCATCTGATCCAGGATATCCTTTTCAAGGTCCACACCGGGCGCTATCTCGACCAAATGCATGCCGGCGTCGGTCAAGGAAAATACACAGCGCTCCGTCACATATAACACGGGCTGGCCTTTCTGCTTGGCAAGCGCTCCACTGAAAGTCAGGTGCTCGACCCGATTGACAAACTTCTTCAATTTGCCTTCATGCAGGATCTGCAGGCGCCCTTCGTCGAAGCGCAGCTTCAATCCCCCGGCAGTGAAGGTGCCGACGAAAACCACTTTTTTTGCATTTTGGCTTATGTCTATGAATCCGCCGGCGCCTGCCATTTTCGGCCCGAACTTGGAGACATTCAGGTTCCCGTCTTTATCAGCCTGCGCCAAGCCCAAAAAGGCGATATCGAGTCCGCCGCCGCCATAGAAATCGAATTGGTAAGGTTGATCGATCAAGGCGTCCGTGTTGGTTGCCGCACCGAAATTGAGCCCACCGGCCGGGATGCCGCCGATGACACCCGGTTCTGCCGTGAGGGTGATAAATTCCAATATTTTCTCTTCGCTGGCAACGCTGGCAATTCCTTCCGGCATACCGATTCCCAGATTCACCACGCTGTTGGCTTTCAGTTCGCAGGCGGCCCGCCGTGCGATGATCTTGCGTTCACTCATCTCCATAGGAGGAATCGACTGCATAGGGACCTTTAGCTCGCAGCTGAAACACGGATTGTACGTGTCGGAAAAAGTCTGCCAATGATTTTCAGCTCGAGACACCACCACGCAGTCCACCAAAATGCCCGGAATCTTGACCTGCCGGGCGTTCAACGTGCCGCGTTCGGCGATGCGTTCCACCTGGACGATGACGCACCCACCCGAATTGCGCGCCGCCATAGCGATGGACAGAACCTCCAATGTCAGCGCCTCCTTTTCCATGGTGATGTTGCCGTCCGTGTCCGCTGTCGTACCTCGAAGGATGGCCACGTTGATTGGAAAGGTTTTATAGGCCAAGTATTCTTCCCCATCGAAGGTGACAAGCTCGACGATGTCTTCGGTCGTCCGAGGATTGATCTTGCCGCCGCTAATGCGAGGATCGACAAAGGTCCCCTTTCCTACGGATGTGATGGTTCTTGGCTTGTGGGCGGCGATGTCCCGGTACAGGTGCGAGATGACCCCCTGAGGAAGATTGTAGGCCTCGATTTTATTCTCAATGGCCAGTTTCTGCAATTTGGGCACCAGCCCCCAATGGCCCCCGATTACTTTGCGCACAAGGCCTTCGTGCCCGAGGTGGTTCAATCCGCGCTCGGCGCCGTCTCCCTGACCAGCCGCGTAGACCAGGGTCAGGTCTTGCGGCTTGTGGTGTTGAAGAAAATGGTATTCAAGGGCTACTGCGACTTCCTCCGGGAAACCGATGCCGACAAAGCCCCCCGTGGCAATCGTATCACCATCTTGAATGATGCGGACGGCATCCTCGGCCGCAACAATCTTTCCTCTCGTCGCTTTTTGCGGAGGTATGAAAGAAAAGACGGGATGCGCGTAGTGGTGTTGGCTTGCTGTTCCGGTTTCTTTCATGGCATCCTAATTCCTTTTGAAGAAATGAAAAACAAAGGCAGGGTACTTTATCCCCTGCCTTGATGCTGTGGTCCGAAGCTTCAATGGCGGTCTCATTTATTTGAGGTTTTCTTCTGAACCAATTCGGCAAAATAGTCTTCCATCCGAGTATACCCATCATTGATGAGCTGTCTATAATCATCTCGCCCTTTGCGCATAAGGGCATGCCATTGGTCGGCCATTTCTGGCGCTTTTGCATGGCTGCCGACCCGATTGGCCCAAAGCCGGCATGTTTTCTCGGCTTCCTCCTGAAAATGGATCATGGCATCAAAAAGGTTGTTGAAAGATTGTTTCTGAAGACTGATAAGATCTTTGGTAATCGATACGGTATCCATTTAACTTTGCCTCCTGATTGTGCGGTGAGTGTTTATTGACGGCGGACCAGCGAATCTTCGGAATGGGGCTTGCCTTAGCAATATGATCATGCATTTTGCTGACTTATATCACGTTTCCCAATAACCGTCTTTCCAAGAGACGTTCGATGAATTTGGGAAGTGACTCCATGTAGCGCAGGCACTTGGGGCACAAAAAAAGACCGGTATCTGTTTGGTGCATTCGCTGGTCGGCAACTCTCTCTTCGCAGCAATCACAGGGATAATTGCAGTTGGCCAGGTTGATACCATAAAGCAGGTGGCTTTTGGCTATGAATTGTACGCCAAATCCATAACGAGCCATTCTATCTTCCTGAAGCTCTCGGCTCCTTTTCAACTCGGCCCTGAATGCCCTATGAAGATCGCCGCCAAATCCTTTCAAGTCATGGCCTGAGCCTTTTATGTAGAGATCGTTACCAGAACGCAAGGGTGATTCCGACTCGAAATACATTCCATCCGGACAAATGTTGTGCATGACGCCCTGTTTGTAATTTTGGGAGTGGTAGTGGGCATATAAAATCGGCAGCCGATCTGGCCTGCGTACATTTTTCCTTCTCGAAACGGTCGTCACTTTTAAAACCTCATCTGCATATTTTTCAGGCATTATGGATGTGTTGGTTGCTTTGTTGAACAGCGAATTCAGTCATGCTCTTGGAAAGCTGCATGGCAAAGTTATCGCTGCTCCTCCCCGAATACCATCCACATTGGTTCAGCTTGATGACCATAGAATGTTAGATTCGCATTAGGTTCTAGTTATTTTTTCGTTGTAAAGCAGGTATCTTTAAAAACGGGTATTTCCTAATCAAATACTAGCTTGCATCGCTTGCGGCTGCGGTATATGCCTTTTCCGAACTTGATAAAGGTCAGGGAACCGCCTTTCTTGACTCTACGTAGGCTGCTTCAATTATTCTCGATTAAACCGCTCACTTTCCAATTTCTCCAGCGATAGAACGAGGAGCTTGTTAATGAACCTTAATCCAAAAGAGTTCAAAAAATCCGATAGCTTGAAAAACGGCATTCCCGTGGTCATACGCGCCGTTCAGCCTAACGACAAGGAAAAAATCAACGAGGCGTTCAAGCATCTCGACCGTGATACCATTTACGCTCGCTATTTTCGATACAAGACGCATCTCACCGATGAAGAACTCGAATGGGCAACGGAATTGGATTTCGAGAACGACGTCGCCTTGGTGGTTACCGTTCAAAATGAAACGCAAGAGGTCGTTATCGGTGGCGCGCGCTATTCAGTGATAGCGTCTGCCCCGGAGGCTCCCCGGCGCGCTGAAATCGCATTTACCGTAGAGGAAGACTACCAAGGCCAAGGAATTGCCAGCCGGCTTCTGCAGCACATGGTCCGTATCGCCCGTGAGACGGGCATTGCCTTCTTCGATGCGGAAGTTCTGTCGTACAACAAGGCCATGTTATCCGTTTTTGAACGGAGCGGGTTACCCATCCAACGAAAATATGAAGATGGTGTTATTCACTTATCCTTGTCTCTCATGAACAACGACGCCTAGTCGAATGGCAAAAATTCTGAAAGGGAACCGCCATGATTACCAATAGGACTTTTGACGAAATCAACATCGGTGACAGGGCCGCCATGACGCGGACCCTGACCAAAAAGGACGTGGATGTGTTCGCGATGATGAGCGGGGACATGAACCCCACCCACTTCAGTGACGAGTTTGCACAGATGCTGCTGGAAAGCCAGAAGGTCAGCGGGCACAGCATGTGGGGCGGAGCCCTGATATCGAGTCTCCTGGGAAACGAGCTGCCCGGTCCGGGAACGGTCTACAAGTCCCAACTGCTGACGTTTCACCGCGCCGTGGAGCTGGGGGATACTCTAACAGTATCGATCCGGGCGAAAGAAAAGCACCCGGACGATAAAACCGTGGTGTTCGAGTGCCAAGCCCTTAATCAGCGCGAGGAGCCTGTCATTTCCGGTGTCGCCGTGGTGCGGGCGCCCATGAAGAAACCTGCCGCCCACGCCGATTTGCTGAACGACCTGAAATACCATCCCCGACGCTCCTTTCAGGACCTGATCGAAAAAGTGCGTGACTTCGAGCCGATTACCGTGGCGGTGAGCCACCCCTGCAGCGGAACCGCTTTGGAAGGCGCCGTGGAAGCGGCGGAAAGCCAGCTCATCGTCCCGGTCCTGGTGGGCCCCAAAGAGCGCATCCAAAAGGTGGCCGACGAAAACCAAATCGATATCCGGCCCTATGAAATCGTCGACACCCCTCATAGCCATGAATCCGCCGCCAAGGCCGTCGAGCTCTGCCGCAACGGCACGGCCGAAGTATTGATGAAAGGCAGTCTGCACACCGACGA
>Ga0114938_1002671_pt1 | contig 11042 bp, 11 predicted proteins | sample AshMeaBigSpring_FD_88675 | JGI IMG/M metagenome (GOLD analysis project Ga0114938, IMG submission 88675) | Groundwater microbial communities from Big Spring, Nevada to study Microbial Dark Matter (Phase II) - Ash Meadows Big Spring | ecosystem: Environmental > Aquatic > Deep subsurface >...
GACAACAGTTGTCCGATCCGGCACCAATTTCGGGTGGGAATGCGACAACAGTTGTCCGATACGGCACCAATTTCGGGGTTAGCTTGGCGCTACCAGCTCCACCGCCACCAAGGTGGCAGTGGCGGTCCAACTACTCAGGTCGCCTGAATACTCAGGCTGGTACTTCTCTCGTATCGCCCTCCGAGCCGCTTCGGACATGGCGGGCGAGACTTGGCGGTTGCGACCCGTAAACGTTTCCCCCCCGATCTTGATGGTTGCTACCGGGATCTTGGCGAGATTGCGCACCCAGTCGGACCCAGCACTGTCAGCCAGCATGAATACGGTGCCATCGATCAGGGCGAACCAGATCTCGATGGTGTGGGGACGCCCACTCCGCCGACCGGTGGTGGTGAGGTAACAGAACTGTTCAGAAGCGTACGGGCGGGGCTTCCGAGTCCTCAGGGGGGTCAGCTGGACCTCAGAGTCGCAAGGGGGGTCGGCGGGTTCTTTTCTTCCGGGGGTCTGCGGGGCTTCCCCGCACGGGGGGCTTCCCCGCCCGTGTAGCTGTAGAACCCCTCACCGCTCTTACGACCCAGACGACCGGCGGCAACCATTCGCTTGAGTAGAGGCGGCGGTGCATAGCGGGGCTCCCGGTACTCCTCGTGAAGAACTTCGGCAATCGCCAGCACGGTGTCGAGCCCGACAAAGTCGGCCAGGGCGAGCGGACCCATCGGGTGTCGGCATCCTTCCACCATCCCGGTGTCGATGTCTGCCGGAGTCGCAAACCCCCCTTCGATCATGCGGACCGCATCCACCAGAAAAGGGATCAGCAGGGCATTCACTATGAAGCCGGCCCGGTCTTGGGCGTGGATCACTTTCTTGCCGAGGGTCTCGGCAACGAACCGCTCAGCCCGGCTGACGGTCTCCGACGATGTCTGCAGCGAAGTCACCAGCTCGACCAGATTCATCACCGGCACCGGGTTGAAGAAATGCAGGCCGATCACCGCCCCCGGGCGGGCGGTAGCTCCCGCCAGGTCGACGATCGGGATAGAGGATGTGTTGGAAGCCAGGATGGCGGTGGGGTCGGTCACGATGCGGTCAAGGGCGGCGAACAACTCGGTCTTGGCTGGCTTGGATTCGACAATTGCTTCGATCACCAACTGACGATCCGAGAGCCGGGCCAGATCGGAGCCGACTTGGAGACTACCCCGGGCGGAGGCAGCATCCTCAGCAGTTAGCTTGCCGGCCTCAACTGCCTTGCCAAATGAACTCTCGATCCGTTCTACGGCCCGCGCCGCCAGGGCATCAGTCGACTCCACTACTATCACGTCGCAGCCGGCGCGGGCGCACACCTCGGCAATCCCAGCCCCCATCTGTCCCCCCCCCACTACTCCGACCCGGGCCAGGTCGTTCAACCCGCGACCCCTGGGGTGATGCCCCCCTCGGTCATCGCTCTGAAGTCGAGGGCTGCATCCAGCTCGGCCTCCGAGAGCCCCGAGCGCTCATTGGCCACCTCCAACACCGATCGCCCCGAACTGATGGCCTCTTTGGCGATCTCGGCAGCCCGGTCGTAGCCGATGCGAGGAGCCAGTGCGGTGACCACGATCGAGTTGCGGGAAAGCAACTCGGCGATGCGGGCGGGGTCAGCCGTGATCCCGGCCACCGCCTTGTCTGCCAGCGCCCCCGCCGCAGCTCCTAGCAGGCTGGTCGAAGAAAGCAATCCATGCGCGATCACCGGCATCATGACGTTGAGCTCGAAGTTGCCTTGCGCCCCCCCCCAGGTGATGGCGGCGTCATTGCCAACCACTTGGGCGGCCACCATCATCGTCATCTCCGACATCACCGGGTTGACTTTGCCCGGCATGATCGAAGAGCCGGGCTGTAGCGAAGGGAGCTTGATCTCCCCGATGCCGCCGCCGGGACCCGAGGCCAGCCAGCGGAGATCGTTGGCGATCTTGAACAGCGAGACTGCAACTGTCTTGAGCACGCCCGAAGCTGCCACTGCCGCATCCTTGGCTGCCTGCGCTTCGAAGTGGTCGGCGGCCTCTCGAAACGCATACCCGGTGCTGGTGGCGATGCCGGCGATCGTCTGGGCGGCGAAGCCGGAGGGAGCATTGATCCCGGTTCCTACCGCGGTGCCTCCCAACGCCAGCTCTTCCAGTTCGGGAATCACACGCAGGATCCTCTCGATCCCTTTGCGGACCTGGGTGGCGTAACCCCCGAACACCTGACCCAGCCGCACCGGAGTGGCATCCATCAGGTGGGTGCGTCCGCTCTTGATGATGGGATCGAATTCCTTGGCTTTGGCTTCCAGCGCCAGCGCCAACTTCTCCAGTCCCGGAATCGTCTCCTGGCGCAGGCTGGCGACCGCTGCCAGGTGGATGGCGGTCGGGATTACGTCGTTAGAGGACTGGGAGGCGTTGACGTGGTCATTAGGGTGAATGCTGATAGCTGCCAGCTCGCCCGCCCGCCGGGCGATCACCTCGTTGGCATTGGTGTTGGTAGACGTCGCCGATCCGGTTTGGAAGATGTCGAGGGGAAAATGAGCATCCAAGCTGCCCTCCATCACCTCGGCGGCGGCAGCTTGGATGGCGTTTGCGATCTCGGGCGGGAGGATGCCGAGCGCCAGATTGGCACGAGCCGCCTCGGCCTTGATCAGTCCCAGCGCCCAGATGAAACGACGCCCGAAACGAATCCCCGAGATCTGGAAGTTTTCAACCGCCCGCTGGGTGGAGGCGCCGTAGTAGGCACCCTCGGGGACCGCCACTTCCCCAAGCGAATCCTGTTCTATCCGGCCATTACCTACCACAGCACCCAGGCTAGAAGAAACCGAGACAGGTCTTCGACCAAGCCAGGAGGGATGGTCGGAGCATGGGACCCAACCCATTGCCCCACGGCACCCTGCTGGTTGACGCCGCCGACCTCGATTACGCCGATTTCGCCAAAGAATCTCTGGAGCGGACAGGCCATCCGGTGCTGGTCTGCCACGGGCCCTCCCCCGCCAATCTCTGTCCAATAACCACAACCGGTCGATGGCAGAGGGATCTCACGGGCTTCTGTTCCTCTTCGATCTCGATCGCCCCCAGCAGCCATCGCTAAAAGGGTTCTCCGAAAGTTGGAATACGTTGACCTCGCTACCCGACTTGACGACTTGAAGGTCCCTCCAGGTAACCGACTCCAGCGGGCGGTAAGCGCAAAGGGCAACACGCCGGAGTTCTGGCTCAACGCCCAGCGGGCGGTTGATCTGTGGGATGCAGCTCAAACCATTGAGACCGAGATCAGGCGCATCAAGCCCTGGCGAGTCGCCTGACCAAGGTCATGCGCGGTGGTTTGGTGACTGTAAGCCCTCTCAACTAGAGAGCGTGTTTGGAGCTTCAGCCAGGTTTGAAGGCGGGGAGAGCGTGAGCCCGCAGGTCAATCGGTCCTTGGCCAGCCAACTCGGCCAAGCGCAGCGAGAGTCGCTCGACTGCCTCCCGTCTCCAGCCCACCGCGGTGAAGGTGACTTCTCCCGCCTCTGCCAGCACCAGGGCGGGCACGCCCTGCAAGTCAGCCGCGGTTGATCGGGACAGCTCTGGGTGGTCATAGACAACGTCGAACGACAGCCCTAATTCATGCAGGAACTCCTCGGTGACTGCGGGAGTGTCCTGGGAGACCCCGACCACCGCCACCCCGGGTTGATAGTCGGTCAGCCGGGCGTACACGGGAAGCGCCAGCCGGGAGGTGTCACAGCTCTGCTTGAAGAACACATAAAGAGTGGGATCCCAGCTGGGAGTGAGGACTGCGGGGACCCGCTCGCCAACTTCGATCACGTCGGCATCGTCTCGTAGCCCTTGGCTTCCAGCTCATCAGCCAGCTCCCGACCCCCCGAGCGGATAACCCGACCCCCCCCCAGCACGTGAACCCGATCGACTGTGAGGTACTGCAGGATGCGGCTGTAGTGGGTGATGATCAACGCCCCCACTCCCGGAGCTCGTACCGCCTCGACTGCCTCCGCCACCTCTCGCACCGCGTCGACATCCAGCCCGGAGTCGATCTCATCCAGCACCATCACGGTTGGTTGCAGCATCACCACCTGAAACAGCTCCACTCGCTTCCTTTCGCCTCCCGAGAGGCCCTGGTTGAGGGGCCGATCCAGGAACGCTTCCACCCCTAGCCGGATTGCCTCGGATTCAACTCGCGACCAGAGGTCGCCATCGGCGGTGGCCGCCACCTCGACCATCAAGTCGCGCAGCGTAACTCCGGGAACTTCAACCGGATACTGGAACGCCTGCAGCAAACCCATCCCAACCCGGGTCTCGATTGCAGCGCCCAACAACTCGTGTCCTTCCAAACGCGCCGAACCGCCCACCTGGTAGCCGGGTTTTCCGGTAAGCACATGGCACAACGTCGACTTCCCAGATCCGTTGGGGCCCATCAGCGCGTGCACTTCTCCCAAAGGCAGCGTGAGGTCAACTCCTTTGAGAATGTCGCGGGCGCCTATGGAAGCGGTGAGACCCACGATTTCCAAGCCACCGCTCATGACGGCGTCTCCGAATCCGGCTGCGGTTCTAGTGCGAGGTAGACCATCCCCGACTCGATCACCACTGGATAAGTCCCCACCGGCCGGGTGGCGGGAAGCGAGTCTGGCTCTCCGGTTGTGAGGTCGAACACCGAGCCGTGGCGGGGACACTCCACCTCCAATCCAAACACCTCCCCCTCCGAGAGCGAGGCTTCGGCGTGCGAACAGCGATCACCGATGGCGTAGACCATGTCGCCCAACCGGAACACCGCCACCCGGTGCCCGAGGGCTTCGACTTTGACACCCTTGGCCTCGGGGAGTTCAGCCAGGAGTCCGACCTCGACTCGTTGGCTCACGCCATCTCCGCTTGCTGGGCTGCCTCGTACTTACGTTGCACGATGGCCCGCAGTGGCGACGCCAGTGCCGGGTGGGGAAAACGGGTGATGGCTTCTTCGAAGAAACCGCGTACTGCTAATCGATCGGCGCGGACCTGATCCAGCCCCCGGCTCATCAGGTAATAACGGATCTCCTCGTCCAGCGGTCCCACCGAAGAACCGTGCCCACATTTGACGTCGTTGGCAAGGATCTCGAGATTGGGTACCGACTCCGCCCCCGCCCCTTCCGAGAGCACCAGGTTGCGGTTGATCTGATAGGCGTTGGATTTTTGTGCGATCTCTTCGATCCGGATCAGTCCGGTAAAAATTGAATGAGCGGATTGCTCGACCCCGCCCTTGAGGAACATGTTGGAGGTGGTGTGGGGAGCGGCGTGATCAACGAACCCGCGGTAGTCGAGCACTTGCTCGCCATCTCCGAAATAGACACCGTCAATTTTTCCGTCCGCACCGGCGCCGGCTAGATCCAAGAAGAAATGGGTGCGACTGAACCTACTGCCGATGCCGGCATCCGCCCAGTGCACGGAGGCGTCTGCGCCAACCACCATCCGCTGCTGGGTGATCGCCCGGGTGGCATCACCCCATTGCTGGACTGTGGAGAGGCGAAGCCGGGCGCCGTCGCCAACCCAAGCCTCCAGCTGGGGCACCACCAGCGCCTGCGTCCCATCCGCCGAGCGATAGCTCACCACCATGGAAGCCTCTGCGTTGTCCTCCAGAATCACGGTGATCCTCGGGAAAGACACGCCGGTAGTGACCTGCACCTCCACCAACAGCGGCTCGGCAACCATCTGGTTTCGCTCCAGCCTGAGCATGACGCCGTCTCGAAAGAAGGCATGGCTGGCGGCCGAGAACTTGTCTAGATCAATCGGGATCCCCGTCCCCAGCCGAGAGTGCCCGTCGGGGGCGTTATTTGCAGTCCCCCACCAGCTTCCCCCTCCCAACGACCCTTCATGGCTGGCTAGGAAACCGTCGACGATCACTGCCCGGCCGGCCAATGCTGGCAGTGCCGCCTCAACCTCACCCGCAGGCAGAGGTTGGCCGGAGACCTCTGGGGCGTCGGCTTGGGCGAGGTCGAAATCCAGTTCGACATAGCGCCATACCTCGTCCTTGGGGTCCGGCATTGGAAGCCGGTCGAAGGCAGCCAGGCCGGCCAGTCGCTGCTCGGCCAGCCAACCAGGGGAGCCGGCGTTGAGCGCGTCGACCAGCGATTGCGAGAGCCGGGCCATACCCGAGGAGCTTAGTTTTCACTACCGGGGTAAAAGAAATCGGTCAGAGCCCCAGCTGGCCACTGGCGCGGGAGAAAATGGCGTCGAACATCGGCTGGGTGAGCCGACCGGTGAACGTGTTCTGTTGGCTCGGGTGGTAGCTAGCGATGATCAACGGCGCCCGCGGGCGAAGATCCACCTCAGCGCCGTGTCCGAAGTGAACCGATTTGACGTCGTGCAGGCGCAGCGTCGCCCGGAAAGCGAGACCACCCAGGGCAACCACCACCTGCCGCCGGGGTAACCGCGCCATCTCGCTGGCGACCCAATCGCGGCAGCGAGCTTGCTCGTCAGCCGAGGGCGCATTGCCGGGAGGAGCGCAACGGACAATCGCGGTGACATAGCAATCAGCCAGTGCCAGCCCATCGTCTCGGTGGGTCGACTCCGGCTGCGACGCGAACCCCGCCCGATGCAGAGCCCGGAACAGCCAATCGCCCGAGCGGTCACCAGTGAAGATCCGCCCGGTGCGATTGCCACCGTGGGCGGCAGGAGCCAACCCGATCACCACCAAGCGAGCGTTGGGATCCCCGAAGCCCGGCACCGGCCGCCCCCAATACTCCCAATCCCGAAATGCCGCCCGTTTCTCGAGCGCCACCTTCTCCCTCCACTCCACCAGCCGCGGGCAGCGTCGGCAGTCGACCAGCTCCCGGTTCAGCTCAGTCAGGAACTCAAATGTCACTCTGGCTGCAGAGCGCCCGAGGAATGATTGCTGTTGGCGTTCCACAACATCCAGCCCACCCCGCGCGCCTCGGCGGCATCAATCTCTGCCCGCACCGAGTTGGCGGAGTACCCGAAGTCGGCGACCCACGGCCGCAGCACAACCACGCTCCCCGCCAGCCTAGGAATTCCTTCGTCCAGAGCCGCCGCCACTACTTGGCCAGGATGATCCGCCGGGTCGGCGAAACCAAAATTGCCATCGGAATAATGATCCGGATAGATCATCGGCGAAACCACATCCACCACTTGGGCGATTTCCTCTGGACGCTGCCCGATCCCCTGATCGTCCGGAACCCGCATCACGTAGGCAAAAATGTCGGCCGCAACCGCGCAGCCCATCGGGTTGAGGATCCCCTTCGCCTCAGCCAGGAACGAGGCGATGGTTTGGATTCGGGCCGGAGCAGCCACCGGATCGTCGTTGTTTCCAATGTAAGTGTCGCCGCCGTCAAACCGCACTCCGGGTCCGAAGCCGTCTGGGAAGCGGACGTAGTCGAATTGAATTTCATCCACTCCCATCCCGCACGCTTCCACCGCCAGGTCGATGGCATAGCGCCGTGCGCCGGGGTCGGTCGGGTCGAGGAAATACTGCGGGCCCTGGCGGTAGAGGCGATCGCGGGAGGTATCCCAAATCGCCAGATCGGTGCGAGCCTGGGCCGCGATTGGATCCTGAAAGGTGACGATCCTCCCGATCACGTAGATACCCCGAGCATCGAGGGCTGCGATGGCGTCGACCAACGAGTAGCGCGGCTCGAGGGCGCCCACCTCGGTTGCGAGCGGAACCTGCGACTGATACCAGATCCGTCCGCTCTCGTCCTTGAGGTCGATAACCATGGCATCGATCTCGGTGGCTTCCGCTAAACCCAATAGTCGCTCCCAGATCTCGGGAAACGCCGGCGCCGCCAGGTTGGCGTGGAGAGCGCGCACAGTCCGAGGTGCCAGCACAACTGCAACGCTGGGCGCGACCCCATCCCAGCTAACCACGCCGGGAAACCAAGCCGGGCGCGAGGCCTCGACCTCACCAGCTACCACCCGAGAAAGCTGGAAGCTGCCGCCGGCATCGGTGATTGTGCTCACCTCGCCTACTTGGACTGTCGTCCCAGGTAGCGGCCGCCCGTCAATCGCTCTTGCCACACCGGTCAGCACCGTCTCTTCCATTACCAACCAGGCTCGCAAGCGTTCAGGCGGGTTGTCTAGCTGCAGACTGGTGGTGACGAACCCAGGTGCGCTTGCCTGAACTGAGATGGGGTCGCCGGTCCAACCCCACCGACCCACTGCGCTCTGGTCGAGAACAATTGGCGCCTCTCCTACCGTCACCGCCGCCGCCGGAATCGGGAACCCGGCGCCGTCTGTGATTCTTAGCTCCAACTCAGGTACCAACGGGGCAGGGCGCACCCCTTCTCCCACCAACACTGTTTGTGAGCCGGTGCACGCCCCTAACCAGACAACCACCACAGCTGCAACTGAACCTCGCATTCCCTCAAGTCTGCCCGCTCAACCGCATCACACCCAAATCCGAAAACGCCCAAGAGGAAATCCACGTCTCCCAGCTGATCGAGTCGCCCCGGCGCGGCATGCGTCTCGAAAGGCTCTTCGGGGGGGGCACGGGGGCTACCCCCGTGTGTGGGCTTCCACGCCTGTGTCGATTGACTCGGGGAGAACTCTGTGGATTGAGCGACTTGGCAGGTTCTGGCAGAAAGCTTCGATCTTAGAACGCGAAAAGCGTTCGACATCAGCCACCCCGAATCCCTTACACCACTTGGCCTTGAGAGAGCGCGAAAAGTCTTCACGCACTTGGGTTTTCGCGTTCTTGCTTCTGACTGAAGCCGGCGGCTATGGTCCGGCAACTTTCTCCCCTCGTGGCACCCGGTCACCTTGGGTCCACGGAAAGGAAAAATCTCATAAGTCGAAAACTTCGCTGCGTGGCGTTCGCCATTCTCGTGCTGGGGCTGCTTCCGTTACAGGCGGTCAGTGCGGACGAGGGGATCGTTATCTACGACGCCGCCACCGGAGTCTGGCAGCCGGTAGGGGGACAAGCCTTCTACTACGGCCGCCCGGGTGACCTTCCCCTGATCTGCGACTGGAATGGAGATGAGATCGACACCGTTGGACTTTTCCGTCCCGCCACCGGGAACTTGTTCCTCCGCAACTCCAACAGCCAGGGCTACGCCGACGTCACCCTCCATTACGGTGTCCCCGGTGACCGTCCTATCTGCGGAGACTGGAACGGCGACGGAATTGAAACCATCGGCGTGTTCCGACCGGCCACCGGGACTTTCTTCCTCCGCAACTCGAACACACTTGGCTACGCCGACCTCACGTTCAAGTTCGGGTCCGCCGATGATCTGCCGTTTGCCGGTGATTTCAACGGCGACGGAATCGATACGGTTGGGGTGCGCAACTCCGCCGGTCGGATGCGACTGGCAGATGCCCGGGGAGCACTCACCTACGCGGTCCACTTCGGTGACGTGGGCGATCAGCTTCTGGTTGGCGATTGGGATGGCGACGGCAGCGATTCGCTGGGAGTGAATCGCCAGGGACGGCTGCTCCTGATCGACTCCATGACCTATGCCAACCCCGACTGGGTCTATCAGGGGACCACCTATGGCACGCCCTTGGTTGGCCGCTGGACTTCGGGACCAATCGCTCCTCCACCTCCCCCCGCCACGCCGCTGCCACCGGTGGGCACCCCGGTCACGCCCCCGCCCGCAACCAACCCAACCGCCCCCCCGCTTGAGCCTCCGTCAGCTCCGGCGACGTTCGCCCCGCAGGGTTCGGTTGAGCTCTTTGCAGGCGACAATCTCCAGGCGGCGGTCAACAGTCACGGAGCTGGAACCGTTTTCTTCCTCAACGCCGGCACCTATTGGGGCCAATCGGTTCGTCCCAAGGAAAATCAAACGTTCATCGGGCAGCGCGGCAACGACGGAGAACGCCTGGCAATCCTCGACGGCGGCGGTGGAGCAGCAGAGGCGTTCACAGCCAACGGGGTGGGAGGGGTGACAATTCGCGGCCTTGCGATTCGAAGCTATGGCGCCGGCAACGGCTCCAATGCAGCTATCAACGCCCGGTTTCCGGCCGAGGGTCGCAATTGGCTGATCGAGGACAACGAGGTCAGTTATTCGGTGTCCGGAATCTTTGCGGGATCCGCCAACCGGGTGGCTTACAACTACGTGCACCACAACGGCCGTTATGGGATCACCGGCGCGGGTGACGGGTTGTTGGTGGAAGGCAACGAGATCGCCAACAACCGGACCGATACTAGCCGGGATGCCGGGGATTCCTCCGCTACCAAGTTCGTGCTCACCACCGGCCTGGTGGTCCGCAACAACTGGGTGCACGACAACCAAGGACACGGACTTTGGCTGGACATCAACAACTTCGATTCGCTGGTCGAACACAACACCGTAAACGACAACTGGTGGATAGGGATCTTCCACGAAATCAGCTACAACGCGGTGAGTCGCTACAACCAAGTCAACGGTAACGGCTGGCGCACCACCGATCCCTACGCCGCCACCGGAATCACTGTCTCCAACAGCCCCAACATCGAAATCTACGGCAACAGCCTGCAGGGAAACGCGGGCGGCATCGTTGGTCGTCAGTGGGACCACCCCGCCGATCACGAGTCCGGCAACCTGCTGGTCCCGATGTATGGAGAGCGAGTTCTGCGCAACCTTTCGGTCCACGACAACTACGTGGAACTGTCTCGGGGTTGGCACGGGATCGAGCCCTACCGGTGGGAAGCTTTCAACAGCTGGGGAAACCAGTACTACGACAACCAGTACCAGCTATCTAGTCCCGAAATCAAAGTTTTTCGGTGGAATGGCGAAGCTATGACTCTGGAGGGGTGGCGCAACAGCGGTCACAACTAGACGGCAGTCACAACCAGACCTGAGGAGGTAGCGTGGGTCGGACCCATCGACTGGCAACGCGCCTCGCTGCGCTGGCAATACTCGGATATGGGCTAGCTGCCCTCCCCGCCGCCGCGGCTGAGAGCGACACTCTGCTGGTTCATGACGCCTCCTGCCACCGGCAATCGAGTAATCGGCAACAACGTCCACCACAACCAGCGCTACGGGATGGCGGCCGAGGGTTCTGACGTCCTGATCGAGAACAACGAGATCGCCTACAACCGGACCGACGCCTCGATTTCCTACGAGGTCTCCTCTGCCACCAAGTTCGTACGCACCACCAACC
>Ga0114938_1002674_pt1 | contig 11037 bp, 9 predicted proteins | sample AshMeaBigSpring_FD_88675 | JGI IMG/M metagenome (GOLD analysis project Ga0114938, IMG submission 88675) | Groundwater microbial communities from Big Spring, Nevada to study Microbial Dark Matter (Phase II) - Ash Meadows Big Spring | ecosystem: Environmental > Aquatic > Deep subsurface >...
ACGGGATCGTCATACCCCAAGTGGCGCGCCTGGTAAGCGTCCCACATGGAGTCGTCCCAGAAAAAACGGTACACCGTGATCGACCGTCCTTCGCCCAAGGGCAAGTGAATACGGTCCAGGCAGCCCAACTCCTGGCTGCGCACAACATGCAAAGGGTCATCGGTAACGTGTGCCGACGGCGCAGCCTGCACCAACCGCAAACCGCCCGATGCGGACCGCATCTGACCCTGCAATGCCTGGCCCTGGCCTGATGTCTGACACAAGCTGTCGGGGTCGGGCCGGGGCAAGGCCACACCGTAGGCATCAGACAGCGCTTTCACCCAATCCAACCCGAAGCCTTGCGGGCCATCGCGCTGAGTCCAGCCAATGCCATGCACAAACAGCAGATTGAGGTTGTTGTGCTGCGCAAAATTGGCCACGCGCTCCAGCCCCTGGAAACTGCCGTTGCTGTGCCGGTCTGTCGCCGCATCGTAGGGCTCACGCAGGCTGCGCACGCGCAGCAGCTGATCAGGGTGGGCGCAGGCACCCAACAGCGCAGCAACCAGCACGGCCAGCCAGGTGACGCGTGCAAATCTGACAGATGGAGGAAAAGCGAAACAGCGAAGCATGTTCAAGCCAGGATTTGATCTGCTCAAGACCTTGCTTGCGGTTGGTGAACCTCGCCAAACCTGTGGTCTGAAGCAATAGTATTTTTCCACTGGCAAACGGGGTCGCCCGATATCAGTCTACCAAAGCACCAGCACGTAAGCCTGCAAGCGCCAAGTGTATTGACGTCAAGCGAAAACTGAGCAACCGTCTCTTTTTTCGCCACCTTGTTAGATTGCTACTGGCAGCGGAGCGAATGATTCGCGACGATCAAAGGAACAACCATGCTGACCATTGAACCGAATTTTGAGCACATCAATGAACCGATCTCTGGAGCAATGCCCAAGCCGTCTGCGCAGGGACATTCAGACAGTTTCTCTACCCTTGGATTTGTGCCAGCAGCTGCAGCTGTTGCGCTGTTGTTGACTGCTTGCGGAGGCGGTTCAGACTCAGCAATTGAGGCCAAGTTATCAGCCGGATCAGCCCACTTTCAGCCTGATTTATTACCCCGACCGGGGGGTGGCAGACAGACGGCTAGAGCCGTCCGAACCCCTACTGCCAGCGAGGTGTTCGATTGGGCGCAACGGCAGTTTCCAGCCATTTTCAGCAGCAACGAATCCAACCTGTCGGCTGAGGGTGGTTTGGTGTTCCGCTTCTACCCTGGCACAGGACATTATCTGGCGGTGCTGGATGGCAACGTGTTGGTATTGGGCCCCCTTACCCAAAGCAGGGTGACGAACGTCGGCCCTTTGACAAGTTTTGCAGATGCGGTCAATGGCGTTGCAGATTTGACCAAGCCGAGCACCGATGCCGAGGCTGCTCGGTTCCTGCTACACGCACAGTTTTCGGCCAGCGAAGCAGAAATCGCAGAAGTGAAGACCAAAGGCTACGCAACTTGGCTGGAAGAGCAATTGACTCAACCCAACAGTCAGAGCGGCTGGGACTGGTTGGTCAGCAAAGGTTTTTCTGCGGTTGACACCAATGAATTCTTTTTTCAAGACAGCGTAAGCCACTACATGATTTGGTATCAGTTGATGAAATCTCCTGATGCAGTTCGAAGGCGGTGGGCGTGGGCCTTGTCAGAAGTGTTTGTTGTCGCACTCAGAGGGGTCAACGGGATCACCAACTGGCCTGGATTCGCAATGGCGGAATACTGGGACATTTTGTGCCGCCACGGGTTCGGAACCTATCGAGAGTTGCTGGAGGCGCTCAGCGTGAACCCCGCCATGGGGTCATTTCTCAGTACTCGCGACAACAGAAAGGAAGACCCAACAACCGGGCGCCTACCGGATGAAAATTACGCACGCGAGGTGATGCAGCTTTTCTCAATCGGTTTGTACGAGTTGAACTTGGATGGCACAGTGAAACGCAATGCAACAGGTCAACCCAAAGAAACCTACACAGCTGACGACGTCACAAACCTGGCCCGTGTATTCACCGGTTATCAGCATGATCACACTAGGCCGAAATTCACCAACCCGAAACCGCCGCATCAGGTTGTCAACGACGTTGAATCGGCTCGAGGACGAATGATTTTTGATGCCCGCAATCATTCATTGTTAGAGAAGCACTTTTTAGGCGTGACAATTCCTCCCAATACGCAAGGGCCAGAGAGTTTGCGCATTGCGTTGGACACCTTGGCCAATCACGAATCGACAGCCCCATTCCTTTGCCGGCAGTTCATCCAACGCATGGCGACCAGCAATCCGAGTCCGGCATATGTTCAGCGAGTGGCCCAGGTTTTCAACAACAACGGCAATGGGGTTAGGGGGGACTTGAAAGCTGTGCTGAAGGCCATTTTGTTGGATGACGAAGTTCTGAGCCCAACAAATTTGACTACCCCAACGTTCGGAAAGCTCCGGTCGCCTGCCTTGCGAATAGCTCAATGGGCACGAACATTCAAGGTTCGGTCCGTGTACGGAACCTGGAAGATGTCTCTCTGGGACGGCAACCCTTCTCAAGATGCAAGTCAGTATCCGCTGAACCCTCCATCGGTTTTTGGCTACTACCGTCCTGGTTATGTACCTCCAGGCACAGCAATGGCAGCTGCAGGCGCAACCGCCCCGGAGTTCCAAATTGTCAACGAGAGCACGGTTGCAAGCTGGCCAAACTTGCTTCAGGGTTTCGTCAGCAAGGGCTTTTGGGTGTCATCACCCAACCAGTTGGGCAACGGCAGCAATTCGAGCGACGGACACGACATCGTCCCTGACTACTCAGCTGAGAAAGCCTTGGTGACCAATACGCAAGCATTGGTGGATCGACTCAATCTGTTGCTTTGTGCCGGCCAACTTTCGGCCGCAACCGTGCGACTGATCGTTCAGGGACTCAAGGCCGACAACATCCGGTCCGATTCAACGGATGACTTCAAACAAATCCACGTGGCACGGGCATTGGTTTTTGTGATGTGCGCTGCCGAATACTTGGTGCAACGGTGAAGGTAGCTCGAAGATGACACCCATCAATCCCAGCAAACACACTCGCAGAGCATTCCTGAAGCGCAGCGCCAAATTGGCAATCTCGGGAACCGCGACGCCCTTGGCACTCAATCTAGCTGCATTAGGCGAAGCCGCTGCGATGACAGCCACCGACTACAAGGCGCTGGTGTGTGTGTTTCTGTACGGTGGCAACGATTACGCCAACACGGTGGTACGTTTTGACGACGCAGGACACGCCCAGTACACCCAGTTGCGCAGTGCGGGCAGCAATGGGACGCTGGCCATCCCGAAGAGCAATCTTTCATCCACTGAGCTGAAGCCGGCCGCGGCATTGGCAAACGGTGTGAAGTACGCCCTGGCCCCCGAAATGACAGGGATGTCGGAATTGTTCGAGCAAGGGCGTCTGGCTGTGCAACTGAATGTTGGCCCGCTGGTGGTTCCTTTGACGCGCCAGCAATACAACGCCAAGGTCTTGGCACAACCGCCGAAACTGTTCTCACATAACGACCAACAATCGGTCTGGCAAGCCCAGGGCGCAGAAGGTTCGACGCGCGGCTGGGGTGGCAACCTGGGTGACCTTGCCCTGTCATCCAACACCGACTCGATGTTTACCTGCATCTCAGTGGCGGGGAATGCGGTCTTTTTGTCTGGCCAGAATGCCTTGCAATACCAATGCAGCAAGGCGGGTGCGGTGGCTGTAGAGACGGTACGAGGCAGCAGTTGGGGGCAGTTCATGTACCAACCGGCCATGCGCGCTGCCTTCGAACAGATGATTCAGCAGCAGCACACCCATGTTCTGGCCAATGAATACAACCGGGTGATGCGGCGCAGCCTGGCAGCAGAAAGCAAGGTCACCACCGCCATTGGCAGTGTTCAGCCAGCTACCGCTTTTCCGGCTGACAACTCGCTGGGAGATCAACTGAAAATGGTTGCCCGCTTGGTGGGTGGGCGCAACAGCCTGGGGGCCAAGCGCCAGGTATTTATGGTGTCTCTGGATGGATTCGATGTGCACGACGGCATGGCCACTCGCCAGCCAGCGTTGTTGAAGAAACTCAGTGAAGCCCTGACGGCTTTTGACGCGGCATTGCAGGAGTTGGGGGTGTCTGACAAGGTCACCACCTTCACTGCGTCAGACTTTGGCCGCACGCTGAGTGTCAACGGGGACGGCACCGACCACGGCTGGGGAGGTCACCAATTCGTGATGGGAGGTGCGGTTAAAGGCAAGGCCTTTTACGGCACTCCGCCGCCACTGTCAGTGGGCAATACAGGCGCACCCGAGGATCAGTGGCATGTTGGCCAAGGGCGATTGCTGCCCACGACGTCGGTCGATCAATTTGCAGCCACCATGGCCAAGTGGTTTGGCGTCAGTGACGACGAGCTCTATGGTGTGCTCCCCAATCTTGATAATTTTGGAGATCGCGCCAACAGACCGGACTACCCTGTTGATTTGGGGTTCATGCGATTCAGTTGAAACCGATTGATCGGCTCAAGCGTACTGAGGCACTCGGTAATGGTCAAAAAAAGGTACTGGTCAAAAACCGAACATCTAAGCTCAGGTTTTGAGCGCACGATGCCCGAACACGCCCCGGCCCACACGCACGATCGTGCTGCCTGCGGCCACAGCCGCCTCCAGGTCGTCACTCATGCCCATGGACAACACGTCCAGCGACAAGCCGGACGCATTCACGGCATCAAAAACATCTCTGGCGCTTTCAAATATTGATTTGGCAGCTTCGAAATCGGAAGTGGGCTCAGGAATGCACATCAAGCCTCGCAGCGTCAGCCGAGGCAGTTGCGCCACGGCCTGGGCCAACGCGGCCACTTCATCAGGTGCCACGCCCGACTTGTTGGCCCCACCGTCCACATTGACCTGCAGACAGACCTGCAACGGTGGCAGGTGTGCAGGGCGCTGGTCTGACAGGCGCTGGGCAATTTTGAGCCGGTCGATGGTGTGTACCCAGTCGAAGTACTCGGCCACCGGCCGGGTTTTGTTGGCCTGCAGCGGCCCGATGCAGTGCCAGGCCAGCGCCACATCCGGGTGGCTGGCGCGCAGCGACAGGATTTTGTCCACCCCTTCCTGCACATAATTCTCGCCAAAACAACGCTGCCCGGCTGCCACGGCTTGCGCCACCGCATCCGGCCCGAAGGTTTTGGAGACCGCCAGCAGTTGCACGCTGGCAGGGTCGCGCCCGAAGCGCTGGCAGGCCTCCCGGATACGCAGGTGCTGGGACTGGAGGTTGTGTTCTATCGTCGTCATAATGGCCACATGCTAAACCGCGTGCGCCGACGCGGTACACACCGCATCTGCAAAGGAGCCCCGGGATGGACATCACACAACTGCTGGCCTTCAGCGTCAAGAACAAAGCCTCTGACCTGCACCTGTCGGCGGGGCTGCCGCCCATGATCCGCGTACACGGTGATGTGCGGCGCATCAATGTCGATGCACTGGACCACAAACAGGTGCACGCCATGGTGTACGACATCATGAACGACACGCAGCGCAAGCACTACGAAGAGTTTCTAGAGGTGGACTTTTCTTTCGAGATCGAAGGGCTGGCCCGCTTTCGTGTGAACGCATTCAACCAGAACCGTGGCTCCGGCGCGGTGTTCCGGACCATCCCCAGCAAAATTTTGACGTTGGAGCAGCTCAACTGCCCGAAGATTTTTGCCGACCTGGCTCTGAAACCCCGTGGCATGGTGCTGGTGACCGGCCCCACAGGCTCCGGCAAGTCGACCACGCTGGCGGCCATGATCAACCACCTGAACGAAACCGAGTACGGTCACGTGCTGACAGTGGAAGACCCGATCGAATTCGTGCACGAAAGCAAAAAATGCCTGGTCAACCAGCGGGAAGTGGGGCCGCACACCATGAGCTTTGCCAACGCTTTGCGCAGCGCCCTGCGTGAAGACCCCGACTGCATCCTGGTGGGTGAAATGCGCGACCTGGAAACCATCCGCCTGGCCATGACCGCTGCCGAAACCGGTCACCTCGTGTTCGGCACGCTGCACACCAGCAGTGCCGCCAAGACCATCGACCGGATCATCGACGTGTTCCCGGCCGAAGAAAAAGAAATGGTGCGGGCCATGTTGTCAGAATCGCTCCAGGCGGTCATTTCTCAGACCCTGTGCAAAACCAAAGACGGCTCCGGGCGCGTGGCCGCGCACGAAATCATGATCGGCACGCCCGCCATCCGCAACCTCATCCGCGAGGCCAAGGTGGCACAGATGTATTCGTCCATCCAGACCGGCCAGGGCGCAGGCATGCAGACGCTCGACCAGAACCTGACCGATCTGGTCAAGCGCAACATCATCAGCCCGGCCGAAGCGCGCAGCAAGGCCAAGATCCCGGAAAACTTCCCAGGCTGACGCAGCAGCACCCAGCGAGCGACCACAGCACCCACGCCCTGCAACCCGATGACCGTGAGCTGATTCGCTGACCCGACTCCAACCTACGGCAGACACATGGAACGCGACCAAGCCACCAAATTCATCAACGACCTGCTCAAGCTGATGATCAGCCGCGGCGGCAGCGACCTGTTCATCACGGCCGATTTTCCGCCCGCCATGAAAGTGGACGGCAAAGTCACCAAGGTCAGCCCACAGCCGCTCACGGCCAACCACACACTGACGCTGGCCCGTTCGGTCATGAACGACAAGCAGGCGGCCGAATTCGAGCGCACCAAGGAATGCAACTTTGCCGTGTCACCCGGTGGCATCGGCCGCTTCCGGGTGAACGCCTTCATCCAGCAGGGCAAGGTCGGCCTGGTGATGCGGGTCATCCCATCCGCCCTGCCCACCATCGACTCGCTGGGCCTGCCGCAAATCCTCAAAGACGTGGCCATGACCAAGCGCGGCCTGTGCATCGTGGTGGGCGCGACGGGCTCCGGCAAAAGCACCTCGCTGGCGGCCATGGTGGACTGGCGCAACGAGAACTCTTACGGTCACATCATCACCATCGAGGATCCGGTGGAGTTTGTCCACGCCCACAAAAACTGTGTGGTCACCCAGCGCGAGGTCGGACTGGACACCGACAGCTGGGAAGCCGCCCTGAAAAACACCCTGCGCCAGGCACCCGACGTGATACTGATGGGCGAAATCCGCGACCGCGAAACCATGGAGCATGCGGTGGCCTTTGCCGAAACCGGCCACCTGTGCATGGCCACGCTGCATGCCAACAGTGCCAACCAGGCGCTGGACCGGATCATCAACTTTTTCCCTGAAGAACGGCGGGCGCAGTTGCTGATGGACCTGTCGCTGAACCTGCGCGGCATGATTTCGCAACGGCTGATTCCGCGTCAGGACATGAAGGGGCGGCATGCCGCTGTGGAAATCATGCTCAACAGCCCGCTGATTGCCGACCTGATTTTCAAAGGTGAAGTTGCTGGCATCAAGGAAATCATGAAAAAGAGCCGGAACCTGGGCATGCAAACGTTTGACCAGGCCTTGTTCGATGCCTATGAAAACAGCCAGATCACCTACGAAGACGCGCTGCGCAATGCAGATTCGGTGAACGACTTGCGCCTGCAGATCAAACTGCAAAGCCAACGTGCAAAAACACAGGACCTGTCGTCGGGCACCGAACACTTGTCCATTGTCTGATCAAGATCATTTTGAGCCTCAAGCGCTTTATTTAAAACATTATTCTGCTTCTTTTTTATGAGCACGATCAACGCCAAAACCTACGAATCCGTTGCCCCCTCGCGCGTCGCCTTCCTGGGCTTGGGCGTGATGGGCTTCCCCATGGCGGGGCACCTGCTGCGTGCCGGCCACACCGTGACCGTTTACAACCGCACGTCAGCCAAATCGCAAGCCTGGCTCGACGCAGTGGCCACCCCCGAACGGGCCCGCAGCGCGGCCACCCCGCGCGAAGCGGCCCAGGGGGCCGACATTGTGTTCGCCTGTGTGGGCAATGACGACGACCTGCGCAGCGTCACGCAGGGCGCTGACGGCGCCTTTGCAGGCATGACGGCTGGCAGCGTGTTCGTCGACCACACCACAGCATCGGCCAACGTGGCACGCGAGTTGTACGCCGCCGCACAGTCACTCGGCCTGTCGTTCATCGACGCGCCGGTATCTGGCGGCCAGGCCGGTGCCGAAAACGGTGCGCTCACGGTGATGTGCGGCGGCGACCAGCCGGCATTCGACCGCGTCAGGCCCGTGGGCATGGCGTTTGCCAAAGCGTTCACCCAGGTCGGTGAGTCCGGTGCGGGCCAGCTGGCCAAGATGGTCAAACAAATTTGTATTGCCGGGCTGGTGCAGGGCTTGTCAGAGGCCATTGCGTTCGGCCAGCATGCCGGCTTGGACATGAACCTGGTGTTGGACGTGATTGGCAAAGGTGCCGCGCAAAGCTGGCAACTGGACAACCGCGGCAAAACCATGGTGGCCGACCAGTTCAACTTCGGCTTTGCCGTCGACTGGATGCGCAAAGACCTGGGTCTGGTGCTGGACGAAGCGCGGCAGAACGGCGCGCGTTTACCCGTCACAGCGCTGGTGGACCAGTTCTATGCAGACGTGCAGCGCATGGGCGGCAACCGGTGGGACACGTCCAGCCTGATCAAGCGGCTGCAAAAACCTGCTGACTGAGCCCAAACGGCTGGCCCAGCCCGCCGTGGTCAAAACGTTGCACCCAGCTTTACCGGGCTGCAACCGGTGAACATCAGTGCAGCCCTGGGGCTCAGTAGGTAGCAGATCCTTGCGCTGGCTTGGCTTCTGCTTTGGGCTGGATGCGGGCCAATTCCTCTTCGGAAATCACCTCGAACACCCTCACCACGCGCTGCACGCCTTGCACGGCGCGCACCACGTCGGTGACGCGGGTGGCTTCGCGCTGTGTCACGCGGCCCATCAGGTGCACGGTGCCGCGTTCCGTCACCACTTTGAATGCATGGATGGTCAGGTCACGCGCATCCACAATCGCCGCTTTGACGCGGCCGCTGACCAGCGCATCGTTTGAGCGCTGGGTGAGGCTGGAATTGCCCATCACGCCCAGCTCGTTCACCACCAGGCGCACGTTCTCCACCTGCCCCACCACGCGCTCGACCATCGCCTTGTCCTGCTCGGTGGGCACCTCGCCGGTCAACAACACCTGGCGGTTGAAGCTGGTGACATTCACATGCCCTTTGTCGCCCAGCGCATCGCGCAGGCGGTTGGCAGCCCTCAGTTCGATGCCCTCATCCTCCAGCTGAATGCCGGAGGTGCGCCGGTCCGTCGCCACCAGCACACCGGTGGCCACACCGCCCACCACCAAGGGGGCACAGGCGCTCAGCCCGCCACCCAGTGCAGCCGCCAGCAAGGCGGCCGATGCAAATCGTTGGAACACAGGGGTTGTCATGCTGCCATCTCCATCTCTGCGGCATCGCCCAGCAACAGGGCATCGACACCGTCACAAACACAATTGAGCACCAGCAGGTGCATCTCGGTTATCCGGGCCGCACGGGTGTGCGGCACACACACATTCACATCGGTATCGCGCAAACCATGCGTCAGCAGGCCATTGCCCAACGCACCGAGCACCACCACAGGCATGTCGCGCTCGTGTGCGGCATCCACCAAAGGCTGCGCGGCTTCCACAGCAGCGCCACCCTGGGCACCGATCAGCAGCAACAGGTCGTCTGCCGTGGCCAGCGCCGCAAGGGATCGTACCGGCGCGTCTGCAGGGAGTTGCACGGCAGGCAAGCCCGGCCGATCCCGGTCATAGGTGCCGACAAACTGCGCCACAAACAGGGGCGCCAGGGCTGCACCGGCACCTACACCATGCACCCAGACCTTGCCACCGCCCGTGACCACAGCCTGAACAGCCGATATGGCCGCCTCAACCTGGGCACCCAGGGCTTCGGCACACTGGTACCCAAGGTCTGCGCTGTCAATGAACTGCTGTTGAATCCGCTGCAATAACATGGCGCCGATGATAAAGGCAGCCTGCCAGGCACCGCCCACGCGGGCCAAGCATCAGCTGTAACCAGTCGCGTCGAAGGCACCCCGTATCCACTCGATGCGGACGTCTGCCGACATGTCCGCATCGACGGTCGGGTGTGTACCTTGCAAGGCGACCACATCGAAACGGCAGGGCGGCAGCGCAGGGAGCCGTTGCAGGTAGTGGCGCGCAGCGAAAATGACGCGACGCTGCTTGGCCCAGCCCACACTGGCGGCGGCACCACCGAATGCCGCGTGGGCGCGTTGACGCACTTCGACGAACACCAGCGTGCCGTCGGGCTCACGCATAATCAAGTCCACCTCACCGCCACCTCGGCCTGGCGACTTGAAATTGCGCGCAACCAGGCGCAAACCTGCCGCCTCCAGGTGAGCCTGTGCAGCCGCCTCACCGGCAGCACCCACACTGCGGGTGCTGCGACCGGTGGCCCACCCTGACGATCCGGAACCTGCCATTGAACTCCCCTGTTGGTGCCTCTTTCCACCTCGCCCTGTCGGCTGCCCAAGCCGCTGCGGGTGGCCAGCATTATCCCGAGGGTTGCCTGTATGTGGTGGCCACCCCCATCGGCAACCTGGCCGACATCACCCTGCGCGCCCTGACGGTGCTGGAGCGGGCGGACACCGTGGCTTGCGAAGACACCCGCCACACGGCCGCCCTGCTCACCCAGTACGGGCTGCACAAACCGCTGCTGGCCCTTCACCAGCACAACGAAGCCGAGGCATCGCAGGCAGTGGTGGCCCGGCTGCAAGCAGGTGAACGTGTGGCGTATGTGAGCGATGCGGGCACACCCGCCATCAGCGACCCGGGTGCCCGGCTGGTCCGCGCCGTTCGCGATGCGGGATGGCGCGTGATGCCCGTGCCGGGTGCCAGCAGCGTGACCACCTTGCTCTGCGCAGCAGGCGTCGAGCCGACCCCCGCTGACCCCACCGCAACCGGCTTTGCCTTCATCGGCTTCCTGCCGAGCAAACCCAAGGAGCGCGAGCGTGCGGTCCAGGCGCTGGCGGCAGAGTCGCGATCGATTGTGATACTGGAAGCCCCCCACCGCATACAGGAAACGGCCTCGGCGCTATCTTTTTTGTCAAACAGGCT
>Ga0114938_1002675_pt1 | contig 11036 bp, 10 predicted proteins | sample AshMeaBigSpring_FD_88675 | JGI IMG/M metagenome (GOLD analysis project Ga0114938, IMG submission 88675) | Groundwater microbial communities from Big Spring, Nevada to study Microbial Dark Matter (Phase II) - Ash Meadows Big Spring | ecosystem: Environmental > Aquatic > Deep subsurface >...
GCGCGGCAGCCCCCAGATACCGACGGGATACGGATTGCCAAGCCAGAGCAGCGGCGCTGAGAGCATGATCAGAATTTTGTGCTGGATCATATGCATGGTGAGCAACTGCCCGCCGAGCCAGTCAATCGGTGACATCAGCGCCAGCGCCAGCGTGCCGATGCCCAGATAGTACATCGTCAGCCGCCACGTGCTGGCAACCTTCTGGCGGTGACTCTGACGGCGCAGACGTGTCCAGCCAATCGCATAGATCGTGCCGAAAACCAGCAGCGGCATCAGCACTTCCCATCGCAACTCCCACGGCGCAAAGAGCGCCCTCACCATCGGGTGCATACTGGGTGGTACCTCAGAAAATCATGAACCCACAAAAAGTGATGCGTAATGCGGGCACCAGCAGCACTGTCCGCATTACGCATCACAACACGACGAACGTTGCGACACGCGCTCAATGCGCCGCAATATGGACGGCATTGCCGATCAGGTAGAGCGCCGGGTAGAAGAAAATCCAGACGACATCGACATAGTGCCAGTAGATGGCGCACGACTCGACGCCCCAGTGTCGCTCTGCTGAGAAACTGCCCTTGCGCGCCAGGTTCCAGACAATCAAAATGAAGACGATACCAGAAATGACGTGAAGCGCGTGCATACCCGTCATCGCAAAGACGACGGCGCCGTACTTGTTGTCCCACGGTGTCAAGTGGCCTTGATAGATGCTCGGGAACAAGCCCCACTCGAAGACCATCACGCCCCCCAGGAAGATCGTGCCAAAGAGCGCTGTGAGCAGAATGAAGATGGAGAACATGCGGCGGTTGCCGCGCTCCATCGCCGTCTCCGCCAGACGCATCGAGATGCTGCTGATCAGCAGCACCGAGGTGACGATCAAGCCGATAGTCTGGTCAAGCTCTGGGCGGGTGTCGGCGCCCCACAGGAAGAAACGCACTGAGAGCAAGCCGCCAAACAGGAACGCCTCAGAGATGAAAAAGAGCCAAAGTCCCAGCCGGTTCATCCGCAATTGTGCGGCGTAGTTGTCGTGCCCGGCGTGTGTATCGTGATGGATCGCAGCCGCCTGCGCCGTGGTTGTGACCGCAGCCATGATTTAGTGCTCCCCTTCCGCCGTCCACAGGCGACTGACATGCATGAAGAAATAGATGACCAAAATCGCCTTGAGCGCCGCCACCAACATCAACAGCCCAGCACCGACGTGATTGATCGCCATGAATAGCTCGACGACAGTCAGCGCGGCGAGAACCAGCCCGATCACGATGACGATGCCGTATCCGCTTTGTTTGAGCACAGTTTCTTTCCCCTTCACACCAAAATCTTGTTACTTGACAGGAGGGCGTGATCAGAATGTCGCTTTGCCTGATCACGCCCGCACCAAAGCGCCTGCTCAGTCATCCCCGGCGCCAGCCATGGCGACGTAGCTCGAACCGGCCAAACCGTAATCATACGGCTCGCCCACGACGGCGATCGGCCTGGCATAGCTGTGCTCCGGCACCGGCGAGGGAATCTGCCATTCCGGCGAACGCGAGCGCCACGGGTTGTTGCCCGCCAGCACGCCAATCTCGGCGCTGGTGAACAGGTTGTAGATCATGATCAGGATCGAGAAGGCGATCACGAAGCCAGCAATCGTGACCAGGAGTTGTACGTTCTCCACGCCCAACGCTGGGTCGTAGTCGGCGATGCGGCGCCGCATCCCCATCGTACCGGCCGTCATCTGCGCCAAACTCATGAGCCAGAAGCCAGGCGTCATCAGCCAGAAGTGCAGCTTGCCCAGCGTCTCGTTGTACATACGCCCGGTGATCTTCGGGTACCAATAATAGATTGCCGCAAAGAACGGGAAGACGAAGCCGCCAAAGATCGTGGCGTGGAAGTGGCCGACCACGAAGTAAGTGTCGTGCAGGAAGAGGTCGGTCGCCGCCGTCGCCAGGATCGGACCGCTCAGCCCGCCGATCAAGAAGACGGAGATGGCGCCCAGCGTGAAGAGCATCGGCGTCGGGAAGGTCAACCGTCCGCCCCAGAGCGTGCCCAACCAGCTGAAGAATTTTACGCCCGTCGGCACCGCCACCAGCAGCGTCGAAATCATGAAGACCACGCGTAGGTAAGGCTGATAACCGGAGGTGAACATGTGGTGCCCCCAAACCAGGAAGCCGACCAGTGCAATCGCCAGACTGGAGAGCGCCACCCAGCGGTAGCCAAAGAGCGGCTTGCGGGCAAAGACCGGCAGCAGTTCGCTGATCACGCCCAGACCAGGCAGCACAAAGACATAGACCGCCGGGTGTGAGTAGAACCAGAAGAGATGCTGGAAGAGAATTGGCTGTCCGCCGATATTGACACCCGCCGCATCGTAAATCGGCTTGAAGAAGGGCATTCCCATCGAGCGTTCGAACGAAAGCATCAGGAACGCCTGGCCGATGAGCTGCGTCGCCGTCAACTGGATGATACTTGTCGCCAGGATCGCCCAACAAAGGATCGGCATGCGGAAGAGCGTCATGCCCTTGGGTCGCATCAGCAGCATCGTGACAATCAAGTTCAACGATCCCAGGATCGAGGAAAGGCCGATAGCAAAGATTGCCAGAAAGACCATCTGATAGCCGACCGGGCCAAGCAGGCTCAGCGGCGGATAGGCCGTCCAGCCCGAATCCCAACCAAACAACATGCTGATCAGCAGCGTCACAATCGCCGGAACGTTGATCCAGTAGGCGAAGGCGTTGAGGCGCGGGAAGGCCATATCCTCGGCGCCGATCATCAGCGGCACCAGGTAGTTGGCAATGCCGCCGATGCCGAGCAAAATCGAGGCCAACGCCACCCACGCGTGCATGCTCAGGAAGGTGTTGTAGGTGCCCGCCTGCAGGAACGTGATGCCGGTGTCCGCCAGTTCAGTGCGGAAGACCAGCGCAAAGCTGCCGCCCACCACCAGCAGAAACAGTCCTGTCACGCCATATTGGATGCCGATCACCTTATGGTTGTAATCAACGCCAAAATAGCGTGTCCACGCCGGCTTGCCCGCTGGCGGCCCATGATGAAGCGGCGTCTCGATGCCACGCGTCCATTTGAGCCAGTCCGACATGGCGCCGATGCCTAGCAAAAAGCCAATGATGGCCGAAATCAATCCGACCACCCACACCAATTCCTGCTCCCATGCCGACAGGCCAAAGGCCAGCCGTAGAATCACGACGGCAGCCATCCCGACGACCAGACCCACACAGTAACCGATCAGTCCACGCACAATGCCCAAAGACGTCAATTGCATAACTGGATTTTCTCCTTCACGCACCCGCTCTACTTTCAGGAAATTTCCTCGACAAAAACCATCATCGTGGTTCAGGCTGGCCGCCCGACCGACAGATCATAAGCGGTAACGTTAGCGGCTAGCAGTCTGCAAATCCTGCGCCGCCAGCATCTCATTCATCCAGGCGGTATATTCATCTTCCGATACGACACGGATCGTGGCGGCCATACTCCAGTGTGATAGCCCGCACAACTCGGCGCATTCGAGGCGGAACTCACCCACTTCGGTTGGCGTGATATGCAACGAGGTCGTCATGCCCGGCACCAAGTCCTGTTTCGGCCCCCATTCCGCCACCCAGAAGGAATGGATGACATCCTTCGAAGTTAGCGAGATCAGCGCCGGCTTGTTCACCGGCAGCACCATCTCGGCACTGGTCACGCCGTTCGGGTAACTAAAAGCCCACGACCACTGGAAGCCTTCCGCCTTGACTTGCACCTCATCGCCGCCGCTGGTAGCGTCGCGTAACGTCTGCAAGCCGATGAAGGAGAAGATCACTACCAGCACTAACGGCACGACTGTCCAGATCACCTCCAGCGCCGTGTTGCCCTCGAAGTGCTCGCCCTCCGAGTCATCACCCTTGCGCCGCCGGAAGACGACCAGCGCGTAGAACATGAAGACCACAACCAGCGAGAACAGAAAGGCGATCAGCCAGAGATGCAACTGGAACAACCACCGGATCGGCTCTGCTTGCACCGAGGCCTGCGCCTTGATAGGCAGAATCGCCAGCAGGAAGAATCCCAACACGACTGTGCCGATCAAAACCAATGCACCGACGATGAAGAAGTGTTTGCGATCAGCGTATGATTGCGGCAATTTCAGCATAGCCCTTCCCTCTTTACTCCTTGATTGCGCTCCGGCTGATGAGTTGACATCGATTCACTGTGCAAAATATGCACTTAAAAAACGTTTTGATTTTGGGACAGGCGTCCTGGGCTGTCAAGTGATCTAGCTGACGATCACGAGCCAAAGCGCCAGCAACAGCGTGCCCAGTAATGGTAGCACCGTCCAGAATACTTCTGCCCCGCGCGGCAAATTGAAGTCATGCACCGCCTGTGCCGTGGTCGCCTCCACCGCCGGGCCGAACCACCGCACCGTCGCACGCACCAGGTCGGCTTGAATCGCGAGAAACGCCAACAAAGTGATGCCCGCCAGCCAGGGCAACACCGCCTGCGCCAGCGCGCCATCGAAGGACAGCTTGGGCAGTGCGGCTGTGATCCCCGGCAAATAGCTCAATACGAGCCAACCGAGCGTCGCCAATATAATGCCACTTGTAACGATGTAGCGCATGACAACACCTGCCACTTCACAATTGACCATTTTCGGAGCGGCAACCTTGCCGCCTCGCGAGATTCTGGGAAAAAAGCGTGGCGATCTTAACAGGTTTCAATAGAGGTGTCAAAGCACCCCCAACTTGGGGGACATTTCACCCTTGCTGATGACAATGCCCCGCCCACTTGGTTGCAAGGCCGTTGTAAGTAAGGTTGCGGCAGGTTATTTCGAATGAGTCTAATCTATTTGACATCAAATGCCGATCATGTTATGATGACAAAAGTTTGGATTCATTCTAAACTATACTACAATTCCAGCATCATTTCCGGCTCACAACGCCGATTTGGGCAGAAGAGGCTGCCGGCCGCAGGAGGGCGCTCACGTTGACAACCGATTTTGCAACCAACAACCAACTCAAGCTCAAACATTTCTTGCACACTTTGCAACAGGCGGGATTGCGGCTCACGTCACAGCGGCGGGCAATCTGTGAGTTTCTGGCCAACACCGATCGCCATCCTTCGGCCTACCAGATCTTCGAATCATTGGCGACGACGCACCCCGACATCAGCCGCGCCACCGTCTACAACACGCTCAACACTTTACAAGAACTCGGCGCCATCGTCGAACTGAGTTTCGGCTCCGATCATACCCATTACGAGACCAACCCCGCACCACACGTCAACCTCATTTGTCTACGCTGCCATCGGATCATCGACTATCACGGCGACCCTGGCATTGACGCACTGGCACAGCGGGTGCTGGCGGAGACGGGCTTTCAGACCGCCGCCGCCAAGATCGACCTGGTCGGCTTCTGCGAGGAATGCCGCTCACAACGGACACAGGAAATTCGTGCGCTGGCGCGTGACGCCGCCAGACCATCGCTTAGAAAGGAAGACTGATGACCACTTCGACTGCGCAAAGCACCACTGGGTACACTGTCGCCACGCCGGCGTCGCGCCCAGAATGGCGCACACTCACCTTCTGGAAGGAAAACTACGAGTTGGTGTTGGCGCTCATCACGTTGGTTGCGCTGCTGACCGGTTGGATCGGTGGCGAAGTGACCGGGGCGCTGCCGGACTGGGCGGTGACGGTCGCTGCGCTAATCGCGTTTGTGGCGGGCGGCTATTCGGGTGTGCTTGGCGCCTGGGAACAGGCGCGACAGGGCAAGTTCGACATCGACTTCCTGATGTTGGCGGCGGCGTTAGGCGCGGCATTGATCGGCGAGTGGACAGAAGGTGCGCTGCTGCTCTTTCTGTTCACATTGAGCGGCGCCCTGGAAACCTTTGCGATGGGACGCACGCGCAAGGCCATCGAGTCGCTGGGCAAGTTGCGTCCTGAAACCGCCCTCGTGCGTCGCGGCGACCGCGAGGAAGTCTTGCCAGTCGCGCAGTTGGTCATCGGCGACGTGGTCATCGTCAAGCCTGGCGACCGCCTGCCGGTGGATGGTGTGGTCGTCAGCGGCACCACCAGCGTCGATCAGAGCGCCATCACCGGCGAAAGCATCCCGGTTAGCAAGCGCGCCCGCGACCAGGTCTTTGCCGGCACGATCAACGGCGGCGGCGCGCTGGAGGTCGAAGTCACCAAACTGGCGTCGGAGAGCACCCTCAGCCGCATCATCAACCTGGTAGCGGAGGCGCAAGAAGACGCTACACCGACGCAGCAATTCATCGACCGTTTCAGCCAGCCCTACACCTACACTGTGATCGGCGCTACCCTGTTGGCAATCGTGCTACCACTGCTCTTTTTACAGGAACCGTTCGCGGTAACGCTCTATCGTGCCATGACGCTGCTCGTCGTCGCCAGTCCCTGTGCGCTGGTGATCAGCACGCCGGCAAGCGCGCTCAGCGCCATTGCCGCCGCCGCACGCCAGGGTGTGCTCTTCAAGGGCGGCGCCTACCTGGAATTGCTAGGCAAGACCAACATTCTGGCCTTCGACAAAACTGGAACGCTGACGCCGGGCAGGCCGGTGGTGACCAATATTCACCCGCTGACCAATCACTCGGTCGAGAACCTGCTGCGCATGGCCGCCAGCGCCGAGACACTGAGCGAACATCACATCGCCAAGGCGGTGCTTGAAAAGGCGCAGGCGATGGGGTTGGAATTGGAGAAACCGATCGACTTCAAGGCGATTCCGGGCGAAGGCATCATGGCGCACTTTGCGCGGCGCGATCACGTAGAAACGATCTATATCGGCAACGATCGCCTCTTCATGAATCAAAAAATGGATCTCTCGCTGGCGATCCGGATGATCGGCGCCGCGTTGCAACGCCAGGGCAAAACAGTGATGTTAGTAGTGCGGCGCAGCACGGTAGCGGATACGTTGGGCGCAGACCGCGATTGGGAAGTGATGGGCTATATCGCCGTAGCTGACGTGCTGCGCCCGGAGGCAGCAGCGATGGTGCGCCAGCTTGAGCAGAGCGGCATTACACGCATCGTGATGATGACAGGTGACAATCAGGCCGCAGCAAACTTCATTGCAGAAGAAGCAGGCATTCGCGAGGTACATGCCGACTTGCTGCCCGAACAGAAGCTAAAGTCGATCAAAGAGTTGCGGCAACACGGCAATGTAGCAATGATCGGCGACGGCGTGAACGACGCCCCGGCGCTGGCAACCGCTAATGTCGGCATTGCGATGGGTGCTGGCGGCACCGATGTCGCCCTGGAGACCGCCGACGTAGTGCTGATGTCGAGCAACCTGGCGATGCTACCCTTCACATTACAATTGAGCCGCCGCGCCAATCGCATCATTCGCCAGAATGTCATCTTCTCGGTGAGCGTGATCGTGTTCCTGGTGCTCTCGACAATTCTGCTGCCAATCTTCTTCGATGGCTTCTTGCTGCCGTTGCCGTTGGGGGTGGTCGGGCACGAGGGGAGCACGCTGATCGTGGTGGCAAATGGGCTGCGTTTGCTGCGGATGCGACCGAAATAGGTGATGCATAATGCGTGGTGCGTAATTTATCGTGGCTAAGGATGCACGACAAGCTACGCATCACGCATTACACATTACGCATTACGGTCTAATTTTCCTCTTCGATCCGATAGACGAAGACGCCCTCATCCTTGGTGTTGATCCAGAGCACTTCGGGGTTCGATTCCGTGAGCAACAGACTCACGAGATGCTCGTTGCCAAAGGACGTCTTGCTGGTTTTCTCCCACATCTTGCCAGCGATCTCCTTTTCATAAAGACCGCGTGCCGTGGCAAGATAGAGCTTGCCATTGAAGGCGTAGGTCAGATCGCTGAGGTTGCTAGCGCTGGCCAAGGAATTCAAACCACGATTAGTCAGCTCCCAATTGATACCAAAGTCCGCTGTCGCCCAGACGCCGTTGCTCGCAATCATCCACACGGCGCCCGCCTGCTTCAACTGGGCAACGACCACGCTCAACGCCTCGGGCGCCTGATTGGGATCGGTGATATTCGCCCAGGTCTCGCCTTCGTCGCCGGAGAAGGCGATTACGCTCACGCCGTTGGCATCCACGCCGATCGCATAGAGCTGCTGCCAGTGCGGCTGTTCCGGCGTCGGGTCGCCGACCAGGGACGCAGCGGCCATATCCACTACTCGATAGTTGCTCCACAACTGCGCCGCCGAGTTGTCGGGCTTCTCCACCCAGGTCATCCCGCCATCCTCGCTCAAATAGAGCATGCTGCAATCGGTGGCAAAGAGGCGATAGGGATCGACCGGATCGATCAACAATGGGCGCAAGTTGAGGGCGGTGGGCATCTCCTCCCAGGTATAGCCGCCGTCGAGCGACTGATAGAACGGCTCATTCGATGCGGCTGGATCGCTGCAATCGGCGCTCTTGCCGCTGTATAACACGTTCGGGTCAGCGACGCTCATCAGGAAGTCGTCCACCTCGAGCTGCGAGCGAATCAAGAACCAGATGTGACCGTTATCGTCCGAGCGATAGAGGGAGTCGTTGTCCGTGAAGGCATAGATCGTCGGGCTGAGGCGGTCGCCGATCACCTTCTCGATCTCATGCGGATAAATCGACGCCTTGTTCGAGCTGACAACCGGCGTCGGGGCAGGAGCGGGCGGAATCGGTCGCGGGCGCGGCGGGATCGGTCGCGGGAGCGGGCCAGGCAGTGGGCTGGGCGGCGGCGGCACCGTGCCCGGCGGGCGCTGCATAGCGGCAACGGAATTCTGGTCGAATGCTCCAGCCGATAAGAACGTATCGGCGAGCGACGCATCAACAGTACTGCCAGCGGCTGACATGACCACGGTCGGGATCAACACCAGGGCAAGAATCAGCGCGGGCAGGAGTGTGAGAGTCCTTGACAAAGAACGCATCGAAATCCTCCTGAACGTGTAGTAGACATAAACATATTGGCACTGCGCATCGACTACGGATTTGGCGCCACACTACCGTCTGCGTCGCACAGTGTATTCGTCAACGATGACGGATGATCGGCAGGAAAGTAACGCCAACTTCCACGATCAAAACCAAACTGTTTGACAAACCGCCATAAAGCCTCTACCATGCAGCTATGGATACATGGGCAAAAGTCGAAAAACGCATAGCCCCCACGGTGCAAATTCAGGGGATGGGGATATGGCGTTACTAGAAATTGTGACCGTAGACAGGTCGGACTATGAGGTGCTGATCCAGAGCGCACAGCGGGTGCGCGACTTCGGCCCCGCCCTGCATCAACTGCTGGACGATATGCTGGAGACGATGCGCGATGCACCAGGAGTTGGCTTGGCCGCCCCCCAGATTGGCATCAGCCAGCGCGTAACGGTGATCGAGTACCCAGAGGATGAGGATGACCCAGAGAACACAAAACGCGTCTATGAGTTGATCAACCCGGAGATCATCAAGAAACGCGGGGCGGACATCGGGCAGGAAGGTTGCCTGAGCATCCCAGGGCTGGCGGCGGACGTGGAGCGAGCAACCCACGTCATCATCAAGGCGCAAGACCGCTATGGCAAGGAGATTCGCATCAAGGCGTACGACTGGCTCGCCCGCATCTTCCAGCACGAGATCGATCACCTGCACGGTGTATTGATGACCGACAAGGCGCAGAAGGCCTACCGGCTGGTCAAAGCCGATGATGGCGAAATCGACGCCATTCCGCTGGACGAAATTCCTGATTTCCACAAGCTGGCGCAGGTAGCCTGACAGAAGCCACAAAAAGAGCGAGGCAGGTTTCCGCCTCGCTCTTTTTCTTTTACACGACACCGATGTGTGCAACGCCAGCGCCGAACACGTTACGGCGTCGTAACCGTCGGCGGCGTCTCTACGATCGGGATATCGGCGGGCGGATTGTTCACCAATTGCGCAAAAATCCACGCCCCGCTTTCGAGTTGGAACCAGGCGCCATCCGCTGTCTGCCCGACAATCGTGAGCGCCTCGCCTTCGGTGGCAGCGCCCACGACAGCGGCCTCGGTCGAAGGGGTCTGCCGCAGATTGGCGGCTGTAATCACAGTGGCAGGCAGCGCTGCTTCCACCGGAAGCTGCACTGCTTCCACTGGCTGCGGCGTTGGCGTCGGCAGCAATCCAGCCAGGCTGACAGGCGGTGCGGCTGCCGCTGCTGGCGTCGGTTCGAGCAATGGCGTCGGCTCAATCACGGGTGTTGCTTCGAGCGCTGAGGTCACTGGCGCAGCCACCGTTGGTGCGCTTGCTACAGGCGCCGCATCTACACCGGCTGTTGGGACAGCGTCGCCAGCGACTGCTGTCGGCGCTGCGATCAGATTTTCTGGCAAGGCATCGGTTTCGACACGCGATGCTGCGGCTGGCGTAGGGGCTGGCTGCTGCCATGCCACGATCTGCGCCTGCGCCGCCGCCATGCCATCCCCGATCTCATCGCTGAACTGCGTCACTGCCCACCAAATCAGGCCAGCAACGGCGGCGACAGCAAGGATTACCGCCAGCGGCATCAGGTTGATGCGACGCGGGGCTTCCAATTCCTCTGATTCTTCATGCAGCGCAACATCCTTCGGGCGGTAATCGACGGCGCGTTCGGGGGGCAGTGGTGAGCCGGCGCTGGTGTCGGCCAGGACAGTCGCCAGCGACTCATCCGCCAGCGCCCGCCGGCGTTCGATCATTTCCGTCGGTTCAATGCCCAGGTAGGTCGAGTAATTGCGCAGAAACCCGCGTCCCACTACCTCGCCGGGCAGCAAGTCCCACTCATCCGATTCCAGCGCCGCCAGGTATTTCTGGCGGATGCGCGTGGCGACTTCCGCTTCGGCCAGCGTGACCCCCATCGCTTCGCGGCGTTCGCGCAGGATCGGGCCGGTGGTGGCGCTGGCCGTCTGGACAGCCGTGCGCCCACCCTTACTGCGTTCCGGTTTCATCGGTGCATCTACGTTCGTGGTTTTTCGTGAGTTGTATGTCAGCATATCCGCTGCATATTCCATCGCCTTTACGTCCGAGCGACTGGACATCATTGCCTCCACTTTTGGCGGCCCGGAGACCCTCAGGCGTCGGAACCTTACGACAGCCTGTTATGGCAAAGTCTAGCCTGCCGCACACCCTTTGTCAA
>Ga0114938_1002676_pt1 | contig 11036 bp, 7 predicted proteins | sample AshMeaBigSpring_FD_88675 | JGI IMG/M metagenome (GOLD analysis project Ga0114938, IMG submission 88675) | Groundwater microbial communities from Big Spring, Nevada to study Microbial Dark Matter (Phase II) - Ash Meadows Big Spring | ecosystem: Environmental > Aquatic > Deep subsurface >...
ATTGTCTATCATTTGTTATTGGGTAGTTTGCACAATCAATTTCCTCCGGTTTTATCCACTATTTAAGGTGTTTTCTTGCAAACAATCCATTAAAACATGGGGATGTTGCCACTGCACTATGTACGCAACGGGAGGTATTATTAACCGGGTTATCCACTATTTGTGGTTACTGTGCTTTTGATCAAATTTAATCCACACCTATTGGCAGTTGTATTCGTACATGGTTATGTAACGTATATTTGTTATTATGGCAAACGCTTTGAGAAAAAAAACACCCGCAGTTCCGAGTGCCGATGAACTGTCGCCCGAAAAAGAGGTAGATGTTACCGTAAAGGAAGTGGTGAAAGACGAACGTACCACCAAAATATTGGGTGCAATTGCATTGTTATTTGCTTTTTTTCTGCTAATTGCTTTTACTTCCTACTTATTTACCTGGCAAGAAGACCAAGATAAAGTGCAGGAGTTTGGCATCAAAATATTTTCTACTGCCGACGTTAAACCACACAATTTATTGGGCGGTATTGGTGCTTACACGGCACATTGGTTCATGTTTAACGGTTTTGGCATTGCTTCTTTTTTATTCTGTACTACTTTTTTTGTGCTCGGCATCAATTTATTGGTCAATAAAAAAGTGTTCAATTTATTCAGAAACCTGAAATATGTTACCGTTGGCTTATTGGTTATTAGTGTAGCGCTTTCATTTATTACTGCAAACACAGCATTTAGTTGGGGTGGGGCTGTAGGCGAATTGGTGAACGATTGGTTGGTTAAATGGATTGGTACTGTGGGCACGGGTGCTACATTGTTGGTATTGGTATTTATATATGTTATTTGGCGGTTTAATCCTACTTTCAAATGGCCGGAGAAAAAAGCAGCGGACAATACACTAAATGATACTCATTTACAGGAGAATGAATACGTTACCTCAACTACGCCTTTAGCTGCTACGTCTTTTCAAGCCTTGCATTCGCAACCTACAGTGCCAACGGATGCTACGTTGGAGGAGGAACCAATTGAAACACCCAACAAATTGAAGTCGAATAGTGCAAGCGTAACTGTAATACCCCCTGCGGAAAAGGAACAAGCACCCGATCCAATGAGTCAATTTGAAGTGGTAGAAAAACAACCGGAACCGAATGCAACCACTATCAACGATTTATACGCAGCAAACAAAGCAGGTTGGCAATTGAACGAAGGCTTAACCGAGACTGACATGGTTGACGACGACAGTGAGGAGGAGCAAACTGATATAGATGACCTTGATGAAGCCGATATTCCATTTACCATTACCGACAATGCGCCGTCTGCACCTGCGCCGGATAGTTTTATACCTGTGCCAACAACGTCATCTGTGCCGCTTTCCATTGCTTCAAGTGGTCAATCTGCAACAACACAGGCATCGCCACACATGCCTATTTTTGAAATAAAACCATCAGTAGAAGAAGAAATAAATCCCATTTTATCAAGAAATCAGGAAGGCACTTTGTTCATTCAAGACAACGATGCAACGTTACAATTGGAGGATGCGGCAATAACCGAAGAGGATACGGAGGCAGAAAAGGTATCCATCATTGAAGCACAGCAGCATACCAACATTAACTACGACCCAATTTTGGATTTGCGCGATTATCGTTATCCCACGCTAGATTTACTTGAACAGCATGGTAGCGAAAAAATTGTTCATGATGCGGCAGAATTGGAACAACATAAAAATCAAATTATCGAAACACTTCGTAATTACGATATTGCTATCCAACGCATCGCCGCCACAGTAGGCCCTACGGTTACGCTATACGAAATTGTTCCTGCTCCCGGCGTAAGAATTAGCAGAATTAAAAATTTGGAAGACGATATTGCCCTTAGTTTGGCGGCATTAGGTATACGGATAATTGCGCCAATACCCGGCAAGGGAACTATTGGTATTGAAGTGCCCAATGTGCGTAAAAGTATTGTGAGTATGCGCACCTTATTATCGAGCGAAAAATTTCAGAATACCAACTTTTCGCTGCCGATTGCCATTGGTAAAAAAATTGACAACGAAAATTTTATTGTGGATTTAGCCGCTATGCCGCATTTATTGATGGCAGGTGCTACCGGACAAGGTAAATCTGTGGGTATCAATACATTATTGGTATCCCTGCTATACAAAAAACATCCGGCACAGTTAAAGTTTGTATTGGTAGATCCTAAAAAAGTAGAACTCAGCCTCTATAAAACCATTGAAAAACATTTCTTGGCAAAGCTCCCCGGCGAAGAAGAAAGCATTATTACCGATACCAAAAAAGTAGTACACACCTTGAATGCATTGTGTATTGAAATGGACAACCGCTACGATTTGTTAAAAGAAGCAGGCTGTAGGAACATAAAAGAATACAACGAAAAATTTACCCACCGCAAACTGAATCCACAAAAAGGACATCAATATCTTCCCTTTATTGTTTTGGTGGTAGATGAATTTGCCGATTTAATTATGACGGCGGGCAAAGAAGTGGAACAACCAATAGCTCGTTTGGCACAACTTGCACGAGCCATTGGTATTCATTTAATCATTGCTACGCAGCGCCCATCCGTAAATATTATTACAGGAACTATTAAAGCCAACTTTCCGGCGCGAATAGCTTTTAAAGTGTCTTCAAAAATTGATAGTAGAACTATTTTAGATGCAGGCGGCGCTGAACAGTTGATAGGTAAAGGCGATATGCTCATTAGCTACAATGGCGAAATAGTTCGTTTGCAATGTGCTTTTGTAGATACGCCGGAAGTAGAAAAAGTATGCGAATTTATTGGCGATCAACGAGGATACCCCGATGCGTTCCTACTTCCTGAATATGTAGATGAAAACGATAAAGATGCCAAAGGAGATTTTGACAGCAGCGATAGGGATCCTTTGTTTGCCGATGCGGCTCGTTTGATTGTACAAAACCAAATAGGTAGCACCTCTTTAATTCAAAGAAGAATGAAATTGGGCTATAATAGAGCCGGTCGCTTGATGGATCAATTGGAAAGGGCTGGAATTGTGGGGCCTAATGCCGGTAGCAAAGCGAGGGAAGTGCGCTTTCAATCGGAGATGGAATTGGAAGAGTTTTTAGATTCATTGTCGTAGTGAACGCACTACATTGTTGTTAATAATAGGAAACCTGTCCAATTACTTAGGCCTAACCACTATATTTGCAGCCTAAATTTTTGGAATGAAAAAACTAATGTTCATTGCTGCAGCAACTATTGTGGCTTTTTCTTCTACTGCGCAGAATGATGCGGCTGCTAAAAAAGTATTGGATGGCGTAAGTGCCAAAGTAAAAGCAAGTAAGGGAATTACTGCTAATATAACTTTAAAATCAATATCTGCAAAAGGCAAAGATATGGGCGTACAGTCGGGTACTATGCGTATGAAAGCAGATAAATACCTTTTAAATAAAGGTAAAACAGAAGTGTTGTGCGATGGGAAAAATATTTATACTTACGATGGTAGCAAAACCATTACTGTAGCCACTGTTGAGGAAAGTAGTGCTTCGTTAAGTCCCCAAAAATTACTTTCAGGTTCGTACGATAAAGATTTTAACTACAAATTAGTCAATAGTAAGGGCAATAGTTTTGAGATAGATGTTAAACCGATTGATAATAGAAAAAACTTTGTAAAAGCTACTTTGTTTATTGATAAGGTTAAAAACATGATTACCAAAGCCAAGGTACAAGACAAAAGCAATAACATTACTGAGTTGATTATTGCCAATTTAAATACTTCTGCTGTTTTGCCCGATAAAGATTTTCAGTTCAATAAGGCAAAATATCCCAAAGATGTGGAGTTGCTTGATTAATCGGGCCATACACCAACTTTTTGTTAAGCTACTTTAGAGTAGCTTTTTTTATGTATTTACATGCCTTCATAGTATGTATATTTGTTAACATGCTATTATTGCACTTCATTAAGTGTTTAGAACAATTGGGGTGGATGAATAGGATTGCAGGTTGTTGAACGGTGCCAACGCCCATGCCGCTAAATAGTAGCAGTAGCCCTTGGCTCACACCCCAATAAGGCTACCATGTAGCCGTCGTACTCATTAAAAGAAAAATGTTGTTATGAATAAAAATAAAAAATCACTTTTTTTGAAGCCATTATTTGTTGTAATGGTTGTTGTTTTTTTTGGATGCACGCCTTTGCTAGGAACCTGTCAGTTTACCATACGACTAGTGGTAACAAACATTGCCACTAAACAAAACGATGATAATGTATATGTTTCGGGCACTTTTAATAATTGGAATCCGAATGACGATAAATATTTGTTGAAACCCTCTGCCGGTGGCAGAAAAGTAGTGGTGATTAGAAATTTGCCTCCCGGCGTGTATGCATTTAAGTTTACGAGAGGCAGCTTTGACAAAGTAGAATGTATGGCCGATGGCAGAGATATCAACGATAGGCAGTTAGAGGTAAACAACGATATAACACAAGAAATTTCTATTGCCGGTTGGAAAGATGATTATCCGGAACGCCCCAAAAAATACACGGCATCACCGCAAGTACGGTTGATGGATACAGCTTTTGCGGTGCCCCAGCTAAAGTGTAACCGCCGTATTTGGATGTATTTGCCCAAAAGTTATGCGGTATCTTCCAAAACGTATCCGGTGCTGTATATGCACGATGGGCAAAATTTGTTTAATGAACAAACTGCCGGATTGGGTGGCGAATGGGGAGTAGATGAATGTTTGGACAGTTTGCAAAAACAATTGGGCAAAGAAGCCATTGTAATTGGTATTGATCACGGAGGCGATAGACGTATGAATGAGTACAACCCATATTATCATTTTCAATATGGAAAAGGGGAGGGGAAAGAATATATTGATTTTATAGTCAAAAATCTTAAACCATACATTGATAATAAGTTTAGAACAAAAAAAGGCGTAGAAAATACCTTTATTGCAGGTAGTAGTATGGGCGGATTAATTAGCTTACATGCATTGTTTCAATACTCGGATGTGTTTGGCGGAGCAGGCGTTTTTTCACCCGCGTTTTGGATTGCACCACAGTTGTATCAAGATGCAGCTGAGTTCAAAGAGCAAGGAACTCCCAAAATTTATTTTTATGCCGGAGGCAGAGAAAGTGCAAGTATGTTAACCGATATGGATAAGATGATAGGTGTATTACAGAAAAAAATCAATTATCGAATTCGGCGTAGTGTGTTTCCACTTGGAGAGCACAATGAAAAAGCATGGCGCAGCGAGTTTGCCGCATTTTACAGTTGGTTAATGCAATAATCATTTCTATCAGGGTGAATGGCAGCATAAAAAAGCCCCTTACCAAGGTAAAGGGCTTTTTTATGGTATCAAATAATAATAGAGGATTTATTGTTTTAAGAAACTTTTGAAGGTATTGATCAGGCCGTTAGTGGAAGCATCGTGTGAGCTAACGGGAGCATCACTTTCTAATTCGGGCAAAATTTGGTTGGCTAGTTGTTTGCCTAATTCCACACCCCATTGGTCAAAGCTGAAAATATTCCAAATAACGCCTTGTACAAAAATTTTATGCTCATATAGCGCAATTAATGTACCCAACGTACTTGGGGTAATTTGCTTTACGATAATAGAATTGGTTGGCTTGTTTCCGGCAAAAACTTTAAAAGGGGCTAGTTTTTTAATTTCATCTTCATTTTTTCCTGCTTTGATTAGTTCAATTTTTACATCCGTTTCCGTTTTACCATTCATTAAGGCTTCGGTTTGTGCAAAAAAGTTGCTCATTAGCTTCAGGTGGTGGTCGCTAAGGGGATTGTGGGTAATAGCAGGAGCAATGAAGTCGCAAGGAATAATAGGCGTTCCTTGATGGATCAGTTGGTAAAATGCATGCTGTCCGTTGGTACCGGGTTCGCCCCAAATAACGGGCCCGGTAGCATAGTTAACGGGGTTGCCATTTCTATCTACGCTTTTGCCATTACTTTCCATATTTCCTTGTTGAAAGTATGCTGCAAAACGATGTAAGTATTGGTCGTAAGGTAAAATGGCTTCGCTTTGAGCGCCAAAAAAATTGGTATACCAAATGCCCAATAAAGCCATTAACACAGGAATGTTGGTAGCATGTTTTTCGTTTTTAAAATGTACATCGGCTGCATAAGCTCCTTTCAGTAATTCTTCAAAACGGTCGTAACCTATAGTAAGTGCTATTGATAAACCGATGGCACTCCACAAGCTGTATCTTCCGCCAACCCAATCCCAAAATTCAAACATGTTGGCTTTATCTATCCCGAATTTTACTACAGCCGTTTCGTTGGTACTAAGGGCTGCAAAATGTTTGGCTATGTGGGCTTCGTCTTTTGCATGGGTTAAAAACCAACTTCTAGCAGTATGCGCATTGGTCATCGTTTCTTGAGTAGTGAAAGTTTTAGATGCAACCAAGAACAAGGTTTCTTCTGCATTAACTTTCTTTAAGGTTTCGGCAATATGGGTGCCATCCACATTACTTACAAAAAAAGTTTCAATGCCCGGTACCCAAAAAGGCTTTAGTGCTTCGGTTACCATAACGGGGCCTAAATCGCTACCGCCAATACCAATATTAACAATGTATTTGATGGGTTTTCCGGTATAACCTTTCCATTCTTTCGAGTGAATTTGTGTACAAAATGCCTGCATGTGTTTCAATACCGCTTTAATACCAGGCATTACATCTTCTCCGTCAACCAAAACCGGCTCATTTCCAAAATTACGTAAGGCGGTATGTAATACGGACCGACTTTCGGTTTCGTTAATTTTTGCGCCATCAAACATTTCGGTGATAGCTTCCTTGAGTTTGGCTTCTTCGGCCAATTGTAACAAGAGTTGCAATGTTTTTTGGTTGATGATGTTTTTGGAATAATCAAAAACCAAATCGTTCATGCAAACAGAAAATTTTTGAAACCGTTCTTTGTCAGCAGCAAATAAATCGCGCATGTGTTTGCGATTCATTTCATCTTCGTAATGTTTTTTTAATAAAAACCAGGCTTGTGTAGTAGTAGGATTGATTCGTGGTAACATAGTCAAAGTGTTGTTTCTAAATATTATATGCTTTTGATGGTTTGTATAATGGTTTCTACCATTTGAATGGAGATGTTTAAATGCAAAACAAATCTAATTTGGTTCTTCGTCATTTGCATGACATAGATATTGTTTTTTTTGAAGGCTTCTACAATTTCTTTTGCAGAAAAGGGCTCCGCTACCTCAAAAATGACAATATTGGTAGTTACGGGCAATAATTTTTGTACAAATTTACTGTTTAATAAGGCCGATGCAATCAACTGAGCATGGTGGTGGTCGGTAGTAAGGCGTTCAACATTGTGTTGCAATGCATACAAGCCGGCAGCAGCTAAATAACCTGCTTGCCGCATTCCCCCACCAAATATTTTGCGGATTCTTCGGGCTTTGGCTATAAATGTAGTACTGCCAAGAAGTATACTGCCCACGGGGGCGCCTAAACTTTTACTTAAACAGATGGAAATACTATTGAATAATTTTCCATAGGCGGCAGGTGTTTCGCCGTTGGCAACCAACGCATTGAACAAACGTGCGCCATCAAGGTGTAATAGTAATTGGTGGTGTTCACAAACTTGCTGAATAGCAGTTATTTGTTCTATTGTGTAACAAGCACCACCACCACGATTAGTGGTATTTTCCAAACACACTAAGCGCGATTGGGCTTTGTGAATATCAGAGGGGTTAATTGCTTCTTCCACATCGCTTGCTGAAACAATGCCATAATTGCCGTTGAGTAATTTTACTGAGCATCCGCTATTAAATGCAATGCCGCCACCTTCATATTGGTAAATGTGGGATAAATGGTGGCAAATAATTTCGTCGCCGGGTTGGGTATGTACTTTAATAGCAATTTGATTGCTCATTGTGCCACTTGCACAAAATAGAGCAGCTTCCATTTCAAATAAGTTGGCTGCATATTGTTCCAATTTATTTACAGAAGGGTCTTCGCCAAAAACATCATCTCCTACTTTGGCGTTGAACATAGCAGTCATCATTTCAGCGGAAGGAAGCGTAACTGTATCTGACCGAACATCTATCATATCTGCGAAGATAAACAATTAACGGCTTTCATGAAAAAGCATTCAAATTGTTATTCAAATACAACTATCATGAATGTTTCATGGAAAAAGATTTAAACTTCCTTAAAATTGTAGTGTCTAACATACATATACTTGTGTAAGGTGGTAGTTTTAGTGAACATCACTGTTTTATTGCGTTGGTTTTTTATTTATGTTTGTAAAAAAATACCCTATCGCCTACATCTACACTTAATTCAATAAATCTGTGGACCTATGTCAGTAATCAGGAGAAGGGTAAATGCATTTTCAACGTCGTTAGGTGTTTCTACATCAGAGAAAAAAATTCTAGCCAATCATTATGCTACTGGCAGAAAAATCAATTGTTTAATCATCAATCCTGATATTCTAACACAAAAACTGACGGAAAAGAAATTTTTTAAGGAAAAATGCGTGTACAATGAATGGTATGGGGAAATAGATCCACAACTCATTTCGCACATCAATGAAAATACCTACGATTTTATTATTGTAGATAAATGGATAAATAGCAGCTACTCCAACTTGCGGATTAATTTTTTGCCTTTGGGTAAAAAAAATGCTAATAAAGTAATTAGTGTAGCTTCTTTTTACGAAAAATTTACCCATTGCAGTCCTATCTTATTCATGGACAGCTATTTGCATAATGCCGATCGTCCACTCATTAAAAATACCGGATGGTTTTTTAGAGTAACCAAACGGTTAATGGATATAGGTATTTCCGTAACACTTGCTCCCTTTGCGGTTATCTTTTTTTTGATAGGGGCCATTGCTACCAAACTAACATCGCGTGGGCCTATTATTTTTAAACAAAATAGGGTAGGCTTGAATGGAAAAGTCTTTTCAATTTATAAAATAAGAACGATGGTGCATAGTCCTAAGGGATTTAATTTGCATACCACTCAAAATGATCGAAGAATTACACAAATAGGTAAAATATTGCGTAAAACAAAAATAGACGAATTGCCACAACTGTACAATGTGCTGATTGGTGACATGAGTTTGATAGGGCCGAGGCCTGAGAAGAAAGATATTGTAGATAGATTTGCTAAGGAAAATCGATTTTATAATTTCAGGCATACAGTTAAACCTGGTATTACAGGATGGGCTCAAGTGAATAATCCTACGGCTACACCTGAGGAAAATTTAGAAAAATTGGAATATGATTTGTATTACATCAATAATGCCTCTTTGAAACTAGAACTATTGATTTTGTTTAAAACCGTTGGGGTAGTGTCTACCATGGATAGCTTGTAAATTTAGTATGTGGCTCGCAATTCTTTTTCTGATGTAAGTTTTTATTCTTCACAACTTTACTGCAATAAGCTAGTAATTGGCTTTTATTTGGCAATTACATATCGTTTTTTTAAATAGTTGATAGTTGCAATTCAGATGCAGGGCTGCCGGATGCAACGGGCTTGGTGCGCATCCTGTAAAGGTGCGTACCGGAGCGATAGCGGAGCCCAACGCAGCCGGAACCAATGCTGCAATAGGGTAGAAAGTGCATAGCCCCAAGAAGTTTTAGACTACCCTTATAATAATGATTTCTTTAATTGGTGATACCAAATCGGCTACATGATAGCCTTTGCAAGGGTATGGGTCATAGGCCGGTACACCTTTTAACTTTGGTGGCGTTGCCACCTTTCAGCAATAGAAACTTGGATGGGCAGTTGCAGCCCAATAAAAGCAAGAGTTAATGCTTGTTGAGATATTATTTTAGGCAAATGTGTATATTCCATTATCAAAATCAAATAACTTCGCCAGCAATTTTAAATATAAGGTATGCCAAAAATTGAATTAACAAGAGTACAAAATGATTTTGGTTTTGAAGCAAAAGACGAAAATGGTCACATTGTAAAAATGGATTCTAGTCCCGAAAGCGGCGGGAACAACTATGGAGTGCGCCCCATGCAAATGCTTTTGATGGGCTTGGCTGGATGTAGTGCAATAGATGTGATTATGATTCTAAAAAAACAAAAGCAAGAAGTTCGCGATTACAGAATGGTTATCAATGGCAGCAGAGAAGCCGGAAAAGAACCTTCTTTGTGGAAAGAAATTGTGCTAGAGTTTCATATTTATGGTAATGTAGATATTGACAAAGCAACTAGGGCTGTAGCGCTTAGCATGGATAAATATTGTTCGGTGGCAGCTACACTAAAAGTAGCCGGAGCGCAAATGAGTTATCAAACATTTGTACATCCATAGTTTACACTACTTTGTATTTCAAGTAAAGACTCCTCCGATAGGTAAAACAAACCAATTTATTGCCCTTTGTTCAAAGCTTTTGGGCAATAGAAAGTCAGATTGCTTGTAAGTATTTATAGTATGTCTGCCCTATTGGATCAACTAATTTTTTAAGGTTTATTGTTTATTTCGTTAACAATTATTCATGTCATTACACAAACAAACACAGGCCATTCGTATCCAAACTGAGCAGTCGAACGAAATGGAGCATTCAACCCCCTTGTACTTAACAAGTAGCTTTACGTTTGATAATGCAGAAGCTATGCGTGCTGCATTTGCCGATGAAAGCGATGACAATATTTATTCTCGTTACAGCAATCCAACCGTTGACGAGTTTATTGCCAAAATGTGTATGTTGGAAGGTGCTGAGGCGGGTTTTGCTACTGCTAGTGGTATGGCAGCCGTTTTTAACTCCATTTTTGCCTTATTGCAAGCGGGAGATCATTTAATTTGTTGCAGCAGTGTTTTTGGCAGTACGTACGCATTGGCTACTAAGTTTTTACCGCGGTATGGAATTACTTGTACTTTGGTGAGTGCCACCAATTACGAAGAATGGGAGGCTGCTGTGCAACCCAATACCAAAATGGTGTATTTAGAAACGCCTACCAATCCACAATTGGAAGTCATTGATTTGGCGTGGGTGGGTACTTTTGCCAAAAAACACCAACTCATTTTTAATGTAGACAATTGCTTTGCTTCGCCCATATTGCAAAACCCTATTGATTTTGGTGCCGATGTGGTAAG
>Ga0114938_1002677_pt1 | contig 11026 bp, 7 predicted proteins | sample AshMeaBigSpring_FD_88675 | JGI IMG/M metagenome (GOLD analysis project Ga0114938, IMG submission 88675) | Groundwater microbial communities from Big Spring, Nevada to study Microbial Dark Matter (Phase II) - Ash Meadows Big Spring | ecosystem: Environmental > Aquatic > Deep subsurface >...
CCAACTGAGCGCCAGGAGTCCCATCCCGATGAGATTCATGGTGCGTGCTGCGAAAGGGATTGATAGCGCATCATGGCTGGTAGTATACAATTGTCATAAAATCGACGCAAAGGGAGTCATCCGGTGCGGTATCGTTTTGTCATGTACTTTGGTCATCTGCCGCTATGTGGTCAATCATTGGCCTACTGGAGATGTCTCATAATTGGACGCGTAAGGTGACGATTTCAAATGGTTTGACTCCAAACTGGAGGCGGCCATCGACAGTAGGCGCAAGTGGTGCTTCGTTGTCTTCCATCAGGTTGCAGACCCAGGCTGCGCGCACTGGGCGGTCAAAGGTCAGTGTAACCGTAGTCCGCTGGTTATGGCGCTCCACCAACCGGACGATAAGCCCGTCGCCGTCTTCCGCGCGCTTCACGGCCTCCAACGTAAGATTGGCGGCGTCGCAGGTCAGCAGGCTGTGGGTAGGCAGTTGCCCCTGCCCCTTGCATACAACGAGCGTCTCGTTGAGATCTAGCGCACGCTGTATTACCTGCGCCTCCCGCCAATCGCCAGCGTGAGGGTAGAGCACATAGGTGAAGAGATGATCCTCAAGGTCTGCTGTTGGGTCGGGGCTAATGGAGCCTTTGAGGAGGGTCAGTCGCATCAACGCTCCGACCACCTCGTGGCCATACTTGCAATCATTGAGTAACGCCACTCCGTAACCCGTTTCAGAAAGGTCAACCCACAAGTGGGCAGGAACTTCAAAGCGCGCCGCCTCGAAGGAAGTGTTGCGATGGGTAGGGCGCTGCATATTGCCAAACGCAATATCGAAGGTGGCGGTCAGCGCATGGACATCTACTGGGAAACTGACCTTGAGCAGTTTCTGCCGCTCTCGCCACTGGACTAGCGTCTCGAAGTACAACAAGGGAACACCCTGACGCAGGCTGATCCTCTGGATCAGTCTGGAAGCGCCAAACTGACGTTCCAGGCGCAACGTTGCCCGCAGCGGGCCAGTTTCCTCCACGGTCAGGTGGCTCTCGACACCTAAAGGCAGCTCGCGCAGGTGGTAATTGGAGACGATATCCCAAGCGTCGTACTTGCCCGGAATGTCCTCATACATCTGGAAGTAGTTGCCGCGCTGATTGGCGGCGATCACCTCACGTCCAGCGCGTTTATCAAGCAGGGAGATCAACTCACCCTGGGCATTAAACTGCGCCCGGAGCATGTCGTTCTCCAGCCAGTTTGCCCCAGCATGCACGGTTGTTTGCGCCGTCGTCCACGTGGATGGAACAATATGCAACGCACAGAAGGCGTTGGGGCTGATCGCTGGCAGTTCAGCCAGCGTCGATGGGACACCGTCCAGACCTTGCACCGATTGGGTAGGCACCAGTGCGCCTGTGCTATCCTGCAGTGCCTCTCCATCTGCCAGAGCGAATGGTAGCAACTCGACACCGCAGCGATAGTGGCAAAACGCATTGAACAGATGCAGTGTCGGACTGGCGGCAGCAGAAGGGCGCTGCATATCTGCAATCGCAGCACTTGCGACCTGCTGCCCAATCGTCATGATTTGTTCGAAATCGGCCAGCAGTTCCAGATAAGCAGCATGAACATGGGTGCCAGGCAGGCTGTCGTGAAATTGCGTGGTCAGCAGTTTGCGCCAGCCGGTGCGCAGTTCCGCCTCGGGATAGCTTCCCGTGTCTAGCCAGGCCCAACTTGCGAGCAATTCGGCCTGACGATAGAGGAATTCAGCACGGCGGTTGAGTTTTTTCAAAAGGCCTTTATTCGTGAATGTGCCGCGGTGAGTCTCGAGATAAAGATCATCGCGCCATGTCGGCAGGGGTGCATTCTCACTCTTGGCCTGGACGCGCTCAAAATAGTCGATGGCAAAACTGGGGGACAGCCGGGGCAGGTCGGGGAAATCGGCATACCGCCGGGCCAGTTCCAGCATCTCAACATCTACACCGCCGCCCCCATCGCCCCATCCATAACAATAGAGCGAGTCGCCAATGGTTGCTTTGTCCGAGTAGTCATGCCACTGTGCCAGCACATGGTCGGGGTCCACCATGCCGATGAAGTGGCCCGGCGGCACGACCGTTAGCACGCGCGAGCCGTCCAAGCCTTCCCACCAAAAGGTGTTCTGGCGCCAGGGGTTGGTATCATTCCAGACAAACATCTTGTTGGTCATGGCAAACTCTACGCCGCTGCGACGCAAGATTTGAGGCAGCGCCGCGCTCATGCCAAAGACGTCGGGTTGCCAGCAGATGCGGGAACGCAAACCAAACTCGCGCTGCCAGAATTGCTGACCGAGCAATATCTGGCGCACAAACGACTCCCCTGAGATCAAATTGCAATCCGGCTCCACCCAGAATGCCCCCAACGGTTCCCACCGTTTTTCTGCAACCCGCTGCTGCACCTGTGTATACAACGCGGGGTAGTGCTCTTTCAATTCTTGATAGAGGCACGCCTGCGACTGGCTGAAGCGAAACTCAGGATATTGTTCCAGTAGACGTAGCATGGTGGCATGGGTGCGGCCAACCTTGCGTTGAAATTCCCGGTAGGGCCATAAATAGACCAGGTCAAGATGAGAGTGCCCGACCAGACTCATCTGCCCCGGCAAGGACTTGCCTGCCTGATAGACGATTGCCTTTAACCTGGCTTGTGCAGCCTGAAGCGCCTGGTACAGTTCCGGCGTGGTTTGATGTTCGGGGTACACGTCAGCCAGAGCCAGCTCAAGCTGATGCTGAAGCCAGCTTCTTTGATCCGGGGATAGGTCAGGCGCCAGCAATACTTTGTAGACTGCGATCAAATCCCAGTACACTTGCCAGACCAGCGGATCAGGGATCGCCAGCTCAGCTAGTTGAAAGATTTTGTGATCGCTCTCGCCGCTGTGCCAGTGGACAAAGGACTCGACGTCGACATGGAAGCGCTGCTCAGATTCGGCGGACGACGTGAGCAGCACCTCGTTGCGAAAGGGGTCCAGGCCGTGAAATGGCTGTCCATCGAGTGAAAGCAGCGAGTCGCCGCCCACGTAAAAGCGCAGGATCACAGCTTGTCCGCGCCAGGCTGCGGGGATCGTGAGATCGCGCCGAAAAAACGCGGTGATGTCCGGGCCACCCCACGGCTCGCCTACGTTGATCGGGCGCCAATCGGCATCCAGAAAGGTGTATTCGTTCCATGCCGTCTGGTAAGCCTGACGGATTTGCCAATCGACCACCGGGAGGCGTGCGACGAAGCGGCGTGCCGCGATTCTGTTCAACCGATCTTCAAGTTGTTCGATGACAGAAATCACGCGACGGGCTTTGCGTTTGACGGCTGAGCGCCAACGCAGCATGACCTCAGCAGCGTCCGTTTCGAGTGTGGACATGGTCTATCCTTTGACTGCGCCGGAGAAAGCGCCAGATGTCAGATACCTGGCAATCAACGGGAACAGGATGACAATCGGTAGTGCAATCAATACCGCCAGGGCAAAGATCAGCTCGAACCGCCCTGTGGTTGGGTCGGCAACGCCAACCAGAAGAATGGAGAGAGTCAAGTACTGACCGCGCATCAGTTGCGCAGCCAAGATGTACTCCAGCCAAAAATTCACGAAGATAAAGATGGTGCTGGTAAGAATCGCCGGTCGCGCCAGTGGCGCCGCGATTTTCAGGAATAGCTGGCGACGGGAGCAACCATCCACCATTGCAGCCTCCTCAATTTCCGCCGGCATATTGAGCAGGTAGTTTCGCACCGTGAGCATAGTCAGCGGCAGGCTCATCGCAATATACATGATGTATAGCCCGGCTGGGTGTCCGACGAGGCCCATTGCTAACAAGAGGCGAAACTGGGGGGCGGCGGTCACAAATGAGGGCATCATGCGCAGAAAGAACAGCGCAATCAAGCCGACATCCACCCAACGACCTTTGATCCGTGCTAATGCATACCCGCCCATTGTGCCCAGCGGAATCCCAAACAGGATCGTAACCAGTACACTCAGCGCACTATTCCTGAACGCTTCACCAAACTGAAATAGTGGATCGCCAAGCAGAGCCTGATAGGTGTAGAGCGTGGGGTTTCTGGGAATAAGGGAGTAGGGATCAACCAAGAGTTGGCTACCCTTGAAAGAGGTAGCCAGCATCCAGACAAATGGGAAGATCATGATCACACTGAGGATGACCATGTAGATCAAGGCAACAATGTTGGCACGGGTGGGTCGAAATGTCGAGTTGTGCGCAGAGGCGCTCATCGCAGCTATTTCCTTACGCGTCGGTTGTAGTCTTGTTGAGCAGGCGATAGAAGGCAATCCCGATGACCAGAAGAATAATGTAGACTACCACCGACATCGCCGCGCCGCGTGAAAGTTGCAGGTTTTGGAAGATCGTGCGATAGATAGCCAGCGACCACAGCAGGGTCGAGTCCAGCGGCCCCCCACCTGTCATAATAAACGGTAGAAAAAACACGTTGGCAGTCCAGATTGTTCCTAAGATTAACGTTGTGACGATCGTGGGCAGCAGAAAAGGGAACGTCAAAGCCCAGAATTGCTGCCACGCACTGGCGCCATCCAGCGTAGCCGCCTCATAATAGTCGGTATTGAGACCCTGAAGGGCGGTCAGATAGATCATGATATTGAACGGAAGTCCCTTCCAGATATTCACCAGGATCAGGGTGAAAAGGGCGATGTTCGGATCATTGAGCCAGCCGACGCGCTGGAGACCGAGCAGTTCCAGCCAGTGATTGACGATGCTGATGTTGTTGCCAAAGATCATTAGAAAGATCGAGGCAACGATCAATTCAGGCATGATCCAGGCAAATAACAGCACGGTGCGGAAGATGTTCTTGCCGGGTAGCTGCTCCCGGTTGAGAATTAGGGCGCTCAGAATGCCGATGGCGGTTTGCCCTATGAGCGACAGTACAACAAAAACAACCGTATTTCTGGTGGCCAACTGAAAAAACTGATTTCGCAGCACCCACTCGAAATTTGTCAGCCCGTAGAAGCTGGGAGGATCGTTCAAGCTGCGCATGTCGCTGATGCTGTAGAAGAAGATCGCAAGTAAGGGGTACACGAAGAAAACAACAATGAGCGTCAGCGGAATGAACAAAAACCCCCAGAGCGTGAGACGGTCGACCGACAGGCGGTGGAACGCACGGCGCGGCGATGACATCTTGTGTGCGAGTTGGATTCCCATGAAACAGCAGGCACCTTGTTAGCGAGGGAGGATGAAGCAAGCGCTTCATCCTCCCGGCAGCATTACCAGATTTCGGGAAGTGACTTACTTCTTGTTGGCTTCGTAGTACGCTTCGGCGGCCTGAACCGCGTCATCTACAGATTGTCCGGCTTGAATTGCTTCCAAGCCAGCGGCGAGGCCGGCGCGATAGACGGTCGTGTTCGGGTTGCGTGGAATGCTGGTCAGGTTGTGTTGGGCGATCTCAATCCAGGCTGGATAGAAGATGCCGACCACCGATGAACTGACGCCCGGATCTTCAACTACCAGGCGGTTGATCTCATCCATGTAGGACTTGCGCGCCAGCAGGAAGCCACGGAACAAGGCGTAACTGACCTGGCTGTCTTTGGAGGTCATGTATTGCAGCAGGTCCTTGATATAGGCCAACTGCGTTTCGGTGTATTCTTTTGCCGGAACCACCCACATGAAACCGCCACCAAAAGTGCCAAATTGCTCACCGGCATTGGCGACAGGCAGTGAGACCACGCCGATTTGCTCCGGTGTGAGCAATGCCGGAGCGCCGCTCGTGTAAGTCGTGATGCCATTGCTATGCAAGAAGATCATCCCTGCTTTGCCAGCAGCGAAGAGCTGCGCACACTGGTCACGCGTCAGGCCAACTTGCTCTGCTGGCGTGCTGCCATCGGCGACTAGATCGGCCAGAAATTGGTAATAGCTGCGGACGGCATCGTTGTCATAGGTGAAATCCTCGCCGAACTTCAGCCCGTTGGCCACCACCATCGCCAACTCGATATAGCCTTCCTTGCCAATGCACATACCCGCGCGATCCGCAGTCGTCAGCTGCTTCGCATATTCGCGCATCTCGGCGTAAGTCCAGCCATTGGTCGGCGCCGTCAAACCAGCCTCTGCCAGGAAATCGGGGCGATAGTAAACGACGCGTGCTTCAGTGTCTTGATAGACGCCGTACAACTTATCCTCATAGGACATGAAGTTGTTCCAATAGTCGGGCAGAAAATCCTGTTCCAACTCGACCATGTCGTACCAGGGCGACAAGTCCATCAATGCACCACTGGTCAATAGTGATTGAACAGCGCTGCCTTCAGCAAAGACCAGATCAGGCGCAGTACCGGCCGCCACATCCGTGGCCAGCACGTCGCCGTTGTAATCGTCTACGCTCTGAACGGTGAGTTTCACATTCGGATGAGCGGCAGCCCAGGCGCGCAGTTGGTCGCCCGCGCGTCCTCGATCCGGTTTGAGCTGAAAAGAGAAGGCGCGCACCGTGAGTTCCACGGGATCCTCAGCTGTGGCGCCACTCCCCGCACCATCTTCGCCTTGTTGAACAGTGACTACCGGTGCGCAACCGGTAATCATCACCGCAATGACCATCAACATACTGAGTACTGTCACTACTCTGGTTCTCATTTTGCCTCCTGGTGGCTATCAAAGTGTTCAACCGACAACACAAACAACGCGCATAGATCAGCCTCTGAGCGGTTACCTCCCGTGCCTCTCGCACACAGTCAAATATGATTCTCAAGACGCGTCAGATGAGTCCACTGCGCGGTTCCCACTGCGCAGCATGCCGAGGATGCTGTCTACAGCAACATCAGGCACCACTGAAATGAAATATCGAGATTGCGAAGGAGGGTTGTTCTTCACAAGCAGGATCAACGATTTGCATTGGCACCTCCAGGGTCTGCACCGGAGCATTTGGGGTCTGCAATCGCTCGAACAGTCGTAACGCGGCCTTGGCGCCGAGTTCTTCGCCAGATTGATAGGCATGTGTGAAGCAGTAAGGCAATGCGCCAAGCGAGGGTTCATAGCTGAAAGCTGCAATGTCCAGGTGCTTGTGCGTATCGTTATCCGCCACGATTCCACTGTTTGCAGATTTGAGATTCTCACTTACGACACAATTCGCCAGGCGCAGCGCAATGTCGTAGTTTGCTGCCAGCAAAACGGTTGGCTCTGCCGTAAAAATGCGCGCCATCAGACGTTTGCACAGTTCAAGGTCCATCAGCGGCGTTTCGGTAACGCGTTTTTGACGAGGGAATAAGTCCAGCCACATCAACTCTTCATCCAGCAAAAGGCTATGCGCACTCAGCGCGCGCCGATGCCCAATGAGGCGGTTTTGGACGCTGGTGGCAGGCGCCTCGTGAGATATCCATGCAATCCGTTGATGGCCTTTCTTGATGAGCGCCTCCGTCAGTTCATAACCAGCTAACTCATCTTGAAACAGCACGCGATCCGTTTCCAATCCCGGTAAATACCGATCGACCATGACCAGTGGCTTCTTCGCCGCCAGGATGCGATAGTCGCTGAGATTTGCTTCGTAGGGCCGCGGATAGACGATCAAGCCATCCAGCGCCCGATCTGCCAGGCTAGCTATCTGCCTTTTTTCTTCAGCGGAGTTCTCAAAATAGCTGATGACCTGCAAAGCATATCCTGCCTGGTTGGCGGCACGCGCAACACCCGTCAGAATGTTGACCAGATATGGGTGCGCAAAGTACGGCAGAACCAGGCCAATCGTCCCATATGCCTGCGCAGCCGAGCCACTATCGACAACGCCAGCCGCAGCACTGACAAATGTGCCCCGACCATGTTGACGATCGATGAACCCATCGTTCTCGAGCATATCCAATGCTTTGACGATCGTGATGCGACTGGCGCCGTATTCCTCAACCAATTTGCGTTCAGGGGGCAAGGAGTTGCCCGAAGTAAACTCGCCACTCTGAATGCGTTCCAGAATGGACTGATACACCTGGTAGTAAAGGGGCAACGGATTATTGGGATCGACCTTGTGATACATAATCGTCTCGCTATGTTGACATGTGGACATGTCCAATATATCAGCAATGATCTGATATGTCAATACTGTCCTGTTTGCTAATTTTGCAGTTTTCGTCGGTGGCTTCAGATGACAAGATTGTTGTGGAGTTCAGCTTATAACCCTCACCGGCCCATAATCTCCCGAATCTCCTTGTAAAACGGCTTGAGCCGCGCATAGAGGCGGAGATAGACGCGCCGGTAGAGTTCGTCGTACATCACGTGCGTGCGGTGATTTGGCTCGAAGACCTGACCGGGGCGCGTCATTTCACGCACGGCGGTGGCGAAATCGGGATGCAGTTTCAGCCCGACGGCGGCGTCGATGGCCGCGCCCAGCCCGGAGGTTTCGTAGACGTGCGGGCGCGTCGCCGGCAGCCCAAAGATGTCGGCGGTGAGCTGCATGGCGGCATCGCTCTGCGAGCCGCCGCCGGAGATGCGCAGTTCGGTGATCGGGATGCCGGCGCGCTTTTCCAGCCGCTCTTTCCCCTCACGCAGACCGTAGGCCAGCCCCTCCAGGATCGCCCGGTAGAGGTGGGCGCGCGTATGGACGTCGGTGAAGCCGATGACGGCGCCCATCGCCTCCGGCCCCGGCACCTTGAGACCGGGCGACCAATACGGCTGGAGCATCAACCCTTCGCAGCCGGGCGGCACGTCGGCCACCAGGTCGTCGAGCAGCTTCTCCGGGGCAACGCCCTGCTCCTCGGCCAATTGCAACTCGCGCTGCCCGAACTCGGTCTTGAACCAGCTCACCATCCAGAAGCCGCGATAGATTTGCACCTCCAGGTTGTAGGCGTGGGGAATCGCCGCCGGGTAGGGCGGAATCAGCGGAATCGGCTCGATGTAGCGCGTCTGCGTCGTCGTGATTGTGGCGGTGGTGCCGTAGCTGAGACAGCCGATGTGCGGTTCCAGCGCGCCGGCGCCGATCACCTCGCACGCCTTGTCCGCAGCGGCGGCGATCAGCGGCAGCCCCGCCGGGATGCCGGTCGCCGTTGCGGCCGGCTCGCTGACGGCGCCGATCTGCCCCGCCGGGGGGACAAGTTCAGCCAGCAAGTCCGGCGGCATCGGCACGGCGCGCCACTTCCAATCCCACTTTGCCGCCCAGCGCAGCCGCTTGTAGTCGAAGGGCATGAAGCCCACCTGACAACCCACCGAGTCGGCAAAGCGCCCCGTGAGCTTGTAGGTGAGATAGCCGGAGAGGTAGAGATATTTGTAGGTCTCCGCCCAAATATCGGGTTCGTGTGCGCGAATCCAGTTCGCTTCGGCTTCGGCCTGGATGTAGGCGATCGTCTCCGACATGCGCGCCAGCTTGAAGGCCAGCCCCCACGCCCCGCCCAGCGGCGGTAACCCCGGTGTGCGGCGTTGATCCAGCCAAACGATGGCCGGGCGCAGCGGCTTGCCCTGCTTATCGACATTGACGACGGTGGCGCGCTGCGTCGTCAACGCCACGCCGGCGATGGCGTCCTTGTGTACGCCCGGCTTCGTCCACGAGCCCTGGCACGCCTGACAGAGCGCGCTCCAGTAATACTCCGGGTTTTGCTCCGCCCATCCCGGCTGGCGGGCAAAGTATGGCTCGATGTAGACCTGCGACTTGGCAAGCAGGTTGCCGCGCAGGTCGAAGATCAGGGCGCGCACGCTCTGCGTGCCGTTGTCGATGGCGAGAAGTTGGTCGCGCATAGCAGCTGCTCACAACGGTGCGTGGGTAAAAGTCGATAGCAAGATGGTGAACGTTTTACGGCACCACCACCACTGGCACTATGATGTTTTCCAACCAGGATGCCAGCGGCACAGGCAGGAGTATAGAGCCGACGCCTAACCCGTGTAGCATGTGGGTCATCGCCTCCATGGAAGGTAGCGCGTAGAGTTTGGACTCGACTTCGGCCTCGCTGAAGGTCTGCGCCAGCGCGCCGGCCTGTGCTTCAGTCTGGCCGAGCATCAGCACGTCGATGCGGGCGCTGGCGGGTTTGGCGAGCTGGATAGCAAGCTGCACGGCATGATCGGAGGAGGGGTCGCCCAGATACGCAACCGTGAACGGGCCGATCAGGGCGTTTTGCGCGCTCTGCACGATCACAGGACGCTGCGTGTTGCGCACGACCGCCTGTGCTGTGGAGCCGGTGCGCTTGCCCGGCGTAGTGCCGACGCGCCCCAGGCTGACCATCTGCGCTGAGGAGCCGGCAGAGAGCAATTCCTGCGTCACACCGCCGCGTACAACCTTGAACGACCACGAGACGCGCTGCCGTCCCGCCACATCCGCCATGATTTTGCGCAGCAGCGAGGCTTGAATGCGAAAGTCGCGTTCAAGATGCGCCTGTTCGAGCCGGCGCGGGTTGGCGGTGAAGGAGCCAATTTCCAGGCCAAAGGGCAGCCCACACAGATGCAGCAGGTTGATATCCTCGACGTACAGTCCGCGCAGTTCCAGATTCAACACCGCCGCCACCTCTGCCGCCGCCACCAGCGCCGCCGCGCTGTGCGGTGAGGCATCCAGCGCCACCAGGATATAATCGGCCTTCACGGTTTCATTGCCCGGCTCGGCAACTGTCTCGCTGTGTACTTCCGCGCTCATCGCGATCTGCTCCGTAATCCATGATGCGTAAATGTAGTGCGTGCGGATAGGACGTCAGACGTCACGCTTGACGCGTCACGTTCATTCCAGCTTCGGCTCGTCCGCTTTGTCGGCGGGGGTGGACGGCTTCTGCGCACGGCCTTTGGCTTCAAGCGCCTGCCGCTTCTTCGCCATCTCTGCCAGTCGCGCCATCACGGCGTGATTGACCGTGCCTTTCGGGTACTTGCCGCGCTTGTCGGGCGCGCCCGCCGGCATCCCGGTCAGCACTTCGATGCCCTCGTCAATATGCGTGATCGGGTAGATGTGGAACTGGCCGGACTGCACGGCCGCGACGACATCGCGGCGCAGCATGAGGTGCTTGACGTTGGATTCAGGGATCAGCACGCCCTGGTCGCCCGTCAACCCGCGCGCTTTGCACAGGTCAAAGAAGCCCTCGATCTTCTCGTTGACGCCGCCGATCGCCTGCACGCGTCCCATCTGATCCACCGACCCGGTCACGGCCAGCGAC